>Ga0326728_10000988_pt1 | contig 103949 bp, 108 predicted proteins | sample MB3enrmetagenome_FD_207602 | JGI IMG/M metagenome (GOLD analysis project Ga0326728, IMG submission 207602) | Lab enriched peat soil microbial communities from McLean, Ithaca, NY, United States - MB31MN | ecosystem: Environmental > Terrestrial > Soil > Wetlands > Peat | place: USA: New York... | reverse complement strand
CAAACGAGTGCACTGTCTCCAGTACGCTCGTGGTGAGATATCTTGAACGTATTGGGGATCACGCGACGCACATCATGGAAGCCGTAGTCTACATTGCCACAGGCGAAAAAGTAACCTGAGGTAACAATCAAAAGGAAAGATAAAGCTTAAGCAAAAGCAAGGCAGCTATTCAGTAACCCAGGTATTCTGTTCATTGTTGCTTTTCTTGAAAAAAAGAAGTAACATTCAAAAGCAACGCTTAAACCTAAAATTAGAATAATGATACCTGTTCTGAATGTTAATTGGCAAAGCCTTCCAGACGACTACTCCCTGAGCGAACGCGATGCTGACATATTGGCGCTGATAGAAACTGAAGACTTAGCTGTATTCACTTTCGACGGGTTAAAGCGAAGAACAGGACTGCATCCGGAAACGCTCTCGCGCATACTTGACCGACTGGAGCAAGAGGGCATCGTGAAAAAAGGACCCGAAGGCTACAGGGTCACCCCAAAGATAACTGAACTAAAACTTAACCAAGCACGCAAAGAAGAACCAACAACACCGCTTATTCAAACTTTCCTCCCATCAGACCTTATGACCCAACAACTAATCTTGGCGCTTAAAGGCAAATGGTTCGGTTTACTACGTTGGCTGGGCATATCAGAAAATAATCAAGGCGTCACCTTAAAGTGGATCACGGAAGACGGCGGAATCCAAATAGCCGCAAACATTCAAGGAACAGCGCTTAACATAGAAGCAAAATTCTTAACAAACAATAACCTTAACTTGGCATTGAAAGCTTCATACCAACTCATGGCGAACATCGGCAAGGTCTGCCAAAGCTCACATGCAGCTAGAAACGTTGCTTACTTTGGCGAATCACCTTTTATGATGCCTGCCTAAGTGTTTTGTGACTAACTTTTCTTGTTCCTTAGTCAACAAATACTATTTTGCTATAGTACCTTATGGTGAAAAACAAAATGAGTCAACTATCTAATCCGTTAGAAACTTTGAAATCCCTCTCAGAAGCAACAAGCATGCTAATCAAGAAAATTTCGCAGTCAGTAGTTAGCGTAAAAGCGCAAATGGCACACGGCACAGGCGTCGTCTTAACCAAAGACGGCTACATCGTTACCTGCAACCATGTTCTATCAGGATGCAACGCAGTCAAAATAGGTCAAGGAGAAAAAACCTTCAACGCAAAAATCGTTGGATCCGACCCGTACAGTGACATAGCCTTGCTGAAGGCGGAGAAAGGCGAATTTACACCCATAGAACTAGGCGATTCAGAAAAACTAAGCGTAGGCCAATACGTTTTGGCACTTGCTAACCCGTTTAATAGAAATCAACCAACCGCCACCACAGGCATTGTAACTAGCGTAAGCACCACTCTTAGAGGCTGGCGTGGAACACAAATGGAAAACATAATCGCCACCGACGCACAGCTTAATCCAGGCTTCAGCGGCGGTCCACTTGTAGATGTGGAAGGCAGAATCATCGGTATAAACGCGGCTTACGTTTGGCAAAGAGGCATCGCTATTCCAGTAAACAAGGTAAAAGCAGTCGCTGATAGACTGATGACTGGAAAAGTAACTCAGAAAGGTTACCTTGGCATAATCGCTAACACCGTGGCTATTCCCGAGGAAATCGCTGAGCAAGCAGGCTTAGAACAGGAAAGCGGAGTGATGATTTTCTCCGTTGAACCAGGCTCACCAGCACGCAAAGCAGGCTTAGCAATGGGCGACGTACTAGTAAAATTCAACGGCAAACCCGTCACAGACTTCTACGACCTTCCAAGATTACTCTCAGAAGACGTGATAGATAAAGAAACCAAGCTAACCATCATCCGACGCGAAAACCTGATCGAACTAACAATTACCCCGACCCTTCACGGAGACGAAGAAGAATGATAAACCGTTCCCCATTAGAGCTTGAACCGCCAGAACCAATGCGTCCACCGCCACTGCGACGTTCACCTTACCCGATGCCGCAACTCAGCACTGCAAGCGCTGTTGCTTCAATAGCTCCTTTTCCGTCTTTTTTTGACTAAGGAAAAGGAGTAATTTTTTTTCTTTACTCCATGATCAACCCACATTTTTTTAGTCTAAGCTCTAATACAGTAGGCTGTATGCTGATGCCCGCTGTATTTTTTATAATTGACTTGTTTCACATAGGCGTTTTTTAAATTACCTTATAAGCAGATTCTACCTATCCAATATTAAAGTGGTTTAAATGAACGCTGCGTTAGCTTTCCTCATTGGGGTTTTAGTAGCCATTGGAGTATTCCTCTTGATTGCAGCATTGTCAGGAATAACGGTTTACGGGGTAGCTGTTCCTCTTGCAGCAACTCTCTTTGCCGTAGCATTGATTTTAGGGTTGATATTTTATGCGGGGGTCAAGGCCCAGTTTAGGCGAGTGAAAACAGGCAAAGAAGCCTTAATCGGTGCCAGAGGCATAGCAACAAGTGACCTTAACCCTAAAGGTGAAATCCGCGTTATGGGCGAGTTTTGGGAAGCCACCGCCAAAGATACGGCAATAACTGAGGGGCAAGCGGTAGAAGTTGTAAGCATGGACGGCGTGTACCTTGTAGTTAAGCCAGTCGAGCAAAAAGCTTAACTCTCCAGAGTGCAGAGTACTTATTGAAGGTATGAATTAAATGTCGGCAGTTGTAGAAGGAGTAGTTGGGTTCATAGCTTTTGTAGTTATAATTTTCTTATTAAGCGGCATTCGAGTGCTGAGAGAATGGGAAAGAATGCCTGTACTACGATTAGGGCGGTATATAGGTTTGAAGGGTCCTGGAATAATCTATCTTATTCCTTTAATTGACAGGGCGCCCGTAAAAATCTCCACAAGACTAGACACTATACAGTTCCGCACTGAGTCAACTTTAACCAAAGACAACGTTCCAGTAAACGTTGATTCAGTATTGTACATGAAACCTGTAGATTTGGAGAAGGCGGTGTTGAATGTTGAAAATTACTACCAAGCTACTCAATTGGCGTCACAAACAACTCTGCGGGAAGTCATCGGTAAACAAAGCCTCAACGAGTTACTGGCTGAACGTGAAAAAGTCGGAGCTAAACTGCGAGAAATCATCGACGAAAAAACTGAGGCATGGGGAATCAAAGTAACCTCCGTCGAAGTCCGAGATGTCATAATACCAAGTAACCTGCAAGATGCCATGAGCCGCCAAGCACAGGCTGAACGAGAACGTATGGCAAGAGTAACCTTAGCCACAGCTGAGTTCGAAGCGTCACAAAAAATGATTGAAGCAGCAAAAGCGTACGAGGCAAGCCCCGAAGGACTAAGACTTAGATGGATGAACATACTCTACGAGCTAGGTCAGCAGTCACAAACAAACACAATCATGTTAGTACCCGCAGTCATGCCGGAAGCAGGCTGGCCTCCAGTTGGAACCTACGGCTTCAAAGACCTAACTACGGCACAACAAGTACAGGCGGCAAAGAAGAGACCAATGCCACAGCAACCACCGCCACAGCAACCACCGCCACAACCACCTGAACAACCATATTAAACAAACCTTTTTCTTTTCTTTTCCTTTTTGCCGTATATCCACGTGTTAAAATTTATTGAATCTGTAACTGAAAAAGATGAGTTTTTGGCTTTTTAAGGGGGGAAGTAAGAAGAGCAGTTATGATAGTTCGCTCGGAGCTGCTTTTACTGCTTTCACCGTGTGCTCCAGCAAAAGTTGAGCCGCTTCTTGGCTAGGCCAGCCGCCTAAACCGCAGTCTGGACCCGTAAACGTCATTCGGTCGCCGTATTTTTCTTTGGCAACTCTGTATCTTTTCTTTATCGTTTCTTCTGGCTCAATCAATTGCTCAGCTGAAGGTTTAGCTATGCCTTTCTCGTAGAGTTCAGCTAAGATGCTGTCTATGTCTGTTCTGGAAACGCCTACTCTGATTTGCTTATCCGACTTCTCCAGCAAACTTTTAGGAACTGCTTCAATGTTTCTCGGCGAAGCAGCATACTCAAACGATAGCACGTCAAGGTTCTTGACGCAGAGCAAATCATGCACTCCTGAAGCTGAATGCAAGTGAATCTGCCGTGTGGCTCCTTGGAAATCAAATGCTTTCTCAAGCACCTCGCAAATCAAGTCAGGTGTAGCTTGGATGTTGTTGAAGCCGAAGCTTGGCTCATCAATCGAAACGACTTTCGTCTCGATGTACTTATTGTTTAAGATGGAATTTTTTGCAAAACGCCTAATGGTCTCCGCAAAGCCGTCCAGCACATCAGGGTACGCTGTTTTTCCAACCTCATGCAAATACTGCTCCATAGGACCAAAAACTGAAACGCGCAACTGGATTTTTTTGCCGAGTTCTTTGCTGATGACTTTGGCTTGTTGACTGATTAAGTGTACTTCGGGCAAAACCGCTTTGTCTTGGTCAACAACAAAGGAACCATTCGCCATTGCCAGGTGGATTACATCGCTGACTTGCTTTATCCCATCGTACTGTTGAGGAAAGTTTACAACATCTAAGCCTGAAGCAAATTTTTTCCTAAATGAATCAAGCACTACGTTGCAGAAATTGCTTTGTAAAAAAGTGTCCTTCGTTATGTCCTTGCCTTGGAAAATTGCTTCTCTTGCAAGCTGATACGCTCTGCTAAAGCCTTCTCTTCCAACCCCGAATGGCAGCGGGAAACTGCCTATGTCGTCAACTAAAGTCTCCATAAAGTATTATTTACCCTAAGAATTCTATTAAAGCTAATCCTAACTTTAAACCGCTGAAAGGTATGACTCTTATGTCCGAATGCATATTCTGCCAAATAATACGCAAAGAAGCGCCTGCAAGCATAGTTTACGAGGACGAGCAAGTAGTAGCTTTTTTGAGTAACCGCCCCATAAACGTTGGGCACACGCTTGTGGCTCCAAAAAAACATTACGAGAACATTTACGAGATTTCAGAGGAAGAAGCAGCTTACCTGTTCAAGATAGCCAAGAAGACAGCTCAAGCCGTTAAAGATGCAACAAACATTGAAGGCATAAGAATTGTGCAGAATAATGGTGAAGCGGCTGGGCAAGTGGTTTTTCACTTGCATGTGCATATTATTCCCATGAAGCCGCATACCCAGTTCAGCCATGAACTTGGCTTCCGAGCTGCTGAATTGCTGGATAAAGACGCTGAAAAAATAAGACAACACCTGCCTCTTTTTTAGACCTATTTCTACTAGCTAAAAAGTACCTCCCCGTCCGGACCTTCAATTTAGCTGGAAGAATCATCAAACAAAATTGAGTCCCTACCCGCCCTTTTGCCTCTGCATCTAAACGCAGAAGCACAACCTTACAACCAAGCATTAACTAAAACTGGGGTTTTTTTAGGCACACCTATAAAAGAGGGAAAAACAACATTGCTTTAATCAAAAGCTGGATAAACATGAGTCAACAACCAAACGAACAAAACAACAATAACCCATCAGCACCCCCAATAGAGAAACTTTTTGTCGATGACCCTGCCCACTTCCAGTTCCATGCCGCATACCTTGTTTACTCAGACACGTTTGACGCGGTGACTGAGGCTCAAGCGAAAAATGAACTAAACCAAAACCTTGAAGATTTAAAAGCAAACAAAATAGACTACGAAACATTTTACCTGAACATTTCCCGCTACAGAAAACTAGACATCCCCCGCCAAGAAAGGTTCTCCATGCAGACTCAACGAAAAAAGGACTGGCGCAAGAAAACCCAAAGGCAAGAAAGAATCAAAAGGCACAAAAAATAGACCAGCGTTAAGCGTCTTTTGCAAAGAATTAAAGGCAAACAGGCGATTTTCAGTTTTTAAGTTTAAACATGTTTAAACAGTTCATAGAGAAGTTTTATCTGTAAAGCCTACATCTCAACATGTTTATAACCTGAAAAATGGAGCAAAACTGGAATGCCCACATTTAGAGCCTTTGATGTAGCAGTCATTGGAATATGCGCAGCGCTTTACGCTGCAGTCGGATACCTAACAGCTGGAGTGACATTTCTCGGTGTTGCATTTTTACCCGCTGTTGTTATACCTGCCGTCTTTGCTGTATTATTCGGACCGTGGGTTGGAGGGTTCGGGGGTGCAATCGGCATTTTCATAAGAGACATGCTTGCCATTGGGATTCCAGCTTTAAGCTTATCCGCTGGTGTTCCACCAAACTTCATACTCTTCTTTCTAATCGGCTACTTAGCTCACAGGAATATTGACCTGAAAAAGACAGTGATAGTCTTGACGGCGGCAGGTGCAGCATTAATTGTTCCCACAGCGATTTTTCTACCTCAGGTTGAATCATACACCGGATTATCAAACTTGGAATTAGCCCTAGTTTTCTCGTTTACCGTAGTACTAAGTTTGGCGGCCATTGCAGTAGTCTCCGTGCGTTGGAAACAATGGAGAAGTTTCGCAATAGGGGCGGTTGTAGCACAAGCCGCAGGGGCAGGCTTGCTTTCGGTTACTGTATGGGCGGTCAGTCCACTCTTTCTGTCGTACTTCGGAAAGCCTTTTCCTATTACTTGGGTTCTTCCGCTCTTTGTCTGGACTTTCGCAACTGAAATACCCTTTATACTGCTTGTTGGACCACCAGTAATCAACGTGTGCTACAGGGCTTTTCCCAGCCTCGGCCAAAGACAGACGAAAAACCAAAAAAAGGTCGAAAATGTTGCTTGACCGCGAAATTATGACAGCCACAGCTTTTGCTCCTGCGGCGATTTCCAGCTTCTTTGAAATCCACGACATCGAAGGCAATAAGCCGATTGTTGATTTGGAAAGAGTTGGCGCTCGAGGAGGAGGATTTGGCCTTCAAAAAGGCGTCCTGACCAAAGTAACCATCAGAGAAGCAGAAAAAAGCAGTAGAATCAACGTTTTCATCAACTCCAAGCCCGCCTTAGAAGCAAAAACAACAAGGAAAGTGATCGAAATTCTTCTGAGCGAAAAAAACGCAAAATACGATGTTACAGTTGAACATCAAATTGAGGTTCCGATCGGAACAGGGTTTGGAACAAGCGCAGGCGGAGCATTAACAGCAGGGTTAGCGCTTAAAGAAGCACTAGATTTACCGTTAACCCAAAACAAAATAGGCAAAATCGCGCATGTTGCCGAGATCGAATGCCAAACAGGCTTAGGTACAGTAAGCTCCTTAACGTCCACTGGCGGCTGCGTACTAGTTGTGGAACCAGGAGCGCCGGGCATTTGCCAAATCGACCGTATACCAATAACCTCAGACTACATGGTTGTAGCAGGATTTTTCGAATCAAACATCTCCAAAAAAACAGTACTCACAGACCCTGAAAAAAAGCAGGTGATTAACCGCTACGGCGAGAAAACCTTAGAGGCAATTCTTGCTGAGCCCAGCTTAGAGAATTTTCTAGATTGCTGCTGGAAGTTTTCTGAAAAAACAGGCTTGGCAACAGAGAACGTTCGACAACTAGTCAAATTGGCAAAGAAGGCTGGTGCAGTGGGTGCAGCGCAAAACATGATCGGCGAAGCGGTGCACGCGCTGGTGCTTAAAGAAAATGCTGATCAGGTGGCAGAAGCTTTTAAGCAGGTTTTGCCCTCTGAAAAAGTAATAATGAGCAAAATTGATTTTCAAGGCGCTAGGCTGATAGGGCATGAAAAAATATGAGAAAGTAGCAGTCGGCGGGACATTTGATAAGTTTCATAGAGGACACAAAGCCCTGTTAAGTAAAGCGTTTGAAATCGGCGAAAAAGTTGTAATCGGCTTATCCTCCGACGAATTTGTCTCAAAAATGCGTAAACCGCACATAACTGCAACTTACCATGAGAGGCTAAAAGAATTAGAAGCTTTCCTAGATAAAAACGGCTTAGCTAAAAGAGCGGAAATAGTTCCACTAAATGACCCTTACGGTCTCACCGTATCCGGCAACGGCTTAGACGCTTTGGTCGTTAGTAAAGAAACAGAATCAACAGCTGATAAAATAAACAAAATCCGCATTGAAGCAAGGCTTCCACCACTAAAAATTATATCAATAAGCATGGTTCCAGCGGAAAACAGCAACCCAATCTCCACCACACGGATACGAAGCGGAGAAATCGACCGAAACGGGCACTTACTTAAGAGCGCACAAAAAAAGTAACAGTTACTTGCTATAATATTTCTCCTACCACATTGATTGGTTTACTAATTAACGATGTTAAATCCTCCAGGTTCTCTTTTGCTACGGTTACGAGGATTACCGTGGCTGGACCAGCAGACTTGTTTAAATCCAATTCTTTCGGTTCAGCAAGCTTCAATTGTCTACCGACACCATACGCCATCATTCTAGCCTCATCCGCAATTCCGAAAGTGCCTACAGCTACGATGTCATGAACATATTTTTTCTGAGAAAGTTGAGTTACATTTTTGAGGTCAGCAATTTCTCCTTTCGCTTCTGCCGAAATCACTTCATCGCCAACCTTAGGCTTGCCGATGGCAACTATTAAGTCGCCAGGGCTTGTTTTTCCAAGCCTTAACTCATCTTCGTTTGCAAAGCCAACTACCGTTAAGCCAGCGCCAGTTTGCACTGTTTCAAAGTTATCTTCCGTGTTTTCCATGATCACTTGGTTTGGGTCAAGACCTAGAGTTCTGGCTTCTCGTCGAATGCCTTCCAATATCTCGTTGCCTGTTGGTTCCTTCTCCACGCCTAACGTGACTGATAAGAGGAGGGGAAACGCGCCTGTCGCTATCACATCCATTAAGGCAACTCTTGCCAGAAACTTTCCCAGCACCCGCCCGTCAACTTTTACTTTATCCATTATTTTTGGGCCAACCGCTCCGGACGAGGTGGACCCTGCCACAATAGCGTGACCTGTGGGGACTTTCAGGATTGAAACATCGCCTCTGCGAGTATAAGTGATTTGGGCTGGTTCGACATTGAACGCCATGGGTCTCAGCAGTGTGCCAACGTTTTCTACAAGGTGCAAATAGATGATTAATGCTTGGCGCATTACTTCCGATCTGCTTAGCCCGTGCCTTTTAGCGAGTTTATCGATGTCATAAACCACTTTGTCTGGTAAGCGAACGTTTATAATTTCCATGATTTCATATCCTTGTTACTAATTAACACAGCTAAAATTCTTTTTAACTCTTTTATCGTTTACTAACTGCTCTGCGGCTTAATAGACGAAGTGATGCTTAATTTGGTTCTGCTTTTCGGCTGTGAGAACCTTTTCTAGGTTAAACTTAAGGCAAATAGCACAAACGTTATATGCATCGCGCACTTAAAAAATCGGAGGGAGAGCATTAAGAATGAAAAACAAAATACTGGCCCTCAGTATATTTATTTTGTTATCGTTTACCACCATTTGTGCGGCTTCAATGGTGCCTGTTAAGGCGCAAGTCGGTGCCGGACAATGGATTACAAAATACACAATTACGGACGCAACGACAGGCAATTTAATACTCAGTAAGGATGTCACAACAGGCTCAACTAGTGGTCCACGTGTAATAAGCGACCAAGAAGAGCTGGAAGTGACAGTCACTATTAATGTTGCAACAAGCAATCCGTCATCAAGCTTAACTCTTAGCACTGCAATGGCGCATGCAGCGAATCTAGATTATTACTGGCAATATAATGTGGCTGGTGGTTATAATCTTGGAAATTTCGATCCTAACTCACCAAGTTTCTCATTTACCCAAGCCGCAGGAACCTTAACAATTTCATGTTATGGGGAGGCAGTAGGGCAAGTTGCACAGACCGTTGACGGGATAACATTGCACATACCAGTTCCACTTACTCTAATTTCACTGACAGATCCGAGCGGTGCCACATTAGACGCGATTAATCTTAACATAACAGACTCCTCGATTAACAACTATAACACCTTACTTTCGGAGAAGCAGAGTCAATTGTCAAGCCTTCGCAGTTCAGGAGTTGACCCGGGATACGTTGAAGTCTTCTCAAACGTAATAACTCAATCTCAAGCTGTCGCAGATGAAGGATTAACTGACAATGCAGCCGCCATGTTAAATGGCTTAAACGTTGCTAACCCGCCAGCTTCAGCAACAATGCAGATACTTTTCATCCCGTTAATAGCTGTTTTCGCCGTTATTGCAGTGATCTTGGGATACATGTTTATGCGAGTCAGAAGCAAAGTAAGTTACTTCCAATTGGTGGTTGAGGATCAAATCAAAGACCTCGAAGGATTAACCCTGAGAGCGTCAAAAATCGATAGAACAATGGCGTCAAACCTAGACAGTGTTAAAGACAGATTGAAACGTTTAGTCGGGATGTGATAAGAGACGAAAATCTACCAAAACAGCGTTCATTTGATTGGTCTCGGTTCAGCTGGAACTAACATAGTCGAAGCGTTCCTTTCGAATAAAAAAACCATGGAACTGATGGAGAACGATATTACTCGTCTCTCCCTTTTAGCAATCGACATAGCTGACCCAGAGATCAGAAGCTTGCTGGAGACTGACGAGAGAATAAATAGGTCGATGGTTAAAGCAGGTATCCCAGCAGAGAGAATGCGTTTAGTTGCCCAGTCAGTGAAGTTCCCAACAGCCGAGGCAATGTTCGACTTCATTAACCAAAAATACAATGAGTACCTAGTGGGTGAAGGAGCTAAAATTGACGACTTCGTCCCATGGCTTCAATCAACAATGGCTATTCCACCCATGGCTGGAGGCGCAGGCAGAAGAAGAGCATTGGCAAAAGCAATTTACGCTTTAAACTATTATCAGCTTGGAATAATACGGAATTGCATAAACGTTTTCAAGGAGCAAGCACTCGCCTCAATTATTACTCCAACTGTAATTGTATTTTATGGCTTAGGTGGAGGAACAGGAAGCGGCATCTTCTTTGATTTCACTAGGCACTTGCGAAGAGTCTTAGGTTCAGGTATACCCATCATAGCTTTTGTTATCACTCCATGTGGCGGAGATGATCCTCCAGCAAAAGGCTGCTCGGCATTTACCGCAATGAATGAGTTGTCTCTCTTACTGAATAAAGATTATAATGAATATGTCATGAAAAGGTTCGGCGACTTGTACCGAAACCCCTTGAACGCCCTTATCTACCTGCCATTACTTCCAGCGTTTTCAAAAGTAGGCAACATAGTTTCAGCTCGAAAAGAAATGGATGACATGGTTGTGGATATGCTTTACGTTCTAATGGATTTTGACTTAGCAGATTTGATGGGTGGAATAGGGACAGAAGTGGGGCTAACCAATAACTCATCGCATACTCTGGGCATGATGAAAGTAATTTATCCAGTGGATGAGTACATAGCAGCTTTCAAGGTGAATTTTGACAGCATACAATTGGAGCAAGAGCACCGCAAAGAAAAGCTTGAGTTACTGGATGCAATGCATTCTTTAATCCAAAATAACTATGACACAGCAAAGGAGTACTACAAAAACTATCTAATAAAAACAGGCAATTTCAACGAGGAGCAATTTGAAGAAAAAATCAAAGCAGTGATTACCAGTAACCCACGGATGGAAGATGACTTAGAATTACACGTCAAAGGTATCGAGATACAAGTCAAAAATTGGATGAGCGAATTAAGAAGGTGGCTCTCTACAATCAGGTACATGGGTAAACCAGGCCCAATAGAAGAAGCCATAATCAACCTTACGCTCAAAAAAGACGGCACAAGGAAAATCGACAGCCTTGAAGCCTTGCTTTCGACTTTGACAAAGACATACCTTGAATTCTCTGAGCGAAAAGCAGCCATTATTGAACGGTTGAAACAGTTGATTCCAAGCTCACAAGTTTTCACTGTAAGGCAAAAGAGAATTCTAGACGATTTCGTCAATATTTCAGAGATTGCTGAGAAATCCCTAAACACCCTCAAATTCTACGACGAAACCAGATACTTAACCGATGCGTTGGTCAGGTACTACGAGGCTATGCCAGAATGCACATCTGAACTGAACGACTTGAAAGACATACAATCTGAACTGGCAACAATCTACCTCTTAGTTCAATTGATGCTTAGAACGCCCTCTGACGAAGCAAAAATGATTGAGGAACACCTCTCATACATAAACGAAATTACTAGTAAGCGCCAAGAAAAACGGAACATCCTTGACAATGAAGTAATGAGGATACAAGAATCAAAGAAAAGAAAAGAATTCGATAAATCTAAGATGGAAGCCCAACTTAGAAAAACGTTCAGTTCAAAGAGGTATGCAAGAGAACAACTGCTTCAGCTTGATAGGGATCTCAAAAGGATAGAAACTGAAGAAGCCATTGCTCTCGACAATTTAAATAAAGCGGATAGCTCAATAAAATTGTACGAAGATTTGGGAAAGAAGATAGAGTTAACATCTGATTACCGCAAGCGTCTAACCAAGATTGTCGATATGCAAAATGATTATCAGGGGAGACTCGCTAAAATTGCCCAACCGAAGAAGTACTTTGAAAAATCAGCCGACCTCACTGAACTGGAACAGAGAAAGATAATATTCAAGATATTAACTGAGCAAGAAGAGTTGCTGACAAGTGAGGTTATACATAGAGACATACTAGACATGGATCATTACAGAGACTACATGAAGAGCGTAATCAGAGCCTTCAAAACACCAAGCACCATGGGATTCAAACCATCCTACAGGACAGACTATCTCTGGGTCACCGTTTCGACTCCTCCAAACATGTGGACCGAAGACATGTCTCAAGAAGTATACACTGCACTAGCAGGATACGTCACCAGTGAAGTGGCAAGAACCATCACCGTTCGAGTAACCGAGTCACGGGATCCATGGACAACAAGAATTCTAGTGGTCGGCGGCAGAGCAAAAGCCGAAGACATGGAAGCATTCGATGAAATGCAACTGCTCTACAGCAAATCAAACGATTTCGAGAGGCATCTTGCAAGATCATACCTACTAGAGCACGGCGTAGCAGCGACAGAAATTGTCAAAGAACTTAACGGAAGCAACGGAAACATCAATAACACCAACAAAAACACAAAGTAAAAAGCAGTTTAACTCCTTTTTTATTCCATTAAACTTTTTACGATTGCCTGCCATTTTTCTTCAGTTATCGACCCTTTTTTAAATGCTTGATTCTTCATCCTTGTAAGCTTTTTCTCTAACGCTGCAAAAATTGTCGCTGTCTCAAAGCCGCCTACGAACATGGCTACGTCTATTCGGTCACTGCTGTCCTCCACATAAATCAGGTCGGTTACGTAAATTGATTCAAGGGCCGCTTTATCCTTGGACCAGTTAGCTATTGCTAACTCAATTGCTCCTCTTGGAAGCTTCTCCTTCAGGTGAAAGGGCATGCGGATAAGAACGTAAAGTAAAGAGGCGCTTGATAGGTCAAACGTGAAAAAAGGTCTAATCAAGGCTGCGTTAAGCATATTCTCTATTGAACCGTAAATTTTCAAGCTTGCACCTGGCGCTAATAGAACAGAGTACATTTTGACGTTGAATGTTCTAGATAACTCGGATATTTCTTGGACAAGAGTTTCTTTAGCTAGCAACAGGTTTACTAGGTAATTGGCAACCATGCTGCCTTTTATAAGGGAGCCATTTCTATCGACTCCTTCATAGTTTTCAAGCAAGTCTCTGTCCAAGAGCACAAGTGTTGCGGCATCACTGGATGCACACATTCCTAATGATGCAAGCGAGTTGAAGTATGCGTCTGTAAGCTGGATTTTTGAAGGCAGGATAGCTAAGGATAATGAATTTATGTTTGAGGCCTTGAGTTTCGATATCACGGTTGGTAATGAAGCGCTGCCGATTCCATCCCATACTGATGCAACTATCATCGCGCTGTTCAGTTTTTCGATAGGTTTTCCCTTTAAACTTTTAATTAACGCTTCGTTTTGTGAAATAAATGGTAATACATCATACCAGAAGTGAGTATCAATGTTTGCGTCTTCAAAGCCCAAAACGAGATTCGGGTCAAATCCCTTGGGAATCCATTTAAGGATCTCATCTCTAGATTTTCCAATGAGAATAGGTAAAATTTCGTCAGTGTTGTTAACGTACGGTTCTTTTAACAATATCTTAATGGGATATTCGCCAATGCATACCAAGGCTTGCTTGGGTAGTAATGATTTTAAGGCTTCTATATGTTTTTTAACGTTTTCTAAAACGTCAAAACCGTCTTTTTCATCGTCCATCAGAGATACCTGCATAACCTTTAAGAACAGTTAGTTAAAATAAGGCTTTAGGTAAATTGCTTGACGACGCCCTCCCAAAAAAATACTGGCCTAAAATCTTGGTTCAAAACAACGATGCAGAAGAGAAAGGAGAAGGAAGAGCAGGAACGCAGCCTTGAACCTCGATATCTGAAAATAATTACTTTTTTTGTAACGCTTGTCGCTATGGCGTTTGGGATGTCTTTTTTGCCTCTTTTTCCCCAACCATTGCCGATTATAATTGCTGTTTTGGTGGCGTTTATTACTTTTCAGTATCCAATGTATGGAATACCCATCGGCGGCGCTATTATTGGGTTAGGCTTGCTGTACCATTTGGCCGAATTGCAATTTATTTCCTATCTCGGGGCTACACCTGTTCGCGTAGCAGTGGTCGTTGTCTGGATGGCGTTGTTTATTGGTTTACCCGTAGTTTTTCACCGCTACAAGAGCGCTCTCGCCATTGATTTGGGCATATTAGCTGTTACGATGCTTTTCTTTGCTCCAGTATATTTTTTGGCTATTCCATTGATTTTGGCTTCAGCGGTATACTTCAAAAAATACGTTGCTTTAACAGTCGTCTATTACGGCTTGATTTCGGTGCCCCTCCAGATTCTTCAGTACTTTAAGTATACCGTTTCAGTCATTGCTAGACCTGATTGGTGGAATGCAGCTGGTTCAAGTCCGCCACTTTTTATTGCTTTAAACTCAATTTTCACCAATCTTGATTCGTCGATTGGTCAGTTTCGACTGTATACCACATCCCAAGTTGTTGATACAATCACCGGTCAGCTTACGTGGATTCCCACTTCCACTGGGCGCACCCTTAGCGCTGCGTTATCGCAATATCGTGATTCTGCTCCTGGCCTAATCATGTTCGTCATCATTCTGGTGGGGCTTTCTTTGGCGCTTATTTATTTTTTAAGACTTTTCATTAAGGACAGCTCAATGAGCGGTATCAATAGGATTTTTCCATGTTTCGCTGCCACCATTGTGGCAGCCTTATTCTTTATTCTTTTGAGTGCTCTTCAAGTGCCATTGGCTTTCACGGCTGATGTTAGTTCTTCAACAATAGTGTTGGGAATTTTGGCGACGTTTCTGTTTACTTTTCCTGTAGCCTTTAATTACACTCCTAAGCAAACGGCGACAGATCCAGAGATCGTTCAGAAAGCTAAAGCGCTATTGGACAGATTGAAGATTTTCGAGGGTCAAATAGATAACGTCAAGGAGAATATTCCTGTGGATGTAAGTTCTCCTGAAGGAAAAATGTTAGTTATCAGAGACTCACTTGAAGATACTCTGAAAAAGTCGGCGATGCACTATTACGAAGCGGCAGATCTAAATCAGAAACTGCAGGAGTTAGAAAAGGTAAGCAAAAGTATTGACGATTTAGAGTCAGAATTAAACGCTATACTATCTGAATACCAGATTTTTGCAAACTGTGAATTTTCTGACTGGATTGGAAAACTTAAAGACAGCGGCTTAGACGTAAAATCAACGGTGAACGCTGATTTTCAAAAAGAGATGCCGTTAGATGCAAGAATAGAAGCCATCAAACAAATCTTAGACGGAGGAAGAGTTCTTGCCCGGGATGTTGTTCAAATTGCTGAGCCAATTTATGGAGTTATTAGATCTTTGTATGATCCGAGTCTTCCAGAACAAAGCAGGGCAATAGAGTTCACTTTGCAAAAGCTTGAACAAAAAGAGTCACCATGGATCGCTATAGAAGCACTGTACAGTTCGTTGAATAATTGGAAGAAGCAGTATGGCGCTGAAATCCTGTCATCAATAAAGTACCTTAAAAACTCATTAACGCCAATTGCAGACTTGAGCAGTGAAAGCGAGGTTTTGCAGCCGATTTTTGGTGAGAACCTGCCCAAAGTGCTGGATTACGCCAAAAAAGCTGAGTCAATGAAATTAACCGCAGAGAAGAAGATTGAGGAGGACCAGATGAACATCATAGATGTTGTCACATTGAATGATGACATTCAATCTTTCCTCAAAATCTCCAAAGACTTGCTTTCCATGCTGTATACTGAATTGGTTACTGAGGAAGACTCGATTGAGCGTTTGCTTCCAACAAAAGATTATATGTGGGAGAAAAACAGCACCTTGCGTGAACGCCTAAAGAAAGCAATCGAAAGTCTCTCAAACCCCTCAAACTACAAGATTAATCAAATAATGGAAAACTTGCCCAATTACCTATCTTACGTTGATGAGGCAGTGCAGACATTGGCGGTTTATACTGAGCAGAAAGAATTTCTGCTTAACTATCCAACAGCGGAAGCAGCCATTGGAGAACAATTAAAACAGAAGAAACGCGTTTCGCTGCAAGACCTTCCATTCCAAGCAAAGTTTGCAGGCGAGTACCTGAGACTCTACTATACGCAAAGATTCAGCGAATTCACCTTCGATAAAGAAAACCTGCAGCTGATCAAAAAAACCTAACATACCGAACTCGAGTTTCCTTATTTGGCAGTGTTTTGTTTTTTTCTGTCTCTTAATATTTTGCTGTTCCAAGCATTTACTTGACTAATGCTTATGGGAGTCCAGAGGTAAAGAGCTTTTGAAAACGAGTTGCATCTATAATGCATAACACTGCTTTTATATCCCAATCTGCTCTTAGTGTAAACGGTAAATTTTCTGAGGAATAAAAATGGCTTATTTAACTAATAGAATTGAAGCTGGAAAACGCTTGGCTTCAGCCTTGGCGGATTTTACTGGCAAAAACGCTATTGTTTTAGCGATTCCACGGGGCGGCGTAGTTGTAGGTTATGAAATCGCTAAAGCGCTTCGCCTTCCTTTGGACGTTATTATTCCGCATAAAATTGGTGCACCTGACAATCCTGAGTTGGCTATTGGAGCCATGACTGAGGATGGAACCATAATCGTCGACAACAACCTAATTAACTACATGGGGGTACCAGAGGACTTTATTAAAGAAGAGAGTGAGCGGCAAAAACGTGAAATCGAGCGCAGGCTAAAATTTTACAGACAAAACGAGGCTTACCCCAACTTGCGGGGTCATGATGTCATTATTGTGGATGATGGGATAGCTACAGGGTCAACCATGAAGGCGGCTTTGGCTTCGGTTAAAAACAGGGGTGCAAAAAGCGTTACCGTTGCCGTTCCAGTTGGTCCGCCTTCAACCATTAAGGAGTTAAAAAAACAAGCAGACCGCGTCGTATGCCTCTACACTCCCGAATATTTCCAAGCCATAGGACAATTCTACAAGGATTTTAGCCAAACCACCGACGAAGAAGTAATCAAGCTACTTAAACAAAGCAAACAGAAAAGTCGTGAGAAAACAGCGGGGGCAGTGACGGCATGATTCATCAAGAAACAGCTGTTAGAATTCCCGTTGGCAGCGTAGTTGTAGACGGCAACTTAACCGTTCCTCCAGGCGCCAAAGGCGTCGTGTTATTCGCGCATGGAAGCGGCAGTAGCAGATTCAGCCCTAGAAACCGATACGTCGCAAAAGTCTTCAACGCCCAAAAAATCGCAACGTTACTATTCGACCTGTTAACAAATGAAGAAGATCAAGAAGACTTAGTAACAGCAGAGTACAGGTTCAACATCAAATTACTTGCTGAGCGCCTCATCGGTGCAACCGAATGGCTCAAAAAAGACCCCCAAACAAAAAATTGCTCATTCGGCTACTTCGGAGCAAGCACTGGAGCCGCAGCAGCTTTAATTGCGGCTGCAAAACTTCCAAACGATATTGCAACTGTGGTTTCGCGCGGAGGGCGTCCTGACCTTGCGGCTAATTATCTTCCCAGAGTGAAGGCGCCGACACTCTTGCTGGTGGGTGGTTTGGATACAGAAGTAATTGAGCTAAATAGGCAGGCGATGGAGCAAATGTCCGCTGAAAAAAAATTAGTAATTATCCCGGGCGCAACTCATCTTTTTGAGGAACCAGGCAAACTTGAAGAAGTCGCTAAAATATCAGCAGACTGGTTTATACGTTACCTAAGATAAATCCTGAAGATAGCTCGCCTTTTACTCGCCTTTTGGCTGCTTGAACATTTCGAATAACGCATAGTTTTCCGCCATGTCTGCCGTGTACTGAAAACTGAACGCTAAAACTTCTTCCAAAGGAACGCTCATGTAAACTTTATCCTTCGAGATTCTTACCGCTTTAGGCTTAGAAGTTAAAATCACCGTTAAAACGTCTCCAACAGCCAATTCGTCTCCTATTTTATGTCCATCCTCGGAAGCTTTATCGAGCGGTACAGCTGTTTTCCATGAGACTCCAACACCAAAGTCAACAATAACATACGGGTGTCCATTTTGAACTAAAGTTGAAACTGAAATTGATGGCATGCATTCTTTGCATTGACCTGCAAGTTCATTCATTTCTGTGTCATTTAAGGGGACGATGAGAACTTTATGTTTAATATTGGATTCATCGTTTACTGTAAAAAATTGCATAGAATCACAAACTAGTTATCTCTCTTCAGAAGCTATAACTTTTTCTATTTTCACATGTGAAAAGCCCGTACGGTATCTATTAGGACACAAATTTTCTTAATTCTTTCACGTTGTGTATCTCTATTGAGTTACTGGCATGTTCCATTGTGGTTCTCATGGCCGCCGTGAACAAGACGGTTTCTTCATCATTCACGAGTCGCATTTCATAAAGTTGACTTGCAACTGCGGATATTCGGTCTTTTTCTTCACTGTATTTTATCAGAACTGGGTATACACCGAATATGAGTTCCAGTTGTTTTTTTACTTTGATTTCAGGAGTGACAGCAATTATCGGTTGTGCAATCTTGAAGCGAGCTATCATTCGGGCTGTGTAGCCTGACCGCGTTAAAGGGATAACTTTGTGAATCGGCATACTTTGACATATATCCTGGATTGCCCTGCTTACCGTGTCAGAAATGTTGATGAAGGAAGTATCTTCAACGTTGCTCTTAACGGCTTTCTCTGTTTCATTCGCTATGCGCGTCATCATCTCAACGGCGTCAACAGGATACTGACCAACCGCTGTTTCTCCGGAAAGCATAACGGCGTCTGACCCGTCAAGAATAGCGTTTGCAACATCGCTGACTTCGGCTCTGGTTGGACAGGGTTGATTAATCATCGATTCAAGCATCTCTGTCGCGGTGACGACAAGTTTACCCTTCTGATTGCATAATTTGATAAGGGATTTCTGAACCAAAGGCACTCTTTCAGGTTCAATTTCAACGCCTAAATCTCCCCTTGCAACCATTAATCCACCAGCGGCTTCCAAAATCTCTTCGACGTTTTGGACGCCCTCAAAGTTCTCAATCTTGGCGATTATTCCGCCTTCAAAACCATTGGTTTCAGACAAGTTTTTCACGTCTTCTGCATTCCGAGTGAATGAAAGCGCAACGTATTCGACGTCATGTTTTTTTGCAAAACTTATGATCTCCAGATCTTTCTCAGGGAAGGTTGGAACTGAAAGATGCTTATTGGGAATGTTAACTCCTTTTCCGTCTTCTATGACGCCGCTGTCCATGGTAAGAAGCTGAAGTTTTCGATCTTTCTTTCCAACCACATGGGTCCTAATTTTTCCGTTATCGATGTATACTTCGTCATCAACCGCCATTTCGTCATAAAAATCGTGATTGAAACAGACTTCTTCCCCGTCGAAGCCTACTTCAAAAATGTCTCCTTTGCTGATGACCTTTCGTTGAGATGCCCTGATTCTTATTTCTGGTCCTTTGATGTCAATTATTATGGGGATATCCGCAACTTCCCGCACGGTTTCTATAACCGCCTGGTATTGATCGAGACTTCCATAAGCAGTATTTATCCTTACGCCGTTCATGCCCGCTTGGAACATTTTTTCAATCGTTTGCTTTGAAGAACTGGCTGGACCCACAGTGCATATAATCTTTGTTTTCTTCAACAAAACATCTCCTCGCGCACTCTAAAATGTGCACACTAAAAGTTAAGGTTAGCGGAAGTGATTCAGGCTTGACCTTGAAAATCCGGCTACGTTCGTTTTCTAAACGAAGAGCAATAAACTAACCTGAAATAGCATGCTTTTTTTATTGCTTTGATTTAGCTAAATCAAGCATTTTCAAATAACCATATTTGCGCGGACGCAATCACTTTAAGAAACTGGTAGAGTAACCACCTAGCTGGTCTTAAACAAGGAAAGTGTCGCCTAATTCCTGCAGACGAGTTCATTGTTACATTACTATTTCTGCCCTAACTCACTTTGAAATGCGGTTGTGCGTTCAAGTCACAAAACCTATAAGGGACGCAATAGTCGTTTCCTATTTCAGGTCGTGTCCACATTTTGTCCAGTATAGCAATAAGCAAAACACAAATTATAGAAAAACGGAAAAACCTGCTTAACAGTGTTCCATTTGACAATGGCTTTCATTTTTTCATAGAACTCGGAAAATACACTGGAATAACCGCAAATAGCACTGTTGAGTTCGCTGAAAAAATCCAAATAATACCCGTTCAATCCGTAACGTTTCATTTTCGGCGACAAGATTTTCAAAAATGGTTCAAAAACACTATTGGCGATGAAGAACTAGCCAAAAGAATTGACCAAATTAAAGCGGAGTCACAAGATGAAGACTTGAGGAAAGAGCTTTCCAGAACGGTTCAAAGGCGCATCGCCGAATTAACGAAATCTTCACAGCAGATTTCTTACTGACGAAACGAAAAATGTGTTCATATTTCAACGTCTGGCTAATGATATCTTAAAAAGTCATTATGCCAAAATATCTTCAAAGTGATAATCCATGTTAGATGATGGGAAAATGAGAATAGCGTTTTTCGAGGTTAATGACTGGGAAAAAAAGTATTTAAAAAATAAGTTGAAAGGTTATTTCTTAAGATTCTCAAAAGAAGCACTCAACTCAGAAAACGCTCAGCAAATCAAGGATTTTGACGCGGTCTCCGTTTTCATTTATTCCAAAGTTGATGGACAAACCATTCAGGAAATTCCCGGATTAAAATTGATAGCTACAAGATCCACCGGATTTGACCACATTGACATAGAAGAATGCAAAAAAATGGGAATCACCGTCTGCAACGTTCCTTCCTACGGAGAGAACACCGTTGCCGAGCACACTTTTGCTTTGATTCTAGCTTTGTCAAGAAACATCTGCAAGACCTGCATTAGACGCTTTGAACATGACTTCTCAATAGAGGGGTTAGAAGGGTTCGACTTGAAAGGGAAAACTATAGGCGTCATCGGAACTGGTCATATTGGCTTGCACGTCATCAGGATTGCAAAAGGCTTCGGCATGAACGTTGTAGCTTATGATGTCCGCCAAAGCACGCTCCTATCTGAAGTTTTAGGGTTTGAATATGTTTCGCTGGAGAACCTTTTAGCCAAATCAGACGTAATTACGCTGCATGTTCCCTACATTAAAGCCACGCATCATCTCCTGAACAAGGATACATTCAAGCTTGTAAAGAAAGGCGCCATTCTGATAAACACTGCAAGGGGAGGTCTCGTGGACACCGAAGCGTTAATCGATGCCCTAGATAAGAAGATATTGGCAGGTGCAGGACTCGACGTTTTGGAGGGTGAGGATCTCATCAAAGAGGAAAAACAACTACTGTATGAGCCGAAAAATCTTGAGGTTTTGACCAGTTTGGTTAGCAATCACGTTCTTTTGGATACAGATAACGTTGTTTTCACGCCGCATATAGCTTTTTACAGTCAAGAGGCACTTGAAAGAATACTCGAAACAACAGTACAAAACATAACTGCTTTCATTTCGGGAAACCCACAGAATACTGTTTAACTCAACTCAGATGCGTAAGCTCATCTTCTATAAATTGTTAGAAAAAAACGGGATAAAAAAAGTGTACTCCAGAAACAGAGTGAGCCACTCAAAGGATAAAAAAAACATTTCAGAGAACTTACAAAACGTTTAGGATATTATTTCATGAGTTTTTACTGATAGCACCCAAAGACATTCTTACTCGTAGCATCATAGCCAAGTTTTCTACTTGCATCTATAATTAAGGAATGAAAATTATAGTCCTTGTTTTATCGTAGACCTGCCTAGTGAAGTTAATTTTGCAGACTTGAATTTGTAAGGTGCTGTATCTAAACTTTGAAGACATTTTACTAAGCCTTTGCTTTCGAGAACTTCAACTGCACTATTCAAGTCTTCTATTGATAGCTCTGTTTCTTGTTCCAATTGCATGTTATCAACCCATGTTTTTCTATTTGCCTTATTTAGAGCAATAAGAACTTTTTTCATATCAGCATCTATCGGAATTGACAAGTTTAGTCACCTTAGAAGAAGTTCTCTTGGTTAGATAATAAGTTTTTTTTCCGAGCATCCTAAGAGTTTGTAACTCATAGTATTGCAAAGTTTTCATGACGAAAAGGGACTTAATAGAGAGCGCCATATTTACAAATAGAAGCGTTGTGAAACAATAACGGATACCGCCCAAAAAAATAAACAGCTCAACCAAGAAGTGTGTGCTTAGAAAGATTAGGCAGAAAAGGTCAAGAAGCGATTATGCGGAACTTTTTTTTGAAAACATATTCTCTAACCAACGAAACCAGAAAATGAAATTACTATGAAAACCGCTCAAGTGTCTTTATGTTTGCTTAGACAGATTGATTAAGGGCTTTGGAGAATTAGAAAACAAGCTTCAACGAAAGTTGCAGCGAAAGGGTAGGCGGTTGTTCTGGCTCTTAGCATTGAGCTCATTGTGGTGGCGTTCCTGCTTATGGCTTTCTTAGCTGCCCTCCTATCTACAAGGCTCAAGATACCGTACACTCTGATTTTGGTCTTAACAGGCGTTATAATCACCGTGGTCGCATCTTCGTTCACTCTGGAAGGAGGGTCTTTCGAGAACCTGATTTCTCAATTGAGATCACTCTGCGCTCAACTTCTCCAAGGAGGCGGAGGCGGCCTTTTCGTGGGCTTCGTTGTTCCCCCCTTGATTTTCGAAGCCATGATTCACCTTCGCGCCAGTGATCTGCGTGCCGTAATCAAGCCTTCGTTAGCCTTAGCGACCGTAGGCGTTTTGATAGCGACTGGTGTTGGAGGGGTTATCTTGTGGAAGGTCGTCGGTCTTTCGCCGTATGTTTCTTTTCTTTTCGCCGCGTTGATTGCCCCCACGGACACGGTTACGGTTTTGGAGGTTTTTCGATGGGTCAAAGTTCCTTCTAAACTATCTACGCTGCTCGACACTGAAGCTGCGTTCAACGACGCCACTGGCATCGTCTTATTTACCATAATTCTTTCAACTATCGGTCTTCAAAAGGTCGCGGTAACGCAAGCAATATTCAGTTTCGGGTTCACCCTTGGTGCAGGCGTTTTAATTGGGTTAGCGGTTGCGTTTCTAGGCGAAGTTCTCACAAGTTTGATAGCGGACAGAGTAGCCGAAACTATCTTGGCGATCGCGGTGGTGTACGGGTCGTACGCTTTGGCAACAGGAATAGGCGCCTCAGGGCTAATAGCGGTCGCCGTGGCAGGATTATACTTTGGCAACTTCACGATGCGGTCCGCCATGGAACCCGCGTCAAAAGAAGCAGTGACGACATTCTGGCAGATAGCAGCTTTCCTAGGCAACTCGATAGCGTTTCTAATAATCGGTTTCGAGACAAACATCATCACTCTTTCACAGTCAGTTCTGATCATTGTGGCTGCGTACGCCGCTGTGACTATAGCCAGAGCTGCCACAGTGTACCCAATACTTGCTGTGTTCAACAAATTCGGCGAAAAAATATCCACGGTTTGGCGCAACATCGCCATGCTTGGCGGGGTCCGAGGCGCTTTGTCCATAGCGCTAGTGGCCACCATAACAACTTCCGCAGTTATTTCTAAGGGAGATATCAACACCATAGATACAATGGTGCTCGGAGTAGCTTTCATCTCAATAGTGTTCCAGGTGCCTTTGCTGTTCCGCTACGTGAGGAAAAAAATGCCCCAAACGGATACTGTGTCAGAGACAGAGATTGACAAGCAATTCGATTTAATAGCTTCGCACATGGAGGAATTGAGAAAACTAAGATTAGAAGGCAAAATATCCAACGAAGAATTCACGAAAAGAATAGAAGAAAACAAGAAGAACCTCGACGAGCTAATAGCAACGTCGCCCATAACGGTTGAAACAAGAAAAATTATTCTCGCACGAGCCTCCGCTTTATACAATTCTTTCCCAAAAATGCCAAAACGCAAAGCGAAAGACAAAAACAAAAAAGCAAATGACAAAACAACAAAAGATCATAATGGCAAGCCAAATTAATTACATGTCAATCGATGGCGGAATGCCCAATTTCAGCATGTAGAAAAGACAAATAAGAAATATCATCAGAATGACATTTTGATTTTGCTGCCTTTTGGGGTAGATCCAAAAAACATAAATTTACTTTTTTTAATAAAAAAATGTTAAAAAATACAAAACACAAAATTAGAAAAAGCTGAAAATAAATGTTTAGGGAGCTTACTCTTCCATCATTATCAAAGTTAAAGTTGACCTAACTTGCTTGATTGTGCGAATTTTATGCGTCACTGAATCCTTTAGCGCTTCCATAGTGTCTGCTTTGACTCGTACAACCAAATCGTACACGCCATAAGAAACGTAAGCTTCTTCGACGTTATTTATGTTCCTAAGCTGTTTTAACACGTTATCTTCTGAGCCCGACTCAACATTAAACAACACATACGCTCGTGGCATCCAAACACCCTTTTTTTAATAATTACAAAGGTAATTAAATAGTTTGGCATAAAAAAGGTTTTATAACAACTGTTAAACGGATCGTCAACTGACGATGTGTCAATATAATATTTACATTAAATTCCCTAAAACTCTTTTTTCATATTTGAAAGGAAAAAGAAATTTTAACTTTGAGCGCATTTTCCATAAAGGTTAAATGTACAATAGCTGTTTGTTCTACTAAAATCTTCCCGGGGACCCCAAAACATGAAAATCATATCCAAAGTAGATTTCCAGAACTTTATAGATGCTTTAATAAAAGATGACTCTTTGAACGTTATTGGCGTTAAATCACGAGGAAGTAAATTTGCTTTTGCACCTCTCGAGTCGGCCGAGGAATTGCGTCTCGACTATGACGTAACTTTGCTGCCTCCGAAAAAATATTTCTTCCCTCAACGCGAAACCTTATTTACCTATGACTTGTCAGATGGATTTTCCGCTAAAAATCCAGAGGAACCCACGCCAATGGTACTTGTAGGAGTTCACCCTTATGACATTGTAGCCCTACTTCACATGGATGAAATATTCAGGGAAACGAAGTCTGACCCCTATTACTTTAAGAAACGAGACGCAGCAATAATAATAGGCGTCAACATTCAAAAGATGTCGAAATGGAATTTTTCTTCCTTTATGGGCTGTGCGGCCATAGATTATGGCTATGATCTTATGCTTACAGACTTGGGTAATAGATATGCAATAAACGTTGGCTCTCAAAAAGGAGAAGACCTATTATCTAAATACGCAAAGAACGTCACAGTCGCTTTGGCACGCGACATCCAGATTGCTGGGCAGAAAAAAAGAGAAGTAATGGTCATGTCTCAGCAAAAGTTTGACTTTCCGCCTGAACTTATTCCTGAACTGCTTAAGGACAGTTACGGGAAAAGCGGGTTTTGGGAAAAGCACTCTGAAAAATGTCTAGCCTGCGGTTCATGCGTTCTAGTTTGTCCAACATGTTATTGTTTTGATGTTAAAGAAAACCTTGATCTTTCCCTAGAGCAAGGTGAGAGGATCAGAACGTGGGATGGCTGCTTACTAGAAGATTTTGCGAAAATTGCCTCAGGAGAAAACTTCCGTGCTACAAGACCTACAAGGTACCGCCATCGATATTTCAAGAAAGGAAAGTATTTGTTCGATACTTTCGGGTTTATTTCTTGTGTCGGCTGTGGAAGGTGCTCTTCAAATTGCCTCCCCGATATAGCGAATCCTGTTAACCTCTTCAACGACATGTATCATGAAAGTATAGAGAATGGAGAGCAAATGGCAACCATCGCCGCTCAGCCAGAAGTTAACATTCAAACAGAAGGATACATAGATTACGTGCCAAAGCTAGCAACCATAATCAAGAAAGTACCGATGACCTCGATGGAAACACTGTTTGAAATCAAACTAGACGACGGATCAGAACTTAGTCACAAACCAGGCCAATTTGTAGAAGTCTCTGTTTTTGGAATAGGCGAGGCACCAATATCCTTATCCTCCTCACCGACAAAGAAAGAAACATTCGAAGTTTGCGTACGCAAGTTAGGAAATGTCACCACAAAATTACACAGGCTCAATGTTGGTGATAAAGTAGGAATCAGAGGTCCATTTGGTAATGGGTTTGATGTTGACTCTCTAAAGGGCAAAGACCTCTTATTCATAGCGGGTGGTCTTGGAATAGCACCTCTCAGATCTCTAATCAATTATGTTCTTGACAACAGGAAAGACTACGGTCGCGTCTATCTGCTATATGGATGTAAAGAACCAAAGGAACTCCTTTTTAGCGATGAACTGGTCTCAATAGCGTCCAAAGAAAATGTTGTGTTCAAACCTACTGTAGACCGATGTCCTGAAAGCGGAGTTTGGGAGGGCAACATAGGCGTAATTACAACGCTTATTCCTCAAGTCTCTTTTGATCCAGAGAAGACACTAGCGATATTATGTGGTCCCCCAGTCATGTACAAATTTGTAATTGCAGATCTGAAAAAACGAAATGTTCCAGATGATCACATAATCATGTCACTTGAAAGAAGAATGAAATGCGGTGTAGGAAAATGCGGTCACTGCCAAATTAACCAAATCTACGTCTGCAAAGACGGTCCTGTTTTCAATTATTCAAAAATAAAAGGTGTACCGGAGGCTCTCTAATGAAACCCAAAGTTGCTTTCTTTGATTTTGCAGGCTGTGAAGGAGACCAATTACAAGTAGCTAATCTCGAAGAAGAACTTTTAGCTCTTCTTGGTCAAGTTGAAGTTGTTAGCTTTAGAGAAGTCATGAAAGAACACAGCGACAATTATGACATAGCTTTTGTTGAAGGCTCCTGCACTAGGCTACAAGACGAAGATCGGCTAAAAACGATTAGAAAAAATGCTAAAATCGTAGTCGCTATAGGATCATGCGCGACAATCGGCGGAATCAACTCCCTTCGAAACTACAAAGATTTAGATAACGTCAAAAAAACTGTGTATGGAGAAAACGCAAAATTCTTCGATAGTTACGCCGCAAGAGCCATAGATGCAGTAATTCCCGTAGATGCCTACGTTCATGGATGCCCAATAGACAAAGAAGACTTCTTACAAGTTGTCAAATCGCTTTTACTGGGAAAGAAGCCGGAAACTACGACTTACCCAGTTTGCGTTGAATGCAAGAAGAACGAGAACGTATGTGCCTTTGAGCGAGGTCAATTTTGTGTCGGAACAGTAACTAGAGCTGGCTGCAATTCATGCTGCGTGAATGAGGGAACAATATGTTGGGGTTGCCGAGGCCTTGTGGACAATCCAAATGAGAATTCCCACAAAGAAGTTTTGATAAAATATGGTCTCACGGTTGATGATGCAATAAGTAAGTTTCGATTGTATTTTGGTTGGCAGGAGGCAAAAAGATGAAAGAATCAAATGTTGACGTTGAAGTTCACCATATAACAAGAGTTGAAGGACACGGAAACATCAATGTGAATATCAAAAATGGAGTTATAGAACAATGTGAATGGAGCATTCCAGAAGCACCAAGGTTCTTTGAAGCCATGGTTGTAGGAAGATCCTGGAATGAACTTCACCACATCACCTCTCGCATATGCGGCATATGCTCAATTGGCCATACGCTTGCTTCATTGAAAGCCACAGAATCAGCCATGGGCATAACTGTAAGTGAACAAGACCTAAAACTTAGAAAGCTAGCATTACATGCGGAAAATTTGCAGAGTCACATTTTACATTTGGGTTTTCTCGTTCTGCCAGACTTGATGGGTGTAGGTTCGGTTATCCCTCTTGCGTCTACAAATCTTTCAGAGGTTAAGATAGTTCTTCAGCTTCACAGAACCGCAAATGAGATGTCAAATTTGCTCTGTGGAAGAACAACACATCCTCAAAGATTGATACCGGGCGGTTTCTCCAAAATCCCGTCGATGAAAGAATTGATATTAATCAGAAAGAAACTGCAAGATTCTATTCCAAGCATTCAAGCCGTGGCGGAATTGTACAAGAGCTTAGCAGGCAAATTACCCGATTTCAAAAGAGAAACAGAATTCATTTCTTTAACTGACCCGAGTGAATACGCACTCTATGACGGAAAACTGGATTCATCAGACACAGGTACTGCACCAGTAAAAGAATATCTTTCATTCACAAACGAGTACATTATTCCGCAGTCTACAGCTAAATGGGCAAAGCATACCCGTGAATCATACATGGTGGGTGCTTTAGCGCGGCTAAACAACAATTACAAGAGACTATCCCCAATGGCTCAAAAAACAGCTGAGAAGTTCAACCTTCAACCAATGTGCTACAATCCCTTCATGAATAGTATTGCCCAACTTGTCGAAGTAGTACACAGCGTCGAAGATTCGATACGCCTAATAAACGAACTTGAAGCAGCAGGTCTACAACCCCAACCAGACTACAATAAACCAGAAGTCAAGGTGAAGGCAGGCAACGGCGTTGGTGCAGTAGAGGTACCAAGAGGCATATTATTCCACGATTACACCTACAACGAAAAGGGAATATGCACAAAAGCCAACTGCATAATCCCAACCAACCAAAACCACGGCAACATTCAGTTAGACATGAAATCTATTCTTCCACAGATCATCGATAAACCGCAAAAAGAGATCGAATTAACGCTAGAAATGTTAGTAAGAGCTTACGACCCATGCATTTCCTGCTCCACACACGTTGTTAAAGTCAACATAACTTAGACCGAGCGGATCCTTCAGCAGCCAAACATCGACTCAGCCGAAATTCCGATGAGCATCATCAATAAAGTAGGAATCCGTGTTCTGGGCAAGAGGTAATTTGTAAAAAGTTAAGGCGCAGCCGCGTAAATTCTGCGTTATGGCATAGTAGAAACTGAAGCCAATGCGCTTTTTTCTTTCTATTTCTTGACCGATGGAGTTTGGATGGTTTTATTAGCTTCTAAACGGAACTTTGAATCAACATGACTATCTTCCAAGTGCCACAAAGCCAAGACAAAAGCGACGGAGGGTCAACCTGGAGACTGAAAAGTCGACTTGATAAGTGGCGGCTCGCTCTCTTGGCTTTCGTGGCAGCGTATGCTGTTGTCCTTTCGCTTAACTTATCCAACATGGCTGTGCAATGGGATGAAGTTAACCACTTAACCGGTGGATTACTTCTTATCCGAGGTAACCTTATACAATATTTCCTCACCAGCTCATTTTACCCTCCAATGTTCAACCTGGCCACGGCGGCATACTTCATAGTTGCAGGTCCAACCGTTTTCGCGGCAAGACTTGTCGCCGTAACCTTTTCGTCTCTTTCAATAATTGCCGTTTATGAACTTGCAAAACGGATGTATGGTTCAAAAACCGGGCTTATATCTGCCATTCTTTTCGCCTTTATGCCTGGAGTTGTCTGGCTTTCAAGAATTGCTTTGATAGAACCGATGCTAATTTTTGTGTTCCTAGTATCCATGCTTTACTTCTTCAAGTGGCTAGAAACAAGCCGAGAAAAAGATCTAACCATCAGCATAGTTGTCTTTGTGATTGGATGCGCAGTAAAATACCAAATCCTCGTCCTAGTCCCAATTATCATGGTAGCGAGCATGCTTATCTTTGGCAGAAAAAACTACCTAAAAGCAAAGATCTTTCGTGTCCTCAAGTTCCCTCTTTTAATAGTGACTGTGATAGCCAGCGTCATAGCCGCGGTAGCTGTGTTTGAACTTTACGCTTATGGCCTTCTAGCTGTGATGTGGTTTTCCATCCAAACAGGAACTGCCTCGAGAACATTATATAGCGGTACGTATGCTACACCTATCTTTTATCTTGTTGAAGTGACGTTGACATCTGCTAGTGTGCATCCTATTTCGCTTCTAGTTTATGCCCTAGCCCTTGGTGGCATAGCTCTATTTGCATTAAGAAGGAAATCCGCAGACAAATTTTTGCTAATCTGTTTTGCAACAGTCTATGTGGTATTCACCATTATTCCTAACAAGGATTGGCGCTACGTCATATTGTTATTTCCTGTTCTGGCGATTTCCGCCTCAAACCTGCTCGTCTTAAGTTTGGAGAAAATGGCGAGAACTTGGCAATCCCCCAAAAGCACCAAAGCGAGAAAACGCATGGCTAAACTTGCAGCTGTTTGCCTGATAGCTTTTGCTGTATCGGGGATATTCTTAAGCTATTCGGATGCCCAAAACTGGCTATCAAGTGAACAAACAAAGTTGCCGATCGAACAAGCGACTGCTTATGCAGCTCAAACTTTAGGTTCTAACCAGTCGATAGTGGTCGCCTGCCCCCTGAACCTTCTGAACAACTATCTGGTGTGGTTTTATCTTAACGCCAAAACTCCCAGCCAAAGTACAGTCTGGCAATATCCAACACAAGCTGTTGACGCCTACACCCTTAATTTCAACACAAGTGATTTCGTAAGCCTGTGCCAACAAAACAACGCAAAATATGTTTTCCTATACGAATATAGCGATCTTAATTACTTTAACTCAAACCTTACATCAAGCGACATCTCAACCATGCTCACTTCCAGCGGCAGGTTCGTCCTTATGGACGCATTTGGGACTCCGCCTAACCGAATTTTTGTTTTCGCATTTAAGTAGCGTTTAAGTAACTATGAAGTGCCAATGCTTAAAAACGATTAAATAAAGTCTAAATATCTAAGTCGTTTAAAAATTTCCAGAACTCTTCGATACACCTGATAACTCTTATTTCTAAATAGTTAAAACCGCAATTTGTGGTCTCATCAATTGGTTCCCTGAAAAAACCCACTGTGTGAGGATAATTCTTTTCAAACTCTTCAACGTCCACAATATCCATTAAACTAACTTGAGACTTTGCGTTTCCCTTCTTCCGATCTTTGAACATCACTGAATAGTAAAGGTATTTTCTTCCTTCATTTCCTGACGCTGGAAAACTGATTAACCAATCCATCTCTTGGAAATGAAAACTTTTCATTTTTCTTTCCAATATCCCTGCCCCTCAGCCTCACTACATTCAACAACCAATGGGTAGCACACCTATGTTAACACTTGCCTTAAAATTAAAGTTCTAACCAGCAAAAATTTTTTGACTAGTATTGAAATGTTTATAGGTAACGGATAATTTTAAAGGGAAATGATGTTTATGCAATTGATGAAAGCGATTCAAGTTAGTGCTCCGGGCGCAGATTTTGAGCTTGTTCTAAAAGAGATTCCTGAGCCGAAAGAGCATGAAGTACTTCTTAAGGTTCAAGCCTGCGGAGTCTGTCACGGAGACGCAATCGTTAAAGAAGGATATTTCCCCGGTTTGCAGTATCCAAGGACGCCCGGTCACGAAGTCGTCGGTACCATCGCCAAGTTAGGGTCAGAGTCACATTACTGGAAGCTCGGACAAAGAGTCGGTGTAGGCTGGCGCGGAGGACACTGTCAGCATTGCAAGTCATGCCTAAAAGGCGAATATTGGGCTTGCGAAAGCCCCCTGGCAACCGGCATCTCAACGGACGGAGGATACGCCGAGTACATGGTTGCCCGCATGGAAGTGCTCACCGACATCCCAGCAGAACTCAGTTCAGTTGAAGCTGCACCGCTTCTCTGCGCAGGCGCAACCACGCTTGGCGCCTTGAAAAGCAGCAAAGTACAAGGTGGCGACTTAATTGCAATCCAAGGCTTTGGAGGATTAGGGCACTTAGCGTTACAGTTCGCTGTTAGGCTCGGCTTAAAACCCGTGGTTATATCTCGCGGCAAAGAAAAAGAAGCATTAGCCCGCCAGCTGGGTGCTCAAATCTACATCGACTCAAACACTGTGAATGCAGCTGAAGAATTAATGAAGCTCGGTGGAGCACGCGCCATTTTCTGTACCGCGCCAAACAGCAAAGCCATATCGGAACTTGTCGCCGGGCTTGCCCGTTACGGCCAACTAATAATTATCACTTTTGTTAATGAACCGATGCAGATTTCGCCAGTCGAGCTGATGCGCGGCGTGCGGTCCGTGAGCGGTTGGATTGGAGGAAACGCCACTGAAACACTGAACTTTAGCGTTTTCACACACGTTGTGCCCATGGTGGAAGTATTTCCGCTTGAGCAAGCCTCAGACGCTTTTGAACTGATGATGAATGCAAAGGTTCATTTCCGAGCAGTTCTAAAGGTAAGTGAGGGTTAAACATGAGTGAAATCTTAAAAATCATTCAAGAAAGACAATCCGCAAGAGTACCCTTTGACCCGAACCGTCCAGTATCAAAAGATAACTTGAAACAGATTTTAGAGGCCGCAAGATGGGCGCCTACCGCACATAACATGCAAAACTTCGAAGTGATCATCGTTGACGACAAGGAAGTGCTGGAAAAAATAGGAAACATCAAATCACGCATATCCGAAGAGTTCCTGCGCGAAAACTATGAACAATTGTCCTTCTCAAAAGAGGAACTTTTGAAAAAGAAAACCGGAATATTAGGCACAATGTTTCCGCCGGCATGGGTAGACCCAGCGAAAATATCGGAGGCTGCCCGCCAAGCTGCGCCTATGCCGCTGACCCAATCCATCCGAGGTAGCCCAACGCTTCTGCTGGTGATATACGATTCTAGGAAGAGGGCACCCGCTTCAGCAGGGGACGTTTTAGGCTTCATGAGTTTAGGCTGCGTTATGGAGAACATTTGGCTTATGGCGCAAGCTTTAGGAGTTAGCCTGCAGATTCTCAGTGCTTTCGCCGCACCCCATGTAGAAGCAGAACTAAGGAAGCTTCTCGGAATCCCTGAATACATGAAAATCGCCTACACTTGCCGCTTAGGATACCCTACCGCCTCAACCAAAAACCTTAGAGTACGCCGCGACATAGAAGACTTCGTTTACCATAACCGAATCGGAAACAAAGGCATATAACAAAAACTTTGTGATCCAACTTTACCTTAACGGCAACAAAAAATTTGATTTTATCAAGTATCATTACTCAAATGTTTGTTTTGATAACGAGCTTTGTTAAATTATAAAATGAGTTACGCCAGTCAAAATGTATTGGACTGCAATGGCAGCAATAAGCAGTGCCATAACTCTTGCTATAACCAAGGCGCCTGTCTTGCCTAAAAACTTGTAAATGCCGTCTATATACCTGAGAATGACCCATGTTAAGGATAATACAATCAAAACTGCCAGAATCGCCATTACTGTACCGTAATTCTGGAGGTCCAATATAGTTGTGGTAATGGCTCCCGGCCCCACCAGAAGAGGTATCGCGATGGGAACAGCACCTATGCTTTCTGGAGATTCAACGTCTTCATGCATGCCGCCTGTAAATAAGATTCTAATTGAAATAATTAGCAGTAGAATACCTCCCGCAACCTCAAAACTGTAAATCGATAATCCAAAAAGCGTAAAGATTTCTTGACCTGTAAATGCGAAAACAAGAAGCAGACCCATGCCAACGAGCGTTGCAGTGTTATACACTTTCTTTTTCTGGGCTTCTGGAATATTTTCGGTTAACCCCTCGAAAATGGGAATGTTACCGAACGGGTCAACTATGATGAATAAAGCTATAGTGGCTCTACTTAACTCTGTGATGAAATCCAAACTAGCATTGCTCCAGACGCATCATAGTCTAAAAGAATGACTCGATAAAAACGTAACGGCTGTTAGAATCAAAAACAAGATTCCGCAAAGTTAATTAAGCGCTCTCAAAAGAGAAAACTTTTAAAACTGCACGATTTTTTTCCAGCTTTCATAGAATTGCCTGTTTTTTAGTATGCTGATTGATTTCTTATACCGAATGTTATGCTGTTTTTTATCGATACATTTTAACTTAAAGCTGTAAATTTGTGAAAGGTTTACAGAAACTGCCCTATTTCCATAGTTTAGAAACTTTCAGTTGTAGGTTCAATTTTGAACGATCTTTTATTATCAGGATATTTTTAGGTGGAAAATTGGATGAACATTGCAATATACATCGGTAAAATAGACAAACGCACATTATTAAGCAATAATGTGATTCATATGCGTATATTTTAAATATAAGTAGACGGTAGCTGTACAGGTAAAAAATAATCAAGTAAACAAATGTAAAAAAGAGGAAAGATGAATGGGCGCAGGAGACATAGCCTGGGTCATAACTGCAACTGCACTAGTCATGCTGATGACGCCAGCACTAGGATTCTTCTACGGCGGTCTCGTGCGAAGAAAAAACTTGGTATCAACAATTGTTCAATGCTTCGTAATATTCTCCGTCGTAAGCATAGTCTGGGCACTCTGGGGCTACTGTCTTGTGTTCGGCAACAGCGTCAACGGCTTGATCGGCTGGAGCCCAAACCTACTAGGCCTGAGCAATCTAAGCATAAATACGGTTAACACTGCACTTGCGCCGCAAATTCCTCAACTATTACAATTCGCATTCCAGCTCAAGTTCGCAGCCATCACACCAGCACTAATCATAGGCGCTTGCGCAGAAAGAATCCGATTCAAGTCACTGCTTATCTTCATGGTACTCTGGTCTACACTTATCTATTGCCCGATAGCTTGCTGGATCTGGAATCCAACCGGTTGGCTTCACGTCTTTGGCACCATTGACTTTGCAGGAGGCATGGTGGTACACGTTTCAGCAGGCATGTCCGCGTTAGCAGCAGCAGTAGTGGTAGGCAGAAGAAAAGGATGCGCCGTCCCATGGCAGAATCATATGAAATCTTTGGATCAAAAAAACCATGCAGCAGAATTCAAGCCAACAAACATCCCATATGTGCTGCTAGGCGCAGCGTTACTGTGGTTCGGCTGGTTTGGCTTCAATGCTGGCAGCGCATTGGCCGCGAACGACTTAGCTGTCTCAGCGCTTGTAGTCACAAACTTGGCAGCAGCGGCTGCCTCTATAAGCTGGATGCTTGCAGACTGGATAATAAAAGGGAAACCATCAGCCGTAGGTGTCGCTGCTGGCGCCGTTGTTGGATTAGTTGCAATTACCCCTGCATCAGGCTACGTCAACGTGCCTAGCGCATTAATAATTGGTTTAGTAGCAGGAGTTGTCTGCAACTTAGTGGCTAACTGGAGAGCAGGCAGATCACGAATAGATGACGCACTGGATGTGTTTGCATGCCATGGCGTCGGCGGAATTTGGGGCTCAATCGCAACAGGCTTATTCGCATCAGCAGCGATAAACGGTGCAAGCGGTTTATTCTTCGGAAACCCAGGCCAAATGATTCCTCAATTGGTAGCACTTGGTGTAGTGGTGCCGTTCGCATTCTTCGGTTCCTACTTACTTCTTAAACTGGTGAACGTGTTCTCGCCACTACGTGTCAGCGAGCAAGCAGAAGACGCAGGTTTAGACCTATCCGAACATGGTGAAGAAGCATTTCAAACAGATTAGAGCAAACAAAAGGCAAAAACGCATGTTTAGAAGAAGAGAAGAAATCCGCAAACAACTCAGCGAATTAATAGCAAAATTCAGGGAAAAAGTGCTCTAACCCAAGAAAAAGCCATGATTCCGGAAGAGTTAGGGCTTCCGCCGAGATTCAAAGATGCAATGCAAAGGCGCTTAGGCAGAACAGGAATTTTCGTGGAAGTCAACGGAAAATACTATCTTTCAAAACAACGGCTAAAAGAAGATCAAGAAAGAATTTCCTCTCGAAGATTTTGATAACTACTTTTGCGTCTAAAATTTGTCACCCTTTAAATATAGAAACCTATTTTCATATTCCAGCAAATAAACTAACACTCTAGGCGCAACTTGGATGAAAAGAAAAGATTACCTCGAAACTCCAGTTAAGCATATAAAAATAAACGGGTCACAAACAGTAGACCAGTTAATGCAACAATTCAAAAATTCAGGCTCCTTAGGCGCTGGGCGCTTAGCAACCGCATGCGATATCTACGAGAAAATGCTCAAAGACAAAGACTGCACCATCTTCTTAGCGCTTTCAGGCGCAGTCGTACCCGCTGGAATGCGCACGTTAATCACTGACTTGATAAGAAAAAGGTTCGTGGACGTGATCGTCAGTACGGGCGCATGCATGGTTCATGACGCCATTGAAGCCGTAGGTGGGCATCATTACAAAGGAAGCTGGGCAGTGAATGACAATGAGCTTTACAGGTATCATGTTTTCCGTATTTACGATATTTTTGTTCCTGAAGAAGACTTCGTTAAATTGGACTTCAAGCTGTCGGAAATGTATGATGACATTGCATTAGAACGAAAAGGCGAAAGCTTGGCTTCAAACGAGTTTTCCTGGGAAATCGGCAAGCGACTAACCGACCCAAACTCTATACTGCGAGCGGCATATGAAGAGGGGGTTCCAATTTTTATCCCAGCTGTGCGTGATTCAGAGTTTGGTTTCATCCATTGGCTTCACGCGTCCCAGCAAAACCCCAAGCCTGTGCTTCAGGTTGACGCTTTCAAAGATGTGCCAACTATTTGCGGCATCAGTGCGAAATCACCCAAAAATGGGATGATAGTAATCGGTGGCGGAGTACCACGTAACACCATCCAATCATCCGTATTAGCCTCTAAGAAAGGCTTAGATTATGCCGTGGTAATCACCCTGGACCGACCTGAAACAGGAGGCTTATCGGGTTCAACGTTGGAGGAGACGGTGAGTTGGGGAAAAATGAAAGGCAAAGCAGACCATGTTATGATCATCGGCGAAGCATTGATGGTTTTCCCGTTTCTTGTCGCTTCCGTTACCGAACGATTAGGCGAAAGTTTCAAACGCAACCTTGCTTTACAGCCTAAAACCGGTACACAAAGGAAGCTAAAACCATGAGCGGCAATGATTCTGAAAAGTTCTGCGGCAACTGTGACAGCCACAACTCATACGATTACCCCACCAAAGTTTTCTGCTCAACCCGCCATGCTCAAAACAAAAACCCAATAGTTGACACCCTATGGCACTGCAGTGACTGGAATAAGATCAGTCAAGAATGCTACTGCGTCCGAGAAGCATTAAAGAAGAAAAAAGGCAACGAAACAACACAACATTAAAGTTATAATAGCGAAGCATGTTTTGATGTTGGTTGAAGCCCGGTGGTGTAGTGGTCAAGCATAGGGGCCTCTGGAGCCTCCGACGAGAGTTCGAATCTCTCCCGGGCTACCATTCTCTAGAGTGTAATTTATACTTTGTAAAATGGCGAACAGGGGGCTCGCCATTTCCCTATTTTCTTTTTCTTTGCTCTAGAGAATTGGTAAGAGGTTTCTTGAATGGAAAAAAATCATGAGTTAATGGTAATTAGGTTTTGGTGTTTTCCAGAGGAGGCGGCTTTTTGAGCGGTTCTCCTGGAGAGCAAACAATTGTCTGTGAAGGATGCGGAAGCAAATGGAAGATCATCCGCAATAGTACCGCCATCATAGCTCGGTTAATCGAGTGTCCATTATGCAAACTTGTGGAAGCCAAGGAGGCACCTGCCTAATGGATGATGCCAAGTGTGCTGATTGTATATGTTGGTGTGGCTGCTGTAGTGGAAAAAGGGAGAAACGACAACGCCTAAATTATATAGCCTCTAGCGATGCCTGCGGCGACTTCAAACCCAGAAGGCAAACAAACCAAACTCAGGAGGCTCAGATTTGAGTAAATACCCGACATGGGCATACTTGAACGCTGAAGGCAAAGCAGTTTGGGGAGACGTCTTTCAAGAAGGCGAAGTTCCAGTACATAGTATCATCGCTCAACCTGCCACTTTGGAAGGCATCAACAAAACCGAAAGAGTATTCCTTGTAGACTGGAAGGAGCTAACCGCTCTTCAACAAGACTCCGTCCTTGAGAAGCTAAGCAAGAGAAGTGGCGCCAGCAAAGACGTTATTCTTAAAGATGTTCTAAAGGTCGGTTTGCCTTTGCGTGAGAAGTACACTTCTGGTTGTGGAACACGCAGATTGGAGCTTTTCATTTAGGAGGCTTTGGTTTGGATCTATCAATCTGCAGAAAAGATGCGGTACAATGGCTGACTGATGAGCGATGGATTGTTTTCAGTTTCTATGGAGGCTTCGCCCGCCATTTGGAACATTGTTACTTCAAACCTGGAACACCAAAAAACTCAGAGTTCGAAGTGATGATTGCCCCAGTTGCAGTTAACGGAATATACGGCATAGCACCGTTCTACAGAATAAAAGATACCGCTGAAAATCGTGAATTCTTAAGAGCGGCTCTAGCTGAGTTCAATGAAAAACGCTTGCTGACTTCGACCGAGCTTGACAACAACATCGAAGAATTGCGGCAGAAAATAAGAGAAATAGTTCTCCCGAACCTTAGGTGATTTTTTTTATGATTGGCGCTGATGATAGAAGTCAAAATATTTCTCATTCAAAGTCAAAAGTCAAATTTGACTTCTGTACCGTTCGCACCCGAGTCCTACCGATTCTGAAAGGTATTGAGGTTAAGATGTATCCAGCTAAGATTGGTCGTGCCCGTGGATGGAAGAAACAGCATGTAGCCTACTATGTGAAAAAGCTTGAGAAGGCAGGGTTAATTCGTAGGTTAAAGCGCAGTAACTTCGTTGATTATGAGTTGACTGAGCAAGGTCAAAACTTTCTCGTATCATGTGAGGGTGTGCTGTTTAGCTCGGGTGTGTTTCGTTTGCATCGTTGTTTTTTCAAGTTTCCCGTGGTTCGGGAAGGAGTTTATCCGGCTGGGGATTTTCGTAGAATTGAGATGGTAAATTGGACAGCACTTTTGGGGCTGGAGCAAGGTGTGAAGGTACGTCATACTACGACGTCCTGGATTATTCATGTTGAGACGCTTTATGGTCGGAGTCCAGGGGAGCTAGTAACTTTGGCGAAGAATCTGGCTGATAGAGTCGCTAAGGGCTTGATGAGTAAGTACGGTTGCGTGTTGGGTGACGGCCAGATTAACAAGCGTCATGAACTCGGCGTGGATGATCCGGTGGCAAATCTACTGAATCGCTATTTTACGGTTAGCACTCCAAAACGAGTCATAGACGACAGTCCCGGAGAAGATGAGGGCGAACTTGATCATGTAGGTCGAGATGCAGCAGTTGAATATTTGCTAATGCCTGAGAGAGTCAAGAAGCTGGAGGGTCAAGTGGACAATGTATTAACTGATTTGGCGAAGATTTCAAGCAGCCTCGAGAAACTTGAGAAAATGGGTTACAGCCTATCCAAGGTCGCCGAAGCATTGGGCAAGCTTACAGACTTTCAAACTAATCAAGAGTTACCGACAGGTCCTGGAGGCAAAGAATACATTGCATAGCTTAGCGTTACAACAAGAAATTAGCTCTATTAGAGGAAAAGCCTGCAAGCGCATCATAAAGGCAGCTTCACTAAACGACGCCTGGAGTATGAAACGCTATTCTGCAATCAACATTTATTTGGCTGAATTAGATGGGAGAGGCGTTTAATGTCAGTAAAAATCTGTTCAAAAGCAATTTTTGCCGTTACCTCAAGGCATGGGAAAAGTCCATGCTTTTCACAACTCACTTTTCTGTCACTGGTTGGTCCTGATTACCCATTGTCAATTTTGCCATTTGTTGATGTTGGAGAATTCTTGGAGTGTGCATTCTGATATGGAAACCTCTGAAAAACCTGTTCAAAACACCAAAAAGAAGCGTAGTCAAAGCGATAAGATAGGTCGTTTAAAGTACAATCAGCAGCTCCTCAAGCAAACGTTGGCAGAAGTTGAAGAGGTCAAGCTTATGTTGCGCACCATCTTTGCTGGATTAAAGGGTTCTTTTAATTTTGAGCAATCACTCATCGAGCGAATAGCATGCTTTGATGATGTTGACCGTGAGATTCTTAATTTACTATATGAAGCAGGGAGTGCTGGCTTATTGCCTAAAGATTTACAAACGAAGCTTGAACGGTTCAAAGTTACTCGTTACCAAATAAGCAGAAGAATTTTGAGAATGAACAAGCGTTTAGAAAAAGAGTTTGGGGAACTTGTCGCTGAGAAACGAGGCTGGCACTGGGCACTTACCAGTTTTACAACTGAAGTTTGGGGTGAGACTGACCAAGATGACCTTTTGAAAGAATAAGGTAATTGTTCTGCGCATGTTATTTATATTCTGTTAATATTATCATCGCCTTGGAGTGGAAGAATCCAATGGACGAGAAAGCACAAAACAAGCGCATTTGGAATGAAAAAAAGAAAGCGATCATTGGAAACATTAACGAGGCAATGGACTCTAATGAAGAGACCCTAAAAATCATTTCAGATACTCAAGTTAAACTAGGCGAAGCAGGAAAATACCTAACTTATAACCAAATTAGACTAGCGCAAATGAAAAGGATCTTAAACTCTGAAGCTTACGTTCCAGATAATCCTGTTAATGCTGGTTCAATAACTATAATGAATAGTCTAAGTACCAATGAATTGGGATCTGCCAAATACATGTTTTCCACGGCAGGGGCGATGAGAACTAATGCAGATTCTTTGGTTGGAAGTACGTTAACTTCAGGTTCATTAGTAGCAAGCATGGCATCATCTACAGTTTATTTGGCTGAGAGAATGGTAGACACTGGGCCAATTATGCCGTTGTTGGAAGAGCTAAAGAAACCGACCGCTCATGATAGACTGAAAGAACTAGCACCTAAGCTTTTTGAAATTGGGGAGAGTTTATCAACAAAACTAAATGGCTCTTGGGAAACATTAAGTGACTTCTCAAAAGATGACAGAGTTTCGCAGTCTGCACATTCTGCAAGAGACCTTATTTCAGACATTCTCATAAAACTCGCTCCTGATGAAAAGGTAATGAAAATGGAATGGTTTAAACCAGAGACTCGAGAAGGGCGACCTAGCCAGAAGCAACGAGCAAAATATGCAATTCTAGGCAAAAATACTGCGTTGTCTGACCTAGATATCCAACCAATTCACGATTTGAGCGACAACATTCGGGCTTCTTATCAAAGTCTAACCAGCCTTGCGCATCTCAGAGATTACGGCAATGATCTTCAAAAGATGACTGAAAATTTAATCGACGAAGTTCAAATTTATTTGCTAAAACTTCTTGAACTCCGTGCGATTTATTTCGTTCCCATTAATTAAAAGATGTTATCCCTCAAATATAGTACTTGAATTTAGGACTGGGTTTTTTAATGGTTGGGTTTGACACCAAGATTTCTCCAACAGCATCCGAGAAGCCAATTGTCACCGGGTTAGAATCCCCATACTTGCACTCATTATAGTTTAGTTTTGTCAGACCAAGAATATCCTTTGCTATCTGAGTAATGTCGGCATTTCCGTACTGAAGATCAATTCTGAGTGGAACGGGGATTTCCCAGCCGTCATACGTTCCTAAAAACGACTTGAATCCAGATGTCCAGAGATAGCCGCGGCGAGGGTTAAGTTCCAGAAAAGTACCTCTTAGAACTGGCCATCTCCCTTCTCTGTACAATCGTATGTCTCCTGGCTCTTGCCTTATTCTGACGCAAAAAAGGTTGGTGCCTGCAGGACACGCTGATCGAAATCCCTCAAACTCTTTTACGCCTATGAACGCTCTGTAATGAAGGAATATCTCTCGAAGAGGCTTCCCCTCAAGGTCAGAATACGTATGAAGGACTTTGGTCAATAGCTCTTTGGCGGCGTTCCTAGTTAGATGAAACTGTTTTTTCTCAGGTGAATACCAAGGTCCAATTTCCCCTCTTATTACAACGCCGTCTCCGTCATCGAGAAACATTTGTGCTGCGCAACAAGCTGTCTTGTTTGCAACTGCCGGATCAGTTTTTCGAAAAACGATCCCAACATAACATACTCCTTCTCTGGCAGTGCTTAATCGCCAAGGTTTTCCTCCAGCTTTGTAAAATAATGTCGTACAAATATTCCACGCTCTGTCAGAAAGAGGAGACTTCCCAAGCGGGTCGAAGCGTGTTGTGGGTTCATCTTCATTTAAAGTTGACTCCAAAATTATCTGAATTGGAGGTTCTATACGTTCCTCCATTGCTCGCGCCTTGAGCTGACGCCTGAAATCAACTGAATACTTATACATCGTAACATCATAGGTTCTGAAAAGGTCAATTTGCCCATCTGCACGTTCTTTTCGAATTTTTGAAGAAACCTTTGCTCCTATTCCTTCTTTTACATAGCTTTTTGGTCTGCAATTCTGGTACACGATATCTGGAACAATACAAACTATTACGTCAAGAGGATCATCAGGTTTTGTTATGTGCTTAATTCCGTCCAGATACTTGTTTACAATATCAAACGCTCTCTTGTTGGGGTCAAAATTGGTAGACGCAGATATTAGTTGCTCGCTATCGATTTCCAAGCTGCGAGTAGGTTTATCTGGCAATGCTGAATGAAAGACTGCTTGAAAACCAGGAAATGCAGGCCAGAGTCTTGGATTCTCAGAGGGCGTTCTTGAGATTATAACGTTTTGTATACGTTTGAAGAAGTTCTCCGCTAGTTTGATTCCTACCCTGGTGCCAACTGCACCGTACGAAATATTCTTTGGATGAGAGCTAGAGTCAGTATCTTGTGGTCCAAAAATTGTGAGACCTGCTTTGGGGTCTATCACTTTCTGGTCATAACGGAATGCTAGCAGTGGCTCCTCAAGCTCCTTTAAATCAGACGGCTTCAACTGCGTCGTCCTCATCCTCCTCCTCTTCGTTTTCCTCGAGAACTTGCGTCTCGTCCTCTTCAACTTCAGACAAAATGTTTTCGTCTATTCCTAGGCTGGAACTGAATGAGATAGGTTTAAGACTAATGCGCAAATCTCCTGAATCTGTTTTTGCAAGAACGACTTCCTCATGCCCCTCGCATAGCCATTGTGAGACAGCTATCGCTCTTGAGAGCCATTCGTAATTCCACCAGTTTTTACACAAGGCTTTTCGTCGACGATTTGACTTCTTGTCTTCTAAAGGATTGTCTTCCAGGTCCGTCCAAAAAACGCTGATGCTTAGCCTAAACACAGGGCTGCCAAACAAATCCCCAAAAAACTTGAAATCAGGCGAAAGATGATACCTTGATTCTTCAACGAAGAAATTTTCCTGTTGCCTTAGCTTAAATCTTCTTTCACCAACAGCTTTAACGTAGCATTTCTTTCCGTCATATCTAATGAAATTTAATCTATTTTTTGCTACTTTGTTATTTGGAAAGTAAAGAGAACCATCGTTTATTTTCAAGCCTTTGTTTAAAATGAAGATTTCAATACTTCGATGCATCAAGGCTGTTAAGGTATTTGTTACGGCATTGCCGGAGTAATAGCTAAGATGCTCCAGGGCAACTTGGTTGACCTCTTTGAGCCACTCTTGAGAAGGCCCATCCGGAGGAGAGAATGCCCAGACATTTTTTTCGTTTTCCCGATAGAAAGGCCAGTTGGGAAATCGTGATTCTACGTCGACCTCTGGAACCACGCTATATTTTCGCATTGTTGTAGGCATTTCAATAATTGGCAATAAGTTAGACCAGACGGTTTCCGTTTTTTTCTTTGGCTGTTCCTCTGTTGAGAGCCATTCAGAGACAACCTGTTGACCTCTTGCTTGGTTTCTTGGCGCGTTAATTTGTTGAAGTTTTTTGAGTAGTGCGCAAACGCCTTCAAACCAGCTCTTTTCAAATGGAATGAAGGTAAGGTCCGATGTCATGAAATCTAGTTCAGTTGCTTTGAGTCCATCAACGTTAATGGGAATAAGAAAATCTATTTTTCTGTCTTTGGCAATGTTGAGTGCCAAGGTTCTTTCTTTGATTGGATTAGGTTTATCAATCGAATTTCGAGATAATAGAGCAAGTACCCTGAACGTCTGGTTCTTGATCGCCACAGTTATATCGCGAGGGTAGGATTCGCCGCCTAACAGTTTTATGCGATCGTACCAGACTTTGTAGCCTTCCGAAGCCAGTTTCAGAGCTAACCAGTCAGCAAAAACCCAATCTTCAGAGGCATAGCTTATGAAAAGTTGTTCTTTTTCTACTATTTCTGACTCGCCTAAAGCCATATTCTTGTCTAGTGTATTCTGACCATCTAATGCTTAATAGTTTTTGCAACATAGCTGCTTCAGATAGTTTTTTAAGTGTACTGATCGTCGGTTTATTCAAAAACAAGCTTTCTTTGATAGACTTAAAGGAGAACCTGTTTGTCTTTCCAAGTTTGAAGGCGTAAAAAAAACATCTTCGAAGAATAATTCCACATACTCGCTTCTTGATCTTTTCTGCTTTGTAGCCTCTTGGTCTATTTTTTGGAGTATGCGGTTTGAGAGGGCTATGCTTACGGGGTGTTTGCGCATTTTGAGTTCTCTTGCTATTTTTTGGGTTGTTAATATTTAACAATTGTTGTTAAGGTGTAACAACAGCCTTTTTCTTTAAAAAGTTAAACTCTAAATTTGATGCCGCTGTGACTGAGAAAAAGATAACAATTCAGGTTCCGGAAGCTTATTTGCCTCTGGTTGCTGATATTCGTCTCTTGAAGTCTGATGAGGAGAATCCCAACAAGATGACGGTTAGGCAGCAAGAGCAGATTTGGCGTAGCCTTCAGAAGTATGGTTGGACTTACCCCGTCATAACGAATAAGGATGGCGTTTTTGCTGATGGCGAGCAACGAGCGCAGGTTTGCAAGGCGCACAATGAGTTTTTTGCTCCGGTGTTGCGGCTACCAGTCTCTGATGTTGACCGAAGAATGCTTCGGCAGATTCTAAACAAGCTTAAGGGCAAGCATAGCAAGGAGCTTGACGGCGCAGAATACATACGAATCATAGAAGCTGGCAAGAAGGACGATTTGAAAGCGTTGCTGGCGGCTGTAGGCGAGAAGATACCGGAGGACATGGGCGGAGAACATGAAAGCTCAAATCTCATACCTGACAGCTACGAACTTGTTATAGAGTGCAAGGATGAAGCGCAACAGCAAGGGTTCTTTGAGAAACTTAAGGCTGAAGGTTACCGCGTTCGCGTTCTAAATCTTTAGGAGATGCAAGGATTGGATTTTGATTTTGTTAACAGTTGGAGTGAACCTGACAGTTTCCGCGCCCAAAGCGTAGTAGGTAGCTTCACGTTGAACGATGTTAAGTTGCAGAAGCGCTTCAAAGGCTCCTTACAGATAGAGGGCGATGATTGGCAGATTGGAGTAATTGTGGGGCGTAGCGGCTCAGGCAAGTCCAGCATAGCCAAAGGGCTCTTTCCAGATGCTTACATTGTGGGTTTTGAGTATTCGCATAAGTGTATTTTGGATGATTTTCCCGAGGGCATGCAGACAAGTGAGATAACGCGGCTGCTCTGCAGTGTTGGTTTCGCTAGCCCTCCGGACTGGCTTAAAGCATACAGTTGTCTTAGTCAAGGTGAAAAGATGTGTGTGGATATTGCGCGTGCTCTTTGTCTGGATCGGAAGTTGATTGTTTTTGATGAGTTTACCTCTGTGGTTGATCGTGAAGTTGCCAAAGTTAGCGCGTATGCAATTAGTAAGGCGGTTAGGCGCCAGAAAGATAAGAGCTTCATTGCTGTAACTTGCCACTATGACGTGGTTGATTGGTTGGAGCCCGACTGGGTCTTCAACACTGACACGATGGAGTTCGTTAAAAAAAAAGAATCCACCCGCCAATTAACATCACAGTTCATAAATGCAACTCTGCCCTATGGCAGGTCTTTAGGCAGTATCACTATCTGAACCGAAGCATCGGTGCAGCTGGAATACGCTGCTATGTTGCCTTATACCAAGAGAAGCCTATTGCTTTTATCGCTGTGATTCACACCCGTATGAAGGTGAACTTTTTCCGTGTCAGCAGGCTTGTAGTTTTGCCGGATTATCAAGGCATAGGTGTCGGCAAGCGTCTTTTGAATTTCATCGCAGATCTCTACACTTCGCAGCTGAATCTGCCATTTTATCTGGTGACGAGTAATCCTCAGTTGATCCGCGGAAGCATGGGTAACTGGAGAGTGAAGCGTGTTGGTCATGGCAGCCACGGAAGAGAAGACACAAGGATAAATCGGGAGATATCAAAGACAAACTGCAGGCGCCGCCTCAGCGTGTCCTTGCAATATATTCCGAAGCATAAAGCGAGCGAGGCATAAGATGTCTAAGGGCAGGATCCGCAATCGACATAAACTTCGGATAATTTATGATATTCTGGAATGCTGCAGTACTAAGCCTTTAATTATTTCGCATATTGCACGAAAAGCTAACGTTAGCAGCTTGCCTTTTTATGAATTAATTAAGGGATTAATTAAATCGGGTTTATTGACTAAGAAGGAAATCGGTAAATCGACGTTTTATAAGACTTCCCCTGCTGGTCATGACTTCGTTAAGAAATATGATGATTTACTTTTTATGGTTAAATCATTGCTGGACGCTTCTGAAACGTTTATTGCGCAACCAGAGACTGTTAAGTAAGCATATTATCAGTATTGATATTTAATTCCCATACCCTAAAAGAGGACTTTTCCAGCAATAGCCTTATAGTAAACTTGCTCTCCAATAGGTTGCTTAATTGTTCTTGCTTCAATCTTCCTCTCTTTAACCAACGTATCTAAAGCACTTTGAACTACCCAATACCCAGCAACACCACTAAGGAAACTCCCAAGGTCTTTAACAGCGGTATTATATCCTAACGCATATACAATATTGCTAACATTCAAAGGAGTTTTAGAATCTGTTAAAATCTTCAGAACTCGCATTTCAATCGTATCAGCGGTTCTTCCAGCGTTCCATTCTTCATTACTTATTGACATATCAATCCCAATGTGTTATAGGCTATGAGAATTAAAGCTTATACTTTGAAATTATGTCTAAAATTAGACATAAAAAATTAAGAATTTAATAAATTTTGATAAAAGAATCCGCACATCTAACCTTAGAATGTACTCGGTAATAGCCACCCGCTTAATGTACCTTGAAAACTTCTAAAATACTAAAGCTTTTTCTTTCTAAATATACCTTTCAGATTCAGGATGTGTCTTTTAGTTCTTTGCCCTGAAGTAGCTACAATAGGCTGTCAACTGGCATTCGCCGCAAAAGGGACTGTTCTTGTTACACATAGCTTTCTTGACATGCCCATCTCCTGCACCACCATACATCCAAAAAACAGCGTCAATGACACTTAGCTTCTCATAAGGAAACCCTTTCATTCTCTCAGCCACCCTGATGGTTTTTTGAATGTTTTGGAGTGATGATTTTTCTGAGTCCAAAAAACCAAGTCGATAGAAGACTCTGAGAACATGAACATCCGGCTTGATCGTATCCATGCCCACATCTTTGAGGTAGTTTAGAGCCAAAGTATATCCTACTGAACCAAACCGATGTGCCAGTTCAAAAGCCAAATCTTGCAAATTATCACTGTGTCTGATGAGGTATTTGCTGAGGTATTTTCCAAATGAGCCATATTCGTCAGACAGTTCTTTCATTGTTTTTGCGTTTAGAATGCAATCATATAGTTTTCTTTTATTTTTTATTATTCTTGGATTTTTGAGCATAGTGCTGAGGTTGCTGTCGTCGTAGCTGCTAACTTGTCTTATGTCAAAATTCGCGAATGCTTCTTTAATGGAAGGTAACTTGCTTGTTAGCACCGAAGCTTTCATTCCAGCATTAAAAATGTCCCTGACCAAGATTTCATAGAAAAATGAGTCAGGCCTGCTTTCATCAAAAACTCTGCGTCTCCTTTCAAGAATCTCATTATCGAAATTATCTTTAATGGACAGCTCTCTAAGCTTCATAAAAGCTAAACTAAAAATTGTTCTTGCTGTTTCATCATCATGGTTCATGACGCTCACTGCTGCTCTATTCTTTCGTTTGTGTTTTAAGTTTTTGCCCTAAGTATAAGATAGAGCAAAAATCTTAAGCGTTAAATCAGCAAATAGAGCTATGGATAGAAAGCTGAATTGACAAAAGAAGAAAGAGAAAAATTGAAAAAAGATTCAAATCGTGGAGCAATTTATGGACTGAGTAAAGGTTACATAGAGTTAAACCAAAACCTCTCTTATTATCAAGACAAACTAAATGAACGAAGACTTTTCATTTTGGGGATTGTGTTAGGAGTTTTTGGGAATTTGCTAGCTTCATATTTGATTGAACTCCATTTTTTGCTATTTGGACAAAGCATTTACACGATTTCTTCAGGGTTAGCAGTTGTTGTAATAGCACTTATCCTTTGGCAATATTGGTATAATAAAAAAACGGTGAAGCCTTTAAAGACTAAAATTACCGAACTTGAATCTGCTTTGAAAGATGTAAAAGAAGTGATTAAGAAAATAGAAAGCGAAAAATGACAGAAAATTACATTTTGGGCAACTTGACTTAATTGTGCAATCATAGATTTTATAAGTAGGTGCTTGCTGAGTTGCTATTGCTATCTCTCGCAAGTTTAGAGGCCTTCAGACTAACGCCCTGTCTAGCCTTCAGCCAAGGCTAAAAATAGATTTGGAGTGTACCATTATACCGCATCGAAAATCTCCTAGCGGAGTCGCTAAAAACTTCATTCGGCACACTGCAAAGTTTGACCGTTTGAAAAAAGAATCAATTAACACTGTAACTGATGGCGAAGTTTTAGCTGAGCTTGGAAGGGCTTTTCCGGAGGATCCGCCTACTTCAGTGGTTTTTCCTTTTGGTTTCATTGATATTATTGGCTTAGTTTTAGAGGATACACGCGGAGAAGGCGCGATAGACCCTCACGTTAAACCTGAGCAAGAAACAATTGAAGACTTCATGAGATCTCAGAGGGAAGGTGCACTGCAGTAATGCCAACTGTTCAAGAACGCCTCGCAACAATTGAGACCAAGCAGGACTACATCATCAAGCAACTTGACACTATTGTCACTAATCATTTGCCACATATTTACAAGCGTCTCGAGAACTTGGAAAAGTGCAAGGAAGTGGATACAAGCTGGATTCGCTTTGTGAAGCCGGTGTTAATTTCACTTATTAGTTCTGCGTTAAGTGTCGGCTTGACGTATTATTTTCTCAAAATCTGCTAGTACAAAATTTCCGTGGTGATGAGCAAGTATGGATTTTACAAAGGAAAAGGCTTGGCTTGAGGTTCTATGCGGGATTGCTGATTTACCTTTGGCTCTGCAAGATATTGTGTTCGAGGATATTTTGGAGTCTGCGAAGACTCGGATTGCGACTATTAAGCGCATTGAGGGTGTGAATGAAAATTGAGGCGTTCTCAGGCGGAGCTAATTTATGCGGTTTTTGAAGTGCTCTATAATCAGCCGTTGAAGATTACGCATATAATGTACAAGGTTAATATTAACTGCCTTATCTTGCGCAATATCTTGGATATTTTGGTGAAGTCGGGTTTCGCTGAGGTGAGGATCCAAAATAAACCGCCTAAAGGTAAACGTTTGACGTCTTCTGGCTGCAATAACTATAGTCGAGAGTATCGGTTAACAGAGAAAGGCAGAAAGTTTTACCTTGAAATCAGGTCATCTACGAAAGCAATTAACGAGTTAATTGAAGCGTCAGATAAGCAACGCTACGTCTTTGATGCTGAGAAAATGAAAGCTAACAGATAGATTGAAGTGCAAAGTTTATGTCGACTCTCCCAGAGGCAGTTAAAGGTACACGCATAGTTAAGATGCAAGAAGCCCTAAGATTAGCTAAGCCAAACGAATCCTTACCAGAAAAAGCCTCAGAAACGCCTCAACAAGTCTGCGCAGCGGGTAAACAGCCAAAGGAACCAATGGTGAGAATGACCCTGCCGCTTTTTCACAGACGCAAAACAATGCTGATAACATATCATAGCGGTCATTTGAATCCTGCAGCTCTTAAGCAGATGGCTATTGAATTTGAGTGCACTGAACAGGCTTTGCTTGATGATTTGGAAGACCGTGAGAATTGGGAGCCGTTTATCTGGGCGAATCAAGAGGCTCATGAGGATGGTAAGGCGTTGCTTAATCAGTTGCAGTTGGCTCGGGAAGAAGCCCTTTTTTTGATGAAGACATGTAAGTCTGCTAATGCTCGGGTTGGCGCGATTGGCAAGTTTATTGACTCTATTAAAGCTGAGATTGAGGTTGGGCAAAGTTTAGGTTTGTTGCCTAAGCAAATATCGCCGGCGGTTGTTGTGAATCAAAATAATGTTATGCAGGTTAATTCTAAGACTGAGACTAAACTAATGATTGATGTTAGTAAGATGTCTGAAGATGACAGAAAAGCCCTCCTACGAGCTGAAGAGGCTCTCACAAGAGCAGAGACAACAACTAGCTCGTAGTGATCTGCAGTATTTCTCACGTTATCTTGGCTACGTAAATACTGCCTGGTTTCAAGATGAATGGTATAGCCTCTTACAACCCATAAATGACCCAGAGCATTTCAGCCCTTTGCCCTGCCATCCGAAGGCAATTAAAAGCTTTCATCTTGAAGCACCCAGAAAACATGCGAAAAGTGAATGCGTAGGCATAAACTACCCCTCCTGGCTGATTGGGAAGTTCCCTGAAATTAGAATTTTAATCGTTAGCAAAACAGCCCCTTTAGCAGAAGCAACAGTAGCCGCTATAAGAAACCGCATAGAAAACGACCCTCGCTACATCAGCGTCTTTGGGGATCTTAAGCCTAAAAACCCTCAGAAATGGACTGACAGCGAGTTCTACGTCAACCGCAAGACTATCAGCAAGTTTCCAACGCTGCGAGGTTGCGGCATCATGGGGTCATTAACAGGTGGCGGCTTTGACCTCATCATAGCTGACGACATTATTGATGAAGAGAACGTTAACACACAGAACCAAATTGAGAAGGCCAGCAGATGGTTCTTCAAAGTCTTGCTAACAACACTTTTTTCTAGCGGCGCCTGCATTGCGATCGGGACTAGGTGGCATTATGCTGACCTCTATAACGAGTTAATTTCACCCACTGAGAAGGGCGGCAAAGGCTGGCCTTACAGAGTTTACAAGGCAATCCAGAATTATGAGAACGTTGAGAAGGGAGAAGCGCCTAAGGTTCTTTGGCCTGATGTTTGGTCTTATGAACGCTTAATGAAAAAGAAAGAAGACATAGGCACAGTTTACTTTAACTCGCAATATCAGAATGACCCCACAAGCATGGCGGGTGACTTGCTTAAAGCTGAATGGCTACATTCATGGAATGAAACTAACGTTAGCTTCACGCCCTCATCTAATCTTCCAAAATATGCGGGTGTAGACCCAGCGCTTGGGGAGGGCGACCTATTCGCTGTCAGCACAACAAGTTATGACCGCCAGTTAAACCAAGGTTACCTCTATGACGTCTACGCTGAACTTGTGCCTTTTCCAGCAGCCATCCAGACGTTAAAACAGCTTCACGCAATACATCACTACAGCAAAATTTACGTTGAATCAAACGCTTTCCAAAAAGTTATTTCCTATCTGCCTGATCTTCAGGGGCTGCCGATTGTTCCAACTGCTACAGTTGCAGGTAAAGAAGAGCGGTTAATTCCGTTAAGTAGCCACTTTGAAGCTAAACGTATGCTGATTAACCCCGCTTGGATGTATACGCAAAGTGAATTCTTCCAAGAATGGGTGCAGTTTCCACGTGGTAGACATGATGATGCTTTGGATTCGGTTGAGATTGTAGCCAGAAATTTGTTAGGGGTACCTGGTATGCCTTCAGGCGTTGGTGTTGCGGTGATAAAGAAAAAAACTGTTGAGAGAGATGATGATTAGATGGAGAAAACTTTGTTGTCGGCAAGTGCCAAGGACGAAATCGTTAAGGTTCTTGGGATTGAAGTTGCAAACGTGAATATGGGTAAGCTGCACGTGAAAATTAACGGTGTAGACTTGATGCAAGATGTGGTTTTAGATGAGCTGCAAATCACTGCAGACATCAAAGAAGAGAAGATACCTGAAGAGAAAAAGCCGTAGGAGACCTTTCAATTGCCGCTTAGGAAAGATTTGTCACTGTCAATTCCTAACCCGCTGCGTAATGTGCCAAACGAGGTAGCAATTGAGCAGCGTGAGCGGGAGGTTCCGATTGCCTGGCGTGGCGACTGGAGTTTAATGCAGTATGTAAATAATTATAGTTTGAAGGCGGCTGGCATTGGCTTTGTTAGCAGTCCTTACTCATCGCTTTGGGATCGCATTTGGGGTGTTACGCCGGTTGAGGATTTGCCAAAGTACAAGGCCTTGTACTCGTTTGTTCCTCGTATCCAAGCTTCAGTGGATGTTAAAGTAAATCTTGAGATTTCAAACGGCTTTGTCTTTGAGGGCGGCACGGCAACTTTCCGCGATTTCTTGGAAGAATGGATTGAGTCACATGATATGCTCGCAACTATGCGCAGCGAAGAAACCGACGCCTTAGTCTTTGGCACCAGCTATACAGAACCGTGTATGGATGAGGATTCAAGCCGAGTAGAATGGCTAAAAACACTTGACCCATGCTACATGCGCGTGAGGCAGGATTGCTACAAGAACATTTTTGGTTACGCACAGCTCAGTTCATACCCGCCCGTTGTTTTTGACCCTGAAGAAATCTACCGGACACTAAACGGGGTTAAGTCCTGGCAGTTTGAAAACGCTTATGGAACGTCTTCTTTGCGATCTATCTTGCACATTCAGGCCTTAATTGATGATTTTCAAGTTGATATGGCTAAAATTATGAAGATTTACACCAAGCCAATGCTTGTACTTCAATGCGGTGGAGATGGCCGACCCGGTGAGCCTTTGCCGTGGAGTGATGCACAGATCCAAGCGCTTTCAACTGAAGTTGCTATGCGTGATCAAGGCACAGACTTGACGGTACGGGGAGATGTTAAGGTTAATCCTCAGGCCAGTATGACTAAGGATTTGAAGGCGGAGTGGTGGATCGAATATTTAGAGCGCCAACGGGATTCTCAGCTTGGAGTTCCCAAGATTTTTCTCGGAGAAAGTGAGGGCGCAAACCGTGCGACTGCAGATATTGTTATGCAAGAATTCGTTACGCGTCTACGTATGCGTCAAAAGCACAGAAGCGGAGTTTATGAGACGCAGCTATTCCCATTGATTTTGCGCGGTGATTTCCCTGATAGCTTGATTGTTCCAGATAAGATTCCTAAGATTAAGTGGAAGCCAATTTGGGAGCCGCCAACGGATATCAAAATGTCGCGTGTTATCGACCTCTACAATAATATGTTAATGGGCGACATAGAAGCACGTGCTGAACTTGGCATGCCAGAGGCAATTAAGGGCAATTTGAAGCCTCAACAGCCAACGCAGCCCGAAGCGTCTGGACAGTCAGAGGAACGTCAGTTTGAAAGTTCAGATGAACCGCAAAAGGTTCATGGCAAGTTGCCCTTGAAGTTGGTTAAGGCTAGTAATGGAGCTTCGTATCTTGTGCGAGCTCTGTCTTGATGCCGTTAACGCCGTTATGGCAGTAAAAAGTTTTCAAGCCGCTGTTGTTGATCCAAACATAAAATTTTCTACCTGGCTATTCGTGAACTCAGGCAATCCCAACACCTGCAAAAAATGCGACAATTACAGCGGCGACACATATGAGCTTGAAGACCCTGACGATTTACTGGATATTTTCCCGTACGGGGTATTTGTCGCAGACGACACTTTCTCATGTAACGTTCACCCAAATTGCGCATGCTACTGTGTTAAGCAGTCGGATTATCAGAAAAGTTAAAGAAAAATAGTGTGGCGAATCAAACTTGGAATTGCTCTATGATGTTGATGTTAAGGCTAGTCTTGATGAACTAAGGAAAACAGGCATCATTGAAGGCCAGGCAATTGATTCGTCAGTTAATAAGAATCGTTGGCAGGTTCCCGATGAGGACCTAGACTATTTTGCTTCCACTCTTCAAGAAGCTCAAGTTCGAATTAATCATGGAGACTCAGTTGAGAACGTCAAGGGCTTAGTCACTAAGAGTAAGCGTGTGGGCGATGTTGTCTTTTTTGAGGCAGAAGTATCTGGCGACCCGGTGCTTTTGACCCAGATTGAAAAGAAGTATCTGCGCATGGTTAGCCCCAAAGTTGTCTCGGATAATATTGTTTGTAGTTTGTGCCAGAGCAAGACGCGGGATGCTAACATGGCGATGGTTCACCTGTGCGCGGGTGCTTGGGAGATCGTGCATAAACCTCGATGTGTCGAGCTGAGCATCGTTGCTGAGGGCGCCTATGAAAATAATCTTTTTCATTTGAAAGGGTTTGCAGCGGCTATGGACGAATCCCAACGCAAGGCACTGATCGCTTCTGTCTGCGAATGCGCAGACAAGTCCAAGTGTCCTTGCGGGATAAAGTCGCTAAAGTCACAGGTACAGTCCGACTATCACGGACGTAACCAATCAAAAATAGGAGACAAAAATCAAATGAGTACAGAAGAAAAAACAGCACCAGGTGCACCAACAACTCCAGTCAAAGCAGGCACAGAATTAACCTATCAGCAATTTGAAGAACAACTCACTAAGAACACAACGCAAATTATGGATGCTTGCAAAGCAGCAATCGCGGATTCAACTAAGAAACTTGAAGCAAAACTCGAAAAAGACGTTAAAGTCGCAGTTGAAGCAGCCATACCTAAGCCTAAACCAACAGGTAAAGGCACAACCGGACAGTTCACTGCAGGCCTTCCAATGGATGACGCTCAACGCTTAAACAACATTTTCGCTAAAAAAGGCAGCATTGGCAAAGCAGGGCTCGAATTGGCTGCAGCTGCTAAACGCATGGGCAGCTTGACCGCAGATATAACACATTCTGATGAGGAGGCTGAGTAACTATGTCTTTTGATGGTTCGGGACCTAAAGTTATTCCAGACCTTGAGCAGACCTTCGTTGCAGATACAGGTTACACCGCTCCAGCCGTAGGTGATCCAGTTTACATTTCCTCAAATAACGCTGTTAGCTTATGTGCAGGCGCAAATGCTGCTTTCGTAGGCTTTGTTCAATCAGTCATTCCAAAAGATACTTTCGGCAACATCTTGCTTAACGTTTACGTTTTCGGTCATAGGATTCGATGCAAGAATACTTCAGGCGGCGCATTGACAGCAGGCCAAGTTGTCACTTCAGGAAACGGCGGCATCACAGCATGGTCACCCACTACCGATGCAGCAGTCGGCGCAACTATAACAGCAAACACAACTACCGGAGTAATCACAGCGTCAGGTCTTGCAGCAATAATTAACGCCGGAGCTTATCGACGTGGAATTGTGGTTGTTGGCGGAGCAAATAATGCTCAGGTGCAAATAATCTTCGGATAAACCGAAGCAACCCAAAAAAAAGAAAACAGAACAAATAGGAGAGAAAAACAAAAATGAGTTTTAATGAAGATGCTTTAACTTTTGTTGATAGCGCTGCGATTCAGTATCCCGAACTACACCAGGTCATTATAGAGATGACTATGCCTAACTTGATTTTGAAGCGACTATTCACTGATGACGTTTTGAAGAGTGGACGCACTAAGACGTATGCGATTGAGAACGGTTCTCACAGTGTCGGGATAAGCGAGGTTGCTCCAGGCACTGCATTGCCAGTTGACTTTACACCAATGAAGTATGCGAGTCTTAGCCCTTACAAACGCGGTGAAGCTGTTGAAATTCCTAAAGAAGTCGTGGAAGACGTAGAGTTACCAGTGATTAATCAGCAACTGAAAAGACTTGCTAGACGATTAGCGTATCAGATTGAACTTGACTGCTGGACGGTCATGCTCGCTGCGGTCCCATCTGGAAATAGTTTCGGATGCACAGGCAAAACCATTACGGTAACGGGCACAGAGTTTACTAAAGCAAGCACTGCAGGCATGGAGGATTTCAACGCTGCCGAAGCACTGATCAACGCCGGCGACTTCTTAATGGATACAATCGTTTGCAACCCGATTCAGAAACGCGACATCAAAAACCTGCCGAACTACAGCCTGTATCGTGAGGAGATATCGCCGATTACTCAGAAGCCGATGCAGATGCTGGGCGAATGGGAGCTTTGCTGGAGCAATGTTGTTCCCGCCGGAACAATCATATGCTTATCCACGGGCAAGAATTTGAGTGCGGCTTACGCCCCAATGGGGATGTTCCTAGTTAAGCGCCCGCTCACAACTGATGTTGAACTGCTCAAGAGCAAAGAAGTTGTGAAACCGCTTCTGACAACGAGATACGCACCGATTGTTCTTAACGGCCAATGCATGGCTGCAATTACAGGCCTCGCAACAAGTTAAGCAAACCAGTAAAATTAGATTCTTTTGTCTGCCTCAATCTTTTAAGTTTGAGACCGTAAAGCCGGATAATCAATTTTTCATGTTGATAATTTAACCAGGAGTGTTAGAAATATCAGTGAAAATCAATTTGGCGTCACAAATAGGGGCATAAATTAACTTGTCTTATCCTGCGTTTACTTCTTTGAGTGAAGCGGTTAGTCACTTGAATGCTTCTGGGCCTGATAGCAACGGTAACTATACAGTGTATGGTTTGCCTATTTCGACAGGATCGTTGCAGACTCAGGTTGATCATGCAAATAAGTACATTGCGAGTCTGGTACCTTCTTTGACGGGTCCCGGTTCGACCGATCCTCGTGAGCCTAGTGCGGAGCTTGCGGCTTTAGATATGGCTTGCATAGGCATTTTAGTAACGGCTAGCGGCGGCATGCTTTTGGGCGCAGCTGACTACAAGCTTGGAGACTTATTTGTAACTAAAGCTACTGTTGGGAAGTTCGAATATCAAAGTACGATCGAGAGCTATCGGGATAGTTTCACTCAGAATATTACGAATCTTTCAACTGTAGCATTGGGTACTAAAGCTGTTCTTGGCTGCACGGTTCCTCCTCGGCCGCCCTATTTTTTTGAGTAAGGAGTTAAGAGTTTATGTCGACTAATTATGCTTCTACTGTTTCTGGGTTGCTTCAGGCTAAATGGAGTCTTGCGGCACCGTTGGCAGTGGCTAATCTTTTATGGCCTACTACGCGCATGGATGCTTTAGGAGCAACCCAGGGCAAAGGATCCTTGCAAGTTGCTGTCTATAATGCGAGTCCTTCTAAGCAGATAGATCACCTTAGCCAGAAATGTTATCTGGTTACTGAGAAGCTGATTGTTGACATAATTGTGGTTAACGCTAGTCAAAGCTCAGCGGATTTAGCAGCTGCAGAGGCAACGTTAGATTCTTTACAGGCTGAGGTTTACCGGATAATTCACTTGCAAGACCCGAACTATGAGATTTCGGGGGAACCGCTGCATGGTAATGCACCTGATATAACTCGATTGATGATCAATGTTAACGCGGTTTATTTTCACATATCAAGCTAGTGGTCCTGATGAGTGTTGCAGTTCAGATTGACTTAACAAATTTTGATGCAAAAAGTAACTGTTTGCGGTGTCTTTGTGAGCAGTACCCAGAGGCTGTTGGCGCTGCTATGATGGATGTGGCTCAGAATATTTTGGTGACTGCAAATATTCTTGTGCCGGTGAGGACGGGTTTTTTGAAAAGTACCTTGGCGGTTGAGCAGCCGACTAATTTCCAATTGAAAGTCAAGGCTACCGCGCCTTATGCCTATTATGTGGAGTTTGGCACCCGGAAGATGTCTGCGAGGCTTTTTCTTACTAATTCGGTTAATCAACATCTATCTGAATTTGGCCCTGCAATCGCAGAGAAAATAACAGATATCCTGCAAGGCTAACCGGTTTTTCAATTCATTTCAAGTAATCAGCTTATTGCGAGGTGAAAAAGTATGAGTACATCTACACCAATTCTAAGTAGGCTAGCTGTAGTTCAAGTTGGCAGTACTGCAATTGGTTTTCTAACAGATTTTACATCTGATATCAAGGCAGAATTAATCAAAGAGTATGTTTGCCAGACTGCTGCTACACCTGCTTTTTTGGCCAGCGGCAATCAATCGAATTCATTCAAAGCTTCAGCCCTATTTGTCCCGTCTCTTTATGCGGCGTTACTCAATGATGTTCTGAACGGCACGGTGGTAACGGTTATTTGGGCTCCACAAGGTACAACTACAGGAAACCCGAAAATCACATACAACAACGTGATCTTAACTGCTTACAGCGTGAAGAATGGCCAGAAAGGCACAATAGCCAATGATATCAGCGGTGAAGCGCAAACAATAACGGTTGGATCCTTCTAGACCTGCTTTCTTTTTTCAGTTTTTCCATATTTCTTAAAGTTTCTAAATCAAGGTATTCTTAATGAGGTAATTTGATGAGTGAAAGTCCAAAAGTAAAAGAAGAAAAATTTGATGCTGAAGGTTTCGAGAAACTTAAATCTGCATTTAGCGAGTATGAAGCGGAGCAAAAGGAGCGTTTCAAAAACTTTAGCGTAGGCCTGCTCAAAAACAGTAAGGTTCCTCAGGAGGCAAATGTAGCTGGCGTTGGCTGGGTAAAATTCATGCTGCTTAGCCATGAAGAACTGAGTGATCTTGCTAAATTTTATAAAGCGGATCAACGTGAATTTGAGCTTCAAGCTTTACTTAAAATGATGAAACCATGCTATCCTGATCTTACAGAAAAGGACCTGCGTGATGCTCCATGGGATCTAGTGCGTGCCCTGGAGAAAGCGCTTTTGAATGAAGGTTTTTTACCGCGTCAGGTGAGGCAGTTAATGATTGGATCCACTGGAGCCCAGAAGCCCAACGAGTCGCAGCCGTCATCAACCTCTACCACTACACCTTAGAATACGCGGCAAGCTTAACCAATTTTCAGCTTGAGTTTTTGATTCAATCAGCAGTGTGGTTCAAAAAATTATCGGAAGGCTAAAAACAAATGAGTGGCGCTCCTGCAGAAATAGACATTGTTGCAACTGACGATGCGTCTGATGTTTTCCAAGAGGTCAGCAGCAACTTTACTGATATGAGCAGCAATGTCAGCGAAGCTTCTGAGGTAATGAGCACTGATGTATCAGATAGCATGCAGCAGACCGCGAGCTCCGTTTCAACCATGACGACAACCGTGACCGCTGACACTAGCCAAATGCAGGATTCCTTCAATCAAGCCGGAAGTACTGCACAGGTAAGCATGAATCAAATAACCGTGAGCACCGGTGAAGCAAGCGATGCAACTGAAGCTTCCAGTCAGAGTTTTAGTCAAAATGCTATGCAGATGAATAGTGCAGCGATGAGCGGCGCCATGCTGTATATGGCCGTAAATAACATCGAGAACGCGCAAACATCGCTTGCTAGAGCGAATTTAACTGAGGAAAAAGCTGCTAACTCAGTTACTTTAGCGCAGCAAGCCTACAATTTGGCTGTTGCAAAATACGGCGAAACCAGCATTCAGGCACAGGATGCAGCGAACAAGCTTAATTTAGCGATGGAAACTCAGCAAGTAGATCAAGAACGGGTATCAGAGGCAAGCCGCAACTATAACAGCACTTTAATGATGTCGGCACTTACTGTTATTCCCGCAGTCATTAACGTTATGACTCTTGCAAGCCATGCAACGCAAATGTGGGAAGGCGCCCAAGCAGCTCTTGACGTTGTTATGGATGCAAACCCAATCGGTTTGGTCGTACTTGCAATCGCAGCCTTAGTGGCAGGCGTAATTGCCGCTTACACGTATTGCAAACCATTTCGAGACCTAATCAACGATATAGGCAGCATAATAGGCGGAGCGGTTCTTTCAGCGTTTAATGCTTTAAAATCTGCAGGAGACGCTTTATGGAACGGGCTGAGCTGGGCGTACAACAATATTCTGTTGCCGGTAGCTAATTTTTTCAAAGAAGTTTTAGTTGCCGACTTGAACGTTGCTCTATTACCTGTTAAAGCCTTTGAGACAGCCATTGGCGCCGTCGCGAACGCTGTGAAGCCCTTGAGTGATTTGATCGGCGGCTTAGGTAGTGCACTTAGTCACCTTTGTTTTGCTCATGCGGCGCCTGCAGCTGAGGAATTCAACAAGCAAGTAACACAAAGCATCTCTCTTAGCGACCAATTAACGCATAAGACAAACACTTTGGGCTCTAGCTTGCAAGGTCTTGCGGGTAATGTGTCGGTTAAGGGTGGCGGGACAAGCAACGTAACAATCGGCTCTCCTAACATCACTATTGGCAGCATTACTGGGTCAGCTTCTCTTAAGAAAACTCGGGACGCAGTGAACAAGGGGATTTGCGATGCGATGTACAAGAAAGGCATAATGAACAAGGTGACTTAGAAAGATGAGTTGGCAGATAACTCAAGGTTCAACGACAATTACGTTGCCTTATGCGCCTCAGACCAATACAGATGAATCGCCAACCATTGACGATTCTTCAATCAATATTCCGGAGCAAGGAACCACTCTTGTTTCGGTATGCAATGACGTGCGCACTTTAACAATGGAGGGCTTTTTCTATATAGCAAGCTCCAGCAAAAGTGCCATCGACTCAACATACATCGTTCCTTTGCAGGCGATGCTTCACCTCTTAGTTACGCTAACCACTCCAAGACCCAGCCTCAACGCCACATGGAAATTTGACAAAGCAACCTTCACAGAAACAAAAGACTACTCCAACCAACCCGCAATCAAATTTACTCTTGTCTTCAAGTTTGCAGCAAACTATGTGGTGCTATAGCCATGTCATGGATCATTCAATATTTGTCTGGTAGCACTTGGGTAACTAAGACTGACGCCGTGATAGATCAAATCGTTGATGAAATCAACGGTCAATTAGGCGCGTCTGGCGAACAAGAACTTGACTTTATTCTTCCTAACACTCCAGCGAACTTGGCTTTTGTGCAAACCGATCAGCAGGTTCAAATTCTCTGGGGAAGCACTGTTGTCTTCGCTGGATTACTGCGGGCGTACAAAGCCAAATTTATCACAATTACGGCTACGGTTTACAATAGCGTTTTTGAATTAATGAAAAAGCAAACTATCACTGGAAAATACGGCAATGTAGCTGCATCAACAATATTGACGGCAATTTGCTCGGCGTGCGGCATGACTGCTGGATCCTGCCCGACAACAGCGATTAGCACACAATTTAACGCAACAGACTGCTATACAGCAGCCCTAAACCTTGCAAACATTTTAGGCCTCAACTTATTCAATTCAGGAAACACAGTAAATATCGCTGTAAAAGGCAATCAGACGCCTACAGCCATAACCATTGACTCAGAAAGCGAGGTTGACATAGACCGCAGCAAAGCTGGCTATGATGGAGTAATTATCCGCGGTGTAGACCAGGCAGGAAACCTAATCACGGGCTCAGCAGGCAACACTGGTGCAGGCTACAATGTCAAAACCTTAACCAACAAAATTGCCATGAGCCAATCTACCCTAAACAGCCTCGCAACCGAATACCTGCAAAGCCTGCAGCAGACTAACAGTGGCTCGCCCCTTGAATGCGATATCAGCCAAGCAGCACTTCTTAACAGCGGCGATTTAATCACTGTAACAAACGGCACAGCTTTCGGGCTCTCTGGGAACTATGAAATTTGCTGCATAACAAAAACCTTGACAAAGGCGACCATTGAAATTGTTCATTCCGTTAACGATTTCAGCAACTTAGTTAATGCCATGGCTTCTGCCACTACTGCCCTTAACACTTTGCCCGTGAGCTCTGATCAGGTCCAGGGTAGCAGCGTCAGTCTTCAAAGTCTTCAAGATTTTTATCATCTGGGTGAAGGTTCAGGCACTGTTGCTACTGATTCAAGTCCAGCAGGAAATAACGGAACAATAGGCTCTGGGTGCACATGGATTCCAGGACCTGAAACAAAAGTTTTAATGTTCAATGGCAACGGCAGCTACGTTGACTTACCCGGTAGCGACGTAAATTTTGGCGGCTTATCCGCAATGTCTTTCACATTATGGTTTTCGCCAACTTCTGCAGCTCAAGGCTACCTCGTTTATAAGGCTAACCAGTTTTATGTGCAGGTAAATGCAAATGGCAGCATAGTTTTCGGATTATACATTGGCGGAACTTGGGTAACATTAACAACTCCGGCTGGCTCAGCGAGTTTAAATGGTCGCCTCTTTGGCGCCTTTGTCTACGATGGAACAAACATGTACATCTACCTCAACGGTCCCGTTCTTGTTCAGCAGGCTAAAACAGGTGCCATTGGAAGCAGCACAAATGATACTTACTTAGGTTCTCAAACTGCCTCTTCAGGCGGCTTTACAGGAGTTTTATCTGAAGTTATGTTTTTTGGGCGTGCCCTCGGTCCGCAGGAGGTGTATTCGCTCTACTTTTTTCCCCTTATTAGCTACCTAAAAAGCGGAAGTGGCGGGGCAACAACTTGGAGCGTTTACATCATGGGCGATCCGAATGGCTCTTTGAGCTTAAGCGGCTTGAAAACGATAACTGCAGGATCGCCTTGCACGGTGACTGACACTTTGAATGCTGGATTTAGCTTGAGTTACTGGCTTTTAGATGGAGTGCAAGTCACGGGCAATCCTTACACTATTCCCGCGCAAACTGCTGGGTCATGCCACATTTTGCAACCAGTATCCGTAGTCACCGCTCCGCCCGTGTTTTGGTTTGCAAGCATCACAACAGGAAACAGTGACTTGAAAGAGGAAGGCGACGTAGCCGACGCGATTCTAATCAACGACTCAAGCGCAACACGAGTAGAAACTAACGTGATCACAAATCATTAGGAGATGCAAGAATTGTCAACTATAGTTAGAGGCCAGCAGGGCGGCTCGGTCGGAAACGCCGTCGAGGGCGGTGGCTTTTGCTTTGCATCGACGACTTACTCGGAAGGATGCAGTAAAGGTCCACTTGACGCTGGGCTTCTTGAAAATGGCACTAACGTGACTGAGGGATGCACTAATGGCCCGCTTGATCTTGGATTTCTTGACAATGGCGTTAACGCTGAGTGCGGAAATGACTCAGGACCAACTCGCTCTGATGCTCCAGCTTTTCCCTCAACAGGCACATTCGGAAACAATGCTGCAGGGGTAGCCTATACGCCTTGCATAAATCAAATCGACGGAAGTACCTTCACCACACCAACGGTACCTGGTTCTGTGTGGGTAACTGGAATCCACGCTCTCATCCAATGCGACACAGCTAACAAAACTTTCAACGCTGCAATCTACACCTCGGCAAAAGCACTAGTTGGACAATGCAATGCCCTGGCAGTTGCCTACCAAGCTGGTTCGCAACTCGTTATGTTTACTCCAACAAACGCGATACAACTTGCATCTAACACAACCTACATCTTAGTTATTTGGAGTAGCAGCGCCTCAGGAAACGGCGGACTTTACTATATTGCTGGTAGCACAAATCAAGGCTACACTTACGCTTCCACGTACTCAGGTACTTTTCCAAGCAGCCTAGGAACTATTACGTTCAACAATGATGAGTATTGCGTTTACGCGGATTACTACGTGTTTTAAGGGGGTGAAAAGAGCAAATGTTGACTTTTTACATGAATCTTAAACCTCAGATAGCTATGAAATACCGCAATAAGCTGATGCTGCAGTGGTGGGCTGTTAAACAGCTGCTAAAAGGAAAGCTACGGCTACGCAACACTTTCGGCGATGAAATCAGAATCAAGGATGAGATCACATGTTGGCAAGGAGATAAAATTCAGTTCCGAACTAAAGGACACATAGTCTCTCAAGGATTAATCTGCATGGTGAACTGGATTAGTTATGCTGGCAGCGGAACTGCCGTTGCATGTTGGGGATTAATGCCATCAGGAGGCTGGTATATTCGATGTGGAACAGGATCGGGCGCTACATCGCAATCGACAACTGGGTTAGTAACACAAGTTTCAACAGTTCCAAACACCTTGAGCGGAACAAACAGTAACCCAAGCACTGGACAATACCGTATCGCTTGGACAGCTACATGGAACTCAGGCGTTCTGTCTGCAATCACTATTACTGAGTTTGGGATGTGGTGGAATAACAGTTTCGGAAGTTCTGGAGCCATGAGTTTGAATGGATTTGGCAACACCGGTTACGCCAATCAAAGCGGCTCGAATCCTGAATTTACTTCACGCATAAGCAGCACAGACGGCGACTTCACCAGCTTCATCGTGAATACTTCTGTTCCTTTGACTCTTCAGTGGAACTTAACATTCACTTTCGCTTAGCACGAGATAGATACCAAAACGGCTTAACCCGAAAGTTTCTTGTTGACTAAAAAAAAGTTGGTTGGTGCAAGGGATTACTGCGTGTAGCATAGGCTCCGAATGTACGTGGTAGCATGACCTTGTTTTCCTAGTGATTTTTAATCACGCGTGTTAGTGGGAGGTGAATGTAAATGGTGAATTCTATAAATCTGAGTCAAAAAGCTGAGACTGCACTTGTTGAGGTTAGCGCAGGTTTGATCGCGGCAGGAACTGCAGGTATGACCGCGGTTAGTTCTATGCCAGTTCAATATCAGGCTCTGGGTGCATCGATATGCGGTGGCTTGATCACTATCGGCGGATCCATGGTTGCGGTATGGCATAAATTCGTCAATGTGTTCCAGACGCAGGAATCTTCACAGGCACAAAGTCAAACGACTGCAACTCCAACAGTGGCAACTTGAGAATTTCTTCCTTTTCTTTTTTTTTAATATTGTTTTTCGGCAGTTTAAAATCGACGTTAGCGGATGCTATATTCTTCGATTACTTTGGGAAGGCTCCAGGATGTTACGCGCTCACTTTCTTCTAGCTTGATCTTGACTTTTTGAGTGCGTGTGTGTTCTTTCATGTCGCTGGTGAAAGTTTTGAAGGTTAACTGGATTACTAGCTCTTTTTTCGGCATAATTATGCTAAGTTAGCTTCGTCCTCTATAAGTTTGAAGTCATATACTGTGACAATCAGGTCCGGATTCCACTCGTGATTTAAGGCAGCGAAGAACTCATAGACGGCAACCTAACCGATGCAGTAACAAACATCGTTAACGGCATCAACTCTGTCAAGCAGAATGCTCCACAAGCAGCACAAGAAGCAAAAACAGCAACTTGAACTTAGAATTTTCCCAGTTCCTTCTTTTTTGCTTAATGTTCCATTAAAAATATTATTTTACTTTAATTTTTTCGGCACTTAATTTATTGTGTTAGCATAGGCTATCGCATTCTTCTCGGTTTTTATTAACTATATAAGGAACTGCTATGATCTTCTAATTTGCTTTATTTTGTTTATAGTTACCATACTTTTGAATTGCAAGCTAATAGTGTATAGCATATTCGCTTAAAAATTACTTAAATACAACATCAGATTGCGTGTCATGTGAAGAGAATTCAAGTAATTTGAGGGTAGGATGGTAAGGGAGTAGACTTGGCGGCCATAATTGAAGGCTTAATGAATGCAATCATGGAATTATTCGGAGGGTTGTTTGAAGCAATAGCTAAGATAGTCGAAGCTTTGTTTAAGGGATTTATTGAAGCGGCTAAGGCGATAGGTGATCTGTTGGTTGGCCCAGGTAAAGCATTGTTTTCAGGGCTCGAATCTGTCGCAAGTTCATTGTCGAGCTTCTTATCTAATTTATCAATGCCGAAATTGCCATCAATTAACTTGGATTTTGTTACACATGCATTTGGCAGAAAAATAGACGTTAACCTCTTTCAATTGGATGCTTCAGACTTGTTGAAAGATCAAGCGGTAAAATTGATTGTGGCAAAACTCAAAGTGGCTCAGCCCCAGCAATCATTGGCTACCGTGTTGTATGTAGGTGGAAAAGCAGGTGTCAAAGCTGGGTACAGGAGTTACAAACGCACAGGCAACCTCAACAAATCTATTGAAGTTGCAAGAAATCAGGCAGCAATAAAGGCGTCGGGTCAGGCTATTAGAGAAATCCCTAATTTAATGGATGCGGGCAGTCCTGCAGTTAATTATGTTGAAGGAAAGATATGCGATAAGGCTGCAAATGCGGCAGAACATGAACTGAGAAGAGAACTTTCAAGGAGAGGAGCAAAATAGAACCTAAAGCTTTCGACTTGAATATTGAGAAGATTTTGGAAGATTGGGAAATCTACCACGCATTGAGGGAGGTTATCGCAAATGCCCTTGATGAGCAACAACTGACTAAAACTCGTGAAATAGAAATTGCAAAAGACCAAGAAGGCTGTTGGCTTGTAAGAGACTTTGGTCGTGGATTAAAATATGAGCATTTAACTCAGAAGGAGAACTTGGAAAAGCAAAAGAATCCCAACATGATTGGCAAATTCGGCATAGGTTTGAAAGATGCGCTAGCTACCTTCGATAGACATAACGTTAATGTTTTGATTAAATCGAAATATGGTAACATAACTTTAGGCAAGCTAAAGAAACATAGCTTTGAGGACATAAAGACTCTTCACGCATACATTCTACCGCCTTCTGACCCTAACTTTGTTGGCACAGAATTCACTTTTAAGGGAATAACCGATAAAGATATTGAAAAAGCGAAAGACTTGTTCTTGAAATTTTCTGGAGAACCAGCTATCGAGCAAACAAAATACGGTGATGCTCTCAGGAAAAAAGCCGCAGTTGCCAGAATCTACATCAACGGCGTGAAAGTGGCGGAGGAAGAGAATTTTCTCTTCAGCTACAACATAACTGCGCTTAATGAATTGATTCGAAAAGCACTAAACCGAGAGCGTTCCAACGTTGGTCGAAGCGCATATTCCGAGAGAGTGAGGTCTATTCTAATCTCAAGTGGCAGTAAAGAAATTGCTCACGATTTGGCAGATGACCTCAAAAACTATGATTCAGGGGAAATACATGATGAACTAAAATGGTTAGATGTCCAAGAGCACGCAGTTAAGATTCTAAATTCGTTGGAAAAGGTTGTGTTCCTTACATCAGAAGAAATCTCGAATGAGGCTATGATGGTTAATGAAGCTAAACAAGCGGGGTACAAAATAATCTCGATACCATTGAACTTGAAATTCAGGATTCATGGTCAAACCGACATTTCTGGAAACCCTATAAGAGATCTAAGTCAGTTTTCTACTGAATATTCTGAGAGCTTTGAATTCAAGTTTGTAGACCCTAAAGATTTGAAAATTGGTGAAAAGAAGGTTTTTGACAGAACTGAAGAGATTCTGAGCTTGGTCGGGGGAAAACCAAATGTTGTCAAGGAGATAAAGGTCTCTGAAACCATGAAGAAACAACTCGGTTCGTTTGTTGAAGCAGATGGTGTATGGGAAGAAGAAAAAGGAAGAATCATCGTAAAGCGAAACACGCTTAAGAGCATCGAAATGTATGCTGGAAGCCTCTTACATGAGGTTGCACATGCCCTTAGCGGTGAAGAAGATGTAAGTAGAGAATTTGAATCTGAACTCACTCAGATAATTGGCAGGATTAGCTCTAAGGCAATTCAATAATGCTGCAATTATAGACACTATTTTTCAAAGATAATGCTGCCGTCATCGTCGATTCTTGCAACTTGCCAATCATACTTCTGCTTTGTTACAGCCGTTCCTATCTGTTTATGAATTGGTTCCAGCGAAGGACAATTGTGTTTTCTTGAAAGCAGCAGTATGTCGCTTATCTCTTCTGATTTGTTCATTCCGTTAAAGACAACGAAGTCTATCGGACTTAGGATTGGTTTTACGTCAAACGGGTCAAGTTTTAGTGCTTTTAGGGTTTGGCACATGGCTTTGTTAATTACTTTTTCTGCTTGTAGTCTTCCTTTGGTGCGGGCAATTTCTCGAAGCCCCTCTTCTTGTTCTTGGAATTTATCTTCTTTCTTCGTTATACCCAGAGCCGATACTTCATAGTCGTCAAGCCATGTTCTTGGTGCTTTGCCTTTCGCCTTAAGTTTAAGCTCGGAAACTCGCACTAATTTGTTGCAGCATGGACACACACAGATGATTTTTCTGAATAGTTGGTATTCTTGAGAAAGCTGGGACATTTCTACACACCCTTGTACGAGACTTTGTGGTCGTCAATTGCGTCTCGAATTGATTTTTGATGATTATTCAGTTTGGCATTTCCACTTTTTACCTCAATGAAACTGATAGAGTCAACTTTGTTTTGTGATAGACCGTTGAAAGTTATGAGGTCTATCGGGTCACCAAGAAATCGAGAGTCGGGAACAACCCATTTGAAGTCAGCCATAGTTGGCAAGATTTTCTCAAGGTTCTTGCCGATGTTTACAGCTTTGGTGGTTACTTGTGCTTTTTTGGTTGCGTTTTTGATGCGTTGTTTTAATTCATCTTCACGTTCTTGAAGTTCGGTTTTCATAGCATCTTGAATTGTTAGTGCTTCTGTTGGAAAAGGCTTTGAACCGTCAAAAAGAATGGCATCTGAAAGTTTGAATTCTTCTCCGCAAGTACATTCTGCGTAGAGTTGAGAATTCTTCAGTTCGTTGATTAGTTGTTGGATGTTCATAGAGCTTAGTTGCTTGTTTGGTTTTTAAAACTTTTGAAGCTGTAGTTCAACCTATTTTGAAGCGTGCGCATTAAGTTCTAATTTGAGAATATTCCTTTCAAATAAACGCTAAAATATATGTTAATTATAAATGCTAGAATGTTGAGCAGCTTGCGAGCGAAAGTAAAGATAGTTGAGAATAATGGTATTTCAGACAAGCCTATTAGACGCGGGCGAAAACTTGGTTGGGAAATTGAACAAGTAACCCCTCAATCAAAGTATAGAATCCCAATTCTTGAAACCCTTGTTGAATGTGGTGGAAGAGCCAAGATTTCAGAGGTACTTGAAAGCGTTTTTCAAAAGATGGAGAACCAACTAAAAGATAGGGACTGTGAGAGGTTACCAAGCGGAGAACTAAGATGGAAGAAACAAGCGCAATGGGAAAGAAATAAGTTGAAAAATATTGGCTATCTTAAGAGAAATTCTCCGTCTGGGATTTGGGAAATCTCCGAAGGGGGCAGTAATTTCTACTGCAAAAGTAAATTAGAACAAGGCAAGAAATAACTGTGACAAGTTTTCCATTATCTAAAAATGTTTTATTGACAAATACTTTTTTCATGAAATCACTTTGTGAAAATATTTAATCTCCTAGCATAGGAATAACTTATATTGTGTTAAACTACATTATTCTTGTTTTATGGGCTATCAACCGTTAATTCCGCAAGGTAAGGCTGGAGAAAATACTTGGAATGCAAGACTGGCGGACAAGCTTAGAGAAATAGGTTACGTCTCAGCTGATTTTGAGATTCATTTTCCAATTTTAAAAGGAAGACCAAGAAAACCTGATGTAGCTTTTACAAATGGCGGGACGAACATAATAAGCGGCAAGATGGGTGAAAGCAAAGAATTTGATGCTTTCTCTTCAGCTCAAGAGTATCAACAATTAATTGGCGGGACAACAAACTTAGGAGAAGTATTCGCAGTTGTCTATCCTTCTTCAAGAAAAGAGTCGTTTATTTTACATCTTTTGGCTAATTCAAAACATGAACGAAGAGTATGGCGCATTGAACGATTTGAAGAAGTAGTAGACATTATTCATGAAGTAGTCGAGGAAAGAATTGAAAGTCTCAAACACCCAATTGAGCCACCAGATGCATCCGTAGTCAGATTGCTCAGACAGGGTGTTGATATTCTATATCTATCTGCTAAAAAAGCAAGTAAAGAGAAACTAAAGGAAGTATTTGGTGGAGCAAGCTTTTTTGACTCAGTCCTATCGGAATCTATACCTAGAGAAGACCAAAAAACTGTTCTAAGCAAAGCAGCTTCGTTTCTCTTTGTTAATCAGCTTCTTTTTTACTTCATTCTTCGGAGAGAAACAAACAACTTTTATGACGAAATTGATGAAGCGGATATTTCTTCTCCATCAGTGATTCGCAATAAATACTTCGCCAAAGTGTTACAAAAAAACTATAAACCAATCTTTGAGATTGACGTTGCCTCACTGTTTGACCCTGAACTTAGTAAGGATGGTTGCTTAAGAGTAACCAGGCTCGTTCAAGAGTTAATTCTATCTGTATCCACACATGATATAATTGGGAAAGTATTTCATGAAATTATTCCTCTTGAGTTCCGAAAGTTAGTCGCCGCTTTCTATACAAACTCAGCGGCTGGAGACCTATTAGCAAATCTCTCCATTTCAGACCCCAATATACGAGTCATTGACCCAGCCTGCGGAAGTGGAACCCTATTAGTTTCGGCTTACAAGAGAAAAACACAGTTATTGAAGAACACTGGCGAAAAATCACAACATAAGACCTTTTTGGAGAAGCAAATTACAGGACTTGATGTAATGGCATTCTCAGCACATCTAGCAGCAGTTCAGTTACTTCTCCAACAACCGCTAAAATACACCGAGCACTTACGGATTGCCACAATTGATTCTACATTCGCAAAAGTAGGTATGTGCATTAAGCCCTTTGGAGAAACAATTAAGGAAGCCTTTAGGCAAAGAAAAATCTTGGACTTTAAAGATGGTCATCATAGAATAGATTCTTCTGAGATAACGAGAAGCGGTACTGTTGCTATGGGCGACACGGCAACTGAGAGTTTTGAGCTTGAAGAAACCGAGTTAGTAATAATGAATCCTCCTTTCACTAGTTCGCGGCGAATGTCCAACACTTACAAAACTAAACTGAAAAAAAGGTTTAGAGCTAACCCGAGGTATGCAAAACTTATTACGGGTAATGTGGGCTATCATCTCTATTTCATTTGTTTGGCAGACCAATTCTTGGTAAAGGGTGGAAGAATGGCTGTAGTGATGCCCTTTACAACTTTGGTCGGAGGAGATTTCAGCGAGCTGACAAAATTTCTAGTTCAAAAATACTCAATCGAATACATAGTGTGCGGAAAGGGGCGTTCTGCTTTCTCGGAAAATACACTATTTTCGGAAGTACTGTTTATTGCCCGCAAGAATATCCCAAGTGAATCTCACCGACCAGTACTTTTGTTAACAAAAAGCTCGCCAATATCTTGGTCAGAAAACAATGTAAACAGTATTATTGAGACTGCACGCCAATGTTCAAATACGGGTAAATCCGAAGACACAGAACTATGTACTGCTGTATCGTTTGACCAGCAAGAGTTATTGCCTGACCGTAAGACTTTGACTCGACTGGTTCTAGACCTTGAAAAAGATTATAGAATAGCAGGTCAAATGCTAAAAGGAATATTGCAAAATAACGATGCTGTCACAACCCTATTGAAACTTAAAAACGATAATTTTCTTGATTTGACAGTAGCTGAGGTTGTTCATGGGAGAAGCGGTACAGGAGAAGGGCATTCTTTAACAAGGTTCGGTGGCGATGCACTTGTCTGCTGTAGAACTGAAGAAAGGGCACTAATGAAGCATGACCGACTTATTTACGATGGGCATACAAAGGACTTTTTGCAATTCAGAGACAGAAGTACTGGAGACAAATTCTCAGTACCTAAGAGTGCAGTAGCTCCCGCTTTAAGACGGTTTGCTTACATTAACAAATTTGAGTTGACTGGAGATGAAGACTATGTTATTTCAAAATCATTCCAAGGTCTCAAAAAAATGCTGGGGTCAATTCTTGGTGAAGAAAAGGCTACTCAATCCTTAGAATCAATCAAAGAAGAATGGGCATCTGTCGTTGAATCGGGGTCAGCAAAAATTTGCTTGCCTGGAAGGATAGACCTTGCAGCGCCAGGGTCTAAACTGCTCGCTATCAGAGATAAAGAACCTATTTTCATGTGTTCTTTTATGTGGGGAATATCAGGGCTAAACAAGCAAGACGAAAAGATAATGGTTCTTTGGTTTAATTCGGCAGTCTTCTTTTACCTTGCGCTTGCAAGACAAACTGTAACAAGAGGTTCATGGGTTAAACTACATGGTAAACAATTGCTAAAAATGCAAAGCTTGAATTTAAAAGGGCTATCAGAACCTACCAAATCTGACCTAGTTAGACTTTACGATGAACTATCAGCCTTTGAATGGACATCTATTCTTGAACAATACTCGAATCCCCCAAAAGAAAGGCGTAAGCTTGATTTAGGGATACTAAACGCTCTAGGAGTAAAGGACAATAAGAAAGCTAACGACATTATCAACCATCTCTATGATGCAATAATCCTAACATTGAGAACTATGCAAGCAACAATGGAAGCTGACTAAAACAATGCCTCTTAACCAACCTACACCCTTTGATATATTGAATGATAACGCGTGTTTTTACTTTTACTCATCCCGCTACTGTTGTCGAGAGTAGTTTCTCCGTTTGGTTTTTAAGGCGTTTAAATCAAATGCTTGAGCCCGCGCGCTAGCTTTTACTAGTAAAATACTCCTTGGCCTCTTTCTTAGTTCCTACAAATATATCAGGAAATTGGCTTATCTCGAAAACAGTAATCGGGTATTCGCCAAATTTGTAGATATGTTTGAAGGGTTTCTTGGTTGGCTCTAACTTCCCTAGCGTAACCTTACCTTTATCAAGCCGCCAGCAAATAGCCAAACTCATTTGACCTACTTCATGCTTATGTCTTATAAAATTGCTAAATAGTTTTTCTAATTCGACGTATATGCAATCGTGCTCTTCAGTGTCTTTCTCATCTTGATAATCGATAAGCAAATCAATTCCCTCTCTATAACCAGGATATTGTAGTGTCTTGAACTTCTCAAATGGCAGACCTCCCATGCCTTCTAGAATCCATAATAACGCTGCTGTATCGTACTCGCTTTCTGGCTCGGCGATTAGCATCTTATTCTTAAACCAAACATACTTTTTATCTTCTGATTGAAATTCTTTTTTCTTCATGTTCATTTTAACTTGTAACTCGATTCTTAACTCACGGTTTTTATTCTGATAGAACTTCTGGAATTTTGGATCCTGCTTGATAATACTGAATGCTTCGCTTAGGGCATCTTCAAAAGCTTCGAAACTCTGGTCATAATTGAAGTCACTTCGACTGAGGTTCAAACGTACGTCATCACATTCAGCAACAAAGCGCACAAAGTCGTCTGTCATATTTAGTCTTTTAGCGTATTTGTTCGTTGTTAATTTGAAATATGGAATGCCCGCTACAGAGAGCCAGACGCCACCAGTCTCCTCGGTTAGCTGAAACTTGCCTGTTTCTGTAGTAATCCCACCTTTTAGTGTAACTTTAACGGTTTTGCCACTATGCGTCTTCCTCTCGACATCTATAGGACCAAAAACAACAGTTTTTATTCCTTCTGCGGAAGGCGTTGGGTCCTCAGTAATGTATGGAAAACCAGCAGTCAAAACTTTGCTTTGCGAGCCTACACCAACCGAAAATTGTGGAAATGGAATTTTTCTTAAGGCAATATCTTTAGTATATCCCAAAACAGTTCCATATCTCAAGTACCTTTCCAGCTTGTCAATCTTGAAATCCCTATTAATACTCTGAAGTTTAGCCCAACCTTTGATGGTTATCTTGGTTCCTTTTTTCCTTCCCGGGTAACCCGATGCAGGAATTGAATGAACCATGGGCGCCGGCAGTACTTTATCCTCAATTAAGGATTTATATGGATTCTCTAGAACTACGCGATAGACGCGTGAACCACCGTCGTAAGTTTCAATCTCAACATAATCTGAATCATACAAAAGCTTTGTACCAAGACCCTTAGCCCCAAATTCATCGGATCCAAAACCAGCCTGCTTACCTTGGGCAGCATTCAAGAACTTATCAAGTCTTCCAGGATGCTTCTCATCCTTAGTATAGTCCATACCGCAACCATCATCAGAAATGGTGATGCCAAGCCCTAACTCAGACTCGTAAACGCGAACAACAATTTGCTTAGCACCTACTTCCATTGAAGCAGCATTTGATAGCAACTCACGGATAATATCACGCTGATCACCAACGTTGTTGATAATTTCAGCAATAAACCCGACTGGGTCAATAATCATTCTATGTTCTTCAGCGGTTACCTCAACATCCTTCGACATGCTAAATCTCCTGAGTACCGCTGACTAAGTATGCGTAAAAGCGCTTTTATGATTTGCGCACTAACTATTTTTGCGGCGGACCACGAGTTTTCATGTTCTCCAGAAATAGGTTTTGAAATAGCTCAGTTTTTGTAAGTACTTTTAGAGCTATATTTGATGTGGGAACTACAACTGGAGGATGAGCAACTTTGTTTCGCCATTCTCGGATGAAGTCTAGGTCCTTGTAGATGTCTTCACCATAATCTTCAATAATTATTTGTTTTACGTCGCACAGGTAGTCATTAAACTCCATTTTTTCTTGGAGTCTCTTTGGAAAAACAGAATGCAATATCTTTAGCAAGCCCTCACACGCAATACCAGCATCAAGGACTGACCCTTGATAATCAGTACCAGACTCAAATTTTAGCCTGGCCTTGCGCAGCTGATCACGACTCTCAGATAATTGTTTGTCATGAAGAGAAAAAATCAAAATACGCCATTCCGCTTGAAACTTTGCAAGCATTCTATCACGAAGATTATCCCAGTTAGCTTCAACAATGCGTTTCCTCTCCTCGTCAGTAATGAATCTCGAAACGAATTGTCCAGGCGATAGGACAACATCCTCTCCAAGCTTTTCCTTCATTAATTCTTTCGTTGTAAGGAAAAAGTCTTTAGCTTTTCTAATAAGCCTCGGATGGATGACAAATAAGCTATTGTCGACTTTCTCCGACGGATCTGTTTCTTCTAAAGACTTTTGGCTATCCAATAAATTCAGTAAGGGGACAGCCGCATTTGATTCTTTAGTGTTAAAATCCTCAGCACCAAAGAACATTGTCACAAAATAAACCATTAGCGATTCACCTTTTGCATTCTCAAATCGAAATGACCATTCATTGTCTGTTCCTTCATCCTCGTGAGAAAAGTATTCTGAATATTTCAGCCAATCTTCGTCTTTGAAAGTGGTTGTAAGAATTGCCTCATCATTATCATCTATTGGAACATTTATCTCTGAAAAAAAGAATCCTGCTCGTGACAGCACGTATGAAACGTATATGGTTAGGATTCGGTCATCAAGGCTTTGCAAATCTCTGAAGATGTCCGCTGCATCAGCAATCGATGCGTGAATTGGCAGTGAATAAAGAGACAAAAAATCTCCATAGGGATGCATATTTTCAAGCCCAGAATAGTCTCCTAAAATATCGAACATTTCTTTAGGTATCGGCATATAGGTCTCTCCAAAAAAGTAGATTAGCGGCGTTTAACTTTTAACACTTTTCACTTTCACTGATCCCTCCACTGCTCCAAAAGTTCGTTTCAGCATTTGCTTTTTAAGCGATTTCAGTCAAAAACGTAAGCCCCAAGTGAACGCCTATGATAAAGAAATTAGATTGTCTGGAGGCTTAGCAAGTATGGGTAAGACTGTTGAATCTTTCAGGATGGCTTTGGAGGGAGAAATCAGCCGTTGGAGCGGTTTCGCTTTCGCCTTGCGCAAACCTGATCGGGAAGCTTTTGACGAGCTGATGGATATGTGCAGAACCTACGCTTCAGAAAGCAGCTGCGCAACTAATCCCATCGTCTTTGAGCCTATGGTGATGTCCATCATGTTGGCTCAACAGAAGAAGTTGCGGGAGCTCGAATACAAGCTAAACGAATTGTTGTGGCAAAGAAGCGGGGAGGTGAGCAAACATGGTTAAACTAAAAGTCAAAACAGTAAAGACTGACAGCCTCGAAAAATTTGAAAAAGCTAAAAACTACGGTGAAATAGTCCAGACACGTCGTGGCACTTATGAGCTCTATTTCCCAACAAAACTAAATGAAGAGCTCAAGCCCTTAATGGACAAAGACTTCGATATGGACGTCGTCAAAGATGGCGAAACGCTAAGAATAATACTCACCAACGATAAACCCAGCACAAATGAGGCGAAATAACGGTCAAGCGCAATCTATGCAAATTCAGAAAAAACATGTGTTAGAGACAGATAAAGAGCGGTTCGTATGGTTAGAATTCAACGTAAAATGTCCCCAAAAAAATACCTCAGTAAAGCCACCTACATATGTGAATATGACCTGTTGCCAGTTCCCAGCGAATTCCGCCAAACCATCACTCCTTTCTTTGAAAAAGACTTCCAAGTAAGCATAGTATCACAAAACGGAGAACTAACCATTTCTTATAGCACCAAAAAACTAAACAAATAACTTAATCCAACACCAACCTAAACTGAAATGGCCGCACTTTTTCTCATCAATTTATCTTTCTGCAAACATTTTTAATTCAGCGCCCGCCGCAATTGTTATTCTTAGTTATCCTTTTATTTTTTAATCCAAAAATGCTATGGGGAAAACGTTTCTGACCCCAGAAAACACCCCGTCAAAACACGTCAAAATCCTACCCACTGGTTAAGTCTACTCCATCAAAACTCAGATTTTGTGTAAATAGGGTCTCCGAAAGCATTTTGCCCAAGACATTTCTGTACCCAGAAAGATTTTACCTCGGACAAAACGCCAAAAAAAGTATGGATTAATGTAATAAGCATCTTCCACCGCCTTCTTTCGTCCTTCCAAAACATGGGGAACCGGAAAAATATGGTTGGGGGAAAGAGCAAAGGTATAGCAATTGACCCGTTCGTTGGTAGAGGGCGCGATCTAAGCCGCGCTATAACCCATGTTTTGGGCGCCAAGCAGCCTTTGACAACTCGCCAAATAAGCAAGAACGTAACAAATATTCCGGAGTTTAAGGGCACTAGCTGTTCAACGGTCAATAAGAAAGTAAGAGACCTAGAAGAACACGGTTACGTCAAGAAAACCCAAGTCAAAGAAAGAGTAGGCGGCATCACCAATTACTACGAACTAACACCCAGGGTCTATCTTGCAAAGTATGGGGATTCAAATAGCGCAAGAGACCTCTTCGACGTTAGCGATGAGGACGCATTAATAATTCTCGCAGATCTTATCAACGCTAAAAACAAGAGAATCTGAGCTAACTTTTTCTCTAAAATAATGCAAAAATCGAAAAATGTTCTCGAACTCATTTTCACTACCGCTTAATTTACAAATTTGGATAAAATAGACCATGAGCTTTACATGAGGTCTCTTAAAAATTTACATTTTCAGACCCTGTTCTTTGAGAGGGGTCTCAAAGAACCCTGTTCTTTAACAAGCCCCTAAAAGAACCCTGTTCTTTGAGGCTGGCAGAATTCCTTTATTTTCCTGCCACAACATAGTTTTAGGTGAAATAGATTGGTAAACATAATTGAAGATTGGGATGTCCTCGAAGAATACGCTGGGGAAAAGCTTGGATTCTACCAGCTCCTCGCAAATGACGGAATGTTTGAAATCCGCGTACAAACTGGAAGAGTGGGCTTCAAAAAAGAGTATGCATCCGGCGATGATCCGGAGCTAAGCAAAATCCTCGACTTTTGCAGAAGACATTACTACATCAGAGTTTGCCGCAAACTCCGAGACGAAGAATTCTTCAAGTAATGAAACTGGTTCACGGTAAAGGTTTCTTGTTGAAGGTGGGAGGGAATGGCCGGACTTACATCAGAGGCTGCGTCTCCAGACCGCTTATTTGGCGAAGCATTCAGTCCCTGTAATTGTAAGTCAGAGCCAACCGAAGCGTCTACAAACGCCAGCCCCCCAAGCCCACTGGTATATGTGCGATACAAGGATCATGTTATTTACAAAAACATTCTACAGCCTATAGCTGAAGCTGCAGAGCGTGAAACAGTCGGTTGGCTAACAAAGCAGAACGAAGAAATAATGCTTATAGAACACGACAGAACCATACCAAATGCTCAAATTCCAAGCGGCCAAGGCAACGGCATCATCATCCTCAAAAGCTGCATAATAGAAATCCGCCCGCTACCACTACAAAAAAATTCAAACTGGCATTTAAATTCTCAAAAAACTACAAGTAAAGGTGAGTTCGCGCTTAAACCAAAGAAGCGAAAAACTCAACCTTCCCGAAACCCATGAAGGAAGAAAACAAGATGCAAGCACTGACCATAACCCATAGCCCCCTCGGAAAAAAACTCAAAAATCCAATCGCGCTCCAACTGCCAGAAACACGATCACTAGCAGAAGAAAAACTCAGACAATACGTAATCAATAGTCTCTCCTGGAAAATGCCCAGCCTAGTACCCTTTAGCTTCGATAACGACTCAGTTTTAGAAGTCGCAAAACATCTGCTACGCCATAGAACCGGAAGTTCAGGAACACTATATCAGTACGTCTACGGTATCCATCGTTTCAGTCAATGGCTCAATATTTCGCCAGATCAGCTCATAAGAAACAGCCAGGATGAAGACGGCGACCCAAACCCAAAAGCCTTAGCAAAATATCGCAAACTGCTAGACGATTTCGTAGGCGAATTGCAAGCGGAAGAATTAGCTCCAGGCTCAGTCAGCAACCACGTAAAAGGCGTCAAAGCTCTATTCCGAGCCAGCAACCTAAAAATCGAATTAGCCTACAGCCTACCAAAAAGAAGCATCTACAAAGACCGCTCACCAACACCAGAAGAAGTCGCGTTAATCATTGACTTAGCCGAGATACGAGTAAAAACCATAATCAGCCTGCTAGCCTTAGGTGGCTTTAGAACAGGAACTCTCGTAAAACTCCAATATCGACACGTAAAACGAGACTTAGAAAAAGGCATTGTACCCATCAATATTCACGTCGAAGCAGAAATCACCAAAGGCAAATACCACGATTACGACACGTTTCTTGGGCAAGAAGCAGCCGACTACCTTAGACTTTACCTACAGATGAGACGTCTGGGTACAGATAAAATCCCGCCAGAAACTATCACAGACGAAACACCACTGATAAGAAACATGCAATCAAAAATACCAGTAGCAATAACAACCAGCGCCGTCCACAAACTAGTTCACGAGCTATATCAAAAAGCTGGCTTAATTCCAGAAAAATCAGTTGGAAGACGATACGATCTTCGCGTTCACAGCATACGCAAATTCTTCAGAACACAGCTAGCTGCATTGGGGATGCCGACAGATTACATCGAGTATATGATGGGTCACACAATCAGCACCTACCACGATATAGAAATGAAAGGCGTAGAATACCTAAGAGGCATCTATTCAGCATCAGCCTTATGCATTAAACCCAAGACACGTGTTAGCAAAATTGACGCTCTCAAAGAAATCATACGAGCATGGGGTCTAAACCCAGACGAAATTTTAACCAAAGATGCTTTAACACGACCGAACGCAACAATAATTAGCCGCGATCAACTAGAAGAACGTCAAATGCATCAGCTCAGCGTAGCCCTAAAACAAGAACTCATTAAAGAAATCCGAGAGGAAAATCATGCAGCGACAAAACAATAAAAAGTATAAATTTAACGCCAGAGGATGGTATCTCCCGGGCTACATCAAATCTTAAAACACTATCAAATCAATCGTATTTTGGCTAGAAAGGACAACAATTCAATATCAAATTGGGAAACAGAAAGAGCAGACGTGCAATTAGGAAGCTTGAAAACTCTGGCTTAGCGTGCCACGCTCCATCATGGGAATACGCGGCTGGTAGAAGCTTAGATGGGTGGAGACAAATTCAACTTACATCGCGCCCAGAGGTTGCAATAACTTGCTAAGAGGTCAGGTAAGGACAGCTCGTTCTTCAATGTAGTATATCGTTGTAGGTTTTGCTCCCGCTACATTTGTTCCTATTATTCCTTTTTCTACTACACCAACAATTAATACGGTGGAGCCGCTCAACTGAGCACCTCCGTTTCTAAAATCTACACCGATGCTATTTACATCCAGATTGGTTTGTGAAGTTACTGTTTCATTGGGGCCAAGCACAAAGGAGTATGAAATGGCAGTAGGATAAGCGAAGGGGCCACTAAGTTTACCTATGACTATGACTGTCTTGTTCTCCCATTTGGCAGGGTCAAGATTGATTTGGTTTATGACCGCGAAGGTCGCTCCTGTCGTATTAAAGGCTGAGGTTGATTGGTTTCTCAGATTTGAAAAATAAGAGAATAACGATTCAAACGTTGAGTTGACACCAGAGTTCAATTGAGAAATCTGATTGTTCTTATCATTTATTGCCGAAGTGTAAGTTTCAATCGCAGCACCTAAGCAGGCTACCAAAATGATGCAGCTTATTCCAAGCGCGACAACAATACCTTTTCTGGGTACTCTCTTGTTTTTCGTTTCATTCATGTGTAAACCCCTCCAATGATAGGGCAGTATGAGATATAAACCCAAGGTTTAGAACGGCATCGCAAAAACATGATGAAATACTGCTGAAAGCTCAGAAAATATACAGAAAGGGTTCAAAGCATTGAACAGTGACCTGAGCAAAAAGTAGCTGCACTTCGGGAAAAGACCAGCAAATCAATGCTGTGACGCTATTTTCCCCGCTCTTACAGGTGTCTCAAAAGTTGCCCTTGATTCTCCGTCTGACAGCTTCGGTACTCTATTTATCACATTTTGATGAGCACGTTGCGTTTTGGCGTGTTTGTTGTAACTTCTTTTTAAAATCATTAAACAGCGGCGGTTTCACCTACTTTTTGAATGCGCCAAGGCTGACTATTCAAGCGTTTGATGAGTTCTCTGGATTAGAAAGTTTATAGCATTAGCCAGTGCGTTAGAGGCTGCTTACCTTGCGTCTACGGATGTGTCTGTTTCTAGTTTTTCGGGTTCTTATGCAAACTCTCTTTACGTTCTGTGACCTCTTTGTTCTTCTTCTCATATTCGTCGTCGAGATTCTCTTGGTCAACACTAAAGCTCTGCAGTACGACTTCTAACTCGGTCTTGGCTGCCTTGAGGTCATCTTTGGTTCGGTCAAGTTTTTCTGCAGCTTTTTTTCTTGCAATATTATATTCTTTCCTTGACTTGTATTTGAAAATCCTGATTTTTGTTGCTTCTCGCTTTGCTATTTCGTTTTCTAGTTCGTGGATTCGTTTTGTTATGCGTTCAACTTCTGAGTCTCTTTTAGAGCTTAGTTCTTTTGTTTTTTCAGCGTGTTCTTTATAGCTTTCCTCAAGAAGTTGGCTGTTGTCAGCTAGAGCTTTTTCGTCTTCACTAAGGTTTGATTCTTCAAGCCTTTTTTGGGCTAGAACACTTTCAACATCGAGTAAAATCTGCGAACGGTCCTTAACAAACTGCTCGTCCACTTTTATAGTAGAATTTGACTCGGATTCTGAAATCATCTGCCGCAGATTAACAAGCCATTTGTCAAAATATTGACTGTAAGGTGAAAGCGGAAAGATCTCATTTCCAAGCTTGCTTGATTCAGCGAGGGTTTTCTCTACAAGCTCTTTTGCAGAAACTTTGGTCTCTCCTTGAAGAGATTTATCGCTTGGCTGCTGCTTTGTTTCCTGTTCCAACAGGATCTTTACTGATTCGATTTCCTCTCTCAATAAGGCAACTTCATTTTCTAGATTAGCAGCTTTTACGTCAGCCATCTTTTTAAGTTCTTCAATTTCAATTAAAAGGTTTTTCTTTTCAGCCTCTAGGTTTCTTATTTTTTCAAACGTGTCTTTGAGGCTGCTCATTGTTTGTTCTCCTTGGCAGTTAAAATATTATCTTTTTTTGCACTTAAGATTTTTGCAACTAAGTAGCGCGTGCATGGGAAATGCCAGAACCGAATTCCAAGCAATCCGCAATCTTCTATAACTTGATTCGCCTTTTCTTCTATTCAAGGTTTATCAACTTGGATATTCAGTTGCAAGTTTTCGAGTATTATGCTGATGATAATAATAGTTCGCGAAAACACTTTCGCTTCGTTGTTGTTGACTTCAGTAAGTCTAAGAGTTATCCTCAAAATTTTGTTTGTATTCTACCAGTAAACTTAGGAGCGGCAAAATCAAATAGTGCTTTCCTTCAAGTTTTCGGAGACAAAAGTTTGGAGCAAGCTAAAGCTTTGTTGAAAGCTGCTTGGAAGAGGGAGACTGATTCTGAGGTTAGAGCAGAGATTGAGAAAAGACTCAAACTGCTTGAGCCTAATGGAGTTAATCAAATAAAGTGCAGTGGTTGTGGAAAATTCTTTCAGTCCAAACGGACAAGAAAGTTCAAGAACAATTTTTGCGAAGAATGCATAAAGAAAAAGTTTGGAAGCCGAGTATAGAGGAGCAATAGAGTAGGTTAGTTTAGTGATAATAAATAGAAAAGATGGTTCCTCGGGATTTGCATGTAGTAAAATCAGTATAGATTCATTGTTAAATCATGTACATCTTCAGAAAATCTAAGTACAGTCTGCCTTTCATACTCCAATTAGCGAGCGAGCTAATCGAATCACGAATAATTAAAGCAATCAGACTCTTAATATTGGATAATGGTGAGTTTAGGTGACGGTTGACACATCGGGCGTTAAAACATTAGTTTGACCTATCTCAGCTGCATTCTACCTTGATTAGTTTGGCTTTCAAGCTCTCGGGTAACCATTGAAAACCTACACAAATTTGGGAGGAGAGTCTTCATGGCCATAGTTACCGGGTCGATATCGTACAATAGCCTTGGTCTACTTGAGTTGGCTCTTTGGCGTGGTATTTTTCGAGCGCATCGCGATATTCATGTAGAATCCGAGCATAATTGCTAGTATCGTTCCTCCGACTGCTGTAATGCTGAGGTACGCGGTGGTCATCGGACCTGATGTTGTCACGGCATCAACAGAGACCGCTCCTCCAATTGCAGAAGGATAGACTAGAAACTGAAGGGAGAATATTATGACGCTAAGAAATGTGATGAAAATTGCCTTGTTTGATACTATTGCAGCGGTCTTTTTCGATATCACGAAGAGAACACCGACCAGCAGAATGAGAGCGGCCGGTATAAACATCAGAGCAGAGACAAACGATGGCGAATACAAGTAGTAAGCAAGAACCGAGAAGCCAACGCCAGCCGCAGTCAAAGGCAGAACGATGTTCTTCATAGGATTAAGAGAAAAGAATACGGGTGCAAAGCCAATACCTATGAGAAGCGTACCTACCACAAAAAGGAGGGAGCCGGGAGAAGAGACCCAAGCACCAAGTGAAAAGGTCCCCATAGCAAAATTAACGCCGGCGCCGCTGACCAGAGCTGAGAGAAGGATTAGGACAGTAAAACCAAGAACCAGCGTCGATACAGCGTAGACTTTATAGAGTTTTACTTTATCGAGCCACTTTCTCTTGATTATGAACTCTGCAAAAGCCAATGATGCGTTTCTTGCAACAAAGAGGATCAGGAATACTGTGAGCAACGGCGCGAAGATGGAAGCGATGGGAACCAAGAGAGAGGGATAGGCAAAGTCTCCCATCACAACCAGAAACGCCGCGAACGTACCTGTGACTTCCCAGATGGGCACAATGTATTCAAGAACCTTTGAGTTTGCCTGTTTCCAGAAGAGAAGCAAAACGATTGAGCCCATTATCTCTGTTATTAGAAGTGAGGCAAATATCGCGAAGACGGCAAAGTACGTTTCAAATATGATGTTCAATAGTTCACACCCATACTAATTGCACTTTTTTGTTTGTGTTCCTCTTCCTCAGACATTGAACTGGAATTGAAGACCCGTGAGAAGAAGTAGAACGTGAGCGGCAGCAAGATGAAGTAGAAAGCGATTATCAGAATGCCCGGAATCAAAAAGGATGAGCTGTAATTGGCTGCCTGCTGGCTGGTCATTACGTTGTAGACTATCCAAGGTTGTCTACCGACCTCATCTGTCACCCAGCCCAACTCCATAATTACTAGAGCGACGAAGGCGAGAGGAATCCAGCTGTAAAGAAACAGTTTGGACTCGTGTGGTTTTCTTCTCAAGACCACCCAATCGATAAAATAGGCTAGAAAGCAAAAGCCGAGGGCAAAGCCTCCAATGAACATTATGTCGAAGGTTGTATGCACGTAAAGCGGAGGCCAGTTTGAGGATGGAAACTGTGATAGTCCAGGAAGTGTTTTGATTCCAGTTTCGATCTGTACAAGGAATGATTGTAGGTGAGGAATTGGGATGCCGCCGTAAAACTTTCCGTTTTTCAAACTGCCAAATAATTTTTCGGGTAAGTTGGTCCCCGGCGTCGGGTTCAGTTCAATCGCTGAATACTTTAGCGGCTGAAGTTTAAGCAGTGTCGTAATCTCGTTTATTCCGCTCAGTATCGCCAAGACTATCGTTATTATCCCAAGCGATGCTGCAATTTGTAACCCTTTTGCGAGCATCTTTTTTTCTTCGATGTCTTTTGACTTGATGTTCCGCCATGCGAAGTAGCCTCCAACAAGCATCACTCCTGCGAACAATACCGTCGGAAGCACATGTGCAACCTCGGCTAAGGTTGAAGTCGTGACGAATGGTGCCCAAATATTAAGCCCAGTGACCTTCCCGCTTTGAACGAAGGCAGATTCGTTAAATCCGTCGGGTGTGTTCATCCAAGCGTTGAGCATGGTGATGAGTACGGCTGAAAGCATTGCGCCCGCTGCGATGATGATTGACAGCACCCAGTGAGTGTATTTGCTGAAATAGTCGGCGTAGTAGATGTACATGACTAGTGCGATGGTTTCCAGGAAGAATGCGAAAATTTCTGTGTAGAAGATTGAGATTGCTCCAGTCTCGGAAACGAGTGTCATGAAGGTGGGAAACAGGGTTACAAGCTCCACTGCCATGACTACGCCGCTGGCTGTTCCGATGCCAAAAATTACCACAAACGCCTTGGAGAGTCGCTTTGATAGAGCGCTGTAGTATCTGTCGCTTCTTCGTAGTGAGAGAAATTCTGCTATCGAAATTATAACAATCACTGCTATGCTCAAGGAAACGAGGATAATGTGAGATGCGATTGTAAAAGCGAAAAGGAATCTGTCAAAAAGTGCCATCGTACTTGAATCCAACAAAACTATCATGCCTTCTTTTTTTAGAAGCAGGCAGGTCTAAATAAAAATATTGGTTGCGTTTGTTGATTGGCTAGCTTTCCTATGTTGCCGCCACATGAATCAATGTACTGTTTCGGCTTAAGTGTCGCCTCTTACTTAATTATATGATCCCTTGAGGTGTCTCGTGAGAAGTACGTTAAGCAAGTTTTCAGGCCAGTTGAGCTCTAGTGTATCACCTGTTCTTGAGCGCGGCCGCTTGTTGCTAAATTATCTTGATTGCCATTTTCCTGTTAACCGATTTGAATTTGACTGAATACTCACCGCGCTAACAGCGCCCCTCAGCTATGAAGAAAAGAAGCTCGCAACCCTTTCCACTACGTTTAGGATTTTGTTGATAACGTTGCTAAGGGGACCTAATTCACTGGTCATCAACCTGAGGTTGTCAATGTCAGGTTTTCTAAGGGCACGGATGGCGATTGCACTCAAAAGAAATGCTGCTGAAAAAACTGCTAGGCCGATTATTAGTTTAGGCCAGCTGCTTAAGCTCAAAAACGAAACTGCAAAATACGCTATGCCTCCCGATACAGCAGACGAGAGTAGTATCTTGGCTGACGAAACCCAGTCCACGCTAGCGTCGTAGTGCTTCTTAATCCAGTTCAGCGATATCAAGAGTCCTGGAACCCCGTCGAATATTGTTGTTATGATCAGCCCTATGACGCCTAAGGTTGGAACAAGCAGAAATGCCAAGGTGATTCCTGCAACCGTGTTGACGATGGCGAGTTCGAGGTAGAACCGTGTTTTTCCTTGGCCACTGATCAGGCTAAAGATGCTTAACGCGCCGAAAGCCGTTAACAGGTAGTTAACTGCTAACAGAGCAAGAAAAAGAGGGGCATCTGCATATTTTACACCGAACAAGGCGGAAACGGTAGGGCCCGCCAAAGCCATTAGTGCAGCAGTGGGCGGAATAACAAGCAGAGAAGAATACTTTACGGAGCTTTTAAAAACAATTTTCAATGTTTCTTTATCTTTGTCGGAATCCAGCTTCGAGAAGGCAGGGAACAGCATGGTTGTTATGGGTGTCGCAAAAAAGGTAAGCAGCACAGTGAAGTTGTTAGCTACGGCATAGTTGCCTATGATAAAGTTTGAAGCATAGATCGCTATTATAAAAGTGTAGAACTGAGCTAAGAAACTGTTGAACATGCCTGAAAAAGACAAGGGCAGAGCGTATCGAAACATGAACTTCATGGTTTCCCAGATTCTCAAGGGCTGCGCAAAACTGCTCTTCTTCTTTAGGCCGTAGTAGATTTCCATCATTAAAATAACGCCTACTAAACCTCCGCCCAGCGAGCCGGCTGCGTAACCAATGACTGCCCCTGAAACGCCAAAACCCACGTACACAAGCACTGGAGACAAAACTGAGCGGAAAAAAGCCCCAAACACAAGGGTCACGCCGTTAGGTTCCATATTTTCCCGTCCAGTAAAAGCGGCCTGAGCAGCGTTTAAAAAAGCACCCGCCAAAATGGTGAAAGACGATATCTGAATCAGGGCAGTTATGGGTCTCTTAAAAATGTCAGCCGCAATGAAGCCTGAAAGCAGAAGTGAGAGGAAGGAAAGCGCCAGACCTAAAATCACCTCAAAAATTAAACCTGCCAAGAAAATACTTCGCACACGATCTGGCTTTTCCTCAGCACTGTACTGTGCCGTGTACTTGATCATGGCCGAGTTCATGCCCCAATCTCTAAACGTCCCAATCAAGTTTGGCGCGGCTAAGGCAATCGTGTACAAACCATAATTCTGCGGCTGCAAGATCCTAGCCAAGATAATCACACCGACCGCTGAAACAACAGTCGAAATGACAATGCCCCAGAAGAGATAAAACCCGCCCTTAGCAGAAACCTTAGCCATCTCCGTAGCCTTATCAGCCAGCCCTTAACACCTCCATGCTTTGGTTCTTAGCCATGCCAAATCACTCTAATAAAAGAACCCCAACTGCAGGGCATCATTTAACTCATTTTCCCCAAAAAATACCCAAATCTCAAAAGCGCGGCCACCTTTAATTCCCGCATGAAAGGGCGCGCCAGCTTGTTTGCTAAATTTTTCTTGTTAAATCCGAAGGTAAAGGAAGATGGAAGATGAAGAATTATGAACTGTCTGCTAACAGTAAGCTCAGAGTACGGCAAAAGTTTTGAATTAACGATTTTCTTTCAAGTATGAGCCTTTCGGCTTTTTTAAGATGGATAATAAGAAAGGACGCATGTACAGAGCTGGCAACAAATGCAATGTTGTTTCTTTCAGTTTGCATCATTGGAGGGAATGATTTTCTAGGCTTAAGCATTTTGGCTGAGTTTATGGGCAACATTTGCCTTTTGGGATAGGGTGTCCATGAGGGCATTTTCTTGGATGATTAAGTTGTGTGCATAGGGCATTCATGAATTCCTCGTCCATGTGGTGTTCCATGCCGCAAACGCTTTCTTCTTGGATGTCTGTTTTCAGAGCTTCTTTCATCAATACTTCAGTTAGTCTGTGTGCGCGGATAATTCTTCTGGCTATTTTTCTTCCTTTTTCAGTAAGTTCGATACCCTGTCTTGCTTTGTAAATTACGTAGTCCTCCTTCTCTAATTTCTTAAGCATTTCTAAGGCGCTTGGCGCTGCTACTCCAAGGTGATCTGCGATCCATGTGAGGTGAGCTAATTTTTCGCCTCTCTCTTCTGATATCCAAAGTGCTTCTAGATATTCCTCAACGCTTTCGGAGGTTGGCATGAGTTGTGTTCTCAGTTAGTTAATTGTTGATTTTAGATATAAGTTTTGAAGTTTAAGCGTTTGTTGGTATTGGGGAACTGATGGAGGAGATGAGTTAGGTTTGCCTAAACGTTAATATACTTTTGTGTTAATTAGGTTGACCTAAGTGTGTGCGATTTGATCTGCAACATTGAAGAGGCATCAACATGAATTCCAGAGTAGGCGACTGGCTTAGAAACTTCGGTCCAGCTTGGATTGTAATGATAGCAGACATAGACATAGCCTCAATTATCACCTCAATACAATGCGGTGCAAGCTACGGCTACAGAATGGCATTCATTCTTCTTTTATTGATTTTTCCCCTCTTCATTATCCAAGATGCAGCGGGCAGGCTAGGAACATGCGGAGGGCTTGGACTAGGAGAGGCAACCAGAAAACAATTCGGAAGCCGCAACGCAATACTTGCAGCTATTCCCATGGGCATAAGCGATTTCCTCGAGTACTTAGCCGAATACGCGGGCATGGCCATAGGCATGTACTTACTTGGCTTTCCTATTCTTCTCGGGCTTATACTAATTTTCTTGATGCACATAGCCGTGGTGATGGGCAAGCAGTACCGAAAAGCAGAGATGGTGCTCATACCCTTAAGCTTCATGTTAGTTGCAGCCATAGTAGCATCTGCATTCATATTTCCCATTAACCTGAAAGAATTCGTTTCGGTCGGACTCTCTCCGTTACAGCCATACACTAAACCATCATTTGACTTCCTTCTCGCAGCCAGCGTAGGCGCAGTAATCATGCCATGGATGCTCTACTACCATTCTGGCGCCGACTCCCGCAGAAAGAAACAGCCAAAGGACTTGAAGAACGAACGCATCGAAACGCTCATCGGAGCTATAGCGTCAGAAGTTCTAATGGTCATACTAATTTTCCCAGGAATACGTCTTGCCAACGGAGGCAGCATAATCAGTGCGTTAGCCCTGTCTAAAGTGCTCACATTCTTTGGACCTTATGCAAGTCCCATTATGGGCGCGTTGTTCCTATTCGCAGGATTTCTTGCCCTTATCGTTATATCCCTTGGCTCAGCTTGGGGGGTCCTCGAAGCAACAGGTAAAACATCACAAACCTCTTTCATGACGGTGTTTATGATAGAAAGTGTTCCAGCCATAATCCTTGTAGCCACAATAACAGGTTACATCCGACTCATGCTAAATCTAATGGTTATCTATCCAATAGTGATTATACCGTCTCTGTACTTTCTGGGGAAACTGGTCTCAGATAAAAAAGTGATGAAAGGCTACCCGTACAACAAATACGAAATAGCAGCTTTCGTGATAGCATCAATCATGATTGTTGTGGGCGGAATCCTAGGCTTGTCCGCTCTGCTCTGAAAACTCGCCTTTGCTTGCAATCAAACATGAACAGCGGTTAAGCATCACGCAATACAATTGGGTAGCGGGTAATGAAAAAGATGAGTTGCAATCAATAATAGCGATTCATAAAAGATTACTATTTCAACCAACATTTGTTTGTTTGGATTAATAGTTTGTACATGAGCTTGTGAGATGACTAAGTGTTGACAAAAATATCTCCTATCTTAAGTTTGTGTCTTCTGTTATCGGTTTCATTAATGTTACCAGGTTTTGTTGCGGCTCAGGCGGCGAGTGCAGGCAATCAATCATCTTCCCCGTCGAGCCCAAGCGGTCAAGTGCCTGCCCCGACAGTATCATTCAGCAATAGCCCAAGGCCGGGTTCTGGTGACTTGATTAACCTCGCCGTATCGGTTATGCAGGGGCAACCGCAAGTTTGCGGAACCACTTGGAGCGCGCACAAGACAATTTTGCCGCTTGGCGGTGCGCTGAGTGAGGGGTTCCAGGGCGAAATAGGAACAACCGTCGGCAATGTTTCGAGTACTCTTGAGATTAATCTTGGAGACAATTATCCACAAGGGCTTCAACTTCCCGCGATGTTCATAACTACGCAGTATGGCAATATCCCGATAAGCTTCTGCGACGCCAACTCCTTTAACATGCAGGTCGGCAACGTAACCTACGTTAACGGTTTACCCACTGTGACAAACACCATTACCTTCAACGACATTGCCCTCCAAACCTATGGCCAAGGCTCCTCCTCAATCACGCTTGTAATATCCCAAACCGTAATAGCTAATTGGACTAACATGATAGTTAGTATTGGCGTTTACGCTGACCTGTCAAACATGAAACTCTACCTGCCAGATGGCACGGAGGTTCCTCAAGGCACGGATTTCTCTTTTAATTTAATGTATGGAATTGACATGAATACCCCCGCACCTCCAGGTACTCCAGGTCCGATTGACTATCCCCCATCAGACATAACTCCGACAAGCGTGTTCTTTGCAGTTAATGGCACGGCAGGCACGCAATTATCAATCGCAAATATGAATTTCGGAGGCACATACACTGATATCCAAGGCTCGAGTCAATTTGCAGGTAATACGCCAATAATATACTTCCAACAGTCAACTGCTCCGACGTGGGCGGTCAACTGCTTCCAAAGCTTCCCCAACCTGACTTACGGCGTGACCACGGCTGTCCAAAGCGACCCAACAATCACCGTTCAGCACAATGCAGTTTCAGGCGGGATCTCAATTAGCAATTTGATACCTTACGTCGCAATCGTTGGAGTCGTAGTTTCCGTCGCTGTTGTGGGATCTGTTATTTTTGTTAGACAAAGAAAACGATAGGTGGCATGCTCCCACCTGTAAACGGTGGGTTTCCATGCTTCACTGTTACTCCTTTTGAGTAACGTTTGAGGTAACTTCGCAGGTTTCAGACTCTGTAATTCATGATTATCCGCAAGTTGTTCATTGTTGAGTTGATTATTGGAGCAAAATTTTAACCTGATATTTTTCACTAATAACAGTTATAGTTCATTTTTAACAATAAAAAAATCCCCGAGTGAAATTCTCTTCGGATCCTCTCACTATTGCACTCGCCTGGTGCTCAAGCCTATAGTTTAACCGTTTAAAGTAGTTAAACAGTTGCTCATCAGTGAAAAATATGAGTAAACGCCTGAAAAGCCAAAGTAACATGTTAAAGAAACAAATTTTTTTTAGGTACAGATATTAACCTTGGTTTACCATATTCTTTGAGAGTGGGATTAAAATGAGTGTTAGGCTTCAAGTTTTCGAGCATAACGGTAAGGACGATAATCCTTTTCGAAGAAGCTTTCGCTTCGCTGTTGTTGACTTCAGTAAGTCTCAGAGTTACCCCTCAAACTTCGTTTGCATGTTACCGTTAAAATTAGGGGTGGGAAAACCAGATAGCGTTTTCTTGAAAGTTTTTGGGAATAGAAGTTTAGAGCAAGCTAAAATATTGTTAAATGGAGCTTTGAAGGCCGAGAATGATGCAGAAATCAAAGCTGAAATAGAAAGAAGACTAAAACTGCTTGATCCTATACATACAACGCAGATCAAGTGCAGTTCCTGCGGCAAACTTTTTCAGCCTCAAAGAATAAGACGGTATAAAAAAAATTTTTGCCAAGTTTGCATGAGAAAAAGGTACGGAAACCGCTAGGTCACTCTCGTTTTGGGCAACCTTTTTAGTGTCCGAGACAGGTTAACTTTAGAATTTTTATTAATATTAATATTTTAGGCGAATCAGCTTATTCGTGACTTCTCTTTTTACGGCTTTTATATTTATGAAAACAAGCAAGAGATGCCAGATGGTTAAAGATGTCTTACACGCTTTTGTCAGTGGCGTCTTTGAGTAGGGCCAAACAAAACGCTTTGAAACGGCGGAATGCAAAAAATGCACGTACAAAACACTAGCCTCTACCGTTTAAGCCAATGCCCGTTTAACCTTTAGCAAGCCAAACTTAAGCTTTTATTCAACTGTTCCGTTCGGGTGCTTTCCCATCCAGTCCAGGGCGAAGGCTTCTGCTTTAGTCTTCTTGGAGAACTCAGGTGAAATTTTTTTGCTCTCGGCTTCATCCGTTTGTTCTCCAGCAAAGATCGATACATGGTAGTTTTCACTGAATTCTTTTTTGGAAACAACGAGAGTTTGCCCAGTGGTTTCGTTAACGTAGCCGCCTTGATTGCTTATTTTCTTCCACCCTTTAATGATCTTCAAATTATTCGCCTTCTTGAAAGCCTATTGCAAGCTTTCATTGCGATTAGAAATAGAAGTTAAAGTAAATAAAAGGCATTTAGGCAGCAGCTATCTTCGTCGTGCCCACGCCTGTTTGGGCTCAAAATTAACGTGTGTATTTGCGGTTTTTAGGGGTTGATTGGTTAAGTGTTTGGAAAAGCAAGCTTTGCAGTAAACTGGCTTGCCTGGTGTAGGCTTGAAGGGCACAGTGGCCATTTGATTGCAAGACGTACATTTTACCTCGTAAACATTCCTTTGAGACATTATTTCACCTCGTTCATCCTACAGTAAGAAAAATTCAGCCTTGAAATTTGGGAATTTTGTTTATGGATTAAGCTTTTCACCTTTTTTCTTGTTATCTGTAAAACCTTTCTTTGCCACTTTCTTTCTATATACGCAATTTAGCCGTACAGAAGACTTGCATCTGCGACAGTTCTTAACTAAACCCGCTCTCAACATACACATTTTCATTTACCTCATCATTTTTTTGAAAAGAATCAGTTATACGTAAGGGTAAGCCCAAGAGGATAAGAGAAACTCTTCAACCTATGAATTCTACCGCCATGCTTATAAAGCAATGCCACGAAAAAATGCTTTTTCAAAATGATAAAAAAGCTTTGCTGGCAAACTTAAAAGAATCATAAACCTTAGAATGTATGCGGTAATGGCCCTAACCGTTTAATGTATTTTGCAGAGTAGAAAGAAACGCGCGAGTGTGCGTATTTTCAATCAATCTGCATCATAACGTACACACTGCATCATAACGTACACACATTTTCGTTGTTTACTGAGTAATTAGCAGATTTTAATGGCATGTTTTGAACGCGGTAAATCAGTTTATTCTATCTGTTTGGTCTTTCATGCCTGATTTCCATCCCTCTAAATGGCGAACTCGGCTGCTGAAAACCTACTTTGTGATGTGCTTCATGTGCGTCTCGGTTTTTTAAAGCCCATTGATATACGTCTCTTATTTCTGGGTGGTTTAGTATGTATTTAATCATGTTTTGTCCAATCTGTTTTCTTCTGTGGTTTTCATCAACATAGACGTCGAGTATGTAGGCAAACCTTGTTTTGTCAGAAATGACTCTTGCATAACCTACTTGAAGCCCCTTTCGGGTAAACGCGCCCACAACCAATGCAGAATTTTGTGCCCCTTTAACTACATCTTCCTCTTTGAGGCCAACGCTCCGATAGGAATTCTTCAGCATATACGTAACTTGAGCAAAATCCATTTTATTAAACCCAGACTTTAAAACGTAATCGAATTCAGGCATTTTTTACTCTTCAGCTCAATTTCTCCGCTGTGCAGATTTAAGACTTATCTCAGTTTCCAGCCTGCCGAGACCGTTATAGCGACTTAATTTACTATATAAATTGGTAATTAAAGATGGAAAACTTCGGTTAGAAGAGTACGTGTATGAAACCGAAGACAGGTGAATTATCAAAATAACGCTTAGTTCGGATAATTAATTAGTATTAATTTTTAATAAAAAAACTGCGTTAACTTACTAATTCAACCCGTGTACCTATCGCTTGACCAGGAACTCCATGCGGGAATCTTACTCGGACCATACCGTTTCTTCCGTGGGGGCCCATAATTTTTCCAACGAACTTGTTGTTGCCGCTTGCCCAAGTTACTTTTTGTCCTACGAGTTTGCCCGCCAAGGATGCGGAATCAACCGTTTCAAATTCAATTAAGCATTCTCTTGATGTTTGTGCTTTTGGACCTGTTCTGTAATTAACTATTCTTCCGTGTACTATTTGACTCAAAATATTCACCGCTTCGCCCCCCCTGTTAAGGTATACTAGCTTTTAAAGCTGCACTATTATGCTTGGATGGTGACGCCGATTTTTTGAACAGCCAATTCTAGTGAATTTACCGCTTCCTGGGTTTTCATTATTTCTTTTTCTATGGTTCCATCCTTGTCTTTTAAACCAATACTTGTGCCGCAAACGTTGCAATGAATTGTTTCTCCTCGCTTCAGTTGTAGGAGGGTCGCTTTGTTTTCATTATTGCATTTTAGGCAATGCACAGTGATATCCCATAAATCAACGTTAACCATGTTTATCATGTATTGTTTAAGTCGTATTTGCTCTAAAATATTGTGATAACTGATTGACCCCGATGTTACTGTTTTCCTTTTGACTTTTTCGGTTTCTTTGAGCATTTGCTTAGAGGTTGCAGTTGACATTTCGCCATTTTTGTCGCGGCTTCTTTGGTCTCTGTACGAGGTACCGTTTTCTTGACAAGAAAATTCGATAAATAAAATTGGATGAAAATAAAAAAACTAGTGAGAATACAGTTTCTCATACGGTCTTTTTGACATTGGCAGTATTTTCTTGAATTTAACGTTCAAGATTTCCGTAGGGTCAGCGCTGAAGTAGCTGCAGTATTCCTTAACTAAGCTTTCAATCGTTTGAAGGTCACGCTTGCCAACATCCATGATTTTGGTTCCGTTTACAGGCTCAAGTATCTCTCCCCGTTCGTAGATTACGCCGCCGTGCATTCCTGTGCCAACAAATTTGGCTTTGCATTTTTCGCCTTTTTTTAGATTCAAGCCCAGAATGAGGATTATTCCACCTGCCATGTACTCTGCTAGAAAGTCGCCAGCCGTTTGCCCAATGATTATCTGAGGGATTTTACGCTGGAACTGTTTCATGTGTATGCCAACTCTGTAGCCAACGTAGTCACGGACAAAGATTTTTCCGCCTCTAATCGAGTGTCCTGTTACGTCTCCAGCGTGACCGTTTATGATTATTTGCCCCTCGTTCATTGTGTTGCCGCAGCCATCCTGTGCGTTGCCATGAATCACCAATTTTGGCCCATTCATGAAGGCGCCCAAATCGTTTCCTGGCGTTCCATAAATGTCGATTTGGATGTTTGTGTCTAAGTCAGTGCCGAGGTATCGTTGCCCACAAACATTGTGTACCTCTATTCTTTCAACATCGCCGCAGATTGCCTGTCTCAGCAGACAGTTTAAGTCTCTATAGTACAGTTCCTCTGCATCAATTTTCAGCACATTGCCTTCCTTTATTATCCGCGGAAGAAATTTCGCATCGATTTCCACAATCGTTTTCTGTTCAATCACGCGTCTACTCTCCTGCCATTTTTACGCCTAGGATCTTTAACTCAGTCCTCGTTAAGCCGACACCTCTGAGTGCTAATCGGTTGCCCCGCAAGCTTTCTATGGCGTTTATACCCATGCCGCCCATCATATCTTTAATTTCTAAACTCCAGCTTTGAAGCAAATTGACTAATCGCTCAGATGCAATGTCGGGGTTGATGCGTTTGCTAATCCACGGGTCACTTGTCGCAATACCCCATGGGCATTTACCAGTGTAGCAGCGTTGGCAAACAGTGCAGCCCATAGCTATCAAAGCGGCAGTTGCAATGTACACGGCGTCAGCGCCTAACGCTATAGCCTTAACCACATCAGCGCTACTTCTGAAGCCGCCAGCCGCAACAACGGAAGCCTCATTGCGTATGCCTTCCTCTCTGAGCCGCTGGTCTACTTGTGCAATGGCTAACTCGATAGGTATGCCTACGTTGTCTCTGATGATTTTGGGTGCTGCGCCAGTTGCGCCTCTGACACCGTCGAGAGCTATTATGTCTGCTCCAGCTCTTACCATTCCGCTGGCGATTGCAGCTACGTTGTGAACTGCTGCGATTTTCACTGAGACAGGTTTAGTGTAGTTTATGGCTTCTTTAAGTGCATAAATTAACTGTCGTAAGTCCTCAATCGAGTAGATGTCATGTTGAGGGTAAGGTGAAAGCGCGTCTGTGCCTGTCGGTATCATGCGTGTTTTGGCCACGTCTCCAGTTACTTTTTCGCCTGGAAGGTGACCGCCAATGCCTGGTTTTGCGCCTTGGCCAATTTTGATTTCTATAGCGGCACCCACATCTAGATATTTGGGGTGTACACCGAATCGTCCTGATGCAACTTGGACAATGGCGTGGTCGCCGTACTTGTATAGACTTTTGTCTAAGCCGCCTTCGCCAGTGTTGAAGTATGTTCCGCATTCAGTGGCTGCTCGGGCTAAGGATTCGTGTACGTTTAAGCTTATAGCACCGTAGGACATGGCTGAGAACATTACTGGAATATCAAGGCAAAGTTGAGGTGTAAGCTGCGTCTTTAGTACTGTTTCGCCGTTTTCCATTTCCAGTTCCAGCTTGTCCGGTTTTGCGCCCAGATAAGTTCTAATCTCCATCGGTTCACGCAGTGGGTCAATCGAAGGGTTAGTTACTTGGCTAGCGTTCAGGAGCAGTCGATCCCAGTAAGTGTAGTCTGGCTTGTCACAGCCCATGCCTGTTAAGATTACCGCACCGCTTTCAGCCTGCTTTTTCACATCTCGGATAGCCTCCATTGTCCAGTTGGCGTTGTCTCTGCTAGTGGTCGGGTTCTTTCTTATGGTGATGGCGTGGGTTGGGCAGAAGGTTACGCAGCGTTGGCAGTTAACACAGTTCTCTTCCTTACTGCAAACTTTGTCGGTTTCTTCGTCATAGTAGTGCGTGTCGTACGTGCATTGGTTAACGCATACTTTGCAACGAATGCAGCGGTCTTGGTCACGTTCGACCAAATACTCAGGAATTATGTAAGTTTTCATTAAATTTGCCTCCAGCGGAAGCCTCAAAGGTTTTGGGGTAGTTTTTTAGTCTGCCTACAACCGGTTCTCCGCCTCTTGGGCACCAGAACTTGTCCAGATTTGGCGAAACCAAACGCATGGCTGACTCCTCTGACGATAAGTACAGGTAGTCGCCGTTTGAACCAGCCACTAATGGTCGCAGTTTGATTCTGTCAGTTAAGCCTATCATTTCTCCATGGTGAGCAACGATTATACTGAATGGCCCGTTCATTAGTAAGCTGCCGTACGTTTGCCGTAGCGTTCTCAGAAGCAACGCTTGTTTGGGTTCCATATTGTCTATTTCACTCCATAACGGTGCAGCGAGGATTTGGGATACCAGCTCGATTGGCAAGTGTTGTCTTCGCATGAGCAAGTCAACAGTGTATGCTAACACTTCAGTGTCTGTCTGCATGGTGCACTTGTAACCGTACATTTCCAAGTAGCGCCGGTTTATGCCGTAGGATGAGAGTTCACCGTTATGCACCACCGTCCAGTCTAGAATGTTGAATGGGTGTGCTCCGCCCCACCAGCCAGGCGTGTTTGTGGGGAATCTGCTGTGGCATGTCCAAAGGTATCCTTGGTAGTCTTCTAAACTGAAGAAGTCCGCGACATCTTCCGGAAAGCCTACGCCTTTGAATACGCCCATGTTTTTGCCGCTTGAAAAGACAAATGCCTTTCCCGTTTCAGTGTTAATACGCATGATGGCTTCTATCACGTAATCTTCTTCTGTTTGACCTTCAGGGCGATGTTTTTTAGGTTGAACAAAGTACCGCCAAACTAAGGGGGGGTCATGGACATCGGCGGGTCTTGTCTGCATTTCTTCGTCGTAGATTAAGTTAAATCTAGAAGCAAGTATGTGGTCGGTTTTTTCTTTTGCGTCTTTGCTTAGGTACATTACGTGGAAAGCGTAGTAGTCTTTGAACTCTGGGTATATGCCGTAAACTGCGAAGCCGCCGCCTAAACCGTTCCCACGGTCATGCATGTTCGTTATTGCACGAACTGGATCCTTTGAGCCAAACCGTTTGCCCTCTCTATTCATCATCCCGAAAAGGGCGCAGCCTGAGAAATCCTTGTCATCTCCGAAAGGACTGATTATTTTTCTATCTTCACGGTTCATTTTATTGCACCACACACATCTTTCTCTGCAAACCAACCGGCAGTGTTGCCAAACCAAAGTCGTCTGAGAGGAGTTTTTGCTTGAATTTTTTCACGTTTATCGTATTCTTCATAAGATAGAACAAGACGCCCGCGCGTTCAATGCAGTTCACCAGCGTCAACCCTACGATAACGTTGTTTTTAAGGACAAGTTTCTTGTAGACGTTGCGCTCCGCATCGTTTTTAACGAGCACTTCCAGCGCTGGGTCTTCCTTAGGATTAGCTAAACCTATGGAAACGATGGGAATGTCAAAGTATTTTAGGCTGCTCATGTTAGTGCCGCCCATGTAAGCGGTTTTCTTGCCTGCCATGTTGTACCCTGCAACTTGTCCTTCCAAGACCGCGAGGGGCCAAAGGGGCAAGAGGCGGTTCTGGTTCATAATGAAATCGTATGCTTCAGCCACATCACCGCTAGCGTAAACGTCGGGCACATTTGTCTGCATCACATTATCAACTACTATTCCCCTGTTGGTTTTCACCGCTGTTCCTGCTACCAGTTCCGTGCGTGGAACAACACCGATAGCTACGATGACAAGGTCACAGGGCACTTGGTCACCCTTAGTTAACATTACTCCGCCAACTACACCATCGTTATCTAGTTTCCCCAAGATTTTCTGGACAGACTGACCAGTTACGATGTCTACGCCTGCTTTCTTAACGACGCCTTCAACAAGGTCTGAGGCCTTCGCATCCAAGAGCAAGCTGAGAATTTTCTCTTGCAATTCAACCATTGTAACTTTTAAGCCACGCTTCATGAGCGCTTCAGTTACGCTTATGCCGATGAGCCCTGCGCCTATAACTACTGCGGCCTTAGCGTTTATGCTATCAATTTTAGCTGCAAGCCGTTGAGCATCCGCAATGGTGGTGAAGGTGAATACGCCATCCTTTTCGGAGCCTTCCATCTTCGGAACAAAAGGTTTGCCGCCTGTTGCAAGCAGCAATTTTTCATAAGCAACTTTTTCGCCGCTTTCAAGCTGAACGGTTTTCTCGTTTAGGTTTAGGGCTGTTGCTTTTCTGCCTGTTAAGGCTTCTACGTTGTTTTCTTTCCAGAACTCGTCGGTTCGGCACTTCATCTTATGAAAGTCTGCTTTGCCGCTGACAAAGTCGCCAATCATTGGACGACTGTACTGCGGGCATGCTTCTTCTGAAATTATGGTTATGCTTCCTGTCTGGTCTACTTCTCGGATAGCTTCAACTGCGCCTATGCCTGCTGCTGAAGCGCCAACAATGAGGTACTTTGGCATTTAGATTTTCACCTCTTTGAATACCAATGCTTGGTTGGGGCAGTTGGCAACGCATGCTGGCTCTTCTAAGCCTTGGCATAAATCACATTTGGCGACTACTTTGCCTTGCTGATCCATCATTATGGCGCCATACGGGCAAACCATTATGCAGGTCCAGCAGCCTATGCACTTCTCTTGGTTATGGGTCACTAAACCTGTTTTTTCATCTTTTTGCATTGCGCCTGATAAGCAAGCGGTTACGCATGGTGCGTCTTCGCAGTGTCGGCATTGAATGGCGAAGGAGACAGGCTTGTTTACTTCCAGTTTTACTCTGCTTATTGGTTTGGGGCGTTCGCTGTTGTAGGCTTTGACTATGTCTTTTGATTTTGAATGCTGGACTGTGCAGTAAACTTCGCATAGTCCGCAGCCCATGCATACTTGTTGCTTTGCGATTATTTTTTTCATACAGTTAAACCCCATCAGATTTCCTGTTTAGCGGGGGCAAGTGAGCATGAAAATGTAGAGTTCAATGTCGCTTGTGCATGAGACGCCGTTGCTTGTGGTTGATTGTTTAGCACTTTTTATTATTACTTTGCATGTGTTTAGTGGCATTTTTAACCCTTTTTTATTAGTGCTAGCCCATTGAAACAGCATGTATTCTATATAACTTTGTTGAAAATCATTTATATGCAACTTCGTGAACTATGTTATCTAAATGAAACATATATCAGGTGAACTTTTTTGGCAGAAAAAGACCTGGGCTATAGAAAAGTCCAATGCACAGGAAGAGGATCATACATAATATCCCTACCGAAAGAATGGGTTCAAGACCTAGAGTTAAAACGAGGCAGCGAAATAGCATTCAACATTCAACCAGACTCCACACTGAACCTGGTTCCAAGAAAAATCAAAGAAAAAGAAGGCAGCAACCCATCCAAACTCAAAGAATACTTCATAAACGTAGACCCGAAAGAACCCACACAATCCACGCTGCGCATGATTCGCGCATTATACGCCATAGGCGCCGACATAATAAGAGTCCACTTCAAAAACGCTCAAGACGCAGTAAAATACAAAAATGAAATAAAGAACCTGGCTAGAGACAACTTTCTCGGTTCAGAAATAATCGATGAAACATCAGACGAAATCACCCTGCAAATCCTGATAAAACAGTCAGAATTTCCCATTGAAAAAGCTGTTAGAAGAATGGCTATCGTAGCACTCTCCGCAAACAGAGACGCCATCGCCGCCCTAAAAGACAGAAGCACCACTTTATTTGACAGCGTAATCAACGCGCACAATGACGTAAACCGTTTTGGACTGTATGTCGTTCGCCAACTAAAGTACGGCATAGAACGAAACCTATATCGAGAACTCGGCTTTAGAACACCTAAAGAGTTTCTCTTATACCGCATAGCTGTAAACGACATTGAAAACATCGGCGAAAACGCCATGAACATCATAAACAATTTGGGTTCACTGCAAAAATTAATCGATGACGAAACGCTCTTCATAAAAGAGCCAATAGACGAAGAAATATACAACCAACTGGTCAATTTCAGCTCACAAGCACACCAGCTATACGAAGACGCCATAAAAGCACTCTTCAAAAGAGACTATAAAGACGCAGAGAAACTAATTTCAAAACGCGAATCCCTAAATCCGCTCGAGAACGAGCTAATCACGTTAATGTCAAGCAAAAAGCTAGACCCAAACATGGCTTCATTGCTGCGCTTGATTTTTGACAGTTCAAGACGCATAATGGATTACAGCAAAAACATGGCAGAGCTAACGCTTAACCGCACGGTAGAAGAATTATGCTCAACATTCGCATACAAATAACTTTTTTAGGGAAAAGCCATCGCATAATTTTAATTGTGGAGTCTTCAAATAATCATGTGTATGGTAAACATAACTATCTCAATCTCCCGCGAACTATATGAGAAGATGAAGCGATATTCGGAAGCCAAGTGGAGCGAGGTCATAAGCAAAGCCTTAACAAGCTACATTGATCGATTAGAAATAGTTGAAGGCGGAGTAGTTCCAATGAAAAAACTGGCCAAGAAGTTGAAAGATTCTGGCTTTGACACCTCCAGTATTGATTTGGAGAAAGCTATCAAATATTACGAAGAGGGCGGGAAGTTGGCATGGAAGAGGTTGTCTACGACAGAAACGAGCTGATAGATTTTCTAAAAAAGCAAACTTTTTTTTTACATCAATAGATTCAGTAAGAAAAAACTTCGCTGAAACTAAGTAAAATGGTGCTCCGGCCGGGATTTGGACCCGGGTCCGCGACTCGAGAGGCCGCTATACTTGGTCCCTTAATAAGAAGTCTTAGTAAGGTTTGACCGGACTATACTACCGGAGCATTCGGAAAATGGTTATCTCTTACAGATAAATATCTTTTCATGCGTTTAAGCTGCGTAAACAATCCGGTTTCCTTGAAAGCTACGTTTCCTCATCCACGTTTAAGAAACGCTTTATTGTTATTACAATTTCTTGCATTCCTTTTTCTGTTAAGGGCGGTTGATAGGGAATTCTGAGTACATCCCAGCCTTGAGCTTTCAAAAGTTCATCGATTTGGTTATCGTGCTCTTGCTGTTTATCGCTCGAATGCACTGGTGCGCCATCTAAGTAAACGATTTTACGCTTGTTCATCCAGCAAAAGTCAGGAACGGTTGATTTGAGAATAATTGTTTTCTGTGTTACCATGCCGCTGGTTAACCCAGCCATGCTTAATGCTTTGAAAACTTCGATTTCTGCTTTGCTAACTGCAGGATGCATGTTTGCCTTATAGCTCAATTCGGCTCACGAAAAATAGCATTGCCTCTGTTCCTTAATAAATTTAATACAAAAAAGGGGGAATAGATTCCATGCAAGCAGTAACCAAAAGTAGGCTTGGCGGACCGCTCTTGTTAACCCAAGACGCGAATCAAAAAAAGAACCTGAATTTTCAGGTACGGCAACCCGCGTCCCGTTTAACAGCTGACCCGCCAAGCAGGGTGTACCTCTTGGATGGCTATTTTCTCGCAAATTAAGAAGACTTTGCGGAGTATAAATGGAATTGTGATTGTGTAATTGCAACAACAAGCGTGCGAGCTTCTCGAAAATACAAATTTGTAGAAGTTGCGAATGATTAAAAGAAGCGGTTGCTTTGCATTATTCATTTATTATTTCTTGTGTTTCTTCGTAAACTATAGGCATAATGGTTACGTTGTCTTTGTCTTCTTTGCGTGGTTTATGCTGTATCTTGTTTGGTCTTTTTTGGTCGCCGATGCAGTACGTGCACCATCCAAGGAGGAATATGAAGAGAACTGCAGGAAGAAACACGATCATCATAGAGGATCTGCGTTTATGTTTGCGCTTTGAGGCTACCAACTTTGAACCCTGACTACATTTTCAGCGGGCTGGCAAAATAAGCTTTGATAACTTAGAATAAACATTCAAAATCACTAATTACCTTTGAACTCTCGGGGGGCATTTTTGTTTTTGAATTTCTTTATCAAAAAGTAGGCTATACCAAAGTCAGCCCGCTTGTAAACAAGCCTTGCATGCTAATTGTGGCGCATGGAAAAGGGAAGGGATAAAACTTCTTTCTGTGTCTTAGGTTTAGCTTTCAGCTTTTTTCTCTTGCGTTTGGATGGGTGGATACTCTCTGAGTTTATCTGCCATGTCTTTAAGTTGCTTGTTTACAAGGTAATTCACTGTTCCTTCCTCGAAGGTTCCATCTGCCCTTTTTTGCCCAGCTTTTGTTCCAGTAAGAACCTCTATACCTTCATCAATTGTTTTGACTGAGTAGACGCTGAATTTGCCGTCTTTCACTGCTTCAATAACTTCTTCTTTAAGCATCAGGTTTTGCACGTTGCTTTCAGGTATCATTACTCCTTGCTGTCCAGTGAAACCCTTAAGCTTGCAGACTTCAAAGAAACCTTCAATTTTCTCGTTTACTCCGCCTATGGCTTGGACTTCGCCTTTCTGATTAACTGAACCGGTTACTGCTATGTTCTGCTTTATCGGTAGTCCAGAAAGCGCTGATAAAATCGAGTATAATTCGGTGCTTGAAGCGCTGTCACCTTCGACTCCTCCATAACTCTGCTCAAAAACAAGTCTTGCTGAAAGACTCAACAGTTTATCCCTAGCGTATTTGTCATTTAGGTAGCCGCTGAGGATTAAGACGCCTTTTGTGTGTATGGGGCCGCTCATTTTAGCTTCTCTTTCAATGTCGATTACTCCTTCTCTGCCTAAGCCAATGCTTGCCGTTACCCGTGAGGGGGTGCCGAAGGCAAAGTCGCCCATTCCCATAACGGATAAGCCATTTACTTGCCCCACCCTTTCTTCAACCGTGTCTATTAAGTAGAACCCGCGAGTTATCATTTCTTGAATTTTTTCTTCGATGAGTTTTGAGCGGTAAACTTTTTCTTCTATGGTTTTCTTGACATGGTTTCCATTTATGAACTCGGCGTTTTCTTGTGAAGCATAATAGTTTGCTTCGCGAATTATGTCAGCAATGTGAGAGAGTTGGGTTGATAGCTTGTATTGGTCCTCTGCAATCCTTGAACTGTATTCTATTATTTTGGCTACTCCTGTACCGTCGAGGTGTTTGAGTTTTTCTTTTTCACAGAGTGTGCATATCAAAGCGGCACACTGCATTACTTTATCGTCAGTTCTATCCATCACACTGTCAAATTCGGCTTTAATCTTGAAAAGTTCTCTAAAATCATTGTCCAACTGGAAAAGTAATTGGTAAATGTCGGGGTCACCGATTAGGATTACTTTGGTTGTTAAAGGAATAGGCTGAGGTTTAAGGGTTTTAACACTGAGATAACCATAACGCTCTTCAGGTTCTTCTATAGCTATGTTTCCGTCTCTAAGGTCCCGTTTTAAACCGTCATAGGCGAACGGGTCTCTCAGTAGATCTTCAACTGGAATAATCAAGTATCCACCATTAGCCTTGTGTACAGCTCCTGCCCGAATCATAGAGAAGTCGGTAGTTAGAGCGCCAAACTGAGCTTCCTTCTCTGTTCTGCCCAACAGGTTGTGGTAAGTGGGGTTGGTTTCCATGATTACAGGAGCACCTTTAGTATCTGAGTTATCAATAACTACATTTACCTCATATTTCTTGTATACGTCCTCTTTCAACCAAGGCATTGGAAAAGGAAGTTGCTGTTGGGATTCGCCTCTCTTCACAAACTGTTGCAGGTTTTCAAGAATATCATTTTCTACCTCTTTCAGGTAGGTTACAGCTTCTGGTGTGCCCTTGTACTTCTCTATGAGGCTTTCAATCTGGTTACCGATGACGTAAAGGGCCACTTCCCTGTTCAGCTTCTTGAGTGCTTCATGTATTTTCCTTTCCATATCGACTAATTGCCTCATTGTGTTTCTTAACTCGGTTTCTAATTTTTCCCTTTTTTCCTGAAGCCTATCCTTCGTCTTTTGAGGCAACGCCAACATTTCTTCTTCGCTAAGCGGTTTGCCATCTAACACTGGAATAAGTAGCAGGCCGATAGGTGTACTTTGAATTACAAAGCCTTCCTGCTGAGCCTTCTGGTTTAATTCGTCAATTAACTGTTTTCTTTGATTTTCTAACCCTTGAATTGTGGCCTCTCTCCTCGTAGCGTAATCCTCACTTTCAAAAGTTTTAGGAAGCGAATTCCGAACAACATTTTCGATAAAATTTTTCATACCATCACGGAATTCTTTTCCTTTTCCAGCTGGCAACTGAATGGCTTTTGGCTCATACGGGTTAGC
>Ga0326728_10000987_pt1 | contig 104087 bp, 92 predicted proteins | sample MB3enrmetagenome_FD_207602 | JGI IMG/M metagenome (GOLD analysis project Ga0326728, IMG submission 207602) | Lab enriched peat soil microbial communities from McLean, Ithaca, NY, United States - MB31MN | ecosystem: Environmental > Terrestrial > Soil > Wetlands > Peat | place: USA: New York... | reverse complement strand
AATAAGGGCCCCATCCCCATCCCCATCCGCCCCAGCCCCAGCCGCCACGCCAGCCTCCGTGCCAGCCTCCGCCTCCATGCCAGCCTCCGCCTCCATGCCAGCCTCCACCTCCGTGCCACGCATAAGCCGGGTTCGCCATGAAAAGCGTCCCCATGATTAGCATCACAGCCAGAGCCACCGATAAGATTCGAGTTAATCTCATCTCAATACCTCCGTCGTTTCTTGATCCCGGACTGATCTTTTACTGCTGTTCTTCTCTGTCCGCTTCACCATAATGACGAATGACGCCCGGATATGGTTCACATTTTACAATAATTTTTTTCGATTTTCCATTAGCGCCGTACCGTAAAGCCCACGCCGGGCAGCCAGATTCAAGAATAATTCAGCCTTGGACAAGACCGGTAAAGAAAGTACAAAAAAAGGTTCTGACGCTATTATGTTTTTCACTTGCCGAGCGAGAATCAAGTACCACCTCTTTAAAAAGCTACAGGAAAGAGGGATAGCTGCTGCAATGAAGCGCGCTGGTTTTTCATTAGTTGCCTCTCAGGTTATTATTGATAGACGTGTGAACCATGATTGACGAAAGCGCCTGCCGGGACTGCGGGCTGTCAACACGGGAGTTTGGCTGAAGGCGCCACCTGGACCGGGGATAAACGATGGAAAAACCTTTTATTAAAGTGCTTCTTATCGAAGATGATGAGGACGACTACACATACTTGCGAGCGCTCCTCTCAGACATCAGTTCGTCAACGTTTCACCTGGAGAGGGTGGATACATATGAAGCGGGTGCACAGGGGATTTGCAGCGCAGAGCACGATGTTTGTCTCCTTGACTATCGCCTTGGCGCAAGGGACGGCCTGGAGCTTTTACGCGAGGTAGCCGGATGCGGGCGCAAAATGCCGATTATCCTGCTTACCGGCCAGGGGGGATACGATGTGGACCTTAAAGCCCTGGAGGCAGGAGCAGCCGACTACCTGGTCAAGGGACAAATCACTGCGGATCTTCTGGAACGCTCCATCCGCTACTCAATGGCACGAAAACGCACCGACGTTGAACTCAAAAAATACCGTGACCATCTCGAAGACGTTGTACTCGAACGCACCAGAGAACTCGAAGAAGCAAACAGTAAACTTCAGATCGCAATCGGTGTGTGCCGCAAAGCGGAGGACGCAAGCAAGCAATTGGCGGCCATTGTTGAGGGATCTGAAGACGCAATAATATCAACGACATTGGATGGGATAATTACGAGCTGGAATAAGGCTGCCGAGATCATCTACGGCTATACGGCGGCAGAAACAATCGGACAGAATTCGAAATCCTTGTACGTAAGGACCGAACATGTTGATCAAGTGCCGGACCTACTTGAAAGTATAGGTCGTGGTGAACGTATTTTCCATCACGAGGCTATACATCGCAGGAAGGACGGTGATGACATCACTGTTTCTTTATCTATATCTCCTATCAGAGACAGCACCGGTACGATTACTGGCGCATCGGCTATCGCGCGAGACATCACGGAACGGGAACGGGTACGCAGGGAGCGGGAGAAGCTTATCACTGAACTCCAGGCGGCACTTGCCAAAGTCAAGACCCTGAAAGGATTGCTGCCTATTTGTGCATGGTGCAAAAAAGTACGTGATGACCAGGGTTATTGGCAGCAGATTGAAGCATATGTTCGCGACCATTCTCAAGCCGACTTCAGCCATGGTATTTGCCCTTCATGTGCTCAGAAGCTCAAGCACTCGATACCCAATGATTGAATAAGACAAAGCGTGCAACAATGCCCTGTAATAGACAATTTTTCAGGGTCCGCCAGGCGGGGCTGTTCGCCCTCAGGCGCGAATGTTAAAAAACTGCCCGGCTCGTGATGCATAAATCTCCCTCCATCTGTCGTTGCCTCCATGCGAGCGCTTGCCCGCCCCCCCCAGTATGCTGATCGTGCCGTTGGTCCAAACGTGAATTACGCGGGCGGAACAATTCTCGCCTGCTACTTTCTGCGGGCAGCTTTCGGTTCTATTGACCTTTCCGCCGATGATGAAAGCAACCCTGACGGCCTAACTCAATACTTCCGATAAGTCCGATTGGACCTGTACCTTCCCTGTTCAACGCTCAGCGTGACACTCTTGCATTTAAACGAGGGTTGGTGTTTACTAAAATGTACATAGGAAACCTTTTTGAGGATAGCCGGAATGATCGAACTGCTTCATTCACTCCCCATTTTTTCTCCACTCAAGGAGAAAGAACTTAAATTCCTCGCGGAGATTGCCCGGGTGATTGAGTATCCTCCCAATACCACCCTTTTGCGAGAAGGCGACCACGGAAACTGTCTGTATATAATCGTGGAAGGCAGACTCGAGGTTCTAAAATCGCTGGGCACAGCCGACGAGTACGTTCTCGGGGTTCGCGGTCCCGGCGAGTATATCGGGGAGATGTACCTTTTCAACCCTCAAAAATTAAGGACTGCAAGCGTAAGGTCCCTGAGCCGGGTTCAGTTGTTGGAAATATCGACGGACGACTTTCAAACTCTTTTGAACCGGCGGCCTGAGTTGGAATATCAATTGGCATGCGGGGTAACGCAGCGTCTGCTCGATACCGAGATAAATCTTCTTCGCACAATTGCCGACAAGGATCGCAAGCTGGCCCTTGCACTGACGAAAACTAAATTCCACCAGTCATATGAGCCCGAAAATCTCAGACCACTTCCTGAATACGAAGAAGAAACCGTAAAAACGAGGACGGGGAGTGAAACTGTTCCGATTCGGATAAGGACTTTCGGGAATTTTCAGGTTTTCCGAGGTGAAAGCCGGGTTCCGGACCAGGACTGGAAAGCAAGGCCCCCAAAATTGCTGTTAAAGGCGCTGATCGCCCGTGGAGGCTCAGGAGTGCCGAAGGACCTGCTTATTGAGGACCTCTGGCCGGAAGCACCCCCCGAGTCCGGTGACAGCCAGTTTAAAGTGGCTCTGCACCGGTTGCGGTACGCACTGGAACCCTCCATGGCCAAATCCCGCGGCTCATCCTACGTGATCTTAAAAGATAATCTTGTCTCTCTCAGAAAAGATATTTGCCGCACGGACCTGGAAGAATTTTTGTCGCTGCAAAAGCAGGGGAAAAAGGCGGAAGAAGCAGGAGACATCGACCATGCACTCCTGTGTTACAGGTCGGCAATCGATCTGTACAATGGGGACTTCCTTGCCGAAGATCTCTATGAAGCCTGGGCCGAACTTAGAAGATACCAGTTGCGTACTCAATACATCGACCTTTTGTACCGAACTGCCGCTTCGTACGAGACGCAGGGAAAGTCAAAAAAAGCTTCCGAGTACTACAAAATGATAATCAAGACCGATCCTGTCTGCGAAGCAGCTTATCAGAAGCTGATGCTCATTTACTCCAACGGCGGCATGCGGGCGGAGGCGCTGAAGGTGTATGAAGACTGCAGGAAGACCCTGGAGAGGGAGATTGGAGTAGAACCAGGCAGGTTGACTTCCTCTATTTACAGGCGAATCATAGAACTTTCCTGAGTCTCAATATCTCTTATATTGATGGAGAACAGTCAAATGAGAGTCTTTGTCACCGCTCGGCTACCGCAAGAAGTCTTGGCTCGAATCGCGCAAGAGCATTCCCTGGAGGCTCACGATGAAGATACGCCTATCGAGAGGGAAAAGCTGCTGGCGGGAATTGAAGGGAAAGACGGGCTTCTTTGCACGATCACCGACCGCATCGATCTTGAGGTCCTCGAGCGTGCCCCCGGACTCAAAATCATTGCCAATAACGGAGTGGGCTTTGACCATATCGATATTGCGGCAGCAACCCGGAGGGCAATTCCGGTAACAAATACCCCCGGAGTGCTTACCGTTTCGACTGCCGACCTTGCTTTCGCCCTGATACTTGCTACAGCCCGCAGACTCATAGAAGGCGATACGATGACCCGGAACGGAAAATTCAAATTCTGGGCCCCTCTTCATTTCCTCGGCCAGGATGTGGGCGGCAAAACACTAGGCATAGTCGGCTTTGGAAGGATCGGAAGAGCGGTTGCCAGGAGGGCCGGCGGATTCGACATGAAGGTGATTTATTATAGCAGGGCCAGGCTCGAAAAGGATGAAGAAGACAGGTTGGGTGTTCGCTTTGCTCCTATCGATGAGTTGCTGAAAGAGTCGGACTTCGTATCTTTGCATGCACCGCTAAGAGCGGAGACACACCACATGATCGGCGAAAAGGAGCTGGCATTGATGAAAAGCTCGGCCTGCCTGATAAACACGGCCAGGGGGCCAATCGTCGATGAAAGATCCCTTGTTGAGGCATTAAAACAGAGACGTATCCGGGCAGCCGGCCTGGACGTCTATGAGAACGAACCCTTGTTAAGCCCGGGACTTGCAGAACTCGATAATGTAGTCCTCCTTCCGCATTCGGGAAGCGCAACTATTGAAACCCGCACCCGAATGGCCGTTATGGCAGCGGAGAACCTCCTTGCCGGGCTTAGGGGCGAACGCCCACCCAATTGCGTTAATTGAATGTATCTATCTATCGATTATCATGCAGAGCACGTCCATTACATTCGTGCGGGTGGGACCGGTGATGAAAAGATCTCCTATTGCTTTGAAAAAATTATAGGAATCATTTCTCGAAAGGTGATCGAGAGGATTAAGACCTTTCCGCCTGGCTCTTGGGCAGGTATCGGAATCTGCAAAGGCGCCGGCGGCATCGGTTGGCCCATCTGAACCGTCGGTTCCGGCGCTAAGCACGGCAATCTTCGGCCATCCGTCCAGGCTAAGCGCCGCGGCCAGGGCCAATTCCTGGTTCCGGCCCCCTTTCCCCTCGCCCCTGACTGTAACCGTGGTTTCGCCTCCGGCCAGAATGCAGGCTGGAGCAGCAACAGGGTGCCCGGAGGAGACGATTTCTTTTCCTATCGCCATAAAAGCCTGTGCGATCTCGCGGGCTTCGCCCTGAACAAAAGATGAGAGAACCAATGCGGCGTACCCGAGATCCTCTGCCTTCGTGGCTGCCGCCACCAGAGCTGCGCGGTTGCTTCCGACAACCAGGTTTTGAACCGCTTCGAATACTACATCCCCCGGCTTGGGCGATTCTTCGATCAGCCCATTTACGCCATCCCTAAACAGCCTGAGCACAGAAGCTGGAAGTTTTTGCGAAAGCCCGTACCGTTCGACAATCCGGATGCAATCGGCAAAGGTGCTCGGATCGGGAACCGTTGGCCCCGATGCGATCACATCCAGTGGATCGCCGACAACGTCCGACAGAAACAGGGAGACCACCGTAGCCGGGTAGGCAACCTTTGCCAGTTGTCCTCCCTTGGCCAGGGACATGTGCTTGCGCAGCGCGTTCAGTTCGAATATGGTGGCCCCGCATTCAAGCAGAAGCCTGGTCGTTTCCTGCTTTTCGTTCAAATGAAGGGGAGGACGCGGGGCTGGAGAAAGCGCGCTCCCTCCACCCGAAAACGCGCAAACAACCAGGTCCTGTTCCGTGCAGGCTTTCAGACGTTCCAGAATAAACCGTGTGGCTTCCAATCCGGCCTGATCCGGTACCGGGTGCCCGGCTTCCATCACGCGGACTTTGTTCAAAGCGAGGCCGTGATCATATTTGACAGTTATCCAGCCATCGGTGAGCCTTTCGCCAAGGACCTGCTCGAGCGCCTTTGCCATTGGCGCGGTTCCTTTTCCGAACCCTGTCACGAAAATTCTTTTGAAGCGCTCAAGCTGATATGAACGGCCTCCAACCCTCAGTTCGTTGCCGCTCAGCTCGATGTGGCGTTTTACAGCCTCTTCGGGGTCAACCGCTCGAACTCCAGCCATAAAAATATCCTGAAGCGTCTTTTTTGTTTTCTCATCCATTAAAAGCCCCTCAAAATGTCTTAAGTCCTTCGTGGCCCATGTGGTAGGAGCGCTATTTTGCAAGAGGCTGCGCTGAAAAGCAAAAGAGATTTCTTATGCTGGTGCGCCCTACCGGGCGCGCACATAAAAAGGAGCAAGCAGGAAAACCGCTTGCCCCTCGAATGGTCACTGAAGTGGATAAGACACCCTATGCATCCTACCCACCTTTATAATAAGGGACAATCTTCCATAGTCAAGCGGTCCCCGGGCAGTTGGATATGAAGCCGGAAGAAAGCGCATTGCGCAACAGACGTGGCCACAGCCGGGATGAGGACTCAAACCTTAGGCGCGCCTGTCCTATGGGTTGGAAGTTGCTTTTCTAAAGGGGGTTTAGGGAGAACCGGCCTGCGCCAGGTCTTCTTCAACGTAGCGTAAAGCAGCCTCTAGCAAAGCTGTGCGCGGATAATTATTCTTGTCGATAAGTGCTGCAAGCAGGGGCGATGTTTGCCTGCTGAAGGGCATAGCTACAGCGAAATGATCCGCGTTAGGATAGCCGAGCAGGACTGAGCCGGGAATAATCGCATCAGAGGATATGACCATGCCGTCGTTGACAGGTTCGGTTTTGGCAAGAATATCGTAGAACGGACGCAGAATCCGGGAAGTATTCTCACGCGAAGTAAACGCAGCCAGCGAATAGTAACGCACGCTCCCGGGCAGCCGGTGCGTAGACAACCATGAAACCCGCACGTTGCGGCGCAGGCTCTCAACGGCTTCGGCGCCTTCTCCCGCAGGGCACGATGAAAGCGGTATCCTATGGATAAGTTTTGAGAGAAACAGCGGAAACACATCCGCCAGGGGGGAGCCGTTGACCGCCCCGGAGACGCTAACGACAGCAGAAGTCCGCTCGGCGACACCGGGATATTTCACGATCGCTTCGAGGGTATCCACGGTACCTTTTGAGTGCGTGACAAATATCAGCCTCTGCCCGGCCGGCATGCCCATGACCGCATCCCGGATTAGCTCGGCGTTAGCGCCACTCCCCTTGCGACCCCCTGTCTGGATGTAGTCCGTCTTATAGCCTATTTCTTCAATTCGCGCGCGAGCGTCTCCGAAGACCGTGGATTCGTGTGCCACGCACTCTGCCAGAAAGCCAGGGACCATGACTACGCGAAAAAAGCCCCTGGATTGCCCGAGGGGAGCTGGTTTGCCCGTTGGCGGCTCTTCACCTTGAAGTTTCCACAGGGCTGTCGAGTCATCCCAGGGAACTCCCGCCGCGTCTTTTGGGCGAAGGGACGCGAGCACGTCTTTAAAGATTTCGCGAAAGCGCCCCCTGCCGTCAATGATTCCGCCTTGTGCAGCGGGAACTAAAACGGAAGGCGCAATCTCTTCGGGGGAAAGACAAACCGGTCGGGCAGCGCAAGAAGCGAGCATGCTTGCGGCAAACATGGTAATAAGTGCGGAGACGTATGGAAATCGACCTGAACGCATCAAGTTCAAATTGCCGGTATATTTCTGTTTATTTACGCTAATCGATAATCGATGCCGAAATCGGCCCGATATTGCCTTGCCCTATCTCCTGGTTCCTCTGTTCTTAGTTCCATGGAATCGAGCAGCTTCGCCGTCGCGGAACACCACTGAAGCTCCATCACTGTATAGCCATTCAACACCGCCGGACCTTCCGGTATTAGAAAGCAAGGTGACCTTCTTTACCTGTGCTGCTTTTCCCCAGACTTGTTCCACCTGAGCCATAGACATACCCATGCAGACCTTGCCTTCAGAAAACGATTCCTGAATAAGTTCCTCTCGCTCCTTCCGGGCTGCGTCCTCAGCGGTTGTTGGCGTGGCATTAACCGAAGCTTTCGCGCGGGCCGGCAGCATATTGGGCGCGCTCAATGCCTGCTCGCGGGTTCCACTGATCGAACGTTTAAGTGTCCACAAACCATCATTTTGTCCGCAGGTTCCGACCTTGATTATATCTCTGGGTGCTTTATCCTGAATACAGACTTCCAGACCCGGTTTTAATTCCTGACATTCAGGATTGACGCCTCTCAGAATTTTAAGCCAAAAAGAGTCCGCCTGGCCGGAGTCAATGAACTTGACGGCCTCTTCGACCTCAGCGGCAGAGTAGCACCCAAACGAATATGCATTCGCGTAATACTTGCGATTTTTGTCGGCAGAAGAATAGCAGGCAACTACCACTATGGCGAGAAACATTGCCGCGACAATTGGTTTTACCCCTGCAGGCATTGAACCTGCCTCCTGTTGCTCCTGAACCTGTTTATGGAAACGGGGAGTGCAATAATCTCCTTCTGGCTAAAGGGCTATCACAATAAGACCGAAAAGGATACCGATAGAGATGCCGCAATCATACGATACGCCGACCAAACACACAACTGAAATGCCTGTGTGACTGTTTTGGCATATTGTCTCACCGTCACGATCCGGTGCCGGGTACACTTAGCAATTCCAGCGCCCGCAGGAGCTGTTTATCTTCACTCTCTCGTAATTGGACCATAGTCATGTCTTTCATTCTCGCGGGATAGAGGGGATCGATTTCTGCAGGCAAAGGGACTTCCACGTCCGGCGCAATGCCCTTGTGCCAAATCACGCGCCCATCAGGTGTAAGCCATTCTGCTATGGCCAGAAGCAGTGCAGAACCATCCGAGAGCCTGAATGATTCCAATACCGTACCTGTGCCAAAGGTTTTCTCTCCCACCAACCTGGCCCGGTGAGCATCCTGTAATGCTCCCGCCATAATTTCCGCAGCGCTCGCCGTTCCACCGTTAACCAGGACGACAAGTTTCAGGTCGGGTGCCAGTCCTCCACGTTCGACAGGCACCGGAGTGGTAACGCCTCTGTTGTCTCTCACCAAAGCCACATCACCGCTGCGAAGAAACTGACTGGTTGAGGCGATAGTTGATTTGAAAACCCCGCCCGGGTTATCACGCAAGTCCAGAATGGCGCCTTTGATTCCCGCTTTCTTGATTTCCGCCAGAGCCTTGCGTAATTCATCGGTGACCCCCTGGCTGAATCCTGCGATTCGTATGTCTGCAAGCCCGGACCCCGGCAGGCGTGTCCAGGTGACATTGTGAACGATTATCTCAGCACGCACCAGGGACACAGTCCGGGTCTGTCCAGTCTTGGGGCTCAGGACGGTCAACGAAACCGTAGTCCCGGACCTGCCTGTTATATCGTTTATAATCTCTTCCAACGGGAGTCCTACTACATCCTTTTCACCGACCTTAATTATTACGTCACCGGATTGGAGGCCGGCTCTTTGGGCGGGAGAGCCTTCAATTGGCGCCAATATTACCGCGTGGCCATCCTTAACGCGCAGTTCCACCCCTATGCCGGTGAAACTTCCTTCCAGAAAATGCTTCTCAAGATGTGCCATGTCAGGGCTCAAAAAAGCACTGTGCCCGGTGTCCCCCAAAGCATTGACCATGCCGCCTATTGCCCCGTAAGTTAGCTTTTGAGACTGAACCGCTTCACGCCTGACATATTCTTTTGCGATGAGGTCCCATGCCTCGGAGATAAGTTTGTAATTAAGCTGTGCCGGTGCATCGCCTGCAATTCTGGCGAAAACCAGGCGATCCAGAACGATGCCTCCGACAAGCGCCGTCCATAACGAAAGGAAAACAAGGGACTTCGGACCGATGGTCTTGAAAAGTCGCAAATTCATCATTTTCTGCTCCAGATCTCAGAACCTCTAAAGTCAATTCTTATTGCTAAACATAACAAATATCATTCAGGCAGCGGCAGTCAACCGGTGAGACAGGGCCGCGCAAGAACGCGGGCGAGAACTTAATGGATCAGTTTGCCGATTCTTGACCACCTGACCTTTCCCGACAGATCTTCGGCCTCGCGGTCCCATGAAAAGTAAATGATGAAACTCTTCCCCAATACGTTATTGAGTGGCAAAAACCCCCAAAATCGGCTGTCCTCGCTACGGTTGCGGTTGTCGCCCATTACGAACAGAGAACCTTCCGGAACTAAGACCGGGCCGAAATTCTCCACTGCCGCTATGAAATCCGGCGCCACTTTCTCATCGAAGTAACCCCACGGATCAGAGATCAGAGTATTATCGATATAAATTTTACCCCCGATGATTTGAACAGTTTCCCCCTGCATTCCAATGACTCTTTTAATGAAGTCCTTCGATCGGTCTTTGGGATAAATAAATACGATTACATCCCCTCGTTTTGGCTCATTATATGAAAATATCTTGATGTTCATGTAAGGTATACGTATTCCATAAATGAATTTGTTAACCAAAATGTAATCTCCAGGCAGTAATGTCGGTTCCATAGATCCGGATGGGATATTGAATGCCTGTACAATGAAAGTCCGGATAAACAGGGCGATCAGGATCGCGATGACGATCTTTTCAATATTGTTTATCACGGATCTCTTATCAAACATTTCCCCTACCTTGGAAGCTTAATTCAAGTCAAGACATGAGCCGGATCTGCTGATGGCCTAGTTGGAAAACCTGTGTAAAATCTTTCGGTGGAAACCGCCTTCCTTTCCATTCGTCCCGCAGAGTACGGACTCATCAATCCTTTGAAATTAAAATGTTCGGCGAAGTTGTCAAGAGTCATCAAAGACTGGTAAGCGGTGCAAGTAAGTTCACATAATGGGCAGGTATCCGCAATACAGCGGTATCGGCCGCAGGCCAATGCTGTTGACTTGAGAACAAACTAAACCAGGTGGTGCGGGCTTTCCAGCCCGCCGCCGGGCACGTTCAGTTTGCGGGAGGTTGGATGTCTTCCCGGTTATAAATGGTTATGTAACACGATCGGCCCAGGGGCCTAAGCAATTCGCAACCACTTTATAACATAATTTCAAATAGTTACCAAACTAGGGGAAAGCGTCGTTGAGCAAGTGCGCCGCAAGTTTTTCCCGGTCACGGCCCCCCCCGATTCGCACGACTCCCGAAACAGGACACCCAAATCCAGATATGATTTGTAAAACTTGCGTATTTCAGAACTTCGGTTTTTCAAGGATGGGAGAGAATGCCTTTTGGCGCCTCCCGGCAACACCTTAGAATCGATGATAGTTCTTAGCCTCATGATTTCATTTCTTTCTTGTGACAACCGGCCATTCAATTTAGAATCATTTCGTCCCTGCTGAGGTGAATTCGAGCCATGGAGTGTCCAAAGACAATCAAGCTCATTGCCGTCTTTCTCTCACCGGCAGCTAGCTGTTTATCCAGAAATCATGAACAATTCCAATTCAACCACGGGCAGAAAATCGATGGTGAAATGTTCAGAAAGAAAAGGAAGCGAACAGCGTGATGGACGAACATTCCCCTGGATGTTAGGGGGGAAGGTAAATGGTAATCGATTAATCAGTGAGCGCTCAGAGGCGTGGATTGTCGCCACCCATGAAAAGTCACGCGAGACAATCACGGTGTAAGGCGCAAAGGAGAGGGACAATGCCTAAAGTTCTCTTCAGCCTCACGCCCATGCTGCTGGGATTATTATGGGTCACTGTTTCTGCTCGACAGGCGGTAGAGCCCCAAGGCAAGCTTGTAGTCGTCAACGGTAGTCATCTTTGGTATCGAATTGCAGGACTGGGGACACCACTTCTCTTAATCCCTGGCGGTCCAGGTTCTTCGCATACTTACTTCTATCCGGGTCTTGAGCGCCTCGCGGATTCCTTTCAGCTTGTCTTCTTCGATGCATTCGGGCGTGGGCAGTCTGACCGGGCAAAGAATCCTCGGGAGTACAGCCTCGACCGGGATATAGAAGACATCGAAGGTCTACGAAAGGCTCTCGGCTTCGGCAAGATCGCCGTGTACGGTCATTCCTACGGCGGTGTCGTGGCACAGGGCTATGCCCTTCGGTACCCTCAGTCCCTAAGCAGACTCATATTGGCAAACACTTGTCACAGCGCAGAAATGTGGCAAAAGGGCTGCAACGATAACTGGAATAATGAGATACAAAATCAGTATCCTGAGGTGTGGGCCGAGCTTCAGCAGGTTCGCGCGAAAGGAAGCGTTACATGCGATCCAGAGTACCAGAAGGTCCAGGGGCGCGTGCCGCTATGCCTTCTCTATTTCTATGATCCATCTAATTCGAATCTTACCGTGGATACAAATCTCGATGTTTTTCGTCAAATAGCTGGACCAGATGCCGGTATCGTGCTCGGTGGTGACTTGGCCTCGATGGATTTCCGAAGCCGGCTTCGCGGCATTCAGGTTCCAACGCTAGTACTCGCCGGGCGCTTCGATCGCGTCGCGATTCCACGCTTTTCGGTGCAGTTCAGAACTTTCATGCCCCAGGCCCAGTTTGTGTTGTTCGAGAAATCCGGCCACCTTCCATTTGTTGAGGAGCCGGAGCTGCATGACGCCATAGTGCGTACATTTCTTGGGAACTAAATTTGAGCCTGAGAGTGGGTTGAAGTGGACCTTAAGCATATTTTGTCCCTGCACGTAAAAAGTCGCTTAAAATGTCTCCAACTCTGGACCAGAGACAGTTCAAACAACTTGCCAAATTCAAAAGAGTCCGTTTGTGGCGATTTGGTAAATAAATGATTCGATAATTGCGAAGATCTTGGTGTTCCATTTTCTCAACGGCGAGGAGAGCTATCATTAGTTCTCTGATGACCATCTGTGCTTTCAATTCCATGTTGCGTCGGCTTTTCCACTAGCCCGGCATTATAGCATCATTTTCGTCTGAACACCTTAACTCTGACAGGCGGAAAGGCGGGCTATAAAACTCCGGATGGAGGTGCGTACTGAAACCTCAAGAACCGGCATCACTGAGATATTTGATTGAATTCTTGATTGGGAAATCGTATGGTTTGGAGGTTTCAGGGGCGCAATGGACTTGTTCAGGCAAAAATCCAGATACCCTCATTCCGGTTTGAGTGCGTAACTCGGGACTTGATGTATTGTTCCGGATCGTTGCCTCTCACCCATTGGACGGTGGATCTTATGACTTTTAGCCCTTCGGAGTTATGGAGAAAGTGTTTCGGAGCGGAGTCCGGCCACGGGAAAACGCGGTCCGGATGCATGGTGCATCACTTGACGCATTATTGCGTGTTATTAGGCGCGATTACGCTTCTCGGTGCGGTTCCGGGACTGCCGGAGCGAGCCGCTGCCGAGAGTCCGTACGATCAGCCGCTGGGAGCCAGGCATGTGAAGTTGAAGCCCGATCCGCATAACCCGCAGGTCAAAAGGGAGGTCTCATGCTTTACTTACCCGCATTTTGTCGTAAAGCAGGTAGATTTCGGGGAGGTTGGGGCGGAGAGGCTTTCGATCATTCCCGCGGCGCCAGGTGCGGCACCCCCATGCCGGCAAGCGAAAGAGCGAAATGAATATGTCATCCCGGCCGATGCCTGGAGCGGCTATTTTGAGGGCGTCAAGTCCGACAATGCCTTCTTCAGGGCTGCCGACGGAACCAATGGCGGTCTGGGGTTTATGGTTTTCCGCGTACCTGACCGGAAAAAACTCTTCGAGGACACGGCGGAAAAAGGTATCCAGTCCCTTGAAATAAAAGACGGGATTCTCAGCCTTCGTTACCAACGGGTTTTTGCGTCCACGTGCTCGGTAGTTACGAGCGGGTCGGCATGTCGAGACACCATCGCCGGGCAGACTGGAGTTGCGGGCGGATCGCTTGCATCCTGCGCCGGAGGATATCGGGCGGCGAAGGAAGAAATGGCGAAGGCGCGTTGCGATGCTCAACCGGCTAAGGGCGACGCATGTATCGAAAAAGAATTGAAGCATCTCGACGAGCAAAAATGGGACGACGCGCCTACGGTTATAGTATATGAGGTCGAGGTTAGCCTGGGCGGCGCATCGCCCATTATAAAACCTCTCGGCGACGCTTTGGCCTGCCGGCCTTCGGACTAGCTGCTAGCCCCGAGAAAATTGAAAAATATTACCCCGGCCTCCTGTCGGATAACGGAGAAGCCCATGAAACGTATCAATACTAAGGCCGTTATAACAATATGGGTTCTTCTGGCGATTTACCCCTTGGCTGGAGCGATGGCCGCCGAGCTTAGCCCAATTCCTCCCGGCGCAGTTTCTTGTTCGGGTCAAGTTTACACCGTCGATCCCGACCCTAAAGGAACCAATGTTCGATCCGCACCCAACAAGAACTCGTCTGTTCTCGTCGTTATTCCCAATGACACCTATGGATCAGTGGTGGAGCTTTCCGCTTCCTTTGAGGATTGGATTCTCATTCGTTCGGTTCAGGGGGTTTCCTCCGGGTTCCAGTTTGAAGGACAGGGATGGGTTCACGGTTCGCTCCTTGCCGTTGCGGCTGTTCGCCCATCCGGACGGCCGGTCCCTCTTTACAGCAAGCCTGATACCAAAAGTCCGATTGTTGAAACAATTCCCAAAGAGGTCGAAGCAACGCTGGCCGGATGCAAGGGGAGTTGGCTGCACGTGAGGATTGGAAAAGCGAAGGGATGGCTTGCGCACTACGATTATTGCGGCAACCCCGTTACAACGTGTCCATGAGAAGGGGAATAGAAAGGCATGAAAAAAACGGCATTGATTATAAGGCTTTCGTTGATGGCGTTCATTCTCCTTGTTTGGACGTCTCAGGCCCGCACGGAAGGATTTCCCGTAAAAAGTCTTCCCTCCGTCGGCAATTCGCTGTCCGATTTTATTCCTTCGGGGTGGATAGTGGGAGATCAGGCAAGCGGCGACCTGAATGGCGATGGGATTCCGGATATAGCCGCCATCCTGGTTCAAGGAGGACCGGACTTCGATTTAAACAAAGCCGATGACGAACCTCAGCGTGCATTGATAGTTCTTATGGGTAAGGATAAGGAAAAATTCACCCTTGCGGGAATAAATGACAAACTTCTTCAATGCAAGGGATGCGGCGGAATCAAGGAGAGTATAGGAATCAGCATCAAAAAAGGCGTAATTATTGTTAGTCAGATGAGCGGCTCCCGGGAGTTCGCCATCGAGACATGGCGATTTCGCTATGATCCTCCGGCACAGCGGTTCGTGACGATCGGCAGGGATCTTGAGACCGGAGACGGGATGCGGGGCACGGGAAAGATAGAAAGTTTCAACTACCTGACCGGCCAGAAGATGACCGAGAACTACCGGTACGACAAAAGTGGCGAACATAAAATTGCGACCTCCACAAAAAAGGAAGCCGGTCCCCGGGAGACCTCTTTTATCGAAGATGTCAAACCAAGTTACTGAGCCGCCGATTTTTCGCCCCCCGAGATCGTTTTTCATTTGCTTCACACCTATGCATTATGCAACGTGTACGTACCACTTCCTGACATGGTAGACCACTCTGGCCCCAACCTATACAAGCCGGTTGATGATACAGTCAGCAATTAATCTGTTACGAATGGGGTCTTCAAATCACTATTAAAATCTCAATCCAACTTGCCGCTGTACGCGACAATCTTTGGAATAGCCCCCAACTCAGGCTCAGCAAAAGCCCACCCTCCTTCCCACGTCGTAACTTTTCGATTTCTCAAGATATGATTTGCTTTTAGAAGCCTACCTCAGAATTTCAGTTCGGGAAATCTGGTTTTCAGGGCACCAAAATGACAGAGGCATTTCGGGTGCGGCAGGTTCGCTGCACATAAGCCCGCTGTGCTTGGGACAGCCACTCACCGGTTCTTACAACTTGTTTCCCTTTTCAAGACCCGGCCTCTTTTCTTTTCGTTATAAAACGATGAATCGGTTTGGTTCTTTTTTCGATTTATTGTGCCGCAGAATATGCCGATAAAAACTGGAACAGGTCATAACCAAATATGAAATCATCTTTTCGAATATTGTGAAAGAAAGGACCATGGCGCATGCACCCGCTTTATTGTCTTCCATTTTTGATCCCGCTGGCCCTATTGGTCCGGCTCCTTTCGAGAAAAGGGTTTCTGAATTGGCTGAAATCTCTGCAGGTTTTCTCGTATAAGCGGGAACCTGCGCTCTTCTCACCAGCCGAACGGTCATTCCTGGGCGTCTTGGACCAGGTATTGGGCTCTGAGTACAGGGTGTTTGGCAAAGTGCGTATCGCCGATTTAATAAAGCCGGGCAACGGAGCCGGGAGGCAGGCCGCTCTCAACCGTATAATCGCCAAGCACGTGGATTTTGTCGTGTGCGACCCCGGGAATTTGTCGGTTATCGGTGTGGTTGAACTCGATGACAAGAGCCATGACCTGGATGACCGCCGGAGTCGCGATGCCTTAGTCGATGGGGCCCTTGGCTCGGCGGGAATCCCCATTGCCCGTTTCCGGGCGCGAAAGAGCTATAACCATGCCAAAATACGAGATTCCATTCAGCAGTCGTTCAATGTGGTCCTCCAACAAGATATGAAGCCGCCAATACCTCTTAGACCGGTGGTTACGGCCAAAACAGCCTCTGTTTGTGATTTCAGTGCTCAGAGAGGTCAGGCTGCTCCTGCAAACAAGAGGTAGCTGCCTGATAACGCTCGCTCTTGCTGCCCGCCGGCCGGTCTCGCCGGTTTGATCGGACTCAAGAAAGAGGCGCAACATATAGCTTCACATCAGGCAAAGATTCAGGGCGTAGCCGGCAACGTCCTTGACAGCACCCTCGGCTGGTACAGACCCAAAACCATCGAAAAGCAATTTCTTATCACATAACCTCACCGAAACGAAAATGTTGCGGACATGTCATAGTATCGCAAGGAATGTCGCACGATAGTGATGTATACGTTGTTCGTTTTTTTATGATTTTCATTGCAGGGCTTGCCCCGGATTATGTGTGCCTGTGCGCGAAAATAACGCTGAATTCGCATCGATGCTATAAAAGGAGAATTCTTTTGTACAAGGCAAGAATAAAACGTGGGCAAAACCTATTTGCGCTCATGTCGGGCCTTTTCTTACTGCTCATCCTGACCTCGCCAGTTCTGGCGGCACTGCCTGAAATCGAGGGTATCAGAGAGCAGATTCGCAACAAAGGCGCCAGGTGGCAGGCTGCAGAGACATCGATCACACAGCTCTCACCAGAACGCCGGCTAAAGCGCCTTGGCCTCTTGACGGGATCTTTGAGCGCCCCGGAAGGCGCTCCCTTGCCTCGATCAAGCCCGTCTGTCGGGCAAGGCACGACCTATTTGAACTACAACGAGCCGCCCTATAACGATGTCACCCCCATAAGGGATCAGGGTGATTGTGGGAGCTGCTGGGCCTTTTCGACAACGGCCGCCCTCGAATCACAGGTGCTGATGGCTACACGCGCGGTGCCGGCAAGTATCAGTCTAGCCGAGCAGATACTTATATCATGCAGTGGAGCGGGAAACTGCGAGTTAGGAGGCTATATAGACCTCGCATCCGATTTCCTCCAGAGCACGGGGCTTCCACCTGGGGCCTGCTTTCCTTATACAGGTACCGACAACGAATGCTCCAACGCGGCATGCCCTTACTGGCAAAGCGACACTGACGCAATTACGGGCTGGCAATGGGTGGCAACAACCTCGCCGACCGTCGATGGTCTGAAAAACGCTCTGCTCACCTATGGCCCGCTCGTCACCACAATGAACGTCTATTCGGATTTCTTCTCATATGCCGGAGGCATTTACTCCTACGTAACAGGGTCCTTCCAGGGCGGACACGCCATTGAAATAATCGGCTATGACGACACCAATCAGTGTTTCATCGTGAAGAACAGTTGGGGCACAGGTTGGGGGGAATCGGAGCCGGGGTCCATATCGACTCTGGGCTTCTTCCGGATAGACTATAACCAGATCGACAATCTGATACAGTTTGGATACTATACAATCGCATACGAGGGGTGCAGAACCGATCCTGTCGCGGTTCCTGCGCTTTCAATAGCCGGGAGCGTTCTGTTGATTCTCGGATTGGGCGCAGTATTATGGCGAGGCAGGAATCAAAGACAAGACAGGAGAACCCCACCCTGCCGGGCTTCTGGCTGATGTCCTCGAAGCAAGAAGTTGGGGCCATACCGTCCTATGGCCGGAAGTAAGTCCCCTAAAAGTTCCTGTGCATTTTCTAAAAATGGAGCTTGTATTGGGTGAAAACGCAGCTATGTTTTCATTGAGGAGCGCTATGAAACATTCGACTTTTACCACCCCAATCGAGGACCGCTGCCTTGAGGACTATGTGGTTGGTTCTGTGAGCGAGTTCGGTTCCATCGCCGTCGAAGAGGGCGAGGTCATTGACTTCGCGCGCCGCTTCGACCCGCAAGTCTTTCACACCGATCCTGAAGCTGCGAAAAGGACCTTTTTCGGAGGCTTGATCGCCAGCGGTTGGCATACAGCCGGCATGATGATGCGTCTTCTTGTGGACCATTATCTCCCATCGGCGAGGAGCCTGGCCTCTCCCGGCATAGACGAGCTGCGCTGGACCAAGCCCGTGCGCCCTGGCGACGAACTTTCGATCCGTGTGACCGTGTTGGAAGCCAACCGGTCACATTCCAAACCGGATCGGGGCGTCCTGCACTCATTCATCGAGGTCCTCAACCAGGACCATGAGGTGGTGATGACCGTTAAGGCGGTCAACTTCTTGCTCTGCCGGGAGACGTCACAACAGGGCCAATGAAAACTGAAACCGCCCCAAATTGGTCTGATAGGCATTTCCACCTGCCCGCTTTATATTGGATATAAGGATGGGCCTTCCGGGTGTTCCAGAAGGTCTTTCGGGTGAAATCCGGGTCCAAAATGCAGCTTCAGCATCATTGGATGGTTAAATTATTATCCAGGGTCGTGTTCCGGTCTTTTGGGAGTTAACCGGAATTAATCTGCGAAGGAGGGATTCACAATGACGCTCGATGAAATTAAATCGGCAATTCTGGGCCTGAGCGAAGCAGACCAGAAAAAATTCATCGCCGAGGTGGTTCCGATGCTCTGGCCGAAGGCATGCCTGGACGACTTCTGTGTCGCCAAATTCAGGGAACTCGTCGACGAAGCGACAATAAAGGAATACCGCGAACAGCACTTTGGAAGCATCTGAGCGGAAAAGCCGCCGATCACGGCCGTCCGGAAGGGATTCGAGTCCCCATCCCCCCAGGGTACTTCTTAGCACTTTGCCGTTTCTTTCTCCTTGCGGTGTTAGAGCGCTGAATTTCGATGAAAAACAGAACAAAAGTGACTATCAGAGTCGATTTGTGCTAAGACTGAATCGACAATGCCCGCAACATTTCGCCAACTTGGGGTAGACCCGGCAAATTCCGCAGTACATACAAAGACTTTGTGCCCCTCGATGGCCCGTGCCGAAAGTGCGGATCAGGAACAATCCGGCTGGAACTGAGAAACCAGTCTTTTTGACCTGTCGCTTGCATGTTCAATTGCGAAATTGTATGGTTTTGGCGGGCTTTGGGGTTTTCCAGAAGTTTTTTCCTGCACAATCCGACTCGAAAATGCGGATAGGATACACAGCGCAAAACTCGATGCATTATTGCGGCTAAAAGTTAAGGGGCAAGGATGTATCTCGACTTCTTCAAATTCAAAAAAAATCCTTTTCACATCACTCCTGATCCGGACTTTCTCTTTCTGAGTCCGAGTCACAATGAAGCCTTTTCCTCGATCAGCCACGGCATCGAACAGCGTAGGGGATTAGTCGCCGTTACCGGTGAGGTCGGGGTAGGAAAAACGACGATTCTGAGGTCATATCTGGAGGGAACCGACCCGGCAAGAATCCGGATCGTATATATATTCAATGCTGCGCTTTCCTTCGGCAAACTGATGAAGCAGATCGTTTCGTAACTTGTTATTCCGGCTTTCGATAAGGACCTCCCGCACCTCGTTGACAGCCTTTTCCTTTATCTTATCGATGAATAAAAAAACGACCGCAGGGTTGTGCTGATAATCGATGAGGCGCAGAACCTGCCGGTCGAGACTCTTGAGCGGTTCCGGATGCTGTCAGATCGGGAGACCTCGAAGGAAAAACTGCTGCAAGTAATTCTCGTCGGTCAAACGGAGTTCGAAGACAAACTGAATCTGCCTGAATTGAGAGAACTCAAGCAGAGAATAGCGAGCAGTTGCCGCATTGATATCTTGCAGCCTGACGAGTGTCTTGCTTATATCCAGCACAGGTTGATGAAGGCATCTTCGTTTCACAACCCGGTTTTTACGAAAGGCGCTCTGAAGCTTATCGTCAAAGAGGCTCGTGGAGTTCCGCGGACAATTAATGTCGTGTGCGACAATGCGCTTATCACTGCTTTTGGGTATCAGCGTAACCCCGTGGATGACAAAATCATCAAAGAGGTGATCAAAGATTTACATGGTGGCCAACCGCAAATTTCTTTCAGGTGGGAATTTGTTTTGTTCCCGGCCCTGGTTGGGTTGTTGGGACTGGTCGTCCTCGGCTCGATGGCCCTCTTGACGTCTAAAGAAATTCCACCCGTCAAGACAGAAATCTTCAGTGCAAAAGTTCCCGCGCTCCCGCCTGCGGCTGAGACGGTGAAGGAACTCGGGGACGATCCCCCCGTTGAGCAAGCGCCCAAGGCGGAACTGAAGCCATCCATTCCTGACGTCCAGGCGACGGGCGGCGGCGACAACAGTGTTTCCGAAATAGTGCCGCCCGCTCCGGTCCCCGGCGATGTAGGCGCCCCAGCTCAGGGAGGCGCCGCTGAGGCTCCTAAATTGCAATCCTACCGGTACATAGTCCAGCTTGGCTCATTTATGGACAAGGAGAAGGCCGAGGAGATAAAAATCCGCCTCAATGGAAACGGCTACAGCGCAGTCGTCAAGCCCCGCAATCACATGGTGCTCGGAAAGGTTTTCGTCATTCAGCTTCAACCGGTCGACAGCGCTTCCAAAGCCACCAGATTGATGACCCAATTAAGAGGCCAATTCGAGGGCGAGCCGGCGATCATTAAAGTGCCATCCCGATAGCCGGCATTCCCCCGTGGTTAAGAGCTTTTCAGGCTGGGATGCGGTTTTGTTTCCCGATTGACAGGTCGTGCAGAGGGATAAGGATTTCGGCCATTTCCCGTATCTTGTTCGCACTCTCATAGGCGGCAATGGCATCCGTATGGACGCCCGGCGGGACTGCAGGGCCATTTGCCGGGAAATTCAAAGCATTGCAGCAAAATCCGGTTATGACGGCCAGACCGGCGGATGTGCGCACCGCTACCGATTGACCTCCGGGCGTATGGCCCGGTGAAAAGATCAGGTCGATCCCTTCCATCAGAGTCAAATCCCCTTCCACGATCTCGATATCGAGCCCGTCCAGAAGGTCCGGGTAGTAGCGATGGTCAAGCGGATGAGGATTCAAAAAGAAATCATACTCCGTTTTCTGGACCACTATCCTGGCGTTGGTACACTTGTAGTCATTTTCGCAATGGTCGTTATGCAGATGGGTGTGGATGACTATATCGATGTCTTCGGGCAACAGGCCGTGCGATTTCAGGGCATCCTCGAATTCCACGATCTCAAGCCCATACTCGCGTCCCACATAGTCCGGCACGACAAACTGCTCCAGGCCCGTATCAACCAGTATGTTACGATCGCTTCCCTTGATGAGAAACGCGTATATTGGAATCCAGATGCGCTTCCCATAACCACGAAGATAGGTCATGACGCCCTGGTCTGTCTCGTTTGCCCCGACAGTCATAGGGTAAATCGTATACTCTTTCATAACTTTACCTCCAACAACGGTTTCGCTCTTACTTCACCTTGATTCGAGAAAAGGTCCTCGTCCCGTCCCGCTTATATCCACCATCCTTCGAGCCGCGTTTTTTTGCAAAAAGAGAACATCCTTCCGATTCATCGGGACACTTCCCTGTAGCTCCCATCACTGATGCTCCATTTCTCCAAAAAAGTTGAAAGAACGTTCATCTCATTTCGATCAGGTTTTGCGGCTGAGAAACCGGCGGACCGATTCCTGTGAGATTTTCAGCTTGCGGTCGGGCGTTATGATGTAACTGAGTACACCTTTTTCGACAAGTCCACGGACCTTTCTATAATTGCAGCTTAAAAGCTCTGCCGCTTCTGATTCAGGTAAATACCACTCAACTTCCCTCAATTCCATCCCCCCGTTTAAAGTCAATAGACCAGCCTTGGTACACCATACTTTGAAGATTCTACCATGGAAATGCCGGCAGGAAACTGAAATGTTCCTTCACGCGCAATTCGAGTCGCATAAGGTCCGGTGCTCCGGGTACCGAAATGTAATCTTCTGAATTCGGACGATTCGCACTTTGACACCTCGTCTTCCCCGGAAAAACCGGCCTCCCTGGCTTTCTCCTTTTTTTGCCCCTGCTTATTGCGTCACGTTGTCCCTCGATGCTGTTCTGATCTATTGCAAAGAGCAAGTGCTGCTCACACATTTACATGAGCCGGCAGCGGTGGCTTCGAGGAATGGATTATCTTGATTTAAGCCGTTATTTGTGAGACAGTCTCTCTTATACTGAGAGCGGTCGGGAAGTTTACCAAAACTGGCAGTTTGGAACTTTGCCAGTGGCGGCCGGAAACAAGCAAATGCGTCCTCGCTATACGGTGATGAGTGAAAGTGATGTTTCAGCATCTTGAGTTATTAAATATGTGCAGTAGCTCACAAAGCATCTGAACAGTTACTTTAGCTTACAAAGGAGTGTACGCTTATGGATATAAAAAAGATAACATATATTATAACAAACAAGTTGGAAGGCTTAACGCTTGCTATTCCAATGTTTGTGATCGGGCTTGGTTTCATGATTTTAGGAGTTAGTATTTTTCCTGGAATGGGTATTTTGGTTGGTATTTTTATATGGTGGGTTGCATGGCGTTTTATGGTCAGTAGTTCACGCAAAAACCAAATTAAAGAAGCGCTCAAGAGGATCAAAGAAAAACGCGCATCTTAACTGTCTTCCTCAATGGCCAAATACGATGTCCCCACGGCAAAGTAGGATGTAAAAAACGAAAGTAAGACTAAATCTACTGCTAAGTATGAAGAACAAGAAACGACCACAGTCAATACTGATAATTAGTAAATTAGAAATACAATAATTCGATATTACATGATAGCAATAAAATAGCCAGTTTACTAAACACGCTAAATATACTCCAAAGATAAAAGACCGTTAAATTAAGTTATTAATACTTTTGTTGACCGTAAAAGAAAGCCATAAGTACACTAAAGGAGGACGGGCACAAATGGCAATTATAACTATTTCCAGAGGCTCCTACAGCAATGGCAAAGAAGTAGCCGAAAGAGTGGCTCAGAAGCTTGGCTACAAGTGTTACGCCCGTGAGGTTATCCTGGAGGCCTCAAAAGAGTTCAACATCCCCGAAATCAAGCTGGTTAATGCAGTACATGACGCTCCTTCCATTCTGGAAAGGTTCTCCTACGGCAAGGAGAAGTTCATAACATATTTTCAGACCGCTCTTTTGAAGTGCCTCCAGAGGGACAATGTGGTCTATCATGGCCTGGCTGGACATTTCTATGTCAAAGATGTCTCTCACGTTCTCAAGGTCAGGATTATTGCCGAGATGAAGGACCGGATTAAAATAGTTATGGACCGGGAAAAAATCTCTTATGAAAGTGCCTTGGCCTTGATCAAAAAGGATGATATCGAAAGGCGCAAATGGAGCCAGCATCTATACGGGATCGACACCACCGATCCGCTTTTGTACGATCTGGTGCTTCGGGTGCAGAAAATGAACGTGGATGAAGTGGCGGACGTTATCTGCCATACGGCAGGACTGGAAACTTTCAGGACGACCTTTGAGTCTCAAAAGGCAATGGAAGACCTGGTGCTGGAATCCGAAGTCAAAACGACCCTGCTCGAGATCAAACCCGAGATCCAGGTATTCGTACGCGATGGCGCCGTTACCATTGGCATCAGCTCCCAGATCTTGAAGGACCCTGATCTGGTCGGGGAAATGCAAAGAATTACCGGCTCCATTCCGGGTGTTAAGGAGGTCAACATCAAGGCTGCCCGCATGAAGGAATGGAGTGATTGATTGCGAATGCGGAGCCGCAATTTCTTTTCTTCTACTTCGGGCCGTTGAACTTTCTGAGCAGGGAATGGAGAAACTCACCATTCGTTTATTTATTTGAATTCCGAGCAATTTGGAAAACTCGCGCAGTAGGGTCATCGAACAAACTGCCGCAAAAAGAGTTGCCATCGAGGGGGGAAAGTTTTATATACTCCCTTCATTTCTTACCGCAAAAAAGGAGCAAATATGAAGATCATCTGCCCATCATGTCAGTACGTCGGGGAGAGCGGGAGCATCGCCAAAGGCTCTCGGAAAATGGAAATCACCCTCTGGTGCTGTTTACTTCTGCCCGGCATGCTGTACACCGTCTGGCGGCAATCGAAGGAAGGCCGATACCAGGGGTGTCCACAGTGCCACGAAGCAAACGTTCGGCTGATGAAAAGAAAAGAATGGAAAATATACGAACGAAACGGACAGTTGCCATCAGAATAATCTTCGCAAAATCGCCTGCCTGATTGAATCAAAAAGCGTGCTGGCTCTTGCTGCTCCGAATAGGGTTTCCTCCGTGAGCAAGACTTCGTGGGAGACTTGAATCGACAACTTCCTCTTTTGCCTACGCTTCCCATCTGGCGATGCTCACCTGTTTGTCGATTGCGGTCATATGCGCTTCCACACCGCTTTTGCCGGGAGTCACGCGATAAAAAAAGGTTGTCCACGAAATTTTGTTTATCAAATTGCCTGGCTGAGCCGATTAGAATATCTAAGGAGAGAAAATTACATTGAGCACATTGTCCGGCATAACTCCTTACAACGGGAGCGCGTATGATTACACCGGCAGTACGCCGTCCGGTTCTACGTCCACCACGAACACACAATTGACCAATGCGCTGCAGACTCAGGATAGTGTTGATCTCCAGAGCGATGCATCTTTGATTAATTCCGTCTTTCCGCAGTCAAGCCTGTCGGCCCAGGGTACTGCAAGCTATCCCACAAATATCGAACAGGCCGTACAGGACCAAACAATTCTGACAAATAACCCCAACCTTGCTCAAATCATTTCCCAACAGTCAAGCTATCCCACAAACATCGAACAAGCGGCGCAAGACCAGGCGATTTTGACAAATGACCCCAACATTGCTCAAATGGTTTCCCAACAGGCAAGTTCTCCGGCTATGGAGCCACTCACGGCCGCTTTGCAGGTTCTTCAGACGGTGGGAAGCCCTTCTACGGCCGGGCAATCCGCCTCATCGTCGCTCATTTCAGCTATCTCGGGGATGGAAGCCCTGCAGGATGTCACGACCGCCAATGCGTTCACAACCAACCCCTCCATGGCACAATCGATGCTGCAATCCTACGATCCAGGATTAAACATTCCTCAGTTGGGATCTTTGGTGAATACGACCGCCTAGACCCAACAGCCCTCAAAGTATCGCAAGCAGATCATCATCCCGTGAACTCCCCTGCGCTGAAGTTAACTTCGGCCACGCAGTAAATGCCGATGCAAACCGCGTTAGGTATCCTCCCGCCGATGAGCTACAATTGTGACGAATTGGCTGGAAAAAACCTGTCCGTACATTGCCTGGCCTACGGACAACTTGCGCATTCAACCGGTTGGGGATCAGGCCCTTTTAAGGCAGGGGGTCTGCAGGAGGCCGCAAATGAGAGTCTTTCAAGTCGAAGATACCTGGTCTATGGAAAACTTGCGCATAGGCGCCCGGCCCGATCCACAACCTGGAGCGCGCCAGGTGCGCATCAGGATGAAAGCATCGGCCCTGAATTACCGGGATCTCCTCGTGCCGGCACACGGCTACGGGTCTAGAATGAAACAGCTACCACTGATAATGCTCGGCGACGGTGTCGGTGTGGTTGACTCATTGGGGGAGGGCGTGACGCGCTTTAAGCCGGGAGACAGGGTATGCCCGGTTTTCTTTCAGAGCTGGATGAGCGGAGCGCCGAATCAGCGGAGACTTTCACTGAGCCTGGGTTGCGAGCTCGACGGTACGATGGCCGAGTTCATGGTGCTTCCAGAGGAAGGCGTCGCGCTTGCCCCCGCGCATCTCGATGACGTTGAAGCGGCTTCGCTTCCAGCCGCCGCAGTGACAGCGTGGCGGGCATTGGTTACAGAAGGCCGATCCAAGCCCGGGGACAAGGTATTGGTCCAGGGCACCGGTGGTGTTTCGCTCTTCGCGCTCCAGTTCGCCAAGATGCTTGGCGCACACGTGATCATCATCTCGTCGAGCGATGAGAAGCTGGCGCGGGCGCGGACGATGGGTGCCGACGAAACGATCAACTATAATACTGTCCCGGAATGGGGCAAATACGCACGTGAAACTGCGGGTGGAGAAGGTGTTGACCACGTGGTTGAAGTGGGCGGTCAGCTCACGATGGCACAATCGCTTCGCGCCGTTCGGCCCGGGGGGACAATAAGCGTGATTGGCGTGCTTTCGGGCGCAACCTTGAACGTACCGCTGGGACAGATCGTGACCCGGCATGTCCGGCTGCAGGGAATCACTGTCGGCAATGGCGATGATTTTGCCAAAATGGCCCGGGCAATCGCCCTGCACAAGGTTCACCCGGCGATCAGCCGAGTGTTTGCTTTCGAGGAATTGCATACCGCTCTCGACTTTTTGGCGAGCGGCAAGCATTTCGGCAAAATCTGCATCAAGCACTGACGCGCGCAGTGGGGCGGCAGAGATCAATGCGCCTGCGCACAATGCGGGCAGACAAGAAATAAGCTCCGTTTCGGGTTCAGGTGCCGGGCTGATAAGGTCTACATTCTTGACAACTCAATCCGAATGGGTAAATGTTTGCTAACAAATCTTGGCATATTCAAAAGAGTTAAGGGCAAAGAAATGAAGAGGCATTGGTCTCCGGTTTTGAATGAGATCACACCTTTACTCATTCAAACTATTCTGAACGAGTACCAGTTATCATGGAGGGGTGTCCACGGCATCACCCATTGGGCGCGTGTGCTTGAAAATGGCTTACGCCTGGCTTCCTACACCGGTGCTCAACCTTTAGTTGTTGCGCTCTTCGCCGTTTTTCACGATTCGCGGCGTACCAATGAAAGCCTCGACCCCGGTCACGGCCGGCGCGGAGCAGAGTTTGGTAAAATATTGAACGGCAAAGCATTCCACCTCTCTGAAGATGATTTCACCCTGTTTGAAACTGCCTGTGCCTACCACACGGACAGCCTGACCGCCGGCGATGTCACCGTTCAAACTTGTTGGGATTCCGACAGGCTCGATTTGGGGCGTGTCGGCATCATACCTGACCCCAGGTATCTTTGCACTAATGCGGCCAAACAACCGGAGTTTCTGAGTTGGGCCTATGAGCGCAGCCGCCTTCAATATGAGCCCGAAATCTGTAGACACTGGGGCGCCACAGATCTACTGAAAGTGTAGGGTCTGACTGTCACGCAGAGACCCCGAATTCCCTGGAAGCGGCTATCTCAGCTTTTGTTATTTGTCGTCCAACGCCTGGAGATCAAAATGCTCAACGCTGGGGTCCTCACCAACCCAGGTCAAAGTTGTTGAAATTGTCACTCAAAGAGGATGGAAAATGAAGGCTCGTATCCGAGATGCCGAGATCAACTACGAAATAGAAGGTCCGCAAAAGGCGCCGGTGGTCACATTTAGCCACTCTTTGGCGGCCGCTCTGGATGTGTGGGAGTCCCAGGTCGCCGTGCTTTCAGGCTCGTATCGGGTATTGCGCTACGATACGCGAGGACACGGAAATTCTTCTGCAACTCTGGGCGCATACACGATGGAGATGTTGAGTGAAGACCTGATAGGACTGCTCGACTATTTGAATATCCACCGGACTCATTTTGTGGGGATTTCCATGGGCGGAATGATCGGACAGGTCTTTGCCCTCAACCACCCGGATCGGATTGCAAAATTAGTCCTGTGCGATACAACTTGCAGCGTGCCTGCAGAAATGGGCCCGGTATGGGAAGAAAGAATCCGGATTGCAGAAACGAAGGGCATGGAGGCCATAGCCGATGAAGCACTCGAACGCTGGCTGAGCGAAGAATTTCGAAGAAAGAGACCCGAATTGGCCGGGCGTATTCGGGAAATGATAATCCGCACGCCTGTGCCTGGTTATGTAGGATGCTCCCGGGCCATCAGCGTGTTCGACGTTGCATCGGGGCTGTCGAAGATATCCGCACCAACCCTTATTATGGTAGGCGAGAAGGATTTGAGCACTCCGGTCACTGCGGCGAAAACAATGAATCAGCAGATTCACAGCTCGGAGTTGTTCGTTATTCCGAGTGCCCTGCATTTAAGCAATGTGGAAGGAGCAACCCTTTTCAATGAGAGGCTGCTGCGCTTTCTGGCATAGAATGCTAACGAAGATGTGATCACGTCGAAAGCATTAATCGGCCAAAAGGCATGAGGAATCAAGAGTGCTTAACGATTCGCAGCTTAACGATCAAGTTTGTGATCTCAGAAAAGTCACTGCCGTTTACCCCCGACATTCCCGCCATCAACAGCAGGCCGGTTCCCCCTCTTGAGTCGCTCTAGATCCGGTTTCTCCAAGAGGATAAAGTTCCTGAAGATCCCAAGAGCCTTGAATCGCTCTTTCCCAAACTGAACCTCATATGTGCTAAACAGGATGTAGTCGGTTCTGATGGTTTGGCTGCTGATCACACTCCCCGCTATACCACCCAGAATCGAGCTCAAAAACTGTCCTGACGGCTCTTGCATTTTTTTCTGAGATTCCTTCATAACGTACTGGCGCACATAGTTGCCGAGATCATCCGATGAGGGGTTCGTGTAGACCATCAGGGTAGCCAGAGCCAGCAAAACTATTATAATTGCTAAGGATTTCATGCTTTTTCCCTGTTACCCCTGCTGGTCGAACGAACACGTCGTAATATGGGTTGCCCCCTCGGTTTCACAATATTTCTCATGATGAAGACATCCTTGGAAAGGCTCGTAAAATTGACCCATCCTCAATTCGTCTCCCCTGATCAGCGCTTGATATAAGCGTTCAGCCCGATGGTAACCGGTTTGCCGTTTACCTGGGCAGTAGTAACGGTATTCCCGTGCGTACTTGCTACGACGAGGGTCTTGCCGGATGAAGACGGTGCCGGTTCTTCCAAGTCGATCTCTATGCAGAGCTTCTTGTCTCTGATTTCGACTTTCATAGCCATGAAATGGTTCTCCTCTGAATTTACACGCAGATCAGCCCGGGCGAAACCAGATCGCATTGTTTGGGGCAAAAACCAAAGGGCCGGGAATTGCTTCTCCAGCCCTTCAGATTCCTCTATGGATGAGCAACTAGAGCTTCTTCACTTTGACTGCAGCAGGTCCCTTGGCACCCTGCTCAATTTCGAAGCTGACACGATCGCCTTCCTGGAGGCTTTTGAAGCCGGAACCTTCGATGGCGCTATGGTGAACAAACACATCTTTGCCGCCATCCTCTACCGTGATGAATCCGAAACCCTTCTGGTCGTTGAACCACTTTACAGTACCTTGAGGCATAACTCTTCAAATCCTTCCATATTGTTTTGTGAACCCCTCCAACCACAATTAACATTAATGTCAAATCGTGGTTGAGGCAAGAAATAAAGCAGGAACGGCCGGTATCAGCGGTCAATATATTTTTGCCCAAAACGGCGCGACCCTGGTCCCAATGCTATTTCAGAGTATTTCGAACTGGGGTTTGCCAGGTTGGAATATGTTGGAGATGACAAATTCAACATAGCACACATGCGGCACTCTGGCCAGTGGTGGTAAATTTTACACACCGGACGAATTCATTCAGGAGATTAAAGGGAACCCGCTTCTACTGCCATACCAAGTGATCTGAGATCACTTGCAAGCCTATTTCAGCCGGCCATTCATCAGAAGCCGAGGCAACCCGATTTGGACGAGATCCGAGCAAATTGAGATTATGAGTTTGCCTCTTTCTCAACACATTTGGGGCAACAGCCTCGGACAATAACCTCGTGCTCTAAGACCTCAAAACCATGGCCTTCCGGTAGCAAGAGTTTATTTTTCCCAATGGGATCGGTGATGTCGTGAATGGCTTGGCACTTTATGCAAAACAGATGATGATGAGAATCGACCCTGGTCTCATATCGTGAAACGTCTGTCATCGTGCTGACTTTTTGCACAAGCCCTGCTTCGTAGAATTTTTCAAGGCTCTTATAGACCGTCCCAAGAGAAATCATGGGAAAACGTGTTTGGACCTTCTGATGGATCTCCTCAGCACTGAGATGTCCCGTCGAATTGTGCAGCACCCGGTAGATCGCCAGTCTCTGATAAGTCACCTGGAAACCGTGAGCCTTCAGTACGGCAATATAGTCCATGTCGCTTTTTTCCTTCATTTTTTATCCCCCTCCTTGGAATCTAAAATAAATGCGGTATCTTAGTGACATTGTCGGAAATACGTCCATCATATAGGAATTGTTTGAGAGTATGCAACTGCTTTGGAGAATAATTCTTTGTAAAGCGTCTGTCAAAGATCGAATTTTCTCTAGTTGGCAACTCCCCTCCCGCGCCAAAGTATTCCAGCCAAGAAAGGGGAAAGCAGCCGAAAAATGAATCTCTCGTCCCAAATACTCACCCTCTCAACCATTCAACCGTCTTACAGACGATCAGATCGTAGATCTCAGTAGGATCTATCGCGTAAGATTTTGGCACATGAAATGAGTGATCCCCGCCTTCAATGACCTCCAATTCCCACGGCGCACTCAGCTTTGACAGTACTTCTCTCAGGAGTTGCAGGTCACAAAGCTGGTCCCTCGTTCCGGCGAAAAAGAGCATCGGAATCGGGATATCATAAAGATGACCGTCCCGGACCCTCTCCTTCTTTCCGGGCGCATGTAGCGGGTATCCCAGAAAGATAAGCCGCTCTACCGGAAGTTTTTTCTCCGCAGCCATTTGGGATGCAATCCGTCCCCCCATAGATTTTCCCGCTGCCACTATATGCTTTGGCCGGTGTCCTGGATGTTCAGCGAGAAACCGATATGCACCCTGCCATGCACGATACAACAGATCCAGACTGTCCGGGCTCTTCTTCCCCTTTTCCCGATAAGGAAAATTAAATCGTAAAGTCAGATACCCCTCCTTTGTCAGTCCATCAGCCCAAAATGAGAGCGTAGGGTGATTCATGTCATTTCCGGCGCCGTGCGCTATAATGATCCCCGTGTCCGTGCCGGAATCGGGTATGGAGAGAATCCCTGAAACTTTTTCGGTCTCGGTGATCGGGATGGTTACCATCTCATTTCTCATCGGATCGTACTCCTTTATCGGTAGATACACCGTAGAGCTGTTACTGCCGCCGTTGTTAAACCGTTCTCTTCCGGGCTTTATCTGATACCCGCTATATCTTATGATAGTGACTGTCCCGTCCTTTAATTCGAGAGCCCGATCTGGTCAACCGCTGGAAGTCCGGAGACACCGCTAAGGCAAGGTGCCTCTCGGATAATCTTTGTTATGAACCTGCAAAAACGGGCGACGGACTGTACTGCGTTGTGGAGAAGCGTCTTGATCGGGGTATAGAGCGCAAAAATACCTGAATCAACCTGCCCGGTTTCGGCCCCGGTGTTTTACCCGTTCAAATGGTGAGAGCCGGGAAGGAAGGTACCGCAATTGGCCCAACTCGCGGCTCTCGGAAGAGGCAAAAAACCTCCAGTGATATTTGTCGGAAGGAAGACCAATGATCTGAAATAAAATTAGCTGCAGCGCCGTGGCGGTCATTATGGCCTGGAACCCAATGCTGATGTTGCCGGTGATGCTTAATCCATTTTCCGTGTTTGTCGCGGTGGCTTTCGATCCAGACCTTGCCGCTGCTTCAAACGTATGACCCGGATTGTTGCGGGAAGCAACGCGGCAGGCCGAAGGACGGACCTTGGTCAAATGAAGATGCTTAAAACTCACATCTAAATGTAGATGGCTCAGGCTCGGAATAGTCTTCTCAATTTATCGCTCCAAGTGGACAGGATATAACGTATTTTTCTGAAAAAGGTTCTGACCGGCTGCTTGGGGTTGGTAATAATCGTATCCATCTCCTGCTCATCCAATATTTTCTCCATGGGACTTCTGTACGTTTTCATCGTCTCTCCCTTCTCATTTAAGGGGAATGGTTCGTTCCAGGTTGACCGTGTGGTACGTTTGTCTCCCGATGTCCCTTCAGAATTTGCCGCCGGCCTGTTCATTCTCCAAGGCCTGGGCGGCCTTCATGATCACATCTCGTATCGTCCCGACCTTAAAAGGCTTGGCAATAAAATCAAAGGCCCCTTTGGTCACTGCTTCCCGGGCCGTCTCGAGGGTGGCGTAACCCGTTATCATGATGACTTTGGTCTCGGGCCACTTGGCTCTCACATTCTCCAGGACCTGCAATCCATCCAGTCCCTCCATACGGATGTCCGTTACTACAATGTCAAATTTCTTTTCCTGCATGCGGGCCAAAGCCTCCTTTGGTGCCACGAATATCTCAACGTGATACTCTCTTTCCAAAATAGGCTTGAGCCGCAGCCCCACCAATGGTTCATCGTCAAGGATAAGTATTTCTAACCGTCTCCCCACATCTCCTCCGCTCTCTTTATCGATTTGTTGCCGAAAATAACAATCTGAAGGCCACCTCCAGTCGAACGACTCAGCCGCCGGCTCGATTTTTCACCTGAAGGCTGGGGACTGAATTCGGCCAGACAATATTGGAGACTGCATTATATTTTAGATATTGTCGAATCCGATAACAAGATACTGTCATGCAAGCTGGAATCTTGTGGCGGTTGACAAGTGCCGAAACTGCGTTTAAGTTTTTTTATCCCATTATTGTGCCGCATTCTCGGGCGGTTGAATCATTTAGGATAATGACTATTTGAATTCTTGGGAGATCAAGATGGACAAACAACTGATTCTTGGAATGGCTCTTTCGCTGCTGTTCGTCAGCGGTTCATTTTTCAGCGCGCAGGCGTGTGAACTTGCCTTCAATGGGTGTATGCCTCCTAATTACTCTTCTCTTTGCGGTACCACTTGCGTTTCGAAAGATATGGACAAAAACACGATGACCAGGCAGGAAAGTCCGGCGACAAATCAAGGGCAGGGAAAAACACAAAATCCAAGTGATTATTAGTCACCCTTTGATACTCTCATTTCACGCATCTTTCGGCAACCCAACCTGGTATCGCGAATTGCCAGCCGGGTTGTCGTCTACCGCTCTTTGAGAATAGAGATACAATAATGGTGCGCCCCTTCGCTTTCCTTTGATTCCAGCAAGTTGAACAGGTATTTTTTCCCTTGATATTTAAAGCTCTCCGGCTTGCCTGTCCGGAGGCACAGTTTCTCTTTGTTTGTACCGCTAATGAGATAGCACACGGCTGCCGAATCTTTGTGGCACTTGCTCGTCTCCGAAGCTTCATAAAGAACTATGCCCAGGTTGCCGTCAAAGGCCATGGTCGTTTCGCTCGAGCCCACCAATGTCGGTTCAAGAACCAGATAAGGTGCCAGCAACTCCTTGAAGCCGTTATACTTTTGCTCCAAGGTCTGCCGATTCGCATTCAGGGCTTCTATCTCCGAGAATTTAGCATCGAGTTCGCCTCTTAGCTTGAGAACATCAACCCGGGCTGCTTCAAGGTCTTTCAAAGCCGAAGTCAGTTCCGAGGCCGTTTGCGCATTTTCCCGTTCAGCAGTATCAAGGCCCGACGCAAGGTCTTTGTATTGAGACTCCAGGTTGCTGTGTTCGTTTTCCAACTTCTGTAACGAATTTTCCAACGCAATATTCTTATCCGACAAAGATTTGTTATTTTTCTGGATGACCCGAATCTCCGCGTCTTCATTGTCCGATTGCTTTTTATACTTTGCATGATCGATTAAATAAGTCGCTGAAACAGACAACCCAATCAGGCACGCAAAACAAAGCAGCAAGGTTATGGGACCCATCCTGAAGGTTCTTTTCCTTTTTTCTGCCAAGTTTATAAGAGGCATCTTAACCGTCCTTCTCGTTTTTTCTCCCGGCATAACGGCTCCTGAGCTGGGAAATACCGGTTAAACATAAATTGGATCAATTTCTCCGGAAATCCTCTCCTGGGAAAGAATTCGGACTATTCTAGCAGAGATTTCACTTGATTGCCGGAATAAAGGGACCTCACTTTCCCTTTGTTCTTTTGGGGAAAATAGGAGGTCCCTAGTAAGCAAGTGATTGTTTTTTCAGCATAAAAAGTGGAGGGCGACGCGGGGGTCGAACCCGCGACCTTTGGTTCCGGAGACCAACGCTCTATCCACTGAGCTAGTCGCCCCCAGCCGGGAAGGAAAAAATACCGATAATAATGTCTAAAATCCGGACATCGGCGGCCCGGACTCAGGTAGGTTGGGTATCACAGGCTATGGTCTTTGTCAATCAAACCGCGCTGCCGTGCTGCCGTTTCAACAGCACCTGAAAATGACCGATTTTCGAAGCGCATAAAACCGCGCCGCCGCGAGCCGCTACCATTCCGGAAACTCGGGCACTTTCGCGCAGGCGGGCTGCATTTCCTCTTTCTTGGCAGGGCGTACCTCTTTTACCAGGATATCGAATTCGGCCCACGTTCCGGCCCGCGGATCGTTGAAATCCGCCACGATCACATCGCCGCGCACCTCTTTTACCATGAACTGCACGAGGCACTTGCGCTTCATCTCCCTGTACATCCTGCCAGGCTTGACCCTCTCCTGCTTATAGTCGACCATCGGAAGATCGCGAACAAGTTCCGGATCGTATGCGCCGCTGATCTCTTCAGGCGGGATGTAAACTTTTACGCGGTCACCGGCCTTTTTGTGCATCAGGGCGGATTCAACCGACGTGTACTGGGGGTCTACGCCCATTACAAAAGTGCATGTCTGAGACTGAACAACAGGCCCCGGCCCATCAGCCGGGACAATCCGCATCTCGCATTCGATTGTAACCCTCGAACATTCCTTGATCCGCTCTTCCATATTGCTGCGCTCTTCTCTTATTTATCACCGCTAACTGTTCACTTCACTCTTGTCAGTACTCTCCGGCGCGCCTTCGCGGTGAATTCATTTTAACCATTGGCCGGCAAAAAGGGGACATTTTCTGTTTACTGTCCGGCACATTCTGATTAAAAGCTAGATTGGACGGCAAGCGGTTCGCCAATGAGGTATATTTTTTGGCGCAGAAGAACAGAGAGAAAACCAGGATTAAACAAGACTAACAAGGGTCTCAGGACTTAGAAATAGCCATTCATGTTAATCCTGTTTCTCCTGTCATCGACTCCTCGCGGAGTTTTTCTCCGTGTTCTCTAAAGATCGACCCTGGCCCCTCGAAGCAGGCCGCCGGGTTTTTGGAATTATCGAACGCATCTTTTGGTTGATATCAGGCATTTTGTTGTTTCGTGGTCCATAGAATTACCCCCGAAATGCGATGAAAGGTTACGGAAAAGCTGATTTGATGAAGCAAGACCTTGCGGTTCAAAGCCTGCCCCGCCTTACCTTCGAGAACCTGTCCGCCGTTCCGGGTCTCCTTCACGGAGTTTTCACCAGGCGTGGCGGAGTGAGCCTGCCCCCCTACGAAAGCCTTAACGCGTCCTGGAGCAATGGCGACTCACCCGAGGCCGTGCTGGAAAACCTTACCCGCATAAAGAACGCAATCGGACTCGAAAGGCTCGTTTCAAGCCGCCAGTTCCATGGCGACTCGATAAATTTTATCGATAAAGAATCCGCCCGGTGGTTGGAAACACGCCCGCCCCTTTTGATCGCACCTCCGGCAGACGCGCTTGCGACAAATCTGCCTGGGGTTGGTCTGGTTATAAAGATCGCGGATTGCCAGTCCATTTTTCTTGCCGATCCGCAAAGCCGAATCATCGCCAATATTCACAGCGGCTGGCGCGGAAGCGTCCAAAATATTGCCGGAAAGACCGTGAACTACCTAAGTGAGCGCTTTGGGCTAAATCCCGCCGGGACCTTTGCCGCCGTTTCCCCTTCACTTGGCCCCTGCTGCGCCGAATTTGTAAACTACCGCAGTGAGATTCCGGAGAAGTTCCGGTCTTTTCAAGTCCGCCCGCAATACTTCGACTTCTGGGCAATAACGAGGGACCAGTTGACATCGGCCGGAATCTGTGAGGAGAATATCGAGTTTTCACGAAGATGCACCGTGTGCGGGAAAATGGAGTTTTTTTCGTACCGGGGCGAAGGCCAAACAGGGCGCATGGCGACCGTAATCGGGTGGAAAAGCTGAGGCTCACTGCAGAGACGCAGAGGCAAAGCGAACTGCTTTAGACAGGCTTTACAGGATTTACAGGATTGAACAAAAACACGAAGCAGGAAGCGCGAAGCGGGAATTCCTGCTCCTCGCTCCTCCTGTTAATCCTGTAAATCCTGTCAAAAAGTTTTTCTCCGCGTCCTCTGCGTCTCTGCGGTCGAGAAACATTGGAGTTAAGTTTGGATAAGATAATCGAAGATGCCTGCATAATTAGCCAGGAGAGGATTTCCGGGCAGATATTCCGGCTCCGGCTGCATTCGCCTGAAATCGCGGGTGCGGCCAGGTGCGGGCAGTTCGTGATGATTCGTGTACGTGAAGGGACCGATCCGTTATTGCGCCGTCCCTTTTCCTTCAGCCGGATATACGCCGAAAAGGGGGATTTCGAAATCCTCTACAGGGTGGCGGGCCGCGGCACGTGGCTCATGTCGCAGCTTGCGCCGGGATCGGCCGCAAGCCTCGTCGGCCCGTTGGGAAACGGATTTGAGCTGCCGGTCGACAGGACTGTTCCTTTGGCCTTCATTGCCGGGGGGATCGGGATAGCGCCTCTTTTGGAGCTGATCTCACAGGTGGTTTCGGGGCGCGGGGCAAAGGGGCTCGAAGACCTGCGCCTTTTCTACGGCGCCCGCACGGTATCCGAGCTTTTACCGGAAGAGTTTCTTCAAGACCTGGGCGTGCAGGTCCACTTTGCAACCGATGACGGAAGCTTCGGCTACAATGGGCGCATTACGCGAATGTTTGAGGAATTCTGTGCTACGGGGGACTTGCGGCCTTTTGAGATCTATTCATGCGGACCGCTCGCCATGCAATATAACCTGGCAAGGTGGGCGCTCTCAAATAACGTGCTCGCCCAGCTTTCTATGGAATCTCTTATGGCCTGCGGGATCGGAGCCTGCCTGGGATGCGCGCTCCCGGCCTCAACGCCCGATGACCCGGAATCCGAACGCTTCGTCCACGTGTGCGAAGACGGTCCAATCTTTTCTGCAGGATCTATCAAATGGAACAAAATCTTAGCCCAGCAGACGCCTCCCCCAGCCTGGCTGTTCAGCTAGGGCCGCTGCGCCTGAAAAACCCCGTTATGAGCGCATCCGGCACGTTCGGCTACGGTCAGGAGTATTCCAGCTTCTTCGACCTGCGACGCCTCGGGGCCATCGTGGTAAAGGGGATATCGCTCGAACCCCGCGCCGGGAACCCCCCTCCCCGCCTGGTGGAAACCTCGGCCGGCATGATTAACGCAATCGGCCTTGAAAATGTCGGGGCCGAAAAGTTTTTGTCCGTCAAGCTCCCTTTTTTGCTCGATCTGGACATTCCAGTTATCGTAAATATTTTCGGCAACACGATCGAAGAATATGCCGAACTTGCCGCACGGCTCGATGGCGCGCCCGGGATTGCCGCCCTGGAGATCAACGTAAGCTGCCCGAATGTAAAAGAAGGCGGAATGGTTTTCGGAACCGATCCGGCGATGACATCCAGGGTGGTGGGAGCTGTCAGGCGTGCCACGAGTCTTCCGGTAATCACCAAGCTCACACCCAACGTGACGAGCATCTCCGAGACCGCCAGAGCCGCTGAAGGGGCCGGAAGCGATATCATCTCCTGCATAAACACCGTGGCGGCCATGGCCGTGGATATTTTCTCCAGAAGGCCGCGGCTGGCCAATATAGTCGGGGGACTTTCCGGGCCTGCGGTAAAGCCCGTTGCTCTTCGGTGCATCTACGAAGTCTGCCGGGCCGTAAAGTGCCCGGTGATAGGAGTTGGCGGGATCACCAACTCAACGGATGCCCTGGAGTTTTTGCTGATTGGGGCCGCTGCCGTCCAGGTGGGTACTGTCAATTTCATAAACCCCCGCGCTGCAGCCGAGATAATTGAGGGGATTGAGCGCTTTCTCAAGGTGGAGGAAATTGCGGATATAAAAAGCTATATCGGGAGCCTTGACACAAGCTGCCTTTTTCCTTTTGCCGAGGATTCGTGCGCCGTAATCCAATCGGAAATCTCTTAAAGTCTCCCGGCGCAAGCCTGAAAGTTTTTTCCACGCGAAGAACGCGAAGAAGAAAGAGCGGAAACATCGCCTGCAAGAGCCTGCACCAACAATCCCATTTTTAGAAAAGGCTCATGTGCCCTCGTCTTGATTCGTTTAGCGATGATCCAGAGCGCACCAGCCCCTTTTTGTGCAATGCATCAATTCATGTATGTCCTTACGTTCACTGTATTATCAAATACTGTCTTTGCCCCATTGATAGCAGAGCACCAAAGAATAAGATTGATTCAGTCGATAAGGGACCCAGTATCTTTTCAAATCAACCGCTAGTTATTCGGCCATAAAATCGAAATCCATGTCTGGTTCTAATTTTCAACGCAATCCAGGGCCCTTCTGGCTAAGCCTTTGCCTTTCGCTCTTCACCAGAACCCCTAGCAAAAGGATGGCGCACTATCATGAAAAACACAATTATTAAGGCTACAGGCAGTTATCTGCCGGACAAAGTGGTGTTCAACGAAGAACTGACTCAGTTTCCGGAAGACTCACGGCCGAAAATAGCGATCAAGACGGGGGTTCTTTCCAGAAGAGTCGCCCCCGAAGAGGCATGTACGTCGGACCTGGCAATTGAAGCGGCCCGTGTGTGTCTCAAGAAAGCGAATTTTCCGGCCGAAAAGATTCAAGGCATTGTATTGTCAACCTCATCTCCGGACCGCGTGCAGCCCCCGACATCCACCCGCACCCAAGCCGCCCTGGGCGCACCTCAGGCTTTTGCCTTCGACATGAACTCGGTCTGCGCAGGCAGCACTTACGGCATTTGCATGGCCGACGCCCTGATAAGGTCCGGAAGGTTCGACAACATCTTGTTCATTGCGGCCGAAATGTATTCCAAGATACTCAATCCGAACGATTTCGGCACAGCCCCTTATTTCGGCGACGGCGCCGGAGCGATCCTGTTTGGAGCGGGCAACGGCGACAAGGGCGTCCAGCACTCATGTCTTGGATCAGACGGCCATCTGTGTGAAGAGGTGGGCGTTTTCGGAGGCGGGACGATCATGCCGTTCAAAAGGCTTACCAGTCCGAACACGGTTTATTTGAAAATGAATGGACGAGCTATCAAAGAGTTCGCCATGAAAAGGGGACCCGGGACCATAGTGAGGCTGGCCGCGGAAGCCGGAATCTCACTGGACGAGGTCGATTGTTTCATCTGCCATCAGGCAAACATAAATATCCTCAAGGAGATATCTTCGACTCTGAATATCCCGTTCGAGAAGTTCTACGTAAACCTCGACCGGTACGGAAACACCGCCAGCGCATCCGTCATAATAGCAATGGACGAGGCGATCGAGTGCAATATGATCCGCGACGGCAGCCTTGTGGTTACAGTTTCGTTTGGCGGCGGGCTGAACTACGGAGCCAATCTGATTCGTTTCTAATCAACCGGAACAGTCCGGATCGGTGAATAGACCTTTTGCTGCTCGTCTGTTCACCGATTCACCATCCCCCCACCTCGATGCCGCTGCGGCAAAGCTGAGCTGCCCCGACCAGGGCCGCATCGTTTTCCGGGAGACTTCTCATAACAAGGGCAAGGCCGGGGTCGAGCATCGAACAATTTTGAGCGAGGGCTTTTTCAAGAGGGCCTATGAACAGGTCCCAGGCCGAACTGACCCCTCCTCCGATGACCGCGTGCCTTATCCCGAGAGCCGAGAAGATGTTTGCAAGACAAATCCCCAGCGCCCAGCCCATCTTGTCGAAAAGGGCAAACGCAGCCGGGTCTCCCTTCTTCGCACACTCATAAATAGTCTGCGCGTCCAGTTTCCCTTTTTTTTCGAGCGCATGGAGCGGGCCATCTCTGAGCTGTTGTTCATTAAGAGCTCTTCTTGCGCCTGATACGAGCGCACGCGCCGATGCGAACGCCTCAAGACACCCTTTCGACCCGCAGGGGCAAGCAGGCCCTCCCGGCTCTACAATCATGTGGCCAATTTCCGCCGAGAACCCGAGGCCGTCTCCTTCCCACAGTTTTCCATCGAGAAAGAGACAGCCTCCCGTACCTGTGCCAAGCGTTATCCCTACCCAGTTTCGAACTCCCCTGGCGGAACCCGTAAAGCTCTCACCCAGACCGAAGACGTTTGCGTCATTTTCCATATAAACGGGCATCGCCAGATTTCGCCTGATAACCTGTCCCAGCGGGTATCCATCTAGCACCGGAAGGTTGGGGGAAAAAATCACCAATCCGCCGGCCCTGTCGATTTTTCCGGCAACCCCCATCCCGGCGGCCCAAACCTCCAGCCCCAGCCTCGCTGCTGAATCAATGAGTGTTCGGCACTGTGCGAGCAATTCTTTCGAAACCGATTCAGCCCCAAGCTCAGTGTCCACCAGCGTTGTCCGAGACTCAATTATTTTCCCGGAACGATCCACCAGGGCCGCTCTGAGGTTGGTCCCACCCAGGTCGATTCCGATGCAGGCGCTTTTTTCAATATTTTTCATGGTCCGGATATTTATCGCCAAGCGGCAGTATGTGTGCCCTCAAGCCGTTGATCATTTGGTCAGAAATGCTCCCGGCACATAGAAGACGTACTTCCCTGCGAGAATGTCAAACTGGGAGTTTGTCTCGTTTTCTATGCCGCTCAGGAGTTCTTTTAGAGACGGAGCGTTGCGGATGGTTTCGATGAATACGCCTGGATTATAATGCTCGGGGTGGAGCGGGAGCAAAAAATCGCGAACGTTTCCCTTCCACGACACACTTAGCTTTTCGCGTTCCTCGTTTATGATTTTAAAAAATCTTCTCACCAGGTCTGTTCGCAAAACGGGGGACGGCGCCTTGGTAACACACTCCATGAGTCCGGCGAGCCAGTAGAGACGGCGCATGCGTTCTTCATCTTCACGAAACCTGAAAAGCCACAGAAACGTGAAGTGATATCCGCCGTCAAGTCTGATGTGGTTTGGAACAAGCGTTACAGGGGGTCTGTCAGGAGTTGCCTTGCGGCGTTGGGCTTCAAGTTTTGCCGATTCTTCCCGCGTGCACAGAATAGCGTTTCCGGAGAGCCATTGGCCTCTGCGAAACTCGAGCGGAGCCGAGGCAATCAGATTGTGTCCAGGTTTAAGCCTTTTGGACAGATCGATGATATCTGCCATTCTCTTTCCGAACGGTCAAGAAACGGACAAGTATGCTCCGGCCGGCTTCAAAGACCCCGCAATTTCTAGTTTATAAAAACGTTCCGGAAGAAGTCCACATGTTCGATCACTGCACCGGCGCCCCTGGCTACGGCGGTAAGCGGGTCGTCGGCTATGTTGACCTTGAGCTTGGTGTTTTCGGCGAGAAGCTTATCGAGACCTTTTAAGAGTGCTCCTCCGCCGGCAAGCCAGAACCCATTGTCGTGAATGTCGGCGGCAAGGTCCGGCGGTGTTTTCTCAAGTGCCCGCCTCACCGCTTCAATGATCGTTGCCACCGGTTCCTTTATAGCTTCGCGGATTTCTTCATCACAGACTGTAAAAGTTTTGGGTATGCCGGACAGGATTTCTTTACCCGTGATCTCGATCGATTCAGGCTTTTCAGGGGCAACGGCCGAACCTATCCTCATCTTAATAGATTCCGCGAGGACCTCGCTTATTATCATCTGGCGCTCACGCTGTATGTAGCGCAGTATCGCCTCGTTGGCCTCATCGCCAGCCACCCGCACCGATTCGCTGTAGGCCACGGCAAACATGGAAATCACCGCAACCTCGGTCGTCCCGCCCCCGATGTCCACCACCATGCTTCCATAAGGCTGGTCAATGGGAAGTCCAGCACCGATCGCGGCGGCCATCGGTTCTTCGATCAGGTGTATGTACCTAGCGCCGGCTTGTTCGGCTGCTTCGATTACGGCCCTTTTCTCAACCGATGTGATCCCTGTAGGGACCGCCACTACAAGTCTGGGCCGCAAGAGATTACGCTTGGTCAAAACCTTTGACAGAAAATACTTGATCATCACGGCTGTTACTTCGAAATCGGCAATTACGCCGTCTTTGAGCGGGCGAATGGTGACGATTCTGTGGCCGTGTCTTCCGATTATATTTCTTGCTTCCTGCCCCACGGCTATAACCTGGTGTGTATCCTGGTTAATCGCCACAACCGAGGGTTCGTTCAGCACGATCCCCTTGCCCCTCAGGTAGATAAGCGTGTTGGCGGTCCCCAGGTCCATCGCCAGATCTTTTGAGAAATATGATAAAAGCCATCCAAACATACACGACCCTTCTGTTCTGTCGGTTTCAGCGTTGAGTCTGTTGAGTCTATAGACAATGGATCAGACGGTCAACTGTTTATGAGGCCGTTCTTTCAGGTTTTAGACCAAAGGCCGAAAAGAGCCGCTGGTTGACAAGGGGCCAGAGGTCTTCCATTTTTGCCGCATCCTGTGGGAAACCTGCCGAGGAGATGTAGAGGTGGAGTTTAACCCCCTTGATTCCTTTGAGCGCGATCTTGCCATGGCGGGCAAGTTCGGCGAGCATGCTTTCGGCCTCCTGTACGGTCGTTTCAGCGAACAGAACACCAAAGCGGTTTTGCGTGAGCTGCCCGACCAGGACCCCCGGAGGCAGCGCATCGCAAAGAGACGACGCCAGTTCGCGCTGCAACTGCCGGATTCTTTTAGGCAGGACTTTCGTGGTAAGTATCTGCCAGGGTTCGACCTGAATCAGCCCGAGAGCAAATGGAGCGTTGGACTGCATGGAGGCGTGAAACAGGCCTGCGACTCTCGATTCGAAAGCCGGGGCGCTGAAAAGCCCCGTACAGATATCGTATGAGTGAAGCGCCTCGTTTTCTTCCCGGTAATAGATTTGTTCGAGCAAGAGCTGGAGAAAATGAAAGGCATGCCCTGCGGCTCGCTCCGAATCGGTGTTCCAGTCGATCACCCTCCGGGACAGGAAAATGAGGGCAAGTTCATAACCCAGGGAAGTCTGGCCGGGCATTCCCCAAACCGTGCCCTGATGGGGAAGGTTTTCACCCGGCGAAAAAAGAAAATGGTCCGATGTATCGGGATTTAGACGGATGATGAGAAGGTTCTTCTTGTTTTGCAAAACCCAACTGATCAGCCCATGCTTGATGGAAAAAGTCTGAGTGACCAGGCCTCTTGGCGTATTTGCCGTGCAGCCCAGGATGCGAAAATTTTTCTTCTCGGGTTCTTTGAGGACGAGAAAGCCGTAGTCTGTGCCAAGCAACTGCGACCACTCGGTAACGAACAGCTCGCAATAGCTGTCAAGGGCGTGCCCCTTGAAGGCGACTTCGTCGAGCCGCCTTAAGACATCGAATATCCTGGCGTAGTTTTCCTCCCGCCTTGCAGCTTCCCTGTTTTTCAAAAGCTTCCCGAGAAGCTCGGCAAACTCTTTTATCCATTTTTGCTGCTTGTCGTTGAATCCCCAGCCGTATTTTGTATCGACGTAGAGAATCCCGGCTCCCCCCGCAACCGGCACCGCAAAGAGCCCCTTTATATGAGATTCGCCCTCGCGGTAGAAAGGAAGTGTGAGGGATATCGATGAAGTCGCCTCATGGAGCTTATCGAGGTGTATAGTTTGCCCCACTTTTTGAACCTGGGAAAGAATCCCGCTTCCTTCCAGGGGAAGTGAAATCTCGGGGGGAATGAATTTGCTGAGGCTCTGAATGGCGGCAAGATTGAGCTGCCGGTTTCTTTCATCAAAAATAAAAAAAGCTGTGGTATAAGCCTCGAGGATGTTGGACAGAAGGCTTACGAGCGGCTGATAGGGATTGGAATCCATAGGTCTGCTCGATTCTACGGGTTGCTACGCATTTAGAGCAAAATCCCGGTCCATGTTTTTACCTTGAGATTTTGCGGTATGATACAATAGATTCAAATAGTGTCATTCTAGTACTGGAATGGGAGTTTTCTGTCAATAGGCTTGAGTCCCTGGAGAATCTGGTGGGTAAGATAGCGATTTTGCCAGACATTTTGTGCAACCAGATCGCGGCCGGCGAAGTCGTCGAACGTCCCGCCGCAGTGGTAAAAGAGCTGATCGAAAACAGCATAGACGCTCAGAGCGCCAGAATTTCGGTCAGCCTGCTCGATGGAGGCCGCCGGGAAATCCGGGTAGTGGACAACGGGTGCGCCATGAGCCCCGAGGATGCGCTCATGTCGCTTGAGCGGCATGCCACCAGCAAGATCAGGTCTGCCCATGACTTAATTGCCATATCTTCACTCGGATTTCGCGGAGAGGCGATTCCCTCGATTGCCGCCGTCAGCCGCTTTGAGCTGAGCACTCGTGAGCATGAGGCACTTTGCGGGACCTCTATAAGAGTTGAAGGGGGCGTAATAAAAGACGTTCGTGAGAAGGGGTGTCCTCCCGGAACTCAGGTGCTTGTGCGCGATCTTTTCTACTGCGTTCCGGCCAGGCGCAAGTTCCTGCGGACCGCCGAAACCGAACTTTCCTACATAACGGACCAGTTTCTGCGCGTTTCATTGGCAAACCCTCAGATCCACATGCAGCTCCTGACACAGGAAAAGTTAGTGTGCGACCACCTGAAGTGCGAGAGTCTTCTCCCGAGGGCCGCACAGGTGCTTGGACCTGAGATTGCAAGGTCGCTCACATCGATCGATTTTGAAAAAAACGGGGTAACCGTTTCGGGTTTTCTTGCGCCTCCCGACGTCCAGAGAACGAACAGCCAGAGTCTTTTTCTCTATGTAAACGGGAGAGCCGTCTGGGACAGGCTTCTGCAAAGGGCTGTCCTGACAGCCTACGAGGCCCTGATCCCCCGCGGGAAATTTCCGGTAGCCGTTCTTTTTGTGGGAATTTCGCCAGATCGGGTGGACGTGAATGTGCATCCCGCAAAAAGGGAAATCCGGTTTAGAAACCCGGGCGAAGTAATATCTGTCTTGCGCGATGCCCTATTTGAAGCCCTTTCGGCGCTTCGCCCGAAATCATACGGATTTGGGCGGCAGGAGAGCGGATTTTTCGAAAAAAAGCAGCCGGGCTTTTATGGCGCAATGGCGCGCGAAGGCCAGGCGCCTTTCCGTTCAGGAGGCTGGTCTGCTTCGGGAAGCCGGCCTGCTGATACTGGGTACTTAAAGAAATCCGGAGAAAATCAGCCTCCTCACACAGCTTCAATTATACCCATGCCCGGCGAGGTGTGCACGGGGGTGCCCCACGACCGGCAAGACTTGCCGGAAAAGCCGGAATGCGCATCGCTGGAAGCTGAGCCGGACGCGGCGGAATTTACCTACTCCAGCATGAATATTATCGGCCAGCTTGCAAACTCTTTCATTCTTCTGGAAGCTCCCGACGGCCTCGTTCTGATTGACCAGCACGCGGCGCACGAAAGGATCGTCTTCAACAGTCTGAGCAAAAAGAAGACAAAGGCCGCACAACTTCTTACACGGCCCGCAGTCGTGGACCTTTTGCCAAAAGAAGCCGTGCTGCTGAAAAGCATCATCCCCAATTTGTGCGATCTGGGATTTGAAATCGAGCCTTTCGGAGGAAGCAGTTTCGCGATTCATGCAGTTCCGGCGACTCTATCGGAGTTTAAGCCCGAAGACATAGTGCGCGACTATCTCCGGTATGCCGAAGAGGAGTGCCCGGCAAACGAGGGTGAAATCCTGCTGGGCCTTGCCAGGGTTGCGTCATGCCACGGATCTGTGCGGGCCAGGCATAGGCTTAAGACAGATGAAATAAAGGGCCTGCTTGCATTGCTGGATTCGGCCGATGTTCCCTTTACATGCCCTCACGGCCGGCCGCTTTCATACAAATTGACTTATGAGCAGATTTTTCGATTCTTCAAAAGGAGCTGATGAGGGAAGCACCATCCCTCTGGTGCTTCTCGCCGGGCCGACCGCATCGGGGAAGACCTCGCTGTCGATCGTGCTGTCCACCCGGATTTCAGCCGAGATAGTAAATGCCGATTCAATGCAGGTCTACCGCTACATGGAGATCGGGACTGCAAAACCGACCCTGGAACAACGGCAAAGTGTCCCCCACCATCTCATAGACGTAGCAGACCCCGATGAGCCTTTCGATGCGGCCAGATACCTCCACCTTGCCCGTCCGGTGATCGAAGATATAAGAAAGCGCGGCAGAGTCCCTCTCGTTGTAGGAGGCACAGGCCTCTACATGAGAGTTCTTACGCGTGGCCTGTGCTCCGGGCCCTCGTCGGACGCCGAAATGAAAAAGAAACTCCTCGCCGCTGAGAAGTCTAAAGGCCTCGGTCAACTCTATTGCGATCTTCGGAGGATCGACCCCGAATCGGCGGCAAAAATCCACCCAAACGACAGGCAGCGAATTTTTCGGGCGCTGGAGGTTTTTGGCCTTACAGGTGTTCCATTATCCGCTTTGCAGAAGGACCATGGTTTCAAGGAGCAGCTTTTCCCAACGATCAAGGTCTTTGTCAACCGCGAGCGAGGGGAACTCTACAAACGGATAAACCGGCGGGTCGACTCCATGCTGGAATCAGGCCTCAAGGGTGAGGTCGAAAGGCTCCTTGCCATGGGCTACGCAGGGGAGCTCAAATCGATGCAGTCGCTCGGGTACCGGCAGATGGCCGCTCACCTTGCGGGCGCCATTTCAATTGAAGAGGCGGCCTGTCAAATAAAAAGGGAAACCCGGCACTACGCCAAACGGCAGATCACATGGTTCCGTGGCGACCACGAGTTTAGATCTTTCGACGCAGACGATATTGATGGAATTTCCCGTTATGTAATGCAGGAAATCGCGGGACAGAGGAATTGAAGCTGATTGGAATCCTGGAGTGCGAACGTCTTTTAAAGATCTAAACCACCGCGGACGGGGAGCGCAGCGCGATGGATGATCACGGATAAAATAATTCACGAGAAATGCTTAGCATTGGTAAAGGCAAGGAATTATTTTTCTTTGTCGACCGCTTATTTATGGATAACCGCTTCTTTTGGAAAGCCGGGGGAGTTGTCATGTTGGGAATGGAGGAACTGAAGATCCACCGGGAAATAGTAGATCGCATAGACTGGGAAATGACACCTGAAAAGGCTGTTGAGACCTACCTCGAGTGGGGGACCGGATGGACGCGCAAGGATGATTTCGTTCGCTACCCCGGTCAGGAAGCGCTCTATTTTGTCATTTATGACTGGGAAAAGCCGGCCCAGGTTACCTTGATCCGGAGAACCATGAAAGAGGCCGATGAAATCGCTAAAATTCCCGCTCCGCCCGAGATGGTAAGCAAAGCGTGCGAAGACTCGGGACATAAGCCCGGAGTTGGAGTGCACGCCCTTTCAGATGAATTGAAGGCATGGCTTAAGGAAGCACTCGGTTGCTGAATCAGCAGAGAAAAGATGGGTGATCGAGTCCGCATTCCGAAGGACCGCAACGACGATTACTCCACGATATAGTCGCAATAGGCCCTGAAACCGCAAACGTTCATCGATCTTCTTGCGAGATTTCCGTCTTTAGTAATAGCCTTCAGACGAGGCCTTGCCTCTGAAGACATAGTAGCAGTAGGCAGTATAAGAGAGAATAACCGGCAGGGTGATGACGGTGCCGACTAGCAGAAACGACTGTGAGGTTCCAGCCGCCGCAGCCTGCCTGAAGGTGATGGCAAAGGGAACCAGCCATGGCCAGAGGCTGACGCCAAGACCAAAGTAACCCATGAGAAAAACAGCGATGCTCATGAAAAAGGGACGAGTCTCCAAACCCTTGTGAAGGTCATGCCATATCCTGATGAAAAGGCCCGCGGTCACAAGGGGTACGGGCAACAGGTAAAAGCAATTGGGGAGGCTGAACCACAGATCCCTCACACCCGTGTTCATCATGGGCATGCTGATGCTGACGATCCCCATGAACACGCCCACATAGCCCAGAACATAAGAGGCGCACTTTCGTGCCCAGTGCTGGGTGATTGACTCGGTTTTCATCACCAGCCAGGTGGATCCCAGAAGCGCATATCCGAACAGCAGGGCCACTCCCGTCATGAAACTGTATGCATTGAGCCAGTCAAAAGGATGGCCGGCAAAACTTCGCCCATCAACCTGCACGCCTTTGACGAAGGCCCCGAGGATCATGCCCTGCATGAAAGTGGCCACTATCGATCCAACGTGGAAAGCGTAGTCCCAGACAAAGCGGGATTTGACAGCCTTGAAGCGAAACTCGAATGCCACACCCCGGAAGATTAGCCCCAGGAGCATCAGGATGACCGGCATGTAAAGCGCCGGCATCAAGATCGAATATGCAAGCGGAAAGGCCGCAAAAAGTCCCCCGCCGCTCAACACCAGCCACGTCTCGTTGCCGTCCCAGAAGGGGGCGATCGAGTTCATCATGCGGTCCCGGCATTCATCCGATGGCGCGAATGGAAACAGGATGCCCACCCCCAGATCGAAACCATCGAGCAGGACATATAGAAAAAGTGCGGTGGCAATGACACCGAACCAGATGAGTGGAAGATCAAGGAAGCTCTCGAAGCTAAACATGCCGCCCCTCCTCTTTTGAAGTAAGGCCCGTGATCAGAGGCGGCTCTTTGACACCGTGCGAACCGTAAACATCAGCCTCGACATCAGGACCTTTTTTGATCAGTTGCACTATGTAATAGGCGCCGGCGCCGAACACGACCGAATAGGTCAGGACAAATGCGGCAAGCGATATGGCTACAGCGGGGCCGATTACCGGAGAACTGGCCTCCGAGGTCCGCATGACACCCTGGATTATATAGGGCTGCCTTCCGATTTCCGTGACAAACCATCCTGCCAGCACCGCGGCAAATCCGGCCGGGGTCATGGCCATACACCAGTATTGAAACCACTTTGTGTCAAACAGGCGCTTCCTGAAATAAAGGACGAGCGCCGACACGCCGGTTAAAATCATCAACCCCCCAATCCCCACCATGAAGCGAAAGGACCAGAAAACCCAGAATACCGGCGGTCGGTCCTCCCTTGGCCAGGCCTTTAAGCCACGGACCTCGCCGTTAAGGTCATGTGTAAGGATCAGGCTTGAAAGCCTTGGGATTTCGACTGCATATTTCGTGATTTCCTCTTTTTGGTCCGGCCATCCGAAAAGATTTAAGGGCGCGCCGCTCTGGGTTTCCCACAGACCTTCTATGGCAGCCACTTTGGTCGGCTGGTGTACAAATGTATTGCGCCCGTGCAGATCGCCAAACACCAGTTGCATGGGAGCTACGAAAATTGCCATGATCATGGCCATTGCGAACATCACACGCGCCTGCTTTAAATTACGGCCGCGCCAAAGGTAAAATGCGCCGATGCCTCCGACGACAAAGGCTGTGGTCAGATAGGCGGCAGTGACCATATGAACGAACCGGTAGGGAAATGAAGGGCTGAAGATAACCTTCAGCCAGTCAGTGGGATACAACAGGCCGTTTTCACCCACACGAAATCCCTGTGGCGTTTGCATCCAACTGTTGGCCGAAAGAATCCAGAATGCGGACATCACGGTCCCTGCAGCCACAATCACGGTTGAAGCAAAATGAATCGCGGGTCTGACACGGTTCCAGCCAAACAGCATCACACCAAGGGACGAAGCTTCGAGAAAGAATGCGGTCAATACTTCATAGCCCAGCAACGGCCCGAGCACATTTCCGGCTTTGTCTGAGAATGCCGAAAAGTTGGTGCCGAACTGAAAGGACATGACAACACCCGATACGACGCCCATGCCGAAGGTGACGGCAAAAATTTTCACCCACATGCCGTAAATCTCCGAATAGGCCGTATTGCCCGTTTTCAGCCATAGCCATTCGAGCACGGCTAGCCAGCTCGCAAGGCCAATTGTGAAGGCCGGGAAAAAGATATGAAACGAAAGCGAAAAAGCGAACTGAATGCGTGAGAGCAGGACTGGGTCGAGGTTTTCAATCATGACCTGAGTCTCCGAAACAAAGCCTTGGTTTTGATCAGACAAAAATATTTACGACTGAGCCGCCGGTAAGAGGGGGCATCCACTAAACATAGTCCCGCTTGCGCCTATAACAACAATTCTCATTGTCTACATCCTGCTTATGCTGCCGTTCCACGCGGCCTGTTCAACCGGCCTGACTGAATCCTGAGGATCAGCCCGGTGCCGATACCCCATGCGCCGTTAGCGAGAACAGCCGTCAGTAAAAGAGGCAGATGCCAACTGCTTCCCATCGGGACGCCCTTGAGCGGCGCCACCACGAGACGACCCGCCATCGTAGGCAAAACGGCGCCAAACAGAAAAGCAGTCATCCAATAGCCGCCGCTGGCCGGGAATCTACGGTCGACCATGGAAAACACAATACCCCAGATTCCGCCCCAGAACGCATGAGAGAACACCGCAGGCACTCCAAACGGTTTGGTAATTTCCATTGAGAAAGGCCCGGAAGGTGCTAAGCCCACGCCCCAAAGCACCCACCAGGTTAGTTGGTGAAAAATCAAGGTTGCGGCAAAACCGGCAATAAAGCCAAACAGAAGCCGTGCCGGATAGCCCGTATCCGCAATTTTTAAAGCCATGACCGCCCTCCCGGACAGATTACGAAAATAAGCTTGTATTGAATGGCCGCATCTTCAACCTACTGATAAGGCTTGATGTTGTATTCTTCAACGAGTGGTCCACATTTAGAGACGGGCAACGATCCAATCGACACCGTAAGGCTGGCTCCGGAGGGCCCCCCTTTCAGGGAGATTCAGGGGAATAGATAGTCTATCTTATCCAAGGGAAGATCGATTCAATTCTCTCTGCCTGAAGCGTCGCGAAGGCCCTGGACAACTTTTTGGTTGACCGTGAGGCCCAGAGTCTCGGCCCTATGCACGTCCTCCCAGGCTTTGTCGAATTCTCCTTTTTTTGTATAGGCCATTATCCGGTTGCCGTAGGCATTGGAGTACTTCGGTGCTATCTCCAGCGCCCTGGTGTAGTCGGCTATCGCGAGGTCGTAGTCGCCTTTCTCCGCAAGCGCCAATCCCCGATTGTAGCAGGCTTCGGCCATATTGGGATCTATCTCCAAAGCTCTGGTGTAGTCGGCAATGGCCCTGTCATATTCCCCTTTCCGTCCATAGGACAACCCTCGATTGTTGTAGGCCGAAGCAATCCCTGGGTTTATCTCCAAAGCGCGGGTGCAATCGGCGATTGCCACGTCGTACTGACCTTTCCTTATGTAGGCGAGCCCCCGATTGTTGTAGGCGTTCGCATATTTCGGATTTATCTCCAATGCCATTGTGTAGTCGGATATCGCCTGGTCCAATTGACCTTCTTTCTCTGCATAAACCACCCCTCGATTCAAGTAGGCCATTGCGAACTTCGGGTCTATCTCCAGCGCCATGGTGTAGTCGGCAATAGCCTTGTCATACTGCCCTTGCGCGCCATAGGCCAACCCCCGGTTGTTGAAGGCCGGGGCAATTTTGGGGTTTATCTCCAAAGCGCTGGTGCAATCGGCAATAGCCAGGTCGTACCGGCCTTTCCTCACATAGGCGACCCCACGGTTGCTATAAGCATTTGCATACTTCGGGTCTATCTCCAGCGCCCTGGTGAAGTCAGAGATCGCCTCGTCATAGTTTCCTTTCTCCCCCAAAAGCCAACCACGGCTGTTGTAAGCACCAGCATATTTCGGGTCAAATTCCAGGGCACTGCTGTAGTCAGAGATGGCCCGGTCGAATTGACCTTTTTTCTCATAGATCACCCCTCGATTCATGTAGGCCTTTGCCAATTTGGGATTTATCTCGATTGCACCGGTTAAGTCGGAGATTGCCAGGTCTAATTGGCCTTTTTTCTCATAGGCCACCCCCCGATTGATGTAGGCCTCCGCCAACTTTGGATCTATCGCCAGGGCTTTTGTGCAGTCGGAAATGGCCTCATCATATTTGCCCTGCTCGTCATAAGCGATCCCCCGATTTACGTATGCCACTGTGTCGCTCGGATTCATTCGCAGGACTTCACTGTAGTTGGCCACGGCCTTGTCGTACTCGCCTTTTCCCAAAAAAGCCGCCGCCCTTTCGTGCAAAGAGCTTGCCTGCTTGTAGCTGAAAGGAGACTTCGGCACAGCAGACAACGCCAGGACTATCGCCGCCGCCCCGACTCCCGCACCGGTAAGCAAGCGGAGCAACATACTCCGGGACCTTCGCTCTGCACCCAAAGGCCGCGCCAACGCCAGGCCCATCACGAATCCCCCGGCCAGTCCACCGACATGTGCCGCGTTATCGATGCCTGCGTGAGAAAATCCGTAAAAGACATTATAGCCGGCAAAAAAAAGGGCACTCTTCCACAGGCCCGATCCCATGGAAGCGGGGACCGATTCCCTCTGGGTCAACAGGTAGGCCATAAGAGCGCTGCATACTCCAAAAATTGCCCCTGAGGCGCCTACCGACACAACGGCGTCGGCCCAGATGATACTCGAAATCCCTCCCAGAAAAGCCGAAACGATGTATATGAGGAGGAAGAAAGAACTGCCGAACAGCCGCTCAACAAGCGCTCCAAACGTAAGAAGTGCCCACATGTTGAACGCCAGATGCATTACCCCGGCATGCAGAAACGCGCTCGACAGCAGCCGCCACCACTCCCCGTCGGTGGTAAGCGCCCTCATATTGGCGCCGTAAGCGACAAGGACCTTGGTGTCCGGAGTAACGATGCCCGATCCGGCAATTATGGTTAACACGAATGCAGTGATATTTAAGGCAACCAGCGAGTACGTCACATAAGCGCGAGGAATGGCTGCAGCCATGTTGCTTCTGAACTGCTCTATCTCGGCCCTTGCTTTCTCGAATTCAGGCGTCACACGCGTGGGCAACCATCGCTTTATCTGTTCGGCTTCTTCACCGGTGGCCGCATAGAACACAAAAGCCTGATGGCCGGTATGTTCATCGCCATCGGGGGAATATTCGAAACTTATCGATTTTCCATGCCCGGCAACATCAAAGACGGCCTCCCTGCTTATGGTGAGCGTTTGTTTGGCTCCCCAGAAAGGCCAGAATCTTCTCTTGCTACCCTCGAACGTCATAACGTCTTCGGATACAGAGAGAGAACCAGTCCCGCGCAGCATTGTGTTTCGCGCATCTCCAGAGGAGCGCTGGTATTTTATCCGATAGTTTGCATTCACAGGGTTACCTCAACGTGTTGCACATGTTCTTACCTATTAGTGGCTGCAACAGTTTTCGGCTATCGGCATGAATGCGGAAAACCTGAAGAGTTCTTTTGCAGACGGGAAATATCTATTTAGGAAGGCTGAAAGGCTTGATCGGTCCAACCGCTTTTTCGCCGCCCTCGTTTTCCCTGCCGCCGGATTCCAGGATAATTTCGTTTTCACGGACCCAGCCGAGTTCCTGGCGAACCAGTTTTTCCTGTGCCTTGGGGCTGACCTTGAGGGACTGTACCATCTCGAAGAGTTTCTGATTTTCGATCTTGAGCTTGAGGACCTTTTGCTCAAGTTCCTTTACCTGTTGGTTTTGTTTTCTATAGCCGGGGAGTCCGTTGGAGGAAAAAACAATTGCGTAGATAAGAATGAGGTTCAAAGCCACCAATAGACCGACCAGGAGTCGGGCTATATAGACGCCTTTGACGTTGAACCTGGGCTGGGTTCCATTCTGCTGATACCTGTTGCTCTGTATGGGTCGGCTCATCGTAAAATCCCGTCGGTTATTGCGGCCCGTCCTGCGGAAAACGCACGGACGGAAAGAGCTTCGGGTCGGTATGCGGAATGAAAAGTGCCCCCCGAAATTCATTGATAAGTTCGACATTTACGTTGAGTTCAACGTAGGTGATCATGTTTCTGACCTTTTCGGCTTCAGCCAAAAGTGTTCGGTCCCACAGAAGCATGCAGGCCCCGAGAAGACTCGAATTCCCGATCGCCTGGTAAGTTTCCAGGGGCAAATCCGGAATCATGCCGATTCGAACCGCCTTTTCAGGGTCGATATGAGCGCCGAAATTTCCAGCGATGTAAATAATCTCTAAATCATCAAACTTCAGTCCCACCTTTCGGCAGATGAGAGATAGTATAGTGTACATCGCCGCTTTTGACTTCAGAAAAATTCCGATGTCGACCTCGGAGATCAGCATCTCGCGGCCATCGCTGCTCTGAGAGCAAAGCGCCAGAGCATACGCAGGACCGTCGGGAGTGTTTCTGAAGCGGGCGCAATTCAGTCCAGTGCTGAATTTGCCCTGGATATTGACGATTTTCGAAGAAAACATCTCGGCTACAAGCTCTATCAGGCCGGAACCGCAGATCCCAGAGGCTTTCCCGCCTCCGATTACCCGAAACTCCGGATCGAGCGTCTTCCGATCGATCCTTACCGAGTCAATCGCCCCGGCCATCGCCTGCATTCCGCGTTCGACAACCCCGCCTTCAAGAGCCGGCCCGGCCGCTCCCGCGCAGGCGAGCAGCCAATCGCAATTTCCGAGCACGATTTCCGCATTTGCTCCAACGTCTATGAGCATCCGAACGCCGTCCGATCTGTTCAGACCTGCTGCGATAACCCCCGAGATGATATCGCCCCCCACGTACGAGCCGACGTTGGGGAAAAGATAGAGGAGCGAGTTAGGCAAGAAATCGAATCCTAGCTCGGCTGCGCGCACTATCGGGAATGTATTGGCCGCAGGAATGTAGGGTTCCCGGCAGATGTTTGACGGGTCAAGGCCCCAGAAGAAATGGCTAATCGCCGTGTTGCCCGCGCATGATAAAGCATATACGCAAAGAGCAGAGACACCTGAATCTCTCAGCATCTTTTCCATAGCATCCGAGCAGGCTTTTACCAGCAGGCGCCGAAGAATCCCCAGGCCTGCGGCATCTCCGGCAAATATAATGCGGCTGAGGATGTCCTCACCGTAGGCCGCCTGGGGGTTTTTCACCAAAACCTCCCGGATTACCTTTTTGCGCGCAATATCGATCAGCCGCAAAACCAGGGTGGATGTGCCCAGGTCGAGCCCAAATCCTAAAACGGGCGCATCCGGCGATAGGGCAACCACGTCGAGCACTTCCCAATCCCTACCCGTGTATCCCACTACTGCGCGGAAGCGCAGATCGTTTTCGCGCATTTTCCCAACGAACTCGTTCATTTTGCCAGGCGCGATTCGAATCGGAAAGAATCCCTTCTGAGAAAGAGATCTGGCAAGCCTGTCGAGGTCCGCGGTATTGTCGGAAAGGCTTGGGACGGGCAGGTCAACCTCCACTGATTCTATCAGCGGCTGGTTGTCGAGTCTGATCGGGATATCGGAACTGGTTTCAGGAATTTCCTTCTCCATTCAGGCTGCTACTTACCTCTCATTGCAACCGGGCGAGCGGAGTATCCACTGGTTTTTTCCGGCTTATCAATTCAAGTAATTACTTTTTCCTTGCTCTCTTTTCTTTCAGTCCCGGATCAGTTATTTACAATCGTGAAAGATCGAACAGATGAGATACTCGCCCGGGAATTAGAGCTTGTGACGGATTTCATTAACTAACGTCTTATTTACACTCGAAAAATGAGTTGACACGATAGCCGATTTTTCATAATTTCACAATGATTGATAAGCCGTTAGCTGTCAGGTTCTTATTCTTCCTACTTCTCGCGTGCCAGCATCCCTTTTTTCCAAATCTTTCTGCCTGACTGCATTTGCCCGACTCTACCCAAATATCTTGCCGGAATTCGCCGATTCTCGGACTTTTTGGCAGAAGGCCATCAACTAGGGAGCCTGGATTTATGGAAGACATTCAAGTAAAAGAGCTGGTTGAATTCATTGCACGTTGTCTCGCGGAATATCCCGAACAAGTTGTAGTCAAAGAGATTACCGGGCACCAGATATCCGTGATAGAATTGCGGGCGGCCAAAGAGGATCTCGGAAAAATTATCGGCAAGGAAGGCCGAAACGCTCACGCCATGCGTACCATCGTGAACGCGGCCGCAACGAAACTTAAAAAACGCGCCGTACTGGAAATTCTCGAATAAGGACGGCGCGCCGGAGCGCCTATGAAAGCGACACCACCAAGTTGTTCCCAACCCGGGAATGCTGCCCTTCCGGAATGTTTCGGAGATGGGGAGAGGGTGTGCCCTATAGATGAGGAAGGGATCATGCAGCCTCAGAGCGAGTGCGTCCCATGCCCTCACCTGAGGCCTTGTCTGCAAAGTGTGATGGTCAAGCGAGGAAAGCTCAGGATAGTCGAAGCCCCCCCCTGCTCGAAGGTGACCGGATTTATCAAGAGATGGTCGGATCAGAAACTCGCCAAAATCAAGGATGAATAGGTAAAAGGGTATCCGGCAAAAAGACTTTTCACCGGGGGTGGCAGCGGGGCGGATCTGTCGCAGATCTATAGGTATTCTTGTCTGGTATCCGGAGGTTGTCTTATCCTCTGCGGCCTTGCCGGGTATTGTAGGCGGTAATGGCCTGCTTTGCCCTGGACAGACTCTGAAGCTCGGCAGCGGCCCTGTTGCTTTTCCTGTCAAGAATCTCCAGGCAGGCCTGTGTCCGGGTATAAAGGTCCCGCATTTTTCCAAGCACCTGCGTTTTTGCCGCAAGCGCGTTTTTCTGCTCCTGGGGTATGGCCTGTTTTAATTCTTCCAGACGCATTGCGCATGCGTCCGCAAGGGCCCGGGCGTCCACTTGCGGATCGTTTCCGCATTCCGCAAGCTGCGCGGTAAATTTTAGGAGCTGGTCCAGAATGGATTCAGCATTATCCAGCCAGCCCGAACTGTTGCTTTCCATTACTCGAATCCTATGCAGAGGCCTGCCAGCTTCGGGGTAGAAGTCCTGCCTTCACTGGATTCCGGTCCGGCATCAGCCTCATCGCTTCCCAGCCTTCCTTGAGGTCTGAAAGAATCTTTACCAGATGGCCGTATACGGCGGGATCCCTGCGGCTGTTTATACCGATTAACTGCCGGAGGACGAAATTGTAAAGCCGATTGAGGTTCCGGGCTATATCCCCGCCCCTCTCGTAATCGAGGCCAATAAGGAGTTCTGTGATTATGTCCTGGGCATGCCTGATTTTCCGGTAGGCATCATCCATTTCGTTTTTTTCGTGATGCTCCTTGGCAATCTTAAGATCGTTGATTGCCGCGTCATAGCACAAAATGATCAATTGAAGCGGATCGGCGGTTTCAATAGCTGTCTTGTGATAGACGTTGGATGCATGATTCGGCACCATCTGCACTCTCCTGGAAAGGGGTTTCGGACCTTTTTGAGAAATAATCGGGAATAGCCTGTCTCGGCTAAAGCCTTAATTTTGAATTGAGTACCTAAACAACTGTTTCGAAAAGTCCGCTGCGGGCTTGGCCCACCCAGCGGAGCCTGGAGTCAGCCGTTTACTTCCTGTATTTAAAATATCGTCTTGGAGGCCGCAAATCTTTACGGTTTTTTGAGCATCGGGGAGGCGCGAAAACGCGGGGGACCGATTTCAGGAGATCTCCACATATCCAGATCTTTGCGATTGACCTTCTCTGCCATCATTCGTTAGATTACCCCTCACTATGAAAAAGACTCTGTATATTTATATTCTGCGAGAGCAACTCATCCCGGTGATCATATGCCTTACGGGTATCTGCTTCCTGCTCATTACGGGGCAGCTTCTCCAGCTCCTGCGCATTCTTTTCGCCTCATCGTGCAGCCTGAAAGACCTTGGCGAGATAGTGCTCTTTGCCTTGCCGAAGCTCATTTCGTACGCGACCCCGATGGCTGCCCTGCTCGGGGTAATGCTTGCTTTCATACGCCTGAACGGTGATAACGAACTGGTTGCTTTCCGGGCGGCAGGGATCAGTTTTCTAGGATTTCTTCCACCGGTGCTTGGAGTACTGGTAGTTGCAACCACGCTTTCCTTCATAAACGCCATTTTTGTCATCCCTGTGACAAACCACGCATTCCAGGCGAAGCTCAGGTCGCTCGGCCGCAACTCTATTCCGTCTCTTTTGAAAGAGGGTGTATTCATTTCGGCCATTCCGAATCTGGTCTTTTTTTTCAGGTCGGTTGACCACTCGGACCTTTCGATCAAGGGGGTTTTCATCCAGGACCAGAGGCAGCCTAAAGAAAAAGCCACAATAGCGGGCGAGACCGCCCGGGTCTTTATTCCTCAGGACTCTAACAGCATCACTTTCAGGATTGCAAACGGCGGGATAACTCGAACCTCCCAGGACCTTAAAGAAGCGCAGTCCGTTGCGTTCAAAAATTACGACTTCTTACTTTCGATAGACGAGATCATGGGGTCGGCCGATAAAGCGGGCAGGAAAAGAAGTGAAATGAGCCTGGCCGAGATATACGAACAGGTGAAAACAGCCCCGGATAGAAAGAATTACGTATGGTGGAGCCTCGAACTGCACCAGAGAATCGCGTTTCCCGCTGCCTGCCTGCTTCTCGGGTTGCTTGGACCTCCGCTTGGCTCACTTTTTCGCCAGAAAGGCCGAATGACGGGCATTACGCTCGGGATAATAATTTTTCTTATCTATTACGTTTTGCTCTCCGCAGGCCATGGACTTGGCGAAAATAACATACTCCCGCCTTTTTTAGCGATCTGGACACCCAATCTGCTGAGTCTTGCTCTTGCTGTCTATTTATGGGCAAAAATGCACAGGGAGACGCCCTTTAAAATAGTGCACCTCGGCTGGCAGATCACCCGGCTCGCGAGGATAGGCTTCGACGCCCTTACCGATGGGATGGCCGCACGATGAAAATAATCCCCCGATACATCCTGCTGAAGCATTTCCTGCCGGTCTTTGCGCTGTCTATTGCAGGCTTTGTCGCGATTTACCTCATCGTCGACTTTTTCGAACACGTCGACCAAATGCTGGCAAACAATGTCCCGTTGCACGATATCTATAAATATTTTCTATTCAAAATTCCCATGATCGTAACCCAGGGCATACCGATGATGGCGCTCCTTTCAGCCATCATAGCCCTTGGGCTGCTGAAGCGAAACCGGGAGTTGATCGCAATGGAGACGGCGGGTGTAAATCCCACCTATTATGCAGCACCTATCGCAATGGCGGCGCTCGCGCTTTCGGTAGTCCATTTCTGCGTGGCGGAGTTCGCGGCTCGCCCTCTCAATCAGAAGCTGGAGGAAACCTGGCAGGTCAAGGTGGAGCACCGGCAACCGGCGGTTTGGATGAACCCGGAAAACTTGTGGTACCGCCAAGAGAATACTATCTACCAGATCCGGCTCTACGACAGGAAAAAAAATGTCATGCAGATAGCGTCGATATTTGTCCTGGATCCCAACTTCCACATTATCCAGAGGGTTGACGCGAGGCGCATAATCTGGACCGATTCGGGCTGGCTGGCCGAGGACGGCCTCATCATCGGATTGCACGACGGAAATACTGAGCAGCAGTGGTTCGACCGAAAACAGCTAGATTTGAACATTACTCCAAAGGATTTCCAGAGCGGCCAAACCGTTCCGGACAACCTTAGCTGGACAGACCTGCACCGTTACGTTGAAAAAATAGAGGGGGAGGGATTCAGCGCAACCCCTTACAGGGTTGACCTGAACATGCGGATTGCATCGCCTTTTGCCACTTTCATCCTGGCTTTGTTAGGCATCCTGGTGGCCCTGAGGCCTGGACTACATGGAGGGATCGGTGCCGGAGTCGGCATCTCGCTTGGCGTAGCATTCGCCTTCGTAGCAGTATCAAACGTGGGCGCCTCGCTCGCATCGGCAGGCGCTCTGCCGCCTTTTCTGGGGGTGTGGGCCGGAAACATAATTTTTGCTGCGCTCGTATGTTATTTTTGGATAAGGGGGTGGCAGTAACCTACGCAGATCGAGGACCCGGGATCGCAGGCAGGACAAGTTCGCCCTCGCCGAGCGCGGCGATTGACTTCCGATATCCAACATCTGCCTGGAGATATCCACCTTCTGCAATAAACTAATCAAAGACATTGGGTGTAGCAGGGATCTGAGTTACTCCCGGCCACCCGCTTCACCATCGCGGCTCGGGTCAGGACCGGATCACGCTCCGCCCTTGGCTGCGCCGGCCAGAATGGTCGTTCCCGGCGGCGGCGTGAAAACCCTTTGTGCGAGTTCCTGGTCCAGCAGGTAGAGACCCCCGCCTTCGCCTCCAATCAGTTTGAGTTTCTGCACAATGCCGTCTGCGGTGGTTTCTTCCTCGACCTGTTCGGTTATGAACCACTGGAGAAAATTGCTTGTCGCGTGGTCTTTTTCTTCCGTTGCGAGATTCACCAGGTCGTAAATCAGGCCGGTCACCTTGACTTCATGCTCGTAAACCGCCTCGAAGGCGGAAAGCGGCGAATCCCACGAGGTCGGAGGACCGTCGATTGCCCTTAGGTCAACCTTGCCGCCCCGCTCGTTTACGAAATTGAAAAACTTCATGGCGTGCGTCATTTCCTCGAGCGCCTGGATTTCCATCCATCTGGCAAACCCGTCGAGAGTCAGCCGCTTAAGATAGGAGGCCATCGAAAGATACAGGTAAGAGGAATAAAGCTCCGCATTTATCTGCCCATTCAACGCATTCCTTATTTTCTCATTCATTTTTTCCTCCTAATTTGACGCACGACCCTTAAGCTGGTGTTCATCGGTGGACCGGACCCAAACAAGCAAATGCTCTATTCGAAAGCTGTCTTCCCCGGGGAGCACTTAAATCTATGCATCATTTCAACCCAGTCAATTTCGGGGGCTTGATATGCCGATCGGGTATCTACTTCGGAGTACCTGCTGAGTGCGCCCGGAAGGCATGGATCGTTACGGTAGTGCCGAGCAGCAGAAAAAGCGAGTCCCGTACGAAATACCATATAGTGTGCGTTGACCCTGCAGCCTTGACGCTGAAGCATCCGCACTGCAAATCGATTCCACGCGCAGCAGCCTGGGCAAGCGCCCCCAAGAAACAGACCAGGAGCAAATTGGCCAGGGCGGTTGCGCCCGGCAGCCACCAACCGCACACGATGAATAACCCCAGGACCGCTTCCAGCCAGGGGAGCAATATAGCGGCAATATTTATCAGGTAGCCCGGAAGGATTTGGTAATTGGAGACAATTTTGGCAAATTCCGCCGGATGGGCTATCTTGTCTAGACTCGCCGCTATGAAAATAGCCCCGAGAAGCAGCCGCGCGGATAGGAAAAAGTATGTGTTGAGGCTGGATTTCATTTTTACCTCAATGCTGCAGCCGGAGGCTCCCGGAACACCAGTTGCGCCGCCGGGACAGCGGCCAGCAGGGCCGTTGCGCACACGAGCGGAAATGATGCCGCAAGTGTAAGCCAGTCAACTGAATAAATAAAGGTCCACCCAAAAGACTGCTTGTTTATCACGAAAATCAACAGTACTGATAGAACAAAACCGCATGCAAGGCCGAGCACCTCGCCCAGCACAACCATCATCACTGCCTCCCAGCCGATTACGGCCCTTATCTGAGCGGCGCTCGCCCCGGTAGCTATCATTGTCTGAAACTGCCTGGCGCGCTCCAATACGAGGACTGTCAGTGTGGTGGCCACGCCCAGCGCGGCTATCAGAAGAGAGATGCCAAGAAGCACGGTAGTGACTGCGAATGTCTCGTCGAATATCTTGAGTATGGTGAGGCGCAGGTCGGACCCCACAATGGCTTCTATACTCTCACCCCGGCCGGCGGCGCCCAGAAGGATACGGTTTCTCAGGCCGATGATCCGCTGGTTTAGACCGGCGCTCCTGTCCTTCAGGAATACGTTTGCGCCGGTCCATTGACAGTCTCCCGTCCGGCGCTCGAAAAAAGAAAGGGCGCAATACACGACACCGCCCTGCGTCCGGTAGTCCCGGATAATCCCAACGATCGGAAGATCGAGTTCAACGGATTGCACAACCGCTTGGAACCGTTGCCCCACCCGCAATCCGGTCTGGTTCGAGAAAACCTCCGAAATGACGACACCTTTGCCCTCGTTTAGAACGGACGCCACTCGTCCCGGGTCGCCTTCAATGAAAATGAACCCGGATCGGCGCATGTAGCTGGCGGTGTCGATGGATTCGAGCAAATAGGGAACACCGCCGTGGTCCAAGAAAATCCGGTGGTATGGGACAAGGTCCGCCTCACCTTTCAAGCTCTCGAGTTGGGCCGCAGTCCCGGGTGGAAGCGGGTCGCGATACCTGTTTATGTCCGACATTTTAGCCCGCACGTAAAGGTCTCCATTTATGCTCTGGTTAACCCAGGCAAAAACGGTAGCCCTGAAACTGTGGACCATGATGACCAGTGCCGAGAAAAGACCGATCGCTGTTATAAGCGCCCCCGCCGAGATCGCAACCCTGGCGCCTGCGACTTTCAGATAGCTGGTCCCTAGATATGCCGTCTCACCAAGACCTGCCCTTGTCACTGCGGCCGGCAAATGTGTTCCGGCGGCCTTCAGGATAAAGGGCGAAAAGAGTGCAAAGGCGAGAAACAGAAAAAAAGTAGCCATGTATCCGGGGAGCGGGATGCCGGAAAAAGTGGGCATGCGGGTGAGCGGCCAGACGGCCGCGCCAAGAATCAACCCAAAAAATGCAAGCCGCCTGATGAGGTTTCCCTCTTCCTGAGAAACGGCTTCCCGCATTATCAGCGCCTCACGCGCCCGGACCCTCGAGGCCTCGAAAGCGGGTTGACATCCCGCCAGCACGGCCACAAGCACGGTTATGGCAAAGGAAAGAAAGATTTCACGGCCGGCCAGTCCGAGGCCTTCCACATTCACCCGCACGAAAAGGTGTGACACTGTAGAGCTGACAAGACCGATAAGTCTTTTGGTCATGAAAAGGCTGGCCGGGATCGATAACGCCCAGCCCGCGACCCCGAAAAAGCAGCCTTCGGCGATGAAAAGAAAGAAAAGCATGCGCGAAGAGGCGCCCACCGAACGCAGGATAGCAAGCTCCTTTCGCCTCGATGTGGCGTGCAGCGATATCAGGCTGTAGACCAGGAACATGCCCACGAAGAGTGAAACGAAACTAAGGACCGACAGGTTCAACTGGTAGGCACGGATCATCGCCCGGCCCGTTTCTTTCGCCTCCGAAGGCTGGCTCAGTTCCACCCCGGCCGGGAGCAATGCCTTTACCCTGTTCAGCTTATCAGCGCTGAGGGGCGGAGTGAATATAAGGTCTATGCGGTCGACTTCCCCGTATATTCGAGTAAATTCCTGAAAGGTGGCGATATCGGCTACCGCGACATTACCCCCCTCCAGTGTGGCGAGCCCTCCTTCGGCAAGTTCGCCCAATACGCTAAAAGAGCCTACGCCTGATGCGCCCTGAAGACGGACCGGCTCACCTGTACCGGCTCCACTTTCTTTTAGAAATCTCTTTGCGGCGATCATGGTGAAAGGGGAACCGATAAGCCCGTTCCACAATGAAAGAGCCTCCTGCAAATCGGATCGTCCTGATTTCCATGTGTGCAACGGCCGGTTAAGGATCGGATCGATTCCGATAAGCAACAGCGGCTCATCGCCGTGTCCTACCACACGGACGTAGGAGGACATGAAAGGAGAGGCGGCAACGAGATCGGGCGAATTGAGCAGCACGGATACAAGTTCTTCGGGAAGGCGCCCTCCTGGACGCGTCACGGTCCGGTCCGCCCTGCCCGAAATTGCGTCTATACCATTTGCGAATGACTGAACCGAAGCGTTTGTGGCCAGACGCACGCTTGTGAAAACCGCAGCACCGAGGCTGATTCCCAACAGGACCGCAACGGTTCTCCACGCATGGCCTCTCAGCTCACGGAAGCTGAACTGGATCCAGAGGCGAAAGAAAGCGCTCATGCAGAGCGCTCCGCCATTGCGCCGTCCTTTAGCACTATCCTGGCTGTGCCATAAGGGTCGGCAAGAGAGCTGTGAGTAGCGATGATGACTGTGCGGCCTAAATTACGGTTAAGATCGGTCAGAAGCTCGATGACGGCTGTCCCGTTTTTGCTGTCGAGGTTGCCCGTAGGTTCGTCGGCGAGGATGATCGCCGGATCGTTTATAAGGGCGCGGGCTATGGCGCTGCGCTGCATCTCGCCTCCTGAAAGCTGGGCAGGAAAGTGGTTTGCGCGCTTGTCCATCCCGAGCCAACCCATAAGCTCTACGGCGCGCTTCATGACCTTTCGGCGCTCCTGTGCCGCCAGCAGCGCGGGGAGGCAGATATTCTCGAGCACCGTTAGCGTGGGTAATAGATTAAAGGACTGAAAGACGATTCCGACCGATTTTCTGCGAAATTCGGTGAGTTCGCCGGCCGTAGCGCTTTCCAGCCTTAGCCCGGTCACGATCAGGCTGCCGTCCGTTGGACGGTCCAACCCGGCGAGGAGCGAAAGCAGCGTGCTTTTGCCCGAACCGCTTTCACCTTTTATTATGACCATTTCTCCCTGAGGAATTTCGAGGTCGATTTCATGCACCCCAACGACCTCATCTCTTCCCATCGGGTAGATTCTGGTCAGTTTTTCAGCAACGACATCCAACAAATTCCACGCTCCACTATCCGGCAGATCCTCACGGGCCGCAAACTCCGCATCTCCTGCAATTTTGTTCCGGCCGGCATTCCGGGCTGCTCTTTTCTTGAAGAGCGCGCTGGTATTCCTCCCACAGAAATTTACGCTCGATCCCGTTGTCTATAACATCCCAGGGAAATTTTTCTTCACGGTCCCGCTCCCTCATGACCCAGAAATCGGGATTCAGGGGCGAACTGCGCATTGCGTGGCTCCAGGTAAGCCCATCGAGTGCGACTTTGTCCAGGAAAAATGACACCCTGCGGTCTCCCCTGGACAGCAGGGCCTGAACGTATGCCCACTTGGGCAGGTCGAAATGAACCCGGACGTTTGGCACTTTTCGCAGGGCTTTCTGAATCCATTTCGCTTTTTCCCTGAGTTCCCCTATCCCGGCGAAAGCCGTCCACTGAAACGGAGTGAACGGCTTGGGCACAAAGGAATTTACACTTAGCGTAATGTTTCCCAGCCTTGTTTTGCCTCGGCTTGCGCTCAGTACGTGATGGTGGATTCCTTTTGTAAGCTCTACAATCGCCTCCAGGTCATCAGGGGTTTCTGTCGGAAGCCCGACCATGAAATAGAGCTTGATATTGAGAATTCCTTTTTGGGCCAGCATTTCCGCGGCCCTGTATATCTGCTCTTCCGACAGGTTTTTGTTTATGACCCGCCTCAGTCTCTCGGATCCGGCCTCGGGGGCGATTGCAACCGCCTGGTGCCCGCTCGACTCCAGCGCTGAAAGAATTTGAGCGTCGAGGCTATCGGCCCGCAACGAAGAAAATGAAAGCGAGGCGCCCTGGCCTATCAGCGTCCCGCACAATTGGGCTATTTCCGGGTGATCGGATACGGCCGCGCTCACGAGGCCGATCCTGCCGGTCCCGGGGTCTGCGCGGCCGGCAGCCTGCAGCAGTTCCTCCAGGCCGTGACAACGTACGGGCCTATAGACGAACCCGGCTGCACAGAACCGGCATGCGCGCCCACAGCCCCTTCCAATCTCGAGCAGAAGTACGTTGCTGAATTCGGTATTGGCCGTGAATACAGCCGTCCTGCACGGGGAGTTCTTGGAAAAATCAGCCCGCCTGCAGGAAACCTTTTCCGGAAGGCCGCTGCCGGCTGAGGGGTGAATTGAATCCAGGGTCCCGTCCTCATTGAACCGGGGTTCATAAAAAGAGGGAACATAGATCCCCGCGACCGATTTCCCCATCTCCTTTAAAACTTCGGGACGGCGAGTATGGCTATTTTCCAATTCTTTCAAAAAGCCGATGAAGTCGGGAAGCAGCGATTCGGCCTCTCCTATGAATATGAAATCCAAAAAGGGGGCAAGCGGCTCGGGGTTGAGGAAAAGCGCAACTCCACCTCCCGCCACAAGCGGGTGCGCGGCGGTGCGCACCACGGTCCGGGCGGGGATTGCGGCAAGCCGGAGCATTTCGACCGCGTTCGTATAATCGTTTTCATAGGGAACGGAGAAGGCCACCAGGTCAAAATCGGCAAGCGGTCTTTGAGATTCGACCGAGAGCAGGCCTCCGCGGGATTGCTCGATCAGGGGGAGGTCTTCGGGTTCGGGGTAAAATACGCGTTCGCAGACCACGGTTTCAAAGCGGTTTAGCGCTTCATAGACGAACTGAAACCCGAGATTTGACATCCCTACGGCATAGCGGTTCGGAAAGGCCAGGGCGATGGCTGTTTTTCCCCCCCAATCCTTTAGGACGGTCCCCTTTTCATCTTCCAGCCACTTTTGCTGGCGCTGCTTTAATTTCCAGAGCATATTTTCCTCGATAAACGAGTGAAGAGCAAAGAGTGAGCAGTGAGAAGTGAAGAGCGACTACGATATGAAATGGTCCATTTTGGTCCGGTTTTCGACTTTTTCTTCACCGCGAAACCATGGGTGTCCCATAGGACATGGGTTACCGCGGCAAGTGCACTTATCTCCAAGAACAGTATATCGCAGCCCGAAGTTTTTTTCCAAACGGCAACGAGAAGCGGCAACCGGAAACGGCAATATGCAGGAGAATAAGATTTGTACGGGTTCACCGGCGAAGGCACAGAGGGCAGGCAAGCAAAGCTTTTCAGACAGGCTTAACAGGAAAACGACGTGCCAAAGACTGAACAGATAACCGTTTGATTGTGTCGCTTCCCAGTCGTGTCGCTTCCCAGTAGTTGACTAGTTGACCGTAGTTCTATAACATAGCCCTCGAAATGCTCACCTTCTTGCGCGTACCACATTCCCTCGTCCACTGTTATCCCGTAGCTCTTCCTTTGGAGCTTGTCTGCTAAGGTTTTTTTGCTTATCGAGCTTTAGAAGGGGTATCATGATGTGTCCCTGCCTAAAGTTTTCCGCTAATGCCGCCGACACTTGAGTTTGGCTCTCTAGTCCCGCAAATCTGCGGTTTCTCAAGAATTGGAGTCAGGAACTATGAGTATCGGCACTCATGAGGCGATTCCGTCAGAACGCACCGCTTCAGAGCATTTCCCGATGTGGCCGGCATACGTCTTCGCGGTGGCGTCTACAGTGGCGACGTTGATTGCGCGCATGGGCATGGGGGTGGTATTTGCCGAACGCCCCCTGTTGATCCTGTTCCTGCTCCCGATCATCCTCAGCGCCTACATGGGCGGCCTGGGGCCGGGGATGACGGCCACGGCGGCGGCGGCTGTCCTTGTGGATTACTTCCTGATACCGCCGATCCACTCATTCCACCTGGCATATTCACACGACTGTGTGCAGTGGGGCTTTCTCATCGTGAATGGCGCGCTTGTAAGTGTGCTAAGCGAGTCCCTGCATCGCTCCCGGAGGCAGGCGGAAATGAGCCGGCTGCGGCATGAAAAAAGCGAAGAACGCTTCCGTCGAGCGATGGAAGCCACCAGCGACGGCCTTTGGGATTGGGATGTAGCCAGTGGAAAGGTTTATTACAGCCCCAGCTACTTCCGAATGCTGGGGTACGAACCGGAAGGATTTTTAGCGAAAGCAGACACATGGTTGGAGCTGATTCATCCGGACGACCGCGAACGCGCTTTGGCTGCAAACGAGGCCTGTATCCGCAGTGATGTTTTATCTTTTGGGGTTGAGTTCCGAATGCGTTCACGTGATGGAAATTGGCGTTGGATTCTTGGGCGCGGCAAAGCCATCACTCGGGATACCGACGGGCGTGCGCTTCGGATGATCGGCACGCATATTGACATCACCGACCGTAAAAATGCGGAAGAGGCACTGCGGAGATCGCAACGTCAATTTGCTGACATCATTGAATTTCTCCCTGATGCGACATTCGTCATCGATAACGAAGGAAAAGTTATCGCCTGGAATCGTGCTATGGAAGAAATGACGGGAATCTCGAAAAACAAAATGATCGGCACGGGTGATTTTGAGTATTCCCTGCCTTTTTTCGGGAGCAGGAGACCGATGCTGTGTAACCTTGTGTTGGCAAGTGAAGAAAAGAAAATGGAGTACTATGAATCCGTTTCAAGAGTTGGCGGCGCCATTGTTGCGGAAACTTATGCGCCTCAGGCCTATGGAGGAAAGGGAGCATATATGTGGGGTGTCGCAACTGCGTTGTTCGATGAGCAGGGAAATGTCGCGGGTGCGATAGAATCCATACGGGATATCACCGAGCGCAAGCTGGCCGAAGACGCATTGCGCGAGAGCGAGGAGAAGTTTTTTTTGATCTTCCAGCACGTCCCGCTGATGGTCGCCATCACGGCACTCGAAGATGGCACCATCCTGGATGTCAACGACAAGTTCATTGAGGTGAGCGGCTTCACACGGGAGGAGGTGTTGGGCAAGACCTCGATCGAAGTGGGCTGGCTGCGAGTTGATGACCGGCAGCGGCTGATCGAGGCCGTCCTAAGGCAAGGCAAGTTCTCGGGCATGGAGGTCACGGCCTACGCCAGAGACGGCAGGCCCATTGATTGTTTGTACCAATGCGAGTTGGTAACCATCGGCGGAGTCAAGCGGCTTCTCACTATGGTGGTGGACATCACCGAGCGCAAGCGGGCAGAGGAGAAAAGACAGAAACTTGAGGAACAACTGTTCCAGGCCCAGAAGATGGAGTCAGTAGGGCGGCTGGCAGGAGGTGTGGCGCACGATTTCAACAACATGCTGGGCGTGATCATCGGCCGGGCGGAAATGGCCCTCGAACCGGACGCTTCGACAGACAAACTCCAGCACGATCTCAAGGAGATCCTAAAAGCCGCCCAGCGTTCAGCGGACCTTACCCGGCAACTGCTCGCCTTTGCCCGCAAACAGACCGCCATCCCTAAGATACTGGATTTGAACGACACGATCTCGGGCACGCTGAAGATGTTGAGGCGGCTCATCGGCGAGGAGATCGACCTTTTCTGGGTGCCGGAACTCGATCTCTGGAAAGTCAAAATCGATCCCTCCCAGGTGGACCAGATTCTGGCCAATCTTGTTGTCAATGCCCGCGATGCCATTTCCGGAGTAGGCGCCATAACTCTAAGGACCGAGAACGTTTTGATCGATGATTCCTACGGGGCAGAGACCCCCGAATTCATTCCAGGGGAATACGTCCTGCTGACCCTGAGCGATACCGGAGCGGGTATGAGCCAGGAAGTGCGCGAGAATATCTTCGAGCCTTTTTTTACCACCAGGGAAGTGGGCGAGGGAACCGGGCTGGGATTGTCCACCGTCTACGGCGTTGTTAAACAAAACGACGGCTTTATCGATGTTGCCAGCGAACCGGGGAAAGGGACTACGTTTAAAATCTACCTGCCGCGCTTCCAGGCTGAAACCACAAAGGTCCCACCTGGGGAGCTGGCCGCAAAGCGTCCAACAGGCACGGAAACCATCCTGTTGGTCGAGGACGATGAAGCGATCCTGAACCTCGGTAAGATGATTCTCGAAAAGCTGGGCTATACGGTGCTTGCGGCACAGACGCCAAAACACGCCATTAATCTCGTCGAGGAGCATCCGGGAGATCTCCACCTGCTGATCACCGATGTGGTGATGCCTGAAATGAACGGACGGGAACTGGCAGAACGGCTTAACGCCATCCTCCCTGGCCTCAAGTGCCTGTATATGTCGGGTTATACCGCCGATGTGATTGCACATCGCGGCATTCTGGTAGAAGGAGTTAATTTCATAAGGAAACCTTTCGGCAGCGATGATCTTGCGGCAAAAGTCAGACAAGTGTTGGACCACTTGGAATAGAAGGCTAAAACTGTGTCAGCATTGGTCTCATAGCCATTGCATTCCTGATAGCTCAGAAGTTCGCCACATCCGGATCATACTTTTTATGAGAGGTTTCTCCGGTCAGATTTCAGCGTTGGCAAGACATGGTAAGTTTTAAGAGGTCCGGGGCATCCTAGAGTAGCCCTTGGGAGGGTGTCGAGCAGGGACTGGGAGATTTTCGTCGAAATCGGTTAGGCCATCCAAACAAGCGGTAAAAGTCCAGGCTCCTGCGCTAGTGAAAACCCAAGCACCGAAAGCGCAAGGTACCGGATGTCATCTCCACCAACGCCACACGAACAATTCCGATAAAAAGCGGTAAGAAGATAGAATTCTGCTGGCTCCATGGCTCCTTTGAATCTATAAATAGGTTAAATTTTAGCTTGTAGCGAGGGGGATCACAGTAATTGCATGTTCTTCCATGCCGGGGGAATTTGCACCAAATACCTGAATGACAAAGAGAACACATTGACAACATTGAGGTGTCTTGCCCTTGTGTCCATTCTCACTTCAGTATTTTATTCTGCGGCTATGGAATGTGGGACCAAAGCCTTAGCAGATGATGGTGCAGGTGCTGGAGAGATCTGGCGCGAGCCTGTAACGGGTATGGAGATGGTTTGGGTGCCAAAGGGATGCTTCCAAATGGGGTGCGGTTCATGGACGAGCGATTGCAGTGACGCCGAGAAACCAGTGCACGAGGCGTGCGTGGATGGTTTTTGGATGGGTAAGTATGTGGTAACGCAGGGCGAATGGGGGAGGGTGATGCCGGATAACCCCTCAAAAATAAGAGGCGATATGTACCCCGTTGAACAGGTTTCTTGGGAACATGCGATGCAATTCATTCGTAAGCTCAACAACATGAACAATGGGAAATATGAGCTTCGACTTCCGACAGAGGCCGAGTGGGAGTACGCCGCGAGAAGCGGAGGGAAGCCAGAGAAATACGCCGGTGGGTCTGATTTGGACAGCGTGGCGTGGTACAAAAACAACAGCATGGGTTCTGTCCATATTGTTGGAACAAAAGATTCGAATGGAATTGGTTTGTACGATATGAGCGGGAATGTATGGCAATGGTGTGCGGATATATATAATCCAAAAGCATACAACACTCACCAGTGTAATAACCCAATGAACGTTGGAGGCGGCGTGCTTCGGGTCCTGCGGGGTGGTAGTTGGTATGACGAACCGAAGTTCGTTCGTTGCGCCAACCGGCACTGCAGCGCACCCGACCAACGCTACTACGCCCCCGGCTTTCGTCTTGTGAGGATTTGGTAGCTTTTGTTCTTGCTGGTCATTCAAAACCCCCGGTCAACTGCATCTTACAGACTTGCCGGGAATGATTTTCGGTAACACGTCGACCAAAGCCGGCACCGGTGGTAGACGAACTTGAAAGGTGGCGGTCCATCCCGCTCACCGGTTCACCCTCCGTGAGTATTTTCGGCGTAAGCGAGTCTCGAAGGTGATCCGCCTGGGAAGCTCCCACGCAGGTTCCGAACTGCTGCTCGCTTCCCGAGGCATCCAGAGGATTTCCATCGTAGAGTATCCCTCGGGCAGGGCATTCGTCGTTGGGAAGCCAGCACAGCTCTCCTCGTTGTTGAGAAATGGAATCAAAAATCCTTGCCATTTCCGAATCATTTGCTGACTGAATCCCCGTGGGAGAGGAGTTTAGGTTCTGGCAAGAAACAGAAACCACCTAAGCCACCGATCAGACGCAGATTTCCTGGGTTTATCACGTAGAGTGGCAAGTGGTACGACGAGTGCCTTCGTGATTTTGAAAACCTATCGCGAAGCGATATAGGACATCGTCCTGAGAGCGTCGGGCCGTCTATAGACTCGATCATCAGGTCGCTTATCACGGCTGGGGCCTGGGGGGCTACCACGCCAGAAAGCGGTATGTCCATGTTGCGGTGACTTTTCCTCTCGCCCGTTACCAAGGCATCTTATTGGCCTGAGTTCTTTCAACCCGATGGGGAAACGAACCAATCAACTACGGGGATGGTGGTGTGTCCTGAAACTGCCAAAACCGCTCTCATTAACATACGACTTGCGTGTAGGTTGGGCAAACCGTATAATTTTGTGACCTTCCGATTGTTCAGGAAATATCTGTGCCGGAACCCGATCCTAAAATGCGGTTCGGCATCTGTTGACAGCTAAGTTGAGGTATTATTCAGGTCAAGAGAGGTTTCGTATTTCCACCATGCATGATGCAAAAGTTCAGGCTGTTCAGAGGATTTTCAGAGACAAACGCGTTTCACTCAATAAAAAATAACTGCAGCTCTTGATAGATTGGCGATGAGGAGAGATACGGGTCCCGCGCGGGTAACGGCTCCAGTTGTTCAAATAAGGGAATCTCATGAGATGGGATCGAACAAACCGTCCGTTATGGCTCCGCTGTATAGTGGGTGTTCTTGTCGCTGTCCTCGCCGCTGCTATTCGATTGGAATTCCTGGAAGTCCTTGAGCTTCGTGCCGCTTTCGTGACCTTCTACCCCGCTGTGGCGGTTGCTGCGCTGTACGGAGGATTTGTCGCGGGGCTTCTGGCCACAGTCGTCTCAGCCGCTTTTGCCGCCTATTTCTGGATGGAGCCGATTGGCCAATTCGCAATTACAAATTTAGCCGACCTGATAAGCATGGTCATTTTTTTCGTCGGCGGCGCCATGATCTCCTATCTGGCCGAAGCGATGTATAGCGCCCAGGCACGGGCGCACATAGCAGAGGAACAGTCCAGACTTGCTGCCGAGCGTGAAAAAGCGGCTGTCGACCTCCAGCAAAGTGAGAGCAAGTACCGCGAACTCGTCCAGAACGCCAACAGCGCCATCATCCGTTGGAAACGCGACGGGACCTTAACCTTTTTTAACGAATACGCTCAGAAGTTCTTCGGCTACAGCGCGGAAGAGGTTATCGGCAAGAGCGTAAATATCCTCATGCCTGAAGAAGAGTCTACCGGGGGCGATCTGAGCGATCTGGTTCAGAATATAGTTGACCATCCGGAAATGTACGCAAACAATATAAATGAGAACGTTCTGCGGGACGGCAATAGGGTTTGGATGACCTGGACCAACAAGCCGGTATTCGACCAGGACGGGCAAGTGCTGGAGATACTTGCCATCGGAAGCGATATTACCGAGTCCAAACGGGCGGAGCAGGCTCTGTTGAAATCAGAAAAGCAGTTGGAAATCCTGGCTTCTGAACTGCTTAACTCTCAGGAGGCCGAGCGGCGGAGAATATCTATCGGATTGCACGATGAACTGGGGCAGGCCCTTATGCACTTGAAATTCAAGGCTGCCTCCTTCATAAAGAAATATCAAAATATCCCTATTCCCTCGACCGATGCTGGCGACGGATTGCTTTCCAGTGTTGACGAAATAATCGAGTACGTGCGCAGGCTCTCACGGGAATTGAGCCCTTCGGTCCTGGAGGAGATTGGATTGACTTCATCCATCGAGTATCTGGTCGAGCAGTTCTGCGATCATTACAACATGCGTTGTAATTCCATCAAGCTGGATCAAATAGATCATGTTTTTCCATTTGAGACACAATTAAATATCTTCCGAATCTTTCAGGAATGCCTTGCTAATGCTGCCAGACACGCTCAGGCGGCAACGCTATCCGTGACCGTCAAGAAGCAGGCTGATCACGTCTTATTTCGGGTGCACGATGATGGAAAGGGCTTTGACGTCAAACAGCGGCCCCCTTTTGACGGAGGTCAAAGAGGCATCGGAATTTCCGCAATGCAGCAGCGGGTGCAAATGGTGGGAGGGAGCTTTGAAATCTGGAGCGCGGAGGGCATGGGCACCCGTGTGTCGTTTAGCGTTCCTGTCACCGAGGGGGTTTAGACAATGGAGCCATATCGAATTCTCATCGCCGACGACCATGTCCTCATCCGGGAAATGATTAGAAATACCCTCGAGAAACTGCCCTCTATCCAAGTCGTGGGAGAGGTGGCCGATGGACATAAGCTACTCGAGCACTTGGAGCAATCAACTCCCGATATGATCTTACTTGATATCACCATGCCGGGTATGCATGGTTTGGAGGCGCTCCAGACAGTCAAGAGCCGATTCCCCCAGATAAAAGTATTGATTCTGACCATGCACAAATCCCGACAACACATTGCCCGCGCCTTTGAGCACGGGGCAGACGGTTACATTTTGAAGGAAAACGCACTCGCAGATCTTGTTTTTGCTATCGAAAAGATCAGGCAGGGAGAAAGTTACGTCTCCAGTCTGGTTTTGACCCAGATCACGGAAATTTTTCGCCAGAAGCTGCCACAGGATAAGAGTGGATTAACAGAACCGTTGACTGCCAGGGAAAAGGAGATTTTACAACTTGTTTTGGAAGGAAAATCTTCAAAAGAAATTGCCGAACTTTTATGTGTCAGCATTATTACGGTATACAACCATCGCACCAACATCAAGAATAAATTGGGAATCAGAAAAAATATCGATTTATTTAAATATGGTGTTAGACATGGATATATTCAATCTTATGATTAAAGTGAGCAGCATCATCTACTTATGAAACGATAATCGTGATCGGCACCATCCTTCAACTTTTCTGGTAGATCTTGCCCGCGCGTAGTAAAAACTACTATGGGCTTGTAAATTTCAACCGGCTCCAAATACATACTTCCAGGTATTTTCAAAAGATAGCTGCCAAAATATCTTTCCTGTGGCCTGAAGCCATACGATCCGGCACGCTTTGCCATAACAGGCACCATTGACTCCATGCGCTGAAATGGGTTTTTCTGGATAAGAGGTAATGCGTCTCAAAAGACCAAGAAACGCTGTGGACGCTATGGAAGATTTTAAGAATTCCAGAGTAGCCATAGTGGACGACGACCTGCTCGTCTGCGAGACTCTCACTGAGGTAACTAGAAACTGGGGGCTCTGCGCGGAATTCTTTACCAAGCCTGAAAGCGCCTTGAAACATATCCGCGACAACGGGTGCGATATCGTTCTGCTCGACATTTTTGTATCCGATGTCAGCGGACTGGACCTGATCCCGAAGATCAGTAACGAAGCGTCGGATGATCTCAAAATTTTAATCATAACGGGATTCGCCGATAAGGATACGGCGATCCAGGCATTGCGATTCGGCGCCTTCGACTTGTTGGAAAAGCCCTTTCACAAAGAACTCCTGTACCATTCGATCTTGAGGGCCGTGAAGTCCCTGGAAAATGAGAGGGGATTTAGAACACTCATAGACGATCTGAAACAGAGCCGCTCGGAACTGCTAGGTCAGCACAAGCTGCTTGAAAACCTGAATGCACAACTTCGCGACACCAACAGAGTCCTGACGATTTTTGCTCAAACCATCGAGCGAGAGAGAGAAGATGTTGAGAAGAGAATCGCTGTGAAATTAAGAAATCTAATAATACCCATGGTCCAGAAGCTGCGGAATGACAAGGCCCTTTCCAGGTATGAAGGCCAACTCGATATGCTGACTATGCAGATCGAAGACCTGACTTCCGGGTTCACCATGGACTCTCGCGTGGCAGCGGTCCTTTCATTCACCGAACTGCGGGTTGCGTCCCTTATCAAAAATGGCATAACTACCGAAGACATAGCAAGGCAACTGCACATCGCTGAGAATACTGTGCGAACTCACAGGAAAAATATCCGCAAGAAGCTAAAGATAGACAACGTGCAGTACAGTTTGAGAAATTTCCTCAATTCCAGAACATGACCTTGTTAGTAGAGTCGGACAATTCAGCGGTTTGTCTTCATTGGCGGAAAAAATCCTTAGAATAATCCGCATTTGAAGGAAGACGCACTCGCAGGTCTTGTTTTTGCAATCGAAAAGATCAGGCAGGGAGAAAGTTATGTCTCCAGTCTGGTTTTGACTCCGATCACGGAAATTTTTCGCCAGAAGCTGCCACAGGATAAGAGTGGATTAACAGAACCGCTGACTGCCAGGGAAAAAGAGATTTTACAACTTGTTTTGGAAGGAAAATCGTCCAAAGAAATTGCCGAACTTTTATCTGTCAGCATTATTACAATATACAATCATCGCACCAACATCAAGAATAAATTACGAATCAGAAAAAATATCGACTTATTTAAATATGGTGTGAAACATGGATATATTCAATCTTATGATTAAAGTGATCAGCAGCATCTGTTTATAAAACGATAATCATGACCGGCGCCGCCCCAAGTCTTTTTGGTAGATCTTACCTGTGCGTAGTAAAAACTACTATGGGCTTATAAATTTCAACCGGCTCCAAATACATACTTCCAGGTATTTTCAAAAGATAGCTGCCAAAATATCTTTCCTGTGGCCTGAAGCCATACGATCCGGCACGCGTCGCCATAACAGGCATCATTCAGTCCATGCGCTGAAATGGGTTTTTGGGGGTGGGGGTGAAAGCCCTCTAATCCGCAGATGAAAGGGATTCCCATGCCCCTTTTTGACCGCGTATTGGAAAGAGTCTTTTCTTGTTCGGGCAACCGTTTGCATGAAATCAGTAGGAATCACCAGCAGGAGCGAGTTCGTTATATCGAACCATTTTCCAGAATAAGACTGTATGAACAGGAGAAAGTTCTTGAAAACGGCTGGTTTGGCAGGCATTGGGGCAAGTGCAGTAACCGCAACCCCGTCGGATTTTGACAGGAAAGCGTGGAGGTTCATGCCTGCCAAAGCGCTTCCTTTTGCCCGGAGTTCAACCGATACTATTGAAATCCCGATATGAAGGAAAAACATTACTATACATCTCTGACCAGGAACATGACCATAATTGTCGTCCTGGTCTCCTTCACACCGTTAATTCTGATATCCGGTCTCATTGGCTACTATTGCGAGACCTCTTATCGGGAAAAGGTCGTGGCACATCTGCAGGAACTGGTTGAAAAGCATCAGCAGAACATAAATTCGTATCTCGATGAAAAACTTTCTTACATAAAAGTCATGGCGGATTCCTACACTTACGATGAACTGACCAACGAGGCATTTCTCCAGAACAAGCTGGTTATTCTCCAAAATGCCTATTCAGGCGTTTTTGTGGATCTTGGGGTGGTAAACTCAGCGGGCATACAGATTTCATACGCAGGCAATCTCACGCTGCTCATGGCCGATTACTCCAAGGCGCAATGGTTCCAAGAAGCCATCAAGAGAGACTATTACATATCGGATGTTTTCTCGGGTCTTCGCCGGACGCCTCATTTCATCATCTCTGTAAAGAAAAGGCACGGAGATACTGAATGGCTCCTGCGTGCGACAATAGATTTCGTGGCTTTCAATTCACTGGTTGAAAGAATTCGCATCGGGAAGACAGGTTCAGCTTTCATAGTCAATAGCGCGGGAGATTATCAGACACGCCCGAGGGCTGAACTCGTGCCCGATATGAGCGGCCTGCTGAGGAGTATGCCGTGGAACAGGACGAAGGGGCAGGAAAGCTATCCGACTGTTTCATCCCTGGTTCGGGTGATCAAAACGTTTTCATCGGGCAGGAATGCGGTATCTGGAATAATAAGAAATCAGAACGGGAATATCATATGCATTCTGGTGCCGCTCAAAGCTGGAGATTGGACTCTGGCCTACGAACAGGTCGAAGATGACGCGTTCTCCGAGATCCGCCGCGCAAGGGTCCTGGCTCTGACTATTTTTGTCTCCGGCAGCCTGGGAATTATTCTTGTTGCGCTTTTCTTCTCCCGCAAGGTGGTTCGCCAGATCGAAAAGGCCGATTTGGAGAAGGAAATGATGAACGAGCAGGTAATAGAGGCCGGGAAGCTGGCCTCAATCGGCGAACTGGCTGCCGGGATAGCACACGAGATAAACAATCCTGTGGCCATTATGGTTGAGGAAGCCGGGTGGATGGAAGACCTGCTAGATGAGCAAGAGCTTCAGGAGAGTCAAAACGTGGAAGAATTCAGGCGATCACTCAAGCAGATCAGCCTTCAGGGGGTGCGGTGTAAAGAGATTACTCATAAACTGCTCAGCTTTGCCCGCAAAACGGACCCGGCTTATCGCGAGATCCAGGTGAACGATACAATTGAAGAAATCCTGAGCATTTGCGACCAGCGCTCGAAATTCAGCAACATTCGGATACAGGCCGACCTTGACAGTAGTCTGCCTCCTATTTCTGCCTCGCCGACGGAATTGCAGCAGGTTTTTATGAATCTCATCAATAATGCTATTGACGCGATAGGTTCCGGGGGCGGCTTACTCGAAATCCGGAGCGGAGTGGAGGGAAACAAAGTGGTTGTGGACATCGCGGACACCGGACACGGAATCTCCAAAGAGATTATGTCGCACATATTCGAACCATTTTTCACGACCAAGCCTGTCGGAAAAGGTACGGGGCTGGGGCTGTCGATCTGCTACGGAATCATCAAAAAACTCGGAGGGGATCTCACCGTGGACAGTTCAATTGGGCTTGGCACAACTTTCCATGTATCTGTTCCCATTCACGGTGAGACTTTCTGATCCGTATTGCGAAAAGGTTCGCAGATGAGTTGAAAGCGATGCTGAATACCTCTGTACTGATAGATGATGAAGCTCCTTTTGTACAGGCTCTTGCCAGGCAACTAACCTGGCGTAAACTCAAGGTCCTTTCGGCGCCTGGCGGTTCTGAGGCCCTCGATGTCCTTGAGAACGAATCAAGGTAGATGTGGTAATTCTCGATTCAGATGCCCGGAGTTGATGGGATTGACACCTTGCGGCAAATCTATGCCGTCGTTCCGGATTCGAGTTTCAGCGCCAATAGATCAAAGGAGGTCCCACCCAATGAGTGGTCCAAGGCTGGTGTATGAATTTCTAAAGGCTTCTTCCATTGCCCATGCGCAGTGGGACTTAGAGGTGTCGACGTCGATCATCAAGAACCGCAAAAAGCTTATCGTATTGCTTATGCTCCTCGCGCCCATTCTACTGGTGTCTCTGCTTGAAGCAGCTCCTTTGCTGGGCGGCAAAGAAGCTTATGCCCCAGCTTTCTATTCAACAAACATATTCCTCATTTCGATAGCGATCGGTCTTATTGCCGGGCTTATCACCGGATGCATAGGCGCAGGCGGCGGATTCATCATCACTCCGGCCCTTATGGCCGCTGGTGTTAAGGGTATTCTGGCTGTCGGCACCGATATGTTTCACATTTTCGCCAAAGCCATCATGGGTACCGCCGTTCACAGGAAACTCGGTAACGTCTCATGGAAGCTCGCTATAGCATTCCTGGTGGGGTCGGGAGTGGGCACGTGCATTGGCGGCTACCTGAACAGGTTGCTCTACCTTATGAGCCCGATTCTGAGCGATGCTTTCATCAGTTCCGTTTACTCCGTTATTCTCGGTTTCCTCGGTTTCTACGCGCTGTTCGACTTCCTGAAGTTACGCAAAGGCCGCACCGGTGGAGATGCTCACGGTTCAGGACCTTCCGGCACCCTCAATATCGCGGTCAAACTGCAGGCGATTAAAGTCCCGCCGATGATTCCTTTCGATGAGGATTTCGTCCCGGGCGGCAAGAGGATTTCGTGGCTAATCGTCGCGGCAGGCGGCTTGGTTGTGGGTACCCTTGCCACGCTTATGGGCGCCGGCGGCGGATTCGTAACCTTTCCCATGTTTGTATATATATTCGGTGTTTCCTCCATGACGACCGTTGGCACAGATATTCTTCAGATCATCTTCACCGCCGGTCTTGGGGCTATCGGGCAGTATGCGATTTATGGATACGTCTTCTACTCGCTGGCCATGGGGATGCTGATCGGTTCGCTGCTTGGCATCCAGGTCGGCGCCCTGACCACCAAGGTCGTCAAGGGCATTCATATCCGCGGCTTCTACGCCGTATCCATCCTGGCCGGCTTCGTAAACCGCGCCGCCACGCTTCCCAGGAAAATGGTCGAACTCGAAGTAGTTAGCCTTCCGAAGGTGGTTACTTCCAATATTGAGTTCGTTGGAAATGTCCTGTTTTGGGTCGTTGTGGGCATCTTCGGGGTCTGGATTTTTTCGAAGTTTTTCAGCAACATTGCGAAATTGAGAGAAGAGACAAATGTGCCTCAGATTGCCGCCAAACCGGCGACGGCTCAATAAGCTGATATAGAGGAGATATCGAAATGTTGGTACGAAACAAGAAAACCATGAGTATTGGCGCATTGCTGGGGTTGAGCTTCATCGGTGTATTGATGCTGATTTTCTCCCCGGTATTCGGCGAGGGGAAAAATGGGCTGGAATATTCCGATGCGCTCTTTAATAAACTGGCCAAAGGTTCATCCTACTTTATTCCGGAACTCACCGAGAGCCTCAAGGAAGTGCAGGGAAAGGATATCGGCGGGACCACCATTAAGATGGAAAACGCCGATGCTGCTTCCAACGCCGCAAAGATCCTGACCCGGGCTCACATGAACGTGGTCGTAAAGGGCTCCGAGCTCACTATCAATGGCGACCTGGCCAAGGAACTCGGTAATGTTTTGGATGACTCCAGCGCCATGTACTACAACAAGGGGAGCGAAATCTCCCAGAAGTACGGGATGGACGAAAAAGAGGTCATGTCCATATGGTGGGGGGTTCTGAAGAGGACGGCCAAGGAATTCCAGAAGACTAACAGGGTCGAGCAGTCGGACGTCATACTCGAGGTAATGAAGAAGGGCATCGAGCCGGCATTCAATTTCTACAACGTCGAGCCTCAGAAAGTATCGGATAAGTCCCTGACGGTAACGGGTCTGTTGCTCTTTTATATTCTCTATACCATGTGGTGGGGCTATGCAATTTTCTACCTTTTCGACGGCCTCGGGTTAAGCATGACCAAAGCCAAGGTAAAGCAGGAGGTATAAGAAGCATAAGTTTCGCCGTCCTGTCTCATTGTCACGATTGCTGTACCCCGGGGAAGTTCAGGAAGGTAGAAATTAACGATGTTGGATTAAAGCTTCCTGGCTTTGAAAACGGAGAAGAGGCGCACGGATGCAATGTGGAAGATTTCTATGTAGATATCTCGGAAAGGGCCAAGCTCATTGAGGAGATCTGCGAAAAAGAAATGTTTTTGCCTTTAGCCTGCTCGTTCAATCCTTCCCAGGAGACATCATGCTCGACAATGTACTTATGCACCTGGCACCGACTGATGTACCGATCACTTGCTTCATCCTCTCCGTCATACTGAAGTTTTTGCGCCCGATCCTGGACTGCAACTCAACAAGTCGCAAGCTCTTCACCGTTGTTGCACTGGGAACAATCATGCTCGGTACCATGTCAGTGACCGTTGGAGCACAAGCACCAAATCCTTTTTCGACTGCTGCCAAACATGCAGAGATGGCGGCGAAGGCAAAGGATCTCTGCGAGATTCATCAACACCTGCAGAATGTGCTGAACTGCCTGGAAGGTTCCACCGGAAAGGACTTCAAAGCATGGGCTGGCAACCCGTGTACGGGTAAAGGAGCGCTGCAGACCCTGCCGAAAGGCTCACTCAACCTGGCGAGGGCACGAAAAGTAATTGCCTTGGCCAGAGAGGGTGTAAAGTTGCAGGATGTGCCACCGGCTCATTGTGTGGCCCGGGCCATCAAAGCCATTCTGGCCGAGGCCCAGAAGCGGTAAGAAAGATCGGTGCCTTACGGAATCAATTCTTCCGGTTAAGGCAGCATCCCCCATGAAACACAGCATTATTTTTGCCAAGGCAAATGTTTTTCGCGCTAACAAGAGGTTAGGTGAGTACGTGCTCGATCTTGAGAAAAAGTTCTGTTAGCTTTTTCTCTTGCCCGTTACTATCGGATAATGTTCGCCCTAGGTATATGTCGGGTTATACCGCCGATGTGATTGCACATCGCAGCATTCTGGTAGAAGGAGTTAATTTCATAAGGAAACCTTTCGGCAGCGACGATCTTGCGGCAAAAGTCAGACAAGTGTTGGACCACTTGGAATAGAAGGCTAAAATCGTGTCAGCGTTGCTCTCCTCCTGAAGATCGAGAACCAGAAGAGTCAGATTCTCAAGATTGCTGAATCATTGTGCGAGCAGTTGGAAGGGCAAGCGATTCTAGAATTGGGAAAGTGGTGTGAACTATCTCAGGGAATACGAAGCCGCCACCCCTCAATAGTCTTACCCACAGTGCAACCATCCCGGTCCTCGATGGTCTGACCACCGCGCGCCATTGACACCCCGCCGTGCCTCAAGTATGATCTTAACGGGCTCAAGTGGTTGAAAAATTAACTAATTGCCGGTTCTGGCAGACCGCCGGACTTTGCGGCTATCGTAGAGGGTAGTTTTGATTAGGTTGTAGCGTTGACGCTGCGGTTGCTCGCGCTATCCAGTGAGTTCGACCGCATACAGGAACCGGATTTGAAGACCAGCGGTTATTTCAGGCACATGCAAAAAAGGCCCGACAGGGCAAGAATACGGGACGAGTGGCAATGAGGGTAAAGTATTTTTCAGATACTGATACGGCGCTGGTTGAATTTACTGATCACGAGGTAGTAGAGACTAGAGAGATTAGCGAAAATATATATGTTGACCTCGACAAACAGGGAAACCTGGTGAGCATGACAATTGAGCACGCACGCACCAATGCCCGACTCAATGAGTTCTCATACCAGGAGATCGGTCTCTCTCAAGATGAGGGCCGAACAATGCCGTGAACGGCGCTGGCGGCTTGGATAACTCATTATAGGGAGAGATTGGGAGGAAGCACGGGGGCAAGATTCTTTCGAATAAAGCGGCAATGTGAAATCCGGCAGGTTAAGCCTCACCGTGCGAGTTAAGCGTTAGCCGCCAGCAACCTTTTGGGTGCGGTTCTCTACTTGCCTTGCAAAGTGCTGCCCGCAGCGTTTATTCTCACCTCTACCGAGTGTTCCCGATGGTCGTCAACAAGGGGAACGGTCTTGTCGTCTTGCTCGACGCCGTCAACTGTTACAGCCATTTCATCTTTGCCTGTTCGAGTTTGTAGAACGGCAATGTGGTAGACCGTCTCGCGATACCGGTAGTGCATCTTGAACCCATCCCAATCCGCAGGAAGGCACGGCGAAAAATACAGTTTATCGACTTCGAGTCTGAGCCCCAGGAGTGATTCAACCATCAGCCTGTACATCCAGGCAGCCGAGCCCGTGTACCAGGTCCAGCCGCCACGGCCGGTATGGGGCGGCACCGCATAGACATCGGCCGCAGCGACATAGGGTTCCACTTTGTAGGTGGCAACCTCCTCGGCCGATCTTGCATGGTTCACCGGGTTGATCATGTTAAAGAGTTCCCACGCACGCCGGTTGTCCCCCAGGCGAGCGAAGGCCATTGCCGCCCAGATTGCCGCATGCGTGTACTGCCCGCCGTTTTCTCTCACGCCCGGGACGTACCCCTTGATGTAGCCGGGATTCAGCGCCGACTTGTCGAAGGGCGGATCAAGAAGTTGGATCAATCCATCCTCCCGGCGAACGAGGCGCTTATCCACAGCTTCCATGGCAATGCGTGAACGCCTGGTGTCTCCCGCACCGGATAGAACGGACCAGCTCTGCGCAATCGAATCGATCCGGCATTCGGGGTTAACCGACGATCCAAGCGGCGAGCCGTCGTCGAAGTAAGCGCGGCGATACCACTCGCCGTCCCAGCCGTGAGCTTCGATATTGCGGCGCAGCTCGGCCGCCCCTCTTTCACAACGCCCGGCAAAAGACACGTCGCCATGGGTGCGCGCAACCTCGGTGAAGCGCATGAGCACTTCATACAGGAAAAATCCCAGCCACACGCTTTCACCTTTGCCGTGTTCGCCCACCAGGTTCATGCCGTCGTTCCAGTCACCGGAGCCGATGAGCGGCAACCCGTGCTCACCGAATTTGAGGCCGTTCATGATGGCTCGGACACAGTGTTCGTAAAGACTCGCCGCCTCCTCAGAACGCCCCGGCAGATCGTAATAAGAGTCCTCATCCGCGCTTACAGGGCGGCCTTCGACGAAGTGGACGGGCTCATCCAACACTCCCGTGTCCCCTGTGTTCAGCACATAGCGGCACGTCGTGAGCGGCAGCCAGAGGTAATCGTCCGAACAGTGAGTCCGCACGCCCCGGCCGGTTGGAGGATGCCACCAATGCTGAACATCTCCTTCCGGAAATTGACGGGCCGCGCACAGGAGCAGGTGCTCGCGCACGAGATGCGGTCTGGCGTGGATGAGCGCCATCACGTCCTGCAACTGATCGCGAAAACCGAAGGCGCCTCCCGACTGGTAGTATCCGCTTCGCGCCCAAAGCCGGCACACCAGGGTCTGGTACAACAGCCAGCCGTTTGCCAGCAGGTTGAAGGACCGGTCGGGGGTTTCCACATTTACCGCGCCGAGGGTGTGCGTCCAGTGCTGCCACACCACATCGAGGGCGACGCGCGCAGCGATTGATCCACGAAAGCGGCTGACCAGGTTTCTTGCATCGTCGACGTCTCGCCCGACGCCGAGCCTGAAGACGATCTCACGCTCTTGCCCGGCGGCCAGTTCGAAGCTCACCTGGATCGCGGCGCAGGGATCCAGGGCGGCCCCCACTTTGCCGGTAAGGCGCATGCGCGTCATTGCGGCAGGAGCGCGCAACGTGCCGTTGCGGCCCAGGAATTCAGTCCGATCGCCGCTTGCGGTGCGGGATGTCTCGTCCACATCGAAGAATGCCGTGCGGTCGCGAAACTCCGTGTTGTAGGGGTTGCGCGCGAAGAGCGCGCCGCTCTTCGGGTCGATTTCGGTGATCACGTGCATGCTCGATTTCGGCCGCAGGTCGCCAAGGACCCATTCCACATACCCGGTGGCGGAGAGCCGGCGGGATCGTCCCGTCTCGTTTCGTACCTTGAGCACCGTGAACTTGATCGCTGAGTCAAGGGCCGTGTAAACCCACATCTCGGTGCGGATGCCGCGCTCCGTGTGCTCAAATACACTGTAGCCGAAGCCGTGCCGTGTGACGTAAGGTGTCGTTCCGCGGCAGGGCAGAGGCGTGGGTGACCAGAAATGGCCGCGCTCGTCGTCACGGATGTAAAATGCCTCTCCGCCCGAATCTCTCACAGGATCGTTTTCCCAGGGAGTAAGACGGAACTCATGGGCATTCTCGCTCCAGGTGTAGGCAATGCCGCTCTCTGAAATGACGGTCCCGAAGTACGGGTTGGCCAGCACATTCACCCACGGCGCCGGTGTCACCTGCCCGGGCGCCGTGGTAACGACGTACTCACGCCCATCCGGGGTGAATCCGCCCAGCCCGTTGTAGAACGTCAGATCAGGGCGTGGCAGCGGGGCGACCGCCGCAGGTTCAGGGCGAAGGGTTCGGGTCGGGGTAAGCAGGGGTACGGTTACTTCCACCTGAGTGCGGCCGTTGATCTGGTCCTCCAGCGTCCCCCGGCTGTCGGTGATGATGGCGCGGGAGACCGTTTGGATCAGGATACGGTCCTCTTCGGCTATCTGGTCGGCGGGTCTTACGAAAATGCCGCCGGGTCGATCTGTCACGTTGGCTTCGGTGCCTGCGGCGATGAGGCCCATGATCTGGTCATGCAGGAGTTGCCGGTAACCGGCGTGATCTTCGTTCCAGATCACCAGGTCCACCGCCAGTCCGTTTAGACGCCAGTATGCGTGGGCCTGCACGAGTTGGCGCACCAGGTCGATATTGGCCGGATCTTCGATTTTCAGCAGGACAATAGGCAAATCGCCGGAGATGGCGTAGCCCCAAAGACCGGATTGTCCCCGGCGGTTCTTTATGAGGACGCTCGCATCGGCTCGCAGTGAATTATTAGCGTAGATGATCGAGCCGGCAAGGCGGCAGTAAAGCTGCGCGTCGGCCTGCGTGGTATTGATCTGCCGCAGGAGCACCTGGCTGTGTGTCCATGCCAGATCGAAGACGCGATCCGCGAGACGCCGATCCTGGTATTTTTCAACATGGCCCAGGCACGCATCGCGGGTTTCGCCCATGCCGGTGACGATATTTATCGTTGCCGATTTTTCAGGATCGAGCGTTATTCGATACCGGATGGCGACAATGGGGTCCAGCACCGAGCCTTGGCTGCCCGAAAGCGCCCTTGAGGGACCTGATGAACCATTCATCGCTTGCGGATCGGCGACAGTGTTTCCTCGGCCGATAAACTGCATCCGATCGGTCTCGTAAGAAATCTCCCCGACTTTGGCCCCATGCACGGCCATCAGGTGAAACATCCATGGCGCCTGCTCGTCGATGGAGCGGGGCCGGCGAGTGCAAAGAATCGCCCGCTGCCGCCGGATGATCTCGGTTTGAACAAAGAGATTGCTGAACGCCGGATGCAGTGCGTCCGCGGCGGGCGGCGCCAGGACCACTTCGGCATAACTCGTCACGTCAATCTCTCTGCGCCTGCGAGAGCGGTTGGTGATAGTGATTCGGCGCAGCTCGATATCATCTTCCGGCGAAACAACGACCTCGGTGTAGGCGTCAAGGTCGTCATGCCGGCAGCGAAACTCGGCTCGCCCTTCCGAAAAAACCACCTCGAAGTTTTTCGACCGTTTAAGCGTGGGCTGATATGTTGTTGACCAGAAACTGCCGCTGGTCACGTCCCGGATGTAGCAGAACGAGCCCCGGTTGTCGCGGGTGCTGTCTTCGCGCCAACGCGTGACTGCGATGTCTTTCCATCGGCTGTAGCCGCCTCCGGCGTTCGTGATCATCACGTTGTATCTGCCATTCGACAACAACTGGACTTCAGGAACCGGCGTGTCCGGGCTGCTTAGAACACGCACCGGAGTCTCCGCGCCGATGGAGGCCGCATGTAACTCGGAAAGCTCGGTAGTGTGCGCATAGAATGCAGTAGCCTTGGGGACCCGCTCCTGCAGCAGCAGCATGGTCGCCTGGAACAGGGGTTCCGACTCGAATCGTTTCTGCATTGGACGGCCCAGGAGTAGATAGGCCAAAGAGAGAAAGCTCATGCCCTGGTGATGTGCCATGAAGGAGTGAACCACGGCGCTCGACTGTCCGCGCGGCAGGCGCGAAGGAGTGTAGTCGATCGCTTCATAGAAGCCGTATTTTCCTTCAAACCCTTCGGCTGCCAGCCGCTCGAGATTCAAACACGCCTTGTCGGGCGCCACCATCAGAGCCAGCGCCGAAGCATAAGGCGCAATTACCAGGTCCTCGGCGAGCCCTCGTTTGAGCCCCAGGCCGGGCACGCCGAATGCCCGGTACTGGTAGTTGAGATTAACATCGATTGCATTGTAGCCGCATTCTGAAACGCCCCAGGGCACCCCGCATTTTCTCCCATACTCGATCTGGCTGGCCACAGCCGCCTTGCAGGTCTTGTCGAGCAGTGTGTTTTCGTATGTCGGCATCACCAGGAGCGGCATGAGGTACTCGAACATCGACCCGCTCCATGAAAGCAGAATTGGCTCTCCACCGGTGGTGGTGAGCAGGCGTCCCATGGCGAACCAGCTTTCCTGGGGCAACTCTCCTTGAGCAATTGCCACGAAACTGGAAAATCTCGCTTCCGAAGCCAGTAGATCGTAGTAGCTTGAGTCCCGCCTATGCTCGCTGACGTTGTATCCGATAGCCAGTAGACGACGTGCCTTATCGAACAGGAAATCATACTCCATATGGGCAAGCTCGTTTGATTGCAGGGCAAGGCCTTCAACAGCCGCTAACCTCGCGCCGGCACGCTGGCTTGCCTCTGCGATGAGCGTTCGAAGCTCATCGAGCCACGCCTTTTCCTCGGGTGTCACCTTCAAGGCGAGCCGTTGCTCGATTTCCGGCATGAACTCCACTTCAAGGTTGGAGAGTTGGCGCAGCGTTGGTATCCCGTCGATACCGCGTAAGCCCTGGAGTCTATTCTGAGAGGACAAGAGCGGTGTCCACGGAGCGAGAAACATTATTTCATCGAGGGCATCCCGGCACTGCTGGACAAACGAGTGCGCCCACCACCTCAATTGGTCCTCGGGGCCGGTGGCGGGGCCAAAGCCGGGATTGGCGCTCAAAGCTTCGGAGGAGGCAGAGGCGGAGGCCACGTCTTCGGCCAGCGCTGCCAACCGGTGCAGGCACAGTCGTGCCGCCTCAAGCGTCGCCGGTTGGGAAACGGCCGCCAGATCCAGGTCCTTCTGAAGTTGAGCAAGCTGGACCGGAACAGAGCCTCCCGCAACGTCTACGAGGACCCTCAATGTGTCGCCGAGCCCGTCGAACAGGCGTGCTCCCAGGATATTGTCATCGGGAAGAGCGAGCAGACCCTGCCGCAATGCCAGCAGATGGCCTGCGAGATTCCCGCTGTCAACCGACGAAATGTAGAGGGGCAGCAGCGGCTTCAAAGATTGCGTGTCGTACCAGTTATAGAAATGCCCCCGGTGACGCTCCAGGGTTTCCATTGTGCGGAAGGCGTTCGCTGTACGTTCGATGAATCGTCCGGATGAAATGTAGCCGAAATCGAGTGCGGTTAAATTCGCAAGCAGCGCGAATCCCATGTTGGTGGGCGACGTGCGGTGCGCGACCACGCCGAAGGGGTTCTCCTGAAAGTTATCGGGCGGCAGCCAATGATCCTCCGGGCCGACAAATGTCTCGAAGAACGCCCAGGTTTTCCGGGAGAGCTTCCGGAGAAAGATCGTCTGCTCAGTCGTGAGTCTTGCTTCGCGGCGGCCGAGTGGCCGGCTGATCCACCATACGATGGCGGGCGAGGTAAACCAGAGGCCCAGGAGGGGCAGAGACACAACTAACGCTGCCGGTCTCAATAGCGCGAGAGTAATCGCAGCGGCAGCGGCAATGACCGGGGCGATCCACATAATCCGGCACGAACCGGCGAGGTCAGTGCGGCCATCGTGGTCCGGGCCGCTCGAAGGGTTCCATTCGAGAAGCCGCCGGTGCGTTATCAGCAGGCGCCAGGCCGTTCGCACAATCGCATCCAGACTGAAAAATGCCTCGTAAGGGAGACACACGAGCGTAAATATAGCCTGAGCAAGGCGCCGGCCGGTCGAGCGGACCGTGGCGGCGAGGTGCTGACCCAGGGTCACATCGCCCGGCTTTTGAATTACATCCAGGACAGCGCTGATCAATGAAGGAAGCAGGATGATTCCCATCACCGACAAGGTCCAGAACCAGGCCGATGGCAACTCTATCCAGCCAAGCAGCAACAGGAGTGTCAAAGCCGCGGGTGCGAGACTCCGCCGCAGGTTGTCGAATATCTTCCATCGGGACAGCATAGAAAGCGGATTCTTTTGAAGGCGCGCATCGGGGCCTGGAATGCCCGGCGTCACCCACTGCGCAATCTGCCAGTCCCCGCGAATCCAGCGGTGCCGGCGGCTCACGTCCGCGCTGTAGCGAGACGGGTACTCCTCGTATAACTGTACATCGCTCAACAGCCCGGCACGCGCGTAGCACCCTTCCAAAAGATCGTGGCTGAGGATCCGGTTGGCGGGGAAACGCCCTTCCGTCGCGCGCTCAAACGCATCGACGTCATAGATCCCCTTGCCAATGAAGGAGCCTTCATCGAACAGGTCCTGGTAAACATCGGAAACGACGCGCGTGTAGGGATCTATACCCGGGTCACTTCCGCACATGCGCGCATACCGCGACTGGTTCGCTTCGGGCAGGCTCACCGCGACCCGCGGCTGAAGAATGCCGTAACCCTCACAGACACGCTGTTTGTCTTCGTCGTAGCGCGGGCGATTCAGCGGGTGCGCCATGGCTCCCACAAACTGCCACGCCGAATCGCGCGCCAGGTGAGTATCCGTGTCCAGGGTGATCACGTATTTCACGTTCGCCAAAATCGCAGTTTCACCGACGACCAGCGAGAAGCGGTCGCCGTGGTCAGCATGCGCCCCGGCGCGCAAAAGCCAGTTCAAGTCCGCAAGCTTTCCCCGCTTGCGCTCGTAACCCATCCAGATCCGGTCCCGCGGACTCCAGCGGCGCGGGCGATGAAAGAGGAAAAAAGTATCGCCCTCCGAGTTCCTGTACTTTTCATTCAGCTCTTCGATTCTCTGCCGGGCCTGCAGCAACAGCGGTTCGTCTTCCGCCAGTGTTTCTTCGAGCGCATCTCGAAAGTCAGTCAGCAGGCCGAAGTGTAGGTGGTCGTCCAAGTTTGCCAGGAAACGGACTTCCAGCGCATCGATCAAATCCTCGATGTTCTGAGAACTTGTGAGCATAGTCGGGACTATCACCAGAGCACGCGATTCCTGCGGGATTCCTTTGGAGAAGTCCATTCGCGGCAGCGCATGCGGAGTCGCCAGCAGCGTGGCCAGCCAGTTTACCACGGCCACCGCCAGTTGGCTTGCGCACAGAAGTGAAAGAATCCCGGTGAGCGCGAGCAGCCACCCATGCAACCCTCCGCTGTGCGCCTTCTCCACCAGGAGCCAGGCGAAGAGCACTGCAAGCAGCAGGATCGTGCCGCCATACAACGGCAAAGGAAAACGGCGGCTGACTTTGCGAAGTGTATCAGAGGGTGACGAGCGCACCTTCGCCGTTGCTTCAAGCTGCGCCAATCCCTTGTCGATCAGGTAGAAACCGACATGTGCCGTGCGATGGTCGCTGCCTTTCCGCGCGGCGCCTTCATGCGCCAGTTGGATCGCTTGTCGCGCCACCTCGCTCTCGGAGTGCAGACTACGCTTCGCAGTCTTTTCCAGGACGTGGCGGTAGCGATCGCGGGTAGCAAAGTCCATCTTGCCGTAGACGTTGCCGGGGTCCTCACCCAGGGTCTGCTCGACAATACTCATCGTCTCGACGAACTCGCGCCAGTCCATCGCGCCCAGGGACCTGAGGCTGCCGATGCTGTTGCTCATCGAGACCTGGTCCGCGGCCTGTTGTTGGTTCTCCGAGCGCACCAACTCCTCGATGGTCAGGCCGGACTCGGACAGTTGCTGTTCAATCCAGGTGAGGGGCAACGCCAGAGCGGGGCCCTGCCCCTGCAAGCGACGCGTGAGTTCCGCAACAAACGAGCTGACCATCGGGGGGTTAGACCGTGCCATGTCGGCGATCGCCAGAATAAGGTTCTTCGGGTCCTTCGCGGCGATCTCCGTCAACTGGTCGGCCCAATAGTCGGCGCGGTTTCGATCCATCCTGTCAGCGGCGATCCGGACCGCAACCCGCCGAAGATTCTCGATCAGGGCCAGGCGCAGCATGATGGGGATGGCCCACAATTCGCCCAACTTCAGGATCGTCACCGTCTGGTAGGCGGCTAAGAAGCTGCTGAGGGTCTCCGGGTCCACCCGTCCATCGCCGTGCGAGATCGTTTCCAGCGCGAGGTCATACACTCGCGGAAGCCCCGCCGATGGGCCGTCAAGCAAGCGCGGCAGCTCTCGGCTGTATCCCTTTGGCAAGTGTCGCTTAGCTGTGCGTATCTGTTCTTCAATCAAATAGAAGTTGTCGAGCAGCCATTCCCCGGCCGGAGTAATCCGGCGGTCTGCCTTGACGGCCTCGGTCAGCAGGCTGTGGACTGAAAGCAAGACAGCTTCATTTTCGGCCAACCGCTTCAGAAGCCGGTCCCGCGGGCGTCCCGGGCTCAACCTGTGCCAGCCCGCCAGGGTCTTGCCGTGCTGCTCCATCTGATCGGCGCTGAATAACTCAGATCGCAGCGGTGGCTCGCTGTCGGCGTACTTCCGTGCCGTGCCGTTTCCGCCCAAGCGCGCTCTCAAACGGAGGAAGGTCTGGCGAATGGTCTTGGTGCTCAATTCCATTTACTTCCGCCTCTTGACGTTCTTAACCATATTCTTTCTTCGCAACTCTCGTGCGCCGGGTTCGGTCTTCCGCTTCGTATGTCCTTCATCGACACCTCTAACATTGCCTTTGTTGTTTCGATCTTTATTGCTCAGCATTATTTGCAATTCCCTTTTTTGAAATGGCCACGGTCCACTTTCACCCCGAAGCTGCCCATCTCCGCATTATCCCGGCGACCTTCTTAAATTAATGATCCCTCGCCAGGCGCCAAAAACCAGCATAGGTGCCCCGTACTCCGATGGGCCCCACAATCAATCATTTTTCCCATCGTCTTTTCGAGCCTCTTTTTCTGCCATCGCTGTTCAATGGGAGGTCCGGCGCTTTTTGTCGGGCAAGGTGAAAGGTGATAAGATAATTATCCACATGTGGCGACATCGTAACATCAGTTTGGGTTATTATCTTGGTAATTCACGAGAGCGTGCTCATTAATCTACGATATTTTTTGCCATTTTAGTCATGTTCCATCCATTTTTTTCCGACTTAAACAAATGGAAAACGGGAATCTTTTGTCATTCACCTGGTGACGGAGAAGTGCCGCGAAGCAGGGCAGAAGCAACATCCTCATTACGTACGCTTTGGGATGACGTCTACCTATACTTTTTGATGGAAGTCTTTTGGAAGTTAAATGGGAGGAAGGCAAAGATGAAAAAGATAGGTCTTGGGAGAAAGCTAATGTTCGGGGGGGCTATCATTGTATCCCTGCCAATGCTGGTACTCAGTTTATTCCTGATTCTGAAAAGCACTTCGACCCTGACTGACTTCTCACAAAATACGACCTCACAGACCGTCGATAAATTAACGACCATGGTGCGCACCGTTATAGATAAGGAAGTTGCCCAGGTACGAGGCTTATCGGCATCGAGCCGCATAGCCGAAATAAGCGCAAAGGCTAAAATGAACGGGCGAGAAAGTGTCAAGGAAGAAGGGAAAGCACTGAATAATGAATTTCGCAACGTTCTAAAGCAGCTCGGCGATCAGTATTCCGGGATGTTCGTAAGTGATATAAATGGACTCACCCTGGCAGGTATAGCGAGCAACGGAGACACCAAAGCATACGAGACCATGGATATCGCCGATAGAGAGTATTTTAAAGAAGTCAAGAAGGGTGGAAAAGCCGATGTTGCGTCGATCGCGAAGTCAAAAGCTACCAATCAGCCGGTTATGGTTGTCTATTCACCCATCAGGTCAGAGACCGGTGATTTCCTGGGAATCCTCTGCCTCACATCCAAGGTGGACCTGCTCGTCAATTTAGTAGCCGACACAAAGGTTGGTGTGACAGGCTATGCCTTCATGCTCGACGAAAAGGGTTTTATCATTGCGCATCCAAGGCGTGAACTCATCCTTGATCTGAATGTTTCGACTGCGAAGGGGACCGAAGAGCTTGGCCGTGATATGACAGGTCAGAAGAGAGGGATTATATCGTACAGTTTTGAAGGAAAAGAGAAGATCGGCGCCTTTGCCCCGGTTGGCGTCAGAGGCTGGAGCATCGGCGTTGTTGAGCCCAAGGAGGAACTCCTTACCCAAGTCAACGCCTTTAGAAACCAGGGAATAATAATTGGAGTAGCGCTGCTTGGATTCGCACTAACTCTGATCCTGCTTTTCGGCAGAAGTATATCCAAACCGATCACTCGTATCGTTGAAGGACTTTCGGAAAACGGTTACCAGGTGAGCGCTGCATCCGGCCAGATTTCATCCTCAAGCCAGCAACTGGCGGAAGGAGCATCCGAGCAGGCCGCGTCCATCGAGGAGACGTCGGCGTCTCTCGAGGAAATGTCCTCCATGACCAGGCAGAACGCGGAAAACGCAAGGCAGGCCGACCAATTGATGGCAAATACAAAAGGTTCGGTTTCTCGCTCCAGTCAGATGATGAATGAACTTACCACCTCAATGGGTGAGATTTCCGCAGCAAGCGAGCAAACCTCGAAGATTATCAAGACAATCGATGAAATTGCTTTCCAGACAAATCTGCTTGCTCTCAATGCGGCCGTAGAGGCGGCGCGCGCGGGGGAAGCCGGCGCCGGTTTCGCCGTTGTCGCCGATGAAGTTAGAAACCTTGCCATGAGAGCGGCCGAGGCTGCAAAAAACACTGCCAATCTCATCGAAGGGACGGTCAGGAGAGTCAAAGATGGCTCGGAACTGGTCGGAAAGACCGAAAAGGAGTTCCGCGAGGTAGCCATAAATGTTGAACGCTCCAGCGAATTGGTCGGTCAAATCTCTGTGGCATCCCAGGAACAGGCTCAGGGTATAGAGCAAGTTAGCAAAGCGGTGAGCGAAATGGACAAGGTCGTCCAGCAAAATGCCGCCAATGCAGAAGAATCCGCCTCGGCCTCTGAGGAAATGAACTTCCAGGCTGATCGGCTGAAGGAATATGTGGGTGAGTTGCAGTCTCTGGTAGGGGGGTCCGAGAGCAGTGATTCTGTTGACAGCTCTGAACAGGCGAATGAGACAGGAAAAAATTTATCGAGAACTTATCCGGCTCCCGAGATTAAAGCGAATGGCCATTCCAAGCGAGGAAAAGGTAAAGATCTGAGCAGCTTCAGCAAGATAGGGACGCGATCGGAACATTCGACCACTTCTAATGAAGCGGACTTCTAAAGCTCGGCATCCGAAGGGAGGGCGAAGCAGTAACATTTGTCCCTCCCTTCCAGGGCAGCTTGCATTATAAATATTCTTGAATGAGCCCAGCCCCAGGCGGCAACCAAAAGACCAAAAGCGATTCACCACAGAGGCCTTCCGGCTAAAGCCGGTAAATTGAATGAACAGATTATAGAGAACACGGAGAAAAACTTCGCGAGGCGTCGCTAACGGGGCTAACACGATTAACAGAAATCGCTATAGATTAGAAAATTCAGGACTTTAAGAATTAATTAATCCCTCAATCCCTCAATCCCTCAATTCCTCAATTCCTCAGTCCCTCAACCCCACAGTTGCACCTGGTTCTAAGGCTGAATGATTTTTGAACAGCTCCAGCCCATACGCCATTGGCTGATGGCCGACGATCCACAGATGATCTGCAGCGCGGGTGATTGCTACGTGAAGAAGCATCCGATTTTCACGGTCATCCCGGTAGTGACCGGCGGCCGGGTTGACTACCATGACGGCGGAGAACTCCAGCCCCTTAACCTGGTGCGCGTTGGTCACGACGATCCCCGGATGAAACGAGAAATCATCTCGCTCATGCCGGCGCAAGTTCAAAAGACCCAGGAGCTTTAATTCTTCGAAGACCCGATCTGCATCCGCTTTGTATCGGCAGACCACCGCAACGAGGGCTTTCGGCCGCTTTTCAATGTAGTCCTCAAGAATCCCCTTCGCCTTTGATATCGTTTCCCCGGGGCTCTGCGTTGGAATGATATGCACCGGCTCGCCATTGCGAGGCACCGACATAGAGGGCTTTTCACCCAAAACGTGCCAAGCCAACTCCATTATCGGCCGGGTGGCCCGAAAACCCACCTCCAGGGTATCCGAGCACAGGCTTTTGGCCCCAATTCGCTGTTGCTGGGCTCGGACAAAGCCTGCAAATCCTTCGTTGGTATTGAAAGATACATCCCCTTTTATTTTCTGAGCCATGTCACCACAAATGGTGATCGACTGGCGCGCATCGGCAGCGTAGAGAAGTGTGGCCAGTTCGACTTCGCACAAATCCTGGGCTTCATCCACCATCACGTGAGCATAACCGGGCCTCGCAACTGCATTCCCCTTTCGCTGCAAAAGCCAGAGGAGAATTCCCGTATCCGCAAAATCGATACGGTTCCGGCTATGAAGCTGCGTTTGCCGTTCGATGAGTTCCTCCAATGCATCTTCCAGGATGTCGTTTTCCGCCCCGAATGTTTCCTCCATGAGCGCGCGGCCGGTCAGAATCGCATGAAGGTCGGCTCCATGGTCGCCAAATCGAGATAACAGACGAGCCCTTAATATTTTCCGCGATTCCGGCTGAATGCCCTGAACGAAAGCAGGATGGGTACTCAAAATTTTTATGAAATCCTCAAAGCGGCTCACGGCCTCCAAATTCGCCTTGATGTTATCCAGTTCAGGATCAGACCATTGAGCCAGTTGTTGCAGGAACCAGTTGCGCGATTTTGTCAGGAGCCCGTCCAGGTAACGATCCACAAGCTCCAGAACTAGCGGATGTTTTTTTATGCGCGCTACCTTTGCGGGTACCGCATCGGAGCTGTACGCAACGCGCATCCCGGCTGAACGGAACAGTTTGCCGGCCCAACCATGGTAGGTCTCCACCTGGACGCCGGAGCCGATTCCAAGCTCAGGCAGCACCCTGGAGATATAATGCTGGAGAGAACGATTGAACATGACTACAAGGACGCGATCAGGCTGAAAATGCTCTGCATCCCGGTAGGTAAGGTAGGCTATCCGGTGCAGCCCAACCGTTGTTTTGCCGCTGCCCGCGCCGCCCTGCAATAAAACGGTGCTCGATTCCGGGTGCGTAATTGCCCGAAACTGATCAGGGCTGATAAGAGCGGTGATTTCAGGCAAGCGATGGTCTGCTTTTTCCTCTTTGCGGCAAACCGCGCCGCCGCCCTCACCTGCAAGCTGCCAGGACCCGCCATTGCGGATGAGAAGAGTGCCGCTTTCAATTATCTTTCGAAGTTCGCCGCCAGTTGTCTCCACCTGGCGTTTGAGCACGAGCACACCTGATCGGTCCCGCCCCCGGATCTCATCTTCGTAGAGTTCTCCGGCATCATATTCATAGTAGAGCCTCGAAATGGGGGCTTCACGCCAGTCAATCACCATCGCTTTGCCGTGCCTGTCGAAAAAGGATTGACGTCCCAGACAATAGCTAAGCTTTCCAAGATCATCATCTTCAAGTTCAAGAATACCGAAATAGGGATGGTTCAAGACCTGTCCGTCCTGATAATGACGCATCGCATAACGTGCGCGGCATCCCTCGAGAACTTCATCGATTTCCCTCTTTTCTCTCCATCCGGCTGCATCGAGTTTTTGACGTTTAAGTTCGGCTATCTCCCGATCTTTATTTTGCCGGTCCAGCTCCTCACCGGCCAGGGTCTCCCGCATCTCCCCGACAATCTGGCCGAGCCTCGTTTCTTCACGCTCAATAATTTCCTCGAATTGCTCCATTTGCTTTCAAATCACCTCATTACAGGTTCTTTCGTCCCGGGAACCACCCTGCCATACATGCGGGACTCCGGAAACAGGGAAGAGTTCGCGGTTTTCCACATTAATATCTTAGCTTAAAAACAAAGCCGCGGGATGATATAGAACAAAATATTCCTATCGGCAAGCAGGGGCATGCTTCAGATGTCCGGTCGGTTCCAACGGCTGGAAAGGAAGTGTGTGCAGTACCTGTTTCCAGATTGCAGGCGGTACGGTAAAATCATTTCGCAGCTCACTGAGATCACGGTTATTTCCCACAAAAACTCCCACAAGGGGCTATGCTACGGACAAACGGGCCGAACGGCCGTATTGAATGCAACTATCCGGTATTAGAAAGGCCTCAATGGTCATAAAATTCTCTATTGAAAATGAGTACATCGAACTGGCGAAGCTCCTGAAGGCGACAGGCCTGTGCTCGAGTGGCGGGATGGCCAAGATCGCCATCGGCGAAGGGAAAGTGCGCGTGGACGGACTCATCGAGCTGCGCAGGGGCCGCAAGATCAGGCGGGGACAAAAAGTGGAGTTCGAAGGGAACACGATTGAGGCGCAGTAAGATCCGGCAGGGTACAACTCAGGAGCTTATGCATCGACTTCCGGGATGGACTCTTTAGAGTCTGCGCCGGCCTGGCGAGTTCGGGGGAGTATATGGATTCAGGAATAGAGCCAAAGAGCAAATCGCAGGTAAAAAAAGAGATGCTCGCCTTGCAGGCCCTCGGCGAGAAGCTGGCAGACCTCACCGCGGATCAGATAAAGAAGATCGACATGCCGTTGGAGCTCCGGGACGCCTTGCTCTTTGCCAAGACGATCGATAAAGGTGAGGCCCGGCGGCGGCAGCTTCAGTATATTGGAGTCCTTATGCGCGAGGCCGATCCGGAACCCATTCGCAAGGCTTTGGATACCATCGGCAGGGGGCAGACGCTGGATGCGACACAATTTAAAGAGCTTGAGCGATGGCGGGATGAACTTGTAGAGGGAAGCGACAGGCTCATGGAGGAAATCGTGAGCCGATTCCCGGGCGCCGACCGCCAGACACTGCGCCAGTTGGTACTAAGCGCCAGGAAAGAGCGGGAGGGGAACAAACCTCCGAAGGCATCACGGGCTCTATTTCGGTTTTTAAAAGCACTCTCAAAGCAACAGCCATTGTACCACGGATCAAAGCCCGAAGATCCATGAACAGCCGCAGACCGCAACCAGGCAACGCTCCACGGGCGAGGCTTCAAATGTGTCGGCGGATTTATTACAGATACATCCCGGAGGCCATCGACCAGTTTTTCCTCCTCGATCTCCAGGTTTGTTCGAGTAATTAGCCCTTCTCCCGGCTATCGGGTCCATGACAACGGGCAATACTGCACTCACCGTAGCAAGTGTCACTAATATTGTTAATTCACCTGGGTAGCACAACTCCATATAGAAACTTATATTCGTCTCGGAGCTGGTCACGAAACTTCGGATGAGCGATAGAGATCAGCGCTGTTGCTCTTTCTTCATTTGTTTTGCAATATAAATCGGCAATACCATATTCAGTAACTACATAACTGACATCATATCTGGTGGTTGTAACAGGCGTTCCGGGCTTTAACTGACAAGATATTCTCGAAACCGTGTCCTTTTGAGCCGTCGATTGCACGGTGATAAAAGCCCGCCCATTTTTTGCGGCTGCAGCCCCTCTAACGAAGTCGAGCTGCCCACCAATGCCGCTGAACTGCTTAGGCCCAAGAGACTCAGCGGCTACCTGCCCCAGCAGGTCCACTTCCAATGCGGAATTAATCGACACCATATTGTCATTACGGCTTATAACGAATGGATTGTTAACATAGTCAACTGGATAAAGAGTGAAAAACGGATTATTATCCACATAGTCATACATTTTTCGAGTACCATACACGAAAGTCGCCACAACTTTGTCAGGGTGAAGAGTTTTATTTTTACAGTTCACAATGCCCGCTTCAATCAGTTCGATCAGACCGTCGGACACCACTTCAGTATGAATCCCCAGGTCATTTTTTACATTCAAGTAGGACAGGATAGCATCTGGAAGCATACCCGCTCCCATTTGCAATGTATCCCCATCTCTGACCATCGAGGCGACATTTTCCCCAATCTTATCCAGGATAACGCTTTTCTGAGCAAATCGAGTCAACTCCAGAATTGGACCGTTTCCTTCCACTATATAGTCAAATTGCGAGACATGAACGAATGTATCTCCATAAGTCCTGGGCATATTAGGATTAACCTCAGCAATGACAGTTTTCGCACTTTCGATGAGCTGCTTGGAGTAATCAACAGAAACGCCCAGACTGCAATATCCGTGGAAATCCGGCGGCGATACCATAGTGATAAAAACATCCACCGGTATACTTTTTTCACGGAAGGCTTTAGGAAAATGATGAAACATTAAAGACGAAAAATGTCCCCGGTTGTCCCATATAGCCTCACGGGTGCCGGGACTGGCAAACGCGCTATTAACTATGAAATGGTCCTTCATTTCCGGACTACAATAAGGTGCGTTGCTTATGGTCACCCCTTGCCATATTTCAACACGCTTCAGTTCTGATGATCTTTTAAGCAACGCATCAATCAACAATTTTGACTCACTTGCAGCGTGCCCTGGGACAATACGGTCGCCTGATTTTACAATTTTTACGGCTTCATCAGGAGTCGTCACCCGTTCTTTATAAATTTTATGCCAACTCATTTATAATTCCCCCTTTTGGTAAGGTTATTTTAATAGTACTTTTACTTACTCTTAAACTCGTATTATACAAGCATCCCCTTGTGTAATACCGCCACTCTACTGTAAGGTAATGAGTTTATATAGTCTCAGGAATTCTATTTCCGTAGAAATTGTCTATATAATCAAAAATCCACCACAAACAGGCAATTCCACTCCGGTAATGAAACTTGCTTCGTCCGAAGCCAAAAAACAAACGGCATTAGCCACATCCTCTGGTTGCCCCATACGGGCTAACGGCATCACTCCAAGCCAACCATCTTTTATAGATTGGGGCACGTTTTTGAGCATTTCGGTCTCTATTACGCCAGGCTCAATAACATTTACCGTAATGTTATACCGTCCCAGTTCTTTTGCTAAACTCTTTGTCATGCCAATTATCCCTGCCTTCGAGGCAGCATAATTAGTCTGCCCTATCATGCCATAGGCGGATACCGACGAAATATTAATTATTTTCCCTAGTTTTTGTTCACGCATATATGGCACTACAGCAGTTGTCATCAAAAAGGTTCCGGTAAGATTAACGTTAATCACCTCTTGCCATTGCTCAAAAGACATTTTATGTGACATAGCATCTCTTGTTATGCCGGCATTGTTAACCAGTATGTCTGCTGTTCTATATTTCTCAATAACGAGTGATATCGCTTGATTAACGGAGTCTTTGTTACTTATATCGCACGAAAGTGCTAAACTGCTGTTACCTGCAGGATCAATTGATTGTACACACTTGCGCGCAGTCGTTTCATCTATGTCAAGAACAACAATTCGGCATCCTTCAGTAAACAATTTCCGGGCTATAGCTGCACCTATGCCGCGACCTGCTCCAGTAATCAATGCAACCTCATTGTTAAATCTCATGATGATCATTCTCCTCATCGCTGATAATATTGTTTTCTGTGAAACTAAAAACCGAAAAATTCAACACTTCCTCTTCCAAGCGGTACTTCCTGCCGCCATTCTTTATGCCATGGAGCTAGAAATGCCGCCCGGTTTTGCAGGTCAAGGTGCATCGCCATCTTTATAAAATGCCTGTTACCAAATGGGCCCCGATGATCTCGAATGCAATGATGGTTTTAAACACGACAAGGGACAAAGATATCCGGATAAGACTGCCTATGAGTTAACCAGAAACATATCCGGGATGTTATCTGGGAATCTGTGAACGGGTTCGCAACATTTACAGAGCAAAAACCAGGCCACAACCGGGCAAGATAGGAGTTGCGATTTCCGCTGGAGGAAAAGACCAGTCGGGCTGGTTATCCCTTTGTTCGCGCCTTGCTCAATTCAGGCCATAATCTCAATTAGCAATGTGTAATTATATAATGACACACGTTTTTTTAAGGCTGCCATCTGAAGCGGATGCGGCAGGTGGAATCAGGCAAAAAGAGACAGTGTAAGCATTAACTTACACTGTCTCTTTTTGCTGACATCTAAGCTTTAGTTACAACATGCCAAGACGGCGGATTTTTTGATACAGAAGAGGACGCGCAATATCCAGTAGCTCGGCCGCCTTCTTCTTGTTTCCTTTCGTGGTTCGCAAAGCATCCAAAATAACTTCCTTCTCGGGAAGAGCTTTTACGTCTTTTTTCCTCGCCCAGGTCCAGTGCTTCATCAAGGGTTATGAAAGCCGGAATACCGGGAGAGGTATCGTTGACGACGGGCAGTACTCCCGGCCCTTTAATCCTACTTAAGACCGAAATAATAGAGTCCTTTGCCAAAAGCCTTGCAGGTAAATATCTGCGCACCTTCACCACCATCCCCGTCATTGGTTACAACATACATCTCGTTGGAACCCGGCTTGATAGCCACATTGGTTGAACGCATATTGTGCCCTTTATCTCTGCCGGGAATCAAAATCTGGCCTATTGGATTACCGTCTTTATTGAATACCAGATATCTGCCCTGGTCGTAAATCGCCACATAAACGTTGCCCTCGCTGTCGACTCGTATCGAGTCGGGACCGAGACAGCCGGTGAAACGATAGGGTATTGACGTGCCAAACGGCGCAATAGTAGTTGCGTCAGACAGCGACACCCTGAACAACCGGTTCCCGGCCGTTTCGTCTGTCCAGAGGGTTTTTCCATCGGGACTCAGCGCAACACCGTTGGCAATAGCCATATTAGGCAGAATAGGAGTAATAGTTTTATAATCCGGCGGCGAAACATAATAAACTCCGCCTGTGGGATTAGTTGCACTGCCATGGAAGTCAGTAAAGTAAAAGCCGCCTTTGTCGTCAAACACCAGATCATCCGCCAGATAACCTGCGCTCGTCGGAATAATGGTCTGCATCCCTGATCCATCAGGTTGGATCGCCACTACACTGCCTACTTTGAAATCACCTAAACAAGCAATGAAAATCCGGCCGTCTTTATGAATGGCAAGCCCGGCTGACCCAAGCTTGTTCGCGCCGAGGATGGTTGATAACTTTTTATCCGGTGTAAGTTTGAATACACTGCCACTCCAAACATCAACAAAAAAAAGATTTCCATTGCGGTCAAACACCGGGCCTTCCAATTGGAGGCCCTTATCAGACACTTTAAAATACGGTTCGGCAACGACAGTGGGAAGATTCTTCTCATTCTCCGGAATTGGACTGGGGGTCATCGTACTGTCATTATGTATCAATGCCGGAGCCGCCAGTGCAGTACCTGCGCCCCCAACCACAGCGATAAACATGAACAGCACCGTCATTGTAATAGCTAAATTAGACTGATGTTTTCTCATTTGACTCTTCCTTTCGTCGAATAGTTTTGAGCTACTCACGAATTACCCCCCGCCTGCCGAACAAGCGGTTCAAATCCGCAACTTCCCCACCACATCAGTGGTCCATCATTACATTAAGGTCCCATCGAATTTAGAATCTAATCTTTTTTGATGAATGCTCCTTTGTGTTGGTGAGTTGATCTAGTCTCGTCAGCTTCACCCGCCGCCGAGTCCGCGTTTTAGTCGTTAACAATATTTCTTTCGATTTAACTGTAAATCCATATTCCAACAGGGATGGCGAGAATCAGGCCGATGGTATCGGCAATGACGTGCCCGAAGAAAAAGTGTTTGTAAGCTTCTTTGTGAGTGAGCCCGGCGACCGCAAGCATGGTGATGACGGCCCCGTTATGAGGCATGGCATCGAAAGCGCCGCAGGCCATTGTGGCAATCCTGTGGATCAGGTTAGGATTCAGGCCGAGGGCGAGATACTTGGGCACCAAGGTCTCCATGATAATTCCGAGGCCCCCGGATGCGGACCCCGTGATCGCTGCCATTATGTTCGTAGCGATAGCAAGAGAGACGATCGGGTTCATGGGAAGCGTCAGCAGCCATGAGGAGACCAGCTTGAATCCGGTCGTAGCGGCAACGGCCATACCATAGCCGACGTCGGCGCAAGTATTGACAATGGGAACGACCGTGTTCAGGGCGCCCTTGCACAAAGTATCAACTATATTGGCATAATATTTCCAGAACAGGATGATGCAGGCCACTACACCGCCAGTCAAAGCGACAACGGGATCTCTTTTGACATAGGGAAGGTCGATGTTGAGCAGCAAAAGAACGATCACGGGCGGAACCAGGCTAAACCATACGTAAGGCATGGGTCCCGAAGCCGGGACTCCTGCTCCGAGGACACCGGCGGCGGGTTCCTCGTACACTTCACCTCTCTCTTTGGACTTTCTCAAAATGTAGCGGAAATAAAAGAAGTTAAAAACAATGACAACGGCCGCCCCGGTGAGACCGACCAGCGGCGCCGCATAAGCCGTTGACGCCATGTATTTTGTGGGCATGATGTTCTGGATGGAGGGAGTTCCGGGGAGCATGGTCATGGTAATCGATGCCGCTCCGAATATAAATGCCGCCATAAAAAGATGCCACGAGAGATTCGTTTCCTTGAACAGAGGCCGCGCGATCGGAATAACCGCAAAAATGACGACCCACAGGTTCACCCCGCCGTAGGTGAGACACAAGGTAACAACCGAAATCGACAGCATCACGCGCATGGGACTGTCTCTTCCGGTCACTTTCAAAATACCATCGGCGATGGAGCGCGCCGCCTGTCCGTCTTCCATGAATTTGCCGAATAAGGAGCCTGCCAGAAAGACAAGGTAAAATTTGCCGGCGTAGTTGGTGAACCCTTTCATATAGGGTCCCGTCAACGTTTCCATAATGTTCATATTGGACAGAATGGATACGATGATTACGGCGAGGGGGGCTATGACGATAATATGCCACCCTCTCAGCGCCAGAATGACGATGAATGCCAGCGACAGAATAATTCCAATAACACTCCAGTCCATTTAACCGGCTCCTTTCTTGATCAACGAAGAAAAACAAAGCCCTGCCAAAGTGACGGTTTCGCACATTACATGTCAATTAAAAAAGGCTCAATATTTTCAATAAGATGGCACATTGAGTCTCAATTTTTGCAGTGGTTGGCTACAATAATGGAGTGTAGATATTAATTGTTGAGAGAGTGTTTTGCCCCTCTCAATTCCTGCAATTCTTTCTTCAATTGATTAAACTCATCACTTAAACGTCGCACCAGATCCAACGTGGAAATGGTACTCATAAAGTTAATGGTATTCATTGAGGTGTAAGGCGATACCCCGAGGAGATTATTAACTTCGATGAGCTGGACATAGTGTGCGATTACAGTTTCGCCTTTGGCCAGTGTGAACAGCTTGCAATCCGGTTGACCCGTTTTCCTGATCATAGGAAGCCTCGCATAAGGGATGATCTTGGAAACAGCCTGGCCAATGATGGGGTATTATCTGGGAATCTTTGAACCGGTTCGCAACAGTTATAGAGCAAAAAGCACGCCACAACTGGGCAAGAGATGAATTGCGGTTTCCGCCGAGACGCAAAAGACCAGTAGGGCTGGTAATTCCCCGGTTCGCGCCTGCTCAATTCAGGCCATAATCTCAATCAGCAATGTGTAAGTATATAATGACACAGGTTTTTTAAGGTTATCATATTAGGCGGATGCGGCATGAGGAATCAAGCAAAAAGAGACAGTGTAAGTATTAACTTACACTGTCTCTTTTTGCTGACACCTGAGCTTTAGTTACAGCATGCCGAGACGGCGCATTTTTTGATACAGAAGAGGACGGGCAATATCCAGAAGCTCGGCCGCCTTCTTCTTGTTTCCTTTCGTGGTTCGCAAAGCATCCAGAATAACTTCCTTCTCGGTAACAGCTTTTGCGTCTTTTATACTTTGACCTCGGATCATCTGACTGTCGTCGCGAAGTTTCGGAAGCAGCCATTCAAAGTGTTTCGCCTCCAAAGTGTTGCTATTGCACAAGTTGATAGCTCTTTCCACGGCATGTTCAAGTTCGCGGATATTACCCGGCCAGTCATATTTCTCAAGTAATTCCAGTACCTCCGGCTGTACGGTGATATCCACCAACCCTGCCTGATCCCCGTATTTTTCCACAAACTTTTCCACTAGCAGAGGTATATCC
>Ga0326728_10000986_pt1 | contig 104096 bp, 94 predicted proteins | sample MB3enrmetagenome_FD_207602 | JGI IMG/M metagenome (GOLD analysis project Ga0326728, IMG submission 207602) | Lab enriched peat soil microbial communities from McLean, Ithaca, NY, United States - MB31MN | ecosystem: Environmental > Terrestrial > Soil > Wetlands > Peat | place: USA: New York... | reverse complement strand
GAACGGGAACACCGCCCCGAGAGGGGTCGCGGCCCCTACGTAAGCAGCGAGCGGAACGTCTCCGCGTCCCACGGAGGTACGGCCGCGAGCTCGAGGTTCTCGGAGAGGTGGTCGGAACGCTTCTGTCCGACGAGGGGGCCGATCGTCTCGGGAGCGGAGCGGGCGAACTGGAGCGCGGTCTGGGCCACGCTGAGCCCGTTGCGCTTCGGGCCGGCGCGCGTGAGCTGGCCCTGGGAGAGCGGGACGCTCGTGAAACAACCCACCCCGAGCTTACGGGCCGCGGAAAAGAGGTCCATCGGTTCGCCGTCCACCGGCTGGTTGCGAAGCGTCGCCGCTTCGGGCATCGCGAGGTTGAAGGGGAACTGCACGAAACGGAACCCGTGCTCCTCGCCGCCCACCTTCCGGGCGAGCCGCACGGCGGTCTCCAAGGAGAGGAACCCCGGGTCCGTCCGTCGGGTCCGCAGGCAGCCCCAGGTCGCCAGCCCGTACGACCCGAGGTGGCCTCTCGACCGGAACGTTTCGTACAGGCGGAACGCCACTTCGAGACGGCCGAGGAACTCCTCTCGGCCCACGACGGGGATCTGCGCGTCCGGAGCGTTGTGCAGGTAGAGGAGGTCGAGGGTCGCCAGACCGAGGTTGCGCCGGCTTCGCTCGAACTGGTCGGTGAGGTAGGAGGGGCTCATCGCGTGGCAGCCGTCCACGATGTCTTTGGGGTCGAGGACCCCGGGACGAAGGAGCTCCTCCTCGACCCACCGCTGCGGTGGGGTCTTCGACTCGGAATCCGGCGCGAAGTACCCGTTCTTCGTCGCCACGAACACCTCGTCTCGGGCGATCTCGCCGTGGCCCACCAGGTACCCGAGCGCCCGACTCAGGCTCCGTTCGGCCCGTTGATACCGGTAGTTGATCGCCGTGTCGAGCACGTTGACCCGCCCGGAGGTGAGGCATATCGTCGCAGCCTGTTCTACCGCGAGGTCGGTGGGCCCGTCGGGTGCGCCGATGTACGTGCCGAGACCGATCGACGAGAGCACGAGGCCGCCGGGGGCTGTGCGGAAATGCTCCGACGGAAGGCGACGAGCCCGCACGGCCCGGTCCCGGAACCGGCCCGTCCCATCGGGCGTCGCGCGTCCCTTCAGGGGCGGCACAGGTCCCGTGTCGCGAGGAGGCAGAAAAGTCCCACCGTACCACCTATAGGAATCCCTGCCGGCGCCACCCTGAAAAGCCACCCCGAGTTGGGGGGAAACTCCCTCCATGCCCCGGCGCAAGTACGGACGGCTGCGGAAACCGATCCCCCCGGTGCCCCGGGAGAAGTGCCGTTACTGTCGTCTCAAGAGACCCTGCCCGATCCACCCGAGGATCGACCGAGTCTGAAACTCCGAGCCGGGAGGCCAGGGCGCACCCTCCGGGCGACTACGGAGCGTGCGCTGTTCGCCGAGGGATCCGTTTTCCCCCGGAGATCGCCCCGACGGGGCAGTAGGGAACGCACCAGCCGCAGTCCGTGCAGTTCGGCAGGACCTCGAGCCGGGTCGCCGTGAGCTCCATCGCGTTCGGCGGACAGACGCCGGTGCAGAGGCCGCAGAGAACGCAGACGTCCGGGTCGATGACGATCATGACGCGGTCGCACGCTCTCCCGGCGTCGCGCCTACCCTCACTCCGCCTTCGCCAACTCGGGGTGCAGGGCTCGGCCCAGGGCCGCGAATCCCGTGAGCGCGCACTTCACGCGGACGGGGGAGAGCGGGATCCCCAGCAGCTGCAAGACGTCGTCGCGCGTGAGCTCGCCGGCCTGCTTCAGCGTGAGTCCCGCGACCTTCTCCGTCAGCATCGAGGCGCTCGCGACGCTGATGGCGCACCCGTCGCCCTCGAACCGGATCTGGTCGATCTTCTCGGTCTTCGGGTCGACGTTGAGGCGCATCGTGATGCGGTCCCCGCAGAGCGGGTTCGACTCCTCGCCGACCCGGTTCGCCGCTTCCAAGGGCCCGAAGTTCCTCGGCGTGCGGTAGTGCTGGAGGATGACCTCCTGGTACATGTCGTAGGCCATCGGGATCGCTTCCACTGCGACCACCGGTGCGCGGTATAAATTAGGGCCCCCTTGACCGGCCGAGCGTCCGGAAGGGGTCGGCAGCCGCCCGACTTCCCGTACATCTTATAAACACACCCGAGTGTGTAAATCCGATGGCTTCCGCCGCCCCTCGATTTGACGAGTGGCTTCCGCACGATCGCGTGCGGGAACTCTCGCGATCCCTCACTGACCCGACCACGGTGGAGAAGTTGCGGGAAGAATCCTACGAGCGGTTTCGCGAGCTCCCCATCGAGCCGAACCCGCTCTATCGTGGGTACGGGTACTTCACGGGCGTGGATCTCTCGGAGATCGACCCCGTGGCCGCGGGTCCGGCCGTGGAGCTTCCCGCCGGCCAGCCCGGTTCTGTCCGTATTGTCCACGACGCGGCGGGAACCCACGTCACGGTCCCGGGGGCGCTGGTCGACGCCGGTGTCAAGGTCGAGACGCTGCAGAACCTCTGGTCCTCAGGGAACGGAGAGCTTCCCTCGTTCCTACGCGGACTCGAAGTGGCCCCGGACCGCCTGTCGGCGCTGGCGACCACGCTCCTGAACCGGGGGTATCGGCTCGACGTGCCCCGCGGTTTCCAGGAACCCGTCCGCGTGCAGGAGTTCGGGATCCTCTCCCGGCCGCACGAGGCGATGTCGGTCCGCCGGTCCATCCGCGCCGGCGAAGACGCACAGCTCCTCATCACGGAGGAGGTCTACAGCACACCCACTGCGCCCGACGGACAACGACTTTGGGCCTCGAGCAGCGACCTCGACCTCGCCGAGCGGGCCAAGGTCGTCTTCCTCTCCGTCCACGCTCCTGACCTGCGGACCGTCGCCATCTACCGGCGGAGCGCGACGACCGGCCACGGGGCCCGCGTCGCCTGGCTCTGGAACGGCCTCGGCGGCTTTCGGACCAAGGTGCGGAACCAGACGACCCTCACGGGCAACGGCTCCGTGATGGACGACCTGCAGACGTTCTACGGAGCGAAGAACCAGTCCTTCGACAGTTCGGTCGATGTGACCCACGTCGGGACCGACACCCACGCCCAGTCGATCACGCGCGGCGTCTTCACCGACGAGGCGCGCGGGATGAGCCGGGGGCTCGTCCGGATCGAGACGGGCGCGCGCAGGACGATCGCCTACGTTTCGGAGCACGCGATGCTGCTCTCGCGGGGGGCGCGGTCCGACACGATCCCGATCCTCGAGATCCTCTGCCGCGACGTGAAGGCGACCCACTCGACCTCGGTCGCGCCGGTCGACCCGGAGAAGGTCTTCTACCTCGAGTCCCGGGGTATGACGGCCCCTGACGCAATTCGCATGATTGGCGAAGGCTTCCTCTCCTACGTGCTCGAACGGGCCCCCGTCGCCGGATTGCGGGAGTTGCTCTACCCGACCCTCCAGGCCCGCTGGGAAGGCACGGAGATCGTCTGGAAGGAAGGGGCGTACCCCGCCCTACCGCCGCTCACGGTGACCGGGACCGAGGCCGCGCCCGAGTGGCGGTTCGACACCAAGCTGCGTTGAGGAGGTGCATCGGGCCGGTGGCGCTCGTCATGGACCCCGAACGCTTCACCGACGACTCGCTCGCCCAGCTCGTTCGTGACCTACGGCGCGACCTCGAGGAGACCCGCGACCTCATCCGGAATCCTCGCGGACGCGTCCTCGATGCGGCGAGCCTACGGTCGGCCGAGGAGCTGATCGACGCGACGCTGGCGATCCTGGATCGTCCCGGTCCCCGGGACCGGGACGAACGGGCCCGTGAAGCGAACCTCACTTACGCCGCGATGGTGACCGGGATCGACCTCATGAAGTCCCACACCGAGGTTCCGCGGGTCCCTGCCCCCCGACCGTCGCCCAAGTCCTGATCGCAGCCGCGCCTCCTACGGGGGAGCTCGCGCGGCGACGGACCCGGCGTCGAACGGGTGCGACGTTCTACCCTACGGCGCCGGCCATCTCCATCTGGATCAGCCGGTTCAGTTCGAGGGCGTAGTCGACCGGGAGCTCTTTCGCGAACTCCGCGAGGAAGCCCATGAGGATGAGGTGGATCGCGTCCGACTCGTTCAGTCCGCGGCTCATGAGGTAGAAGATCTGCTCCTCGCCGATCTTGCCGACGACCGCCTCGTGCGTGATCGTCGCATCCTCTTCGTGGATCTCGTTGTAGGGGTAGGTGTCCGACCGGCCCGATTCGTCGGGGAGCAGTGCATCGCAGCGGACCGCCGCCTTCACCCCGGTCGCGCCCGGCGCGACGTGGAGCAGGCCTCGGTAGCTGGTCTGGCCGCCGCGGATCGCGATCGACTTCGCGATGATCTTGCTCGAGGTGTCCGGGGCCGAGTGGACCGCCTTCGCCCCAGAATCGATGATCTGGCCCTGGCTCGCGAACGCGACCGAGAGGATGTCCGCTCGGGCGCCGCGACCCTTGAGGTAAACGGAGGGATACTTCATCGTGATCTTGGAACCCATGTTCCCGTCGACCCACTCGACCAGCGCGTTCTCGTAGGCGACCGCGCGCTTCGTGACGAGGTTGTAGACGTTCTTCGACCAGTTCTGGACGGTCGTATACCGGACCTTGGCGTTCGGCTCGGCGACGACCTCGACGACGGCCGCGTGGAGCGAGTCGGTTGAGTAGATCGGAGCCGTGCAGTTGTGCACCGAGAATCCCTTGACGAGGTAGGTGTTGTTCTCGCCCTCGACGTGAAAGTTGTAGACGTTCCCGTGATAGGGGCTTCGCGAGATCTTGCGAACCGGAACCAGGAACGCGTCCCCCTTTCGGTGGACCAGCTCAGCCCTCTTCCCGACTTGGTGATAGACGGTGTACATCCGCCGGTGGGAGATCTCACGACCGTCCTTCATCGTCTCCGAGAACGGCTCTCGGACGTTGATCGTGGCGAAGACCCCCTGACGCGCTTGTAGCTCTTGGACCTGGAACGCCAGCTGGCGCGAGATCGTCCTCACCCGGTGAACGGCACCGAATCGCTCGTAGGTGTTGCCGTCGCCATTGTAGTAGGTCTCGAGGAGGAGCCGCTGTTTCTCGGGCGGCAACTCCATGACCTCCTTGCTGAAGCGCTTCCCCTCCGCGTACTTGCCCGCGTGGCGCAGGCACATCGTGTAAAGCTCCTTCGAGTAGACGCCGACGGATACCGCGTGCTTCTCGGGTTGCCGATTCGCCCAGGGAGTCTTGCCGGTGAGCTCGCGGATCGCACGGGACAGCTCGTCCACGTACTGGGTTTCGTCGATGTGGAAGGTGAACGTCACGGCCTCGCAACCGTTGATAATCTGAACACATCCCTCCGCAGCATAGTACCCCAGCACGGTGAGCGCGGCGCCGCCGAGGGTCGGGTCGTCCCTCTCCGTCCGGTTGATCGGGTAGTGAATGAAGTCGCCGGGTTGAAGTTGACCGGCGGGGACGAATTCGGGCGAGGCGGCCAGCAGCATCCCCGTATCCACGTCCGACATCCGGGGGCCGCTTCGCACGTAACGAACCGCCTTTCGTCGGGGGACACAGAGAACGGGGTGCTCGGGGGTCAACTGGAATGTGTTTCCGATCGATACCGGAGTGATGTCGACCAGCTCGCCGTCGAAGGGCCGGACCATCGTCTTTTCGACCGTGGTCTCCTGTCCGTCACTGTTGAGAACGCGCTGTCCCGTCTCGATTCCTTCGATCGGAGTGAGCTGGTCCCCGACCAGTACCTCCTCTCCCATAGGTAGGCACCCTTCGATATAGTGCAGTTTAGAACCTTTGTCTCCGATGATGAGCGTGCGCTCGAACTGACCAACGTTCTTCGCGTTGATGCGGAAGTACGCCTGCAGGGGGATCCCGGCGTCGACACCCGGCGGTACGTAGACGAAGCTCCCGCCCGACCAGACGGCACTGTTCAGGGCGGAGAACTTGTTGTCGTTGTACGGGACGATGCGTCCGAAGTACTTCCGGACGATCTCGGGGTGCTCCTTTACCGCCGTGTCGGTATCGCAGAAGATGACGCCCTTCGCGGCGAGATCCTCGCGAATCTTGTGGTAGACCGTCCCGCTGTCGTACTGGGCTCCGACACCCCCGAAGTACTCGCGCTCCGCCTTCGGGATGCCGAGCTTCTCGAACGTGTTCTTGATGTCATCGGGGAGGTCCTCCCACTTGCGCTTCGTCTCGCCCTCAAGGAGCGGGTTCGCGTAGTAGGTGTAGGAGTCGAAGTCGATGTCCGAGAGGCTCGGGCCCCAGTCCGGCATCGGGCGCTCAACGAAATGGTCGTACGCGCGAAGGCGGTACTCGAGCATCCAGTCCGGCTCGTTCTTGAATCGGGAGATCTGCTCGACGACCTCGCGGGTCAGGCCCTTCGCAATCCGCAGTCGGTACGTTTCAGGGTTCTTGAAATCGTACCGCGTGTAATCCAACGGAGTGATCTCGCTTGACTGCGCCATGATCGTCTCGGGGAATTCCATCACCCCGGTGTATTTAAATGAGAGGTCGCCCGAGGTGCGACAATCTCCCAAGCCTCGAAAATCGGACGAACGCAGGACCCTGTGTCGGTTCGGACGCTACAGGTCCGCCTGCCTTCGCCCATTCCTCGTACCTCGGGGCAGGCTCGCGCTCAGGACGAGGCCCGGGCGGAAGGTACCGGGCCACGGAACTTGCGAACGACTTCCACGAGCCCATCGAACAGCTGGTCGATCTCCCCTTCGGTGTTGTAGAGGTACGGGCTGGCCCGCGTGAGCGCCGGAACACCCAGGCGTTCCATCAGCGGCTGGGCACAGTGGTGCCCGGCCCGCACGCAGATGCCTCGGACATCGAGCAGGCTCGCCACGTCGTGAGGGTGAATCCCCTTGAGGCGGAACGAGAGGACCGCTTCCCGGTCTTCGTGTCCTTCGGGTCCGAAGATCGTGATGTCGTCCCCGAGGCGCTCCCGCGCGAGGCGCGTCGCGCGGTCGAGAAGGCGGTGCTCGTGCGAGCGCAGGTCGTCCCACCCCACTCCTTCGAGATAATCCAGCGCGGCCGACAGGCCGACCGCGCCCGCGACGTTCGGTGTTCCCGCCTCGAACTTGGCCGGGATATCGGCGTAGCTCACACGGTCCTGGTGGACCTCGCGGATCATCTCGCCGCCGCCCATCGCCGGGGGCATCGACTCGAGGAGCTCGGTACGCCCCCAGAGGGCGCCGATCCCCATCGGGCCGAGCGTCTTGTGGCCTGAGAATGCGAGGAGGTCGGCCCCGAGGGCACCGACGTCCAGCGGTCGGTGCGGCGCGGACTGCGCCGCGTCCACGACCACCAGGGCCCCGACCGCGTGGGCACGGTCGGCGATCTCGCGGACCGGGTTCACCGTGCCGAGTACGTTCGAGACGTGGCTCAGGCTCACGACCTTAGTCCGTCGGTCCAGCTTCCGTTCAAGGTCATCGAGCTTCAGTCGGCCCTGGTCGTCGATGTCGAGGAAATCGAGCTCGATACCGTGGAACTCGCGCAAGAAGTGCCAGGGAACGATGTTCGAGTGGTGTTCCATCACCGTCGTCAGGACTCGGTCCCCCTTGTGGAGGAACTTGCGGCCCAGGCTCGTGGCGACGAGGTTGATCGCCTCGGTCGTGCCCCGGAGGAACACGACCTCGGACGGGTTCCGGGCGCGCAGGAACCGGGCGACCCGGGCCCGGGCCGCCTCGTAGGCATCGGTCGCTTCGACGCTCAGAGCGTAGACGCCGCGGTGCACGTTGGCGTTGATGGTTTCGTAGTACCGTTCCTCGGCGGCCATCACCGATGAGGGCTTTTGGGAGGTCGCTGCCGAGTCGAGGTACACGAGCGACCGACCGTCGAAGGTCCGGGATAGGATCGGGAAATCGCGCCGAACCTGGTCGACGTTCATCGCTCCTCCGTGCCGGGTGCGGGAAGAGGTCGTTCCGATTAGGTCGACGCCTCGGGGACGCCGCGGATGTGCTCGTACCCCGTTCGCTCGAGCTCTTCGGCCAGCTCGCGGCCGCCCGACCGGGCGATGACGCCGTCCACCATCACGTGGACGCGGTCCGGCTTCAAGTACTTCAGGATCCGCTGGTAGTGCGTGATGACGAGGATCCCAGCGTCGGGCCGGTGAAGCTTCGCCACGGTCTCTCCGACCGCCTTCACCGCGTCGATATCGAGACCGGAGTCCGGCTCGTCGAGAATGGAGAAGATCGGGGCCAGCGTCGCCATCTGCAGGACCTCGACCCGCTTCTTCTCGCCGCCCGAGAATCCCTCGTTGAGGGAACGCTTGAGGAGGTCGGGATTCATCCCGAGGTATTCCAGGTGCTTCTTCAGGTCACGGTCGAATCCCGCCGTATCGGCGTTCTGGGCCGTGTGGCGCTGCATGTAGGCGGTCCAGAGGAACTTCGAGAGGGAGAGGCCCGAGACCTCCTGCGGGTACTGGAACCCGAGAAAGAGGCCGGCGCGCGAACGCTGGTCCACGCTCATCTTCAGCAGGTCCTGGCCGTCGAGGAGGGCACGGCCCTTGGTGACCTTGTACTTCGGGTGGCCCATGAGGGCGTAGGCGAGCGTGCTCTTTCCGGAGCCGTTCGGCCCCATCAGGGCGGTGAGCTCACCGATCTTGAGCGTGAGGTTGACCCCCTTCAGAATCTCCTTCCCTGCCACCTCGGCGTGGAGGTCCTCCACCGTGAGGGTGTGCTGCGTCGGTCCGCTGGTGATGGCCATCGAAGGGATACGAGCCGATACCGTTATTTAAGCATGGCGCGGTGTGTAAATCATCCCCCGCTCGAGGACGGTGCAGAATCAGGACGATGGCGGCGACGGCTGAGGACCAGCTCGAAGGCACTCGGGGCCGGATCCTCGAAGAGCTTGCGGTCTCCCCGCGCACGGCCCGCGACCTCGCGGAGAAGCTGGGCATCCAGGAGAGCGCGGCCCGGGGGCATCTCGACCGGATGGAGGAACGCGGCCTGGTCGTGCCCACGTTCCGCCGGGAAGGCGTCGGACGGCCTCGAAAGCGCTACGCCCTGACCGGCCAGGGGCAGGACCTCTTCCCGAAGAAGTACGACCTCATCCTCGACACGGTCGTTGACGAGCTTCTTGCCCGAGAGGGAGAAGAGTACGTCAGTGCACTGTTCGCCGAATCGGCCCGCCGCATGGCGCGTCGGGTCGCGAGCGAGATCCCGAAGGGTGGGAACGCGAACGAGCGGACCCGCAACCTCGTGACTGCCTTGAACGGACTCGGCTTCCGCTGCACCGCTCAGGAAGCGCCGGACGGCCGGTTGAGGATCGTCCGCACGAATTGCGTCTTCCGCCACAGCGCCCTGTCGCACCCATACCTCCTCTGCGAGGTCTTCGACAAGCACCTGACCGAGGCGCTCCTCGGGCAGGTCGGCGTGGACCTTCAGGACTCGATCGGCCACGGAGGCGTGCGGTGTACTCATCTCATCCAGTTGCAGTGAGTCCGCCGCCGATCCTTCGCGCGTTGGGGCCCCGAGCCCCCTCGTCGCCCCGTGGCGCTTCGGGCGTGAGCCTGATTCGCGGGACGTCCCTAATCCGGTCCGGGATCCGGCCGAGGTTCTGCCCATGAACTCGACGAATCCTTCGTCCGCGCCCTCCTCCCTGTCGGCTCGCTTGGGGTCGACGGGACTCCGGACGGACGACCCGCTCTTGCGCGCTGTCGGTGAAACTCCTCTCGTCCCGCTGTCGCGCATCGCGGACTCCGCGGGAGGAGGATTCGAGATCCTCGCCAAGGCGGAGTTCCTGAACCCGACGGGGTCGGTGAAGGACCGAGCTGCCCTCGCCATCGTTCGCCGGGCGATCGAAGAGGGAGTGCTCGATGGCGGCCGGACGCTGGTCGACGCCTCGAGCGGAAACACCGCCGTGGCGTACGCGATGCTGGGTGCCCGCATCGGATTCCCGGTGGAGCTCGTCCTGCCACGGAATGCGAATGCGGGCCGGGTGGGGCGGATCCGGGCCCTCGGCGCGCGCGTCGTGTTCACCGACCCCCTCGAGGGGACGGACGGGGCGCAACGAGAAGCGCGTCGGCGGGCCAGTGCCGAGCCGGAGCGCTACTACTATCCCGACCAGTACAACAACGCGGCCAATCCCGGGGCCCACTACGCCACGACCGGCCCGGAGATCTGGCGCCAGTCGCGGGAGCGAGTGACGCATTTCGTGGCCGGTGTCGGCACCGGAGGAACGATCACGGGAACGGCGAGGTACCTCAAGGAACAGCGAGCCTCCCTCGAGGTCATCGGGGTCGAACCCGTGGGACCGATGCATGGCCTCGAGGGACTGAAGCACCTTCCGACCGCCCTCCGCCCCTCCACCTACGATGCCCGGGTCGTGGACCGGACGGTCCGGGTCGAGACCGAAGACGCCGCCGCGATGCGGGTCCGGCTGGTCCGCGAAGAGGGCCTCGAGGTCGGCATGTCGGCGGCCGCCGCGGTGGTCGCGGCGGTGCTGGTGGGACGGGCCGCTCCGGGGGCCGTGGTCGCGACGATCCTTCCGGACGGAGGACACGACCCGCCCGAGGAGGACTGTTGAGGCCGGTCCGGATCGCATCCTCGCTCGTCTCCGAGATGGCCGCCCACGCCCGGGCGACCTACCCCGATGAGTGCTGCGGATTTCTGATCGCGAGCCCGGATCCGCTGGACCCCGGGTCACCTCGCACGATCGTCGCGGTCGAGGCGGCCGCGAACGAGTTCGAGGGCGAGCGACGGAGGAGGTTCCTCGTCCGTCCCGACGAGCTGCGCGCGGCCGAGGGCCGGCTCGAAGGGACCGACCGCTCGGTGGCGGGATTCTACCACTCGCATCCGGACCACCCCGGCCGACCTTCCCAGTTCGACCAGGAACATGCGTGGCCGTGGTACACGTACGTCGTCCTCGGACTCGACAGGAATGAGGTCCGCGAGAGCCGGGCGTTCGAGCTCGACTCCGAGGCCCGGGAGTTCCACGAAGTGCCGATGACGGTCGAGCCGGGTTCCGGCTCGCTTCCGAAGGTGTTGGAGGGGTAAGCGAGACCCTAAGAGGCGTTCCGGGGGAATACGAGCCCATGACGAAGGTCACGGTCAAGGTCCCGACCCCTCTGCGTCCGTTCACCGGCGGGCGGGCGGAGGTCGCGGTCGAAGGCACGACAATCGGGGGCCTCGTGCGCGCGCTGGCCAACGAACATCCCGAGCTCCAGCGGCACTTGTTCACTCCGGACGGCAAGCTCCGCAGTTTCGTTACGGTCTACCTGAACGAGGAGGACGTGCGCTACCTCCAGAAGGACGCGACCCCCGTCAAGGAAGGGGACGTCGTTTCGATCGTCCCCGCGATCGCCGGGGGTTCGCCGGCGAAGCGTCGGTCGACGCCCCCCGCCAAGCGCACGCAACCCCCTGCGGACCCGACCGAGAAGTTCTCCGCGGAGGAGCTCCGACGCTACAGCCGCCACCTCCTGTTGCCCGAGGTGGGGGTCGCGGGTCAGCGTAAACTGCGGAGAGCCAAGGTGCTGCTCGTCGGTGCGGGCGGGCTGGGCTCTCCTGCCGCTCTCTACCTCGCCGCGGCCGGCGTGGGGGAGATCGGCCTGGTCGACTTCGATACGGTCGACCTGTCGAACCTTCAGCGTCAGGTCCTCTACACAACGCCGGATGTCGGCCGGCCGAAGCTCGAGGTGGCCAAGGAGCGGCTCGAGGCTCTGAACCCGGGCGTCACGGTCGTACCGCACGGAGAGCGCCTCACGTCCGAGAACGCTCTGGACGTGCTGCGTCCGTACGACATCGTGATCGACGGTACGGACAATTTCCCCACTCGGTACCTCGTCAATGATGCCTCGGTCCTCCTCGGCAAGCCGAACGTCTACGGCTCGATCTACCGGTTCGAGGGGCAGGTCAGCGTCTTTGACGCCCAACGGGGTCCCTGCTATCGCTGCCTCTACCCGGAGCCCCCGCCGCCGGACCTCGTCCCGTCGTGCGCGGAGGCCGGGGTCCTCGGAGTGCTGCCGGGCCTCGTCGGCGTTCTTCAGGCCACGGAGACGGTGAAGCTGATCCTAGGCACCGGCACGCCGCTCATCGGACGCCTGCTGCTCTTCGATGCCCTGGACCTCAAGTTCCGGGAACTCACCCTCCGCAAGAACCCACACTGCGTCCTCTGCTCCCCGAACGCTACCCAGAAGGGGCTCATCGACTACCCCGCGTTCTGCGGGATCCCGGCGGCCGGGAGTGCCCCGGTGGAGGGCTCGGCCCCGGTGATCGAACCGGAGGCGCTCGCGGCGGCTCTGCGGACGGACACACCTCCCCTCCTCATCGACGTGCGCGAGCCCGAGGAGTGGGCGATCGCCCACCTTCCGGGAGCGCACCTGATCCCGAAGGGAGAGCTCGCCGAACGCGTGGACGAGATCACGCGGGCCCGAGAGGTCGTTCTCTACTGCCGCAGCGGCGCCCGATCCGCCCAGGCCGCTCGGCTCCTTCTTGACCTCGGGTTCAACCACGTCCGGAGCCTGGACGGAGGCATCAACGCGTGGTCGGAGCGCGTCGACCCGAGCGTGCCCCGCTACTGACCGAGCGGCGTCCGACCGCCGCCATTATCTAACCCGCGAGGGGTCCGCGGCGGCGAAGGTACCGATGGCAAGAACGAACGACTCCGAGTTCTCCCGGGTGCGGATCCTGGTCCGTGACTTCCCCACGTCGTGGCGATTCTATCGGGACGTGCTCGGTCTCACCCCCGTCAAGGGTCATGGCGAGGGCCCGTACGGCGAATTCCTCACCGGCCGGCGGGCGATCCTGTCCCTCTTCGACCGAAAGCAGATGGAAGCGGCCATCGGCGCTCCCGTCGACCACCCGAAGAAGGGCCACGTTCCTTCGGTCGCGGTGGTCTTCGAGGTCCCGAGCGTCAATCGAACGGCCCGCCACCTCCGCGGTCTGCGGGTGCCGGTGGTCCAGGGTCCGACCGACCGGCCCAGCTGGGGCCTGCGCACGCTCCACCTGCTCGACCCCGACGGCAATCTCATCGAGATCTACAGTCCGTTGAAGGCGCGCCGCTGAGCCCGAAGCCGGCCGGAACGGGTCCCCTATCCCTGGGACGGGGCCTTGCCTGAGAGCGGGTCGCCGACGTCCATCGAAAGCCGGCCGGAGTAGGAGCGGACCCGCCGCGAGAGCTCCCGGGCGAACGCCGGCGAATCCCTCGGCGATATGTACAGCGGTTCGTCGCCCGCGGTGATCAGAAGACCGTGCGCGGCATCGGTGTGGATCGAGTCGAAACGCCCGATGAAGGGGCTCCACATCCGGCCCCGCCAACCCCACGAACCGACCATCCCTGCAGTGGGCGAGAGGTCGCGCAGCGAGACGTACTCGATCCGACGGATCTGGTCCAGGCGGACCCGCGCCCCTCCGAGGAGCCGGGTCGCGTGGAGGTAGACGTCGTCGATCCGATAGTGGGTCGAAAGGTACCGGGCGAGGGAGAGGAGGAGGAAGATCGAGATCGCCCACGGAGCCCACCACGCGATCGGAGTAGCACCGCGACCGAGGAAGAGGAGGACCAGGAGCTCGATGAACACGTACACGCCGACGATGGTGTACGAGATCTTGCCCCAGGCCAGGTAGCGGCCCTGCGTATCGACGGGGGGTGGTGGAGCGGTCGCGGCCTTCGTCGTATCCTTACGCGACGGCTTCGTGGTTCCGCTCACCCCCGGACGTGCCTGTGGCCATGGCGAGGGGCGTGCGAGCCGCTCCGCCAGGGTGGAACTTCGAGACCGTCGACCGCGGGTTCCCGGGCGGGGTACCCGAGGAACCACTGACTTTGTTCAATCCGTTCCTCGAATAGTCCACGACGACCTCGGACTCCGGTGAGAACAGACCTAGGTATTCCTTTCCTAGGAGCCCGAATACCGCCCAGTCGAACCAACCGTCGCCCCGAAGCGAACTCTGAGCGGAGTTTCGAGTCACGGAACGGACCCCTGCCGGGCCGAATGCGACCGACGACCACGAACCGGCTCTATTCACGGAAGTTTTAAACTGTGGTACCCCCGTCTGAGTGCGGTCCGTATGATCCCGGTCGGAGGATCAGAGCCACCATGGGTGGTGACGCTAGATTCCCCTCCCGACTGCGATGCCGGCGGCCCCCGTGCCGTCCCCGGAGCAGGTCGGTGACGCCTACGCCTTCTGAGGCGGACCGCCTCGCCATCGTGAGGATTGAGCTCAATCTGCGGCAAAGTTCCTGGATCGGCGTGTTCACCCAGAAGCATCCCGACCTTCTCCTCGCGATCCACAGCACCCTGGCCGTGAGGGGCGACCACTTCATCGATGACATCGAGATCTTCGGGCCGCCGAGAGACTGGTTGCCCGAGATCTCCGCTCTCCCCGATGTAACGGAGGTCAGTCACCTGGACACGCTCCCCGACCTTGGGCGATATCGTGTCCGCTACCGCGCGTCGAGCCTGAAGAACCTCGTCGTGAAGCTCGAGATGCTGCTGCGATATCCCCAGACCGTTCAGAATGGCGTCCTGAGTGGTGAAGTGGTGGACCGGGTCTCTAGGATCCGCCGGCTCGTGGAGTCGATCCGCTCCCTGGGATTCGACACCCGGATCGTCTCCCTGCGCCAAGAGTCCCTGATGTCGCGTAAGCCGAATCTTACCCGAGTTCAACGCGAGATCTTTCGTCAGGCCGTCGCCGCGGGATACTTCCACGTCCCGCGCCGGATCACGCTCACTCAGCTGGCGGTGCTCGTTTCCCGGAGCAAATCGTCGGTCTCGGAGACCTTGGCCGTGGTCGAGCGGAAGCTCGCTGAGTCCGAGGGTATCGCGTCCCTATAACCGCCCCGACCGAACGAGTTCGGGACCCGAACGACTTCGGAGAGGGAGCATGGGTCTCCCCACCGTTGTTCGGTCGGGAACTCTATGACGCAGGACACTCCCCAGCCGGGAACTCTGAACCGAAACGTGGGACTCTGGGGACTGGTCCCGATCACGGCCGGGGGGGCCGTGAGGTCGGGAATTCCTGTGCTCGCGGCCACGATGAGTTCGGTCGCCGGGTCCGCCGTGGTCGTCGCGATGGTGATGCTGGGAGCGGTCGTCATCTTGCTCGCCCTCCCGTATGCCCAGCTGGGGGCGGCGTTCCCTTCCACCAGTGGGCCAGGAGCCCGTCGCATGACCTACCTTCTGGAACGGAGCGACCCATGATCCTGAGGCGCTCCCCGCTGAACGTTCTGGTCCTTCCGTCGAGCACCCCGAAGACGCGCGACCTGCTCTCGATCGCGGACATCGCCTCCGAGCTCTCGGGGCTCCTGGCACGGGCGGAGGAGCTCAAGAGGCTGAGCTTGGCCGATGTGTTCCCGCGGTCCCTCCAGGACCGGAGCGTCGCGATGATCTTCAAGAGACCTTCGACCCGGACCCGCAGTTCCTTTGAGATCGGTGTGCAGCAGCTGGGAGGTCACGCGGTCTACCTCTCTCCCTCCGAGCTGGAGCTCGGACGAAGAGAGACGATCGCCGACACGGCGCGGGTCCTGTCCCGGTACTACGATGCGATCGTCCTCCATGCCTATCATTGGGAGGACGAAGAGGAGCTCGCCCGCTGGGCCAGCGTGCCGGTCATCAACGCCCTCGACGACCGCGAGCATCCGTGCCAGGTGGTCGCCGACCTCCTCACCTTGAGCGAGCGCTGGCACGGACAGTTCCGCGACCGTCGTCTCGCCTACATCGGGGACGGCAACAATGTCCTCTCCTCGCTCGTCCTCGGATGTGCTATCGTCGGCCTCCCGCTGGTCGCCGCGATCCCCGAGGGCTACCGACCCCCGGACTCGATCCTCTCGAAGGCGGCGGAGCTCGCCCGCGTCACCGGGGCGTACGTCCGGATCGTGGCGGACCCGAAGGAGGCCGCCCGGGACGCGGACGCGATCTACACGGACGTCTGGGTTTCGATGGGAGAGGAGGCGGAAGAGGCCCGACGCAGGGCCGATTTCCGGGGCTACACCGTAAGCGACGACCTGCTCGACCTCGGGCGTCCGGGCGCCTTCGCGATGCACGACCTCCCGGCCCGCCGTGGCCTCGAGATCACTGACGCGGTCATGGACGGACCCCGTCAGGCGATCTGGGAGCAGGCGGAGAACCGGCTCCACGTCCAGAAGGCGATCCTCGAACTCCTCGTTCGTACTGAGAGCGACTGAGGTGCCACGTCTCTCCGATACGGAGCCTGCTATGACCCGTGTCCGGAGGGCGAATACCAACCGTACCGAGCCGGTCGGTATCGCTCAGGCGGCGGCTTCGTGGCGGGTTCCGACCACGAGTCGGACCTCCAGCCGACACCCTGCCGCGAAGAGGCGAATTTGCTCCCGGGGGAAGGTCGTGGTGTCCGCGTCCGGGACGGGACGCTCCGGTGCCTGCCCGATGGCGTGCACGGCCTTTGCGACCTCGCGATGCTGTCCGGGCTGGTAGCGGCGGCTCACGACCGAGACGACCGCTGAGGTGTCCCGGCGGCGGACGCCTCGGTACTCCGCGAGGGGTTCCCCTTCGGGACCTCAGACGGGGAGCAGGTTGTAGAAGGGGACCCGTTCAGTGCTGGCGTTGGTCTCGTACGGTCGGCATAGACAGAGGCTTTCGGTCGGGCTCGAGGCGATCATCGTTGTCCTCGGTCCCGAGGGATAACGAGGGAGCCTCGCCGCAGGGCTGGAACCCTCGTGACGCGAAGCCGCAGCTCACGAGTTCCGCGATCCGCGGCGGCCGGTGTCGGACCCGTCGCCTAGGCGAACAGGGAGGACCCGCGCCGTTCGAGCGCGGGTCCGAAGGGACTTACTCAGTCTCCGCTTGGAAGTACCGTGGAGTTCCCGGGCCGGTTCGTACTCAACCACTGATGTCCCTTACAATGAATCGGTCGTCCCGGGCACTCAAGTCTAATGCCTGATGACTAGTAAGATGAGTGCTGGCGACGTTACTTAGATGCTTTCGGCAAGCCTCGGCTGCGGCGAGCATCTGCTCATCTGTCGGACGCTCATATGGCTGTCCGGGTACTGGAATGTACCCCATAATGTGTAACGGGATCTCGCTGCTTAGCATCGACAACCATGCCGCGATGGCCTCCACTTGGTCCACATCCACCAAGCCCGGGATGAACACCACGTTAGCCTTCATCTCTAGCCCTGCATGAAAGGCAGCTTCGAAGTTGTGGAAAATCATGTCCTTTGGTTTTCCAGTATATTGCAGATGAACCTTTTCGTCCCAGGCTTTTATGCCGACATTGGCGCCGTCCAGATTCGGCAGAGGTAGCTTACTCCCGTTTGTGTGCCCGAGGTACGCTTTGACCCCTAGATTGTTCTTGATGAAGTCGAGCATTTCAGGTAGTTCCTTCGATATGGTCGGTTCGCCGCCCATGAAGGAGACCTTGTCCAGGGGTACAGAGAGAAGGGCTTGCTTCATCTGGTCAACGGTCAGGAACCTCTCAGGTCGCGGAAAGGAAAGACCTGGCGGCCCATCCGCTCCGCTTCGTAACCTATAGGCACATACTGCACAGTGGAAGGTGCAGCCGTAATTGTGCAGCGTAGCAAAGCGGTACTTGTCGTTGTAGGTGATCTTGTAGAAGACCATATTCATTCACCACGATCATGGGCCAGCCGACCTGCTGCGCACATACGGAGTCATTCACCTTCATTCACCCCGAACGTGACATAATATTTATAATTCGTGTTACCCACGCCATTTTTCAGAGGGGGACGACATAACATTTATAATTCGTGTTACTCACGCGTTTCAGAGGAAAGGAGCTTCTGATGGCGAATTCGGTCAGATACAGCGCGCCCTCTCGCCGTAACCGGCACGCGGGATTCAGGAGAAACAGAAGAGCTCTTGCGAATGTTTGGGCCGTTGTCCTGCTTGTAGTAGTTGTTGCTGCAGCGGTCTTAGCATTTGTTGTTTATCACTATACAGCATCAACATCAACCAGCAGCAATGGTTCGCTGACGATTCTTGATCAGGAGGGAAGGACGGTACAGGTCCCAGCCAATGTGCAGAGGGCTGTCATCATCGATTCCTACTGGGCAGAAACCGCCTGCGTGCTCGGCGACCAGAACAAGATAGTGGGCATCGGGACGTACGTACCTGGGTCGCCTTACATCCCCTCCGCTGTGCAGAAACTGACTATCGTCGGAGACCAATTCAACGGCATCAACATGGAGACACTGGTATCGCTGAAGCCGGACGTTGTGATAATGGACACCGGTTTTGGGTCCGCTGACCAGGAGCTGAGCACGTTGGAAATGCTGAACATCCCCGTGATCGCGCTCAATCCAGCGAGCTACGCGGACGAGATGGGCGCCATCAAGATCATCGGCGAGGTACTTGACTCGAACACGAAGGCAGCTCAGCTGATCGATTACATGCAGAGCGGCGTGAAGAATCTGATCCTGACCGCAAGCCAGATACCGGACTCTTCCATGCCGTCGGTGCTCATCGGCTCTTACAATCCGGAATATTACGGCACCTCGTTCTCTGCAGACTCCGACAGCGAGTGGGGGACCGCCGTGAACCTGGTGGGAGGGGTCAACACAGCTTTCGCCAATATTCCGACCCAGCAATATCCCTTGATCGATGCGGAGACGGTCCTCGGTTGGAACGATAGCAAAGTTCTCATCACCGATTACAGCAACGCGAGCGTCGCCTCCGATGTTGCCGCCTTTGAACAGCAGTATCCGACGCTGGCGGCCGTTGAGGACCATCAAGTATACGGTGTGCTGGTCGGCGGCGAGCAGCAAGGGGCGTATCTGGACGACGGTCCCCGCGCCCTTCTGGGTCTTGACGAACTTGCCGCGATGATCCAGCCCGCGTACTTCAGCGGCATCAACATGGAGAGCGCCGCAGACCAGCTATTCTCCCAGTTCTACCCGTTTGCCATAGGAAGCTAGTGCTATGGTACGCTAGTTGGCGGCTGCAACAATCCAACCGCAACATCTCACGATAGACGTGCGGGACCTGGTCGACCGGCTGATCGCTCAACTCTGATCGCGCAAGTTAGAGTTGAAAAAAGAAAGGGAAAAAGGTGACGTCAACTCCCGGCAGGTTGCGATGGACCATACTTGCAATCTTGCTTTTGCCCATCCCGGTGTTTGTACTGTCTCTGTTCATAGGCACGTTCTACATCCCTCCGGGAGTTGTGTTACAGGTAATTTTTGATAGGATCGTTGCGCCTTTCTCATCGTCCGGGGTCTATGGGATCATAATTCTTGAAATCCGGCTCCCAAGGATAGTTCTGGCGCTGATGGGGGGCATCGTACTCGCGACTACGGGGGCATCGCTGCAAGGGGTCTTCAAGAACCCGCTGGTGGACTCGTACATATTGGGCATTGCAGCGGGGGCAGGCTTCGGGGCAGCCATTGCATTCGCCTTCCTGCCCAGCGTGGGGGGAATGAGCCAGATACTCGCCTTCGCATTCGGAATACTGGCGTTCCTTCTGACCTTTCTTGCGGCCCGAACTAGGGGGGAAACACCCGTAGTATCGCTGGTGCTGGGTGGAATAATTGTTACGGCACTCTTCTCCGCGGGTATCTCGCTAATCGAATTCCTCACCAACCCCGACCAGCTGGCAGGGGTAGTCCACTGGCTTATGGGAAGTCTGGACTCGGCAAGCTGGAGCGTGGATCTCGAGATACTGCCCATTATCGTCGCCGGCTTCATGATCATTTTTCTGATGCGTTGGCGGCTGAATGTCATCTCCATGGGTGAGGAGGAGGCAAAATCACTGGGAGTGAACATAGGGAGGGATCGGCTTATTGTACTGGGCGCGTCGACGTTAATGGTCTCAGCCATTGTCTCTGTTACCGGCATTATCGGATGGATAGGGCTGGTCGTGCCGCACATCGTGCGGATGCTCGCAAGGACCCCTGACAACAGGGTAATCATACCACTCTCGGCTGCGCTGGGGGCAGTCTTTCTAATCACAGCCGACGATCTGGCGCGGTCTCTCTTCGTTTTTGAGCTTCCAGTAGGCCCCCTGACTACGATCATTGGCGCCCCGTTCTTCCTATACTTGCTGAAAAGCCGAGGCGGAGCAGTGTGGAGGCAATGACATGGCCGAGGTGATCTCTGTTAGCGGTCTCCGCTTCTCTTACGGGCTCGGTTTTGAGTTGCACGACATCTCGCTCACCGTGGGGCAGGGGAGTGTGACCACATTGCTGGGGCCGAATGGCTGCGGCAAGACTACTCTTCTGAAGTGCATGAATGCGTTGCTGACGCCCGGAGAGGGGATGGTCATGATCAACGGCAAGGATGTCTTCAAGATGGGCAGGGGCGAACTTGCCCGCCTGGCTGGTTTCGTGCCACAGTCACATACCCCGTCCTTTTCGTATTCGGTCGGGGATGTCGTGCTCATGGGCAGGGTGTCCTACAAGGGAATATTCGAACAGCCATCCAGGTTGGACTATGCAAAAGCTGAGAATGCCATCGAGGTGGTTGGTCTATCCGCTTTCAAGGACCGCCCCTATACCCAGATGAGCGGAGGGGAGCGGCAGCTCTCACTGATCGCACGCGCTATCGCCCAGGAGCCGGCCGCGCTGTTGCTCGATGAGCCGACCGCCCACCTTGACTTTAGAAATCAATTCACGGTACTGCAGATGGTCAGAAAGGTCGCAAGAGAGAGAGGAATGGCTGTCGTAATGAGTTTGCATGATCCAAACCAGGCCATGCTTTTCTCGGACACCATAGCCCTCATGTCCTCGGGAAAGATGGCGTCGATTGGAAAGCCCGAAGAGGTGATCTGTCCCGAGAGCATCAAGCAGCTTTACGGGATCGACACTGAGATTATCATCCACAACGGCCGAGAGCTTGTCATGCCTTTGATTTGATTTGAACTCAACATCTGTCTCTCGGGCGCGGCTCTGTGACTAAAGCCAAACGATTTCCGGTCCCGTGGCAGAAACCTTCTCTCTGGGGCGAAAATCACCAGGTCACGATAGTAAACGGTGATGGATCGCCCTCCCCCACCCACGAGTCATCGGGATAGCCGCCGGAGATTTCCGAGAGATTGACTTCACGTTGAACCCATTCGGGTCGCGACTAGGTAATCGAGAGGTATGGTGGGGTAGCACGAAGTTCCGTTGGACAGAGTCAACTGAGCCGTCTGGATAGCCGCAAACACGTTGGCGGTAAGATTGGTTTGAGTGCCGCCGTACCTCACGTGGGTCCCGAGCTCAACGAGATCCCGAAGCTTCTCGTCCACCATACGTCGGGCAACTTTCGAGGTGGCAGAGTCGCGTCATGTAAGCGCATCTACACGTTATGGAGGATATGGTCCACTCGAACAAGGGGCATCCCACAAGGTCATCGGTCTCGATCGAAAAAGGGCCGCCCCGGGGCAACCCGGGGCGATGGGATTGACTCCTGTCGGTGGAGGACCAAAGGAGGAGCATACGTCGACAGGTCTCGTGCAGGGAGTTGGCGATCTCGTATTCCGAGCAGGGGGGGCGAACGAATGCCCTTCCGAAAGGCACTTTACACGTCACGCGGCGGCTTCGTAGTAGTAGCAGCCCTCGAGAGGAAGACTCAGATAGCGTCCGGGTACCCACAGGTCCGCCCAGCTTACTCCGAGCGCGAAATCGCCAGTTCGATTGTAGAGACGTGCCGACGAGCTCCCACCGTTCGGTCCTCCACCGTTGAAAGGGAGCTAACTTCTTCCGGGGGTCCGCAAGGGCCCCCGTTCTTATCCAAGAGGGTGAGACCGTGACCCGGGCCGCTCTCTACGTTCGCGTAAGTGGCCCCGGGCAGGACTTGGACACGCAAGAGGCCGATCTCCGGAGGTACGCTCAATCTCAAGCGTGGGACCCATGCGAAACGTTTCGGGAAAGTATTTCCGGGACAGGTGCCAAGGTTCGGCCGGAGTTCGACCGTCTGAAGCTCGCGATGGTTAACGGTGCGTTCGATGTGGTCCTCGTTACGAAGCTCGACCGGATAGCCCGGTCAGTATCGGACGCTCTCCTCTTCTTCGAAATGGCCGAGGCCACGAAGGTCCGGGTGGTCGCCACAACCCAGCAAATCGATACGGCAACCCCTGCCGGTCGTCTAACACGAACGATTCTCGCCGGCGTGGCCGAGTTCGAAGGCGAGCTAATCCGGGAGCGGACCCGGGCGGCTATGGCGGCCATCAAGGAAGGGCGCAAGCGAACTCGCACCGGGCAAAGACTCGGTCGCCCCCGACGAGTCTTTCCGGAAGTCGTCGCCCAGGCCCGGACCCTTCGGGAGAGTGGCCACACGTGGCCCCAGATCGCCCAGCTCGTAGGTCTGAAGGCGGAGACCATACGAAGGGCCGTCTGGGTGCAGAGAGTGCGCCCCGGGGCCGTGGTCAATCCCCAATTGAGGGAAACGGTGGTCTCACAGGGAGGCAACCTTGCCCGGCAGTAACCGAACGGATTCCCACCTTATCGGTGCTCGAGGCGCCTTCCTAGCTCGTCAACCTTGTTTGCGAGCGCGGTGCCGGACGCCGCTACCACGGTTTCGAGCTTCCTCAGCTCGGCTCGAAGGCTCGCGACATCCTTCGAAAGATCCTCTAGTGACCGTTCGAGACGTTCCACCGCCTGTGCGAGTCCATCGGAGCCAGACTCCTGCATGCCCGACTCAAGGCTCGGCCCCCCCAAAAGCATGAGCGCCCATAGGTTGCCGTTCTGCCTTCTCTGCGGCGCGGAGTTCCACTCGGGCTCGCGGTGGTTTCCTCCTCTGTCTCAGTCAGAGATTGTTGGAATCGCTCCGCTCGCGTCTTTCAATCTCGCCAGACACAGCCGGAGAGGTTCTGTCGCCTCGATCATCAATCACAGGTCTCGGTGCCTTAGTAGGTCGACCACAGATACCGTGCAAAGCGGGGTTGGGTCGGCTGAGGTTTGCACCCTCGGACTCAAGTTCTGGTGAAGGCCAGCCCGCGTTAGGCCCGCGGATCGTTGCTCGACCCCTCGGGGGGAGGGGGGGTTCCCACTCCTCGCCTCAAACTCAATCCTATGCCACCGAACGAAGTGAGGTGGCTGGATACTGAGGCGGGCGGCTCGTGAAGTAGGTCCGGGCAAGTATCGCATCGAAGAGAGGGATTCAATGGACAAAGAGACGGGCAAAGCAATCTGGGACATGGCTCGGCAGCAAGAGAACTATGTCATCCAGGCATTCGGACTTGCGGTCACCGGGCTCGGAGCTCTGTTCTTCGCTCATGGTCTGATTCTGAACGCTCACCTCAGAATAGTGATCTCGATGACCGGACTTGTTGCGTCCCTCTTTCTTTGGGTGCACGGGTACGGCGCTCTGCGGGACCGTAATGAAGCCTTCAAGATGCTACGACAAGAATCAGAAACGCGTCCGTTGATGCTAGCCCACGATAAGATCACGAAGTGGCGCTCGAAGAATCTATTCTACTTTCCGGTGACCAGACTCGTGATTTATTTCGCTGGAGTACTTGCCTCGCGTGGTTCCTGATTCTCATTGGCGTAATCGGCTACGCAGACATTGGGAAGGACCCTGTTCCGTGGTGGGTAGACGAGGTAGTCGTGATTATCGCCGTAGCGGCGGCCGTCGCTCTGTTGTTTGTTCGTCGAAAACAGGCTGCTGACGAGCAAAAGGCAAACGAAGCGATGTTCGGTACGACCTGATGGTGTGTCGAGCGAGCCGGGAGCTGCTGGGAGCCTGAACGAAGTCGTGTCAGTCGTGCACGAGTCGAAGCGAGTTACTCCATAAGTCGGAACCAGTCCTTCACGCTCAGAGACAAGCGGAGGACTTCGTCATCCGCCAGAGGGCTGCAGTGGGCGATTGGACCCCGGAGATTGTTGAGGTTGGTCATGACCTTCTCAACGGCCTTCTTGCTACTGAACGTATCACCGAAGATTGTCCAATTGTGAAGGATGATTTGGCCAAGCTCACCGAACGTAGTGTAGTCTAGGTTCTCTTCCGAGCGGCGGGTGACCCCCGAGTCGACCTCGCGTTGGATTCTTTCACCCACTGCGGTCTTTATCACATCGGGCACAGACTTTTCCCACCAGTCAGTGGGCTGACCCTCCTGAAGGCGCAGGGTCACGAGGCTCCGCATTGTCTGTTCGAGACAGTAGAACGTTTCGTAGACGTGGGCCATCCTGCGCGCTTCTTTTCGGACCGCTTCATCAAACTGAAGGTAGTAAGGGTCGGTCTTGGGCTGATTTGGGTCCCTCCTCGGAAGTATCTGAATGCTGTACTCGCGCTCCACTTGTTCTAGCTCGGTCATCGCCATGACATTGGCTGCGCCGAACAAGCGGATTCGGTCATGGGTTGCTGGGTGAGTCGTCATTTTGAAAGAAGGTGTTCGCGCAGCGCCTTGAAGATCGCATTGAACACAGCAATGTTCGTCGTTTCTGGAAGGTTTAGATTGAACGTATACGAAACACGGAGTTCTCGTTCGTCCCCAACTCTAGGGGTTTCCTTCTCCTTCTGTTCTTCCGCTCCCTCTTCCTGGGGGACGTTCTCCTCTTCTTCGGCCCCTTCGAATTTCGCGAAGGCTTTGACGGCCTCGAAGCTGGCAACGATTGCGCGGAGCGTCTTCGAGGCCTTGTCCAATCCGGTGGCCTCGACTGTCAAGCCTTCCAAGTCCTTATGGTCGAGAGCGTGGACGTACTCGTTGCGGGAATAGAGGTCGGCGTACCCCTTCTTCATCGCAGCGGCGGCCGCGAATCCGCTCTGGGCAGAGTTCCGAAACCTCCGGTAAATGTCGGTTGGCGTCCCGTCGGAGCCTAGAAGGCCCAACCGCTTTGCGAAAGGAATGAACGCGAATGCGCTTCCACCTTTGAAACCCAGTTTCGTACTCAGAAAGTCCTGCGTGAATCGCTCGGGCGTGGGTGCGTCCTTGATCTTCACCAGAATCTTCTGGATCAGTCCATAGGCATTCATGTACGGTGGGTAATCTGCCATTTTTGAATCCTCCTCAACCGCAGTCCGGTTTGGGAACGACATGTAGTGTTAGAGGTTTTCTCACGCCACATTTCCCACGCCCACGGCCCACGCCCGCCTTGTCCGTGGCTGAAGTACCCGATCCTCAGAGAATCGACTCTGGACGCCGTGTTTTTGTTCCCTTTAGGCACTTTCGGTATCACTTTCGGGTCTTTTCGCGTGACTTTCGAGACCGAAACGCGCCTATTCGCTCTACTTCGCGAACGACGGCGAGGAATTGCTCTTTCGTGGGGTTCTGAAGGGATAGGAACAAGCAAGTCCGGTACCCGCACGTGACGCACTTGTGCCCCGGGCGATAGTCATGACCGCCCTTTCGTGCCCCTGCGTCTAGATAGCGCCTAACTGCACGAGCCTGCAGTCTCTCGTCCTTCCATTGAAGTGAACGGAGAGGGGCAGTCCGGAGCGATTCCAGGACTGCCGGGTTGGCATCGCCGTATGAAGCAAGGCAGTAGAGAGCCCCGCCATCACGGCTCTTTACAATTCTGAGGTGACGTTGATCGACTGCCCTCGCCAGCGCGTACTCGAAGCCACGCTCGCTGATGGGCGGGCCCCGCTCTCTGACTTCTCGCAGAATCAGACTTTTGGGCAAGAGTCCGCCGGGCCAGCGCTCCCGGAACAGCGCGACTATCCGAGGTGTGGTGCGGTCGGGCCTCATTCTTGCGGACCAAGACCATCCGATTCCCCTCGAATAAGACATACGGGCACACATGAACAAGCGCACGGCAAAGGTCGTTCAACTCAACGAGTCGCTTGCCGTCGTTCTCCCCAAGGATTGGACGCGAGGGATGGGTGTGTCCAAGGGGAGTAAGGTTGTCCTGTTCTACAACGGCTTCATCAGAATCTACGCCCCTAGAGTGGGCCGACCTGACACTGTGTCGGAGACCGGGGGTCCACCTTGACGCTCGCCCTCGGGCAAAACGACGTTTTATCACGACGTTCGCCTTCCGGCCGTTCGGAGGAAACCGTGCCCACTGAGGCACGGTGGTATTGGAACGAACGGGTAGAGCGGTACGTCACGTCTCGAAACGGAGTTGGTGAGAGTTGGAGAAGACAGGTTCGGCGGGCATTGAGGAACGTGCCAGGATGGTTCGAGCGACTCGACTTCGAACCTCCAGGGAGCGCCTCCGCAGTTACCCGACGGATGGTCGAGGCTCTGCGCGACACACCCCTGCTAGCGCCGTGCACTCGGCAGAATTGGACGAGCAAGCTACGCGGGTTCCTAGCGTCGGAGCGGAGCCCGCTCGCTGCCGACACCGAGCTTTGGCACTTTGGAAAGCCCGTGCCTCGAAAGCGGCCGTATCTCGAAGGCGAGGACAATCTTGAACGCGGCTCACGGACGAGAGCGCATAGTGGTCGTTCTCGGCCTGTTAAACGGGTTGCGTGCATGCGAAATGGCCCGCCTTCGGCTCCGCGATTTGGAGATGGAAGAACATCCTCCAATGATGTGGGTGCTTGGGAAGGGGACTCGCGGCGGCAAGCCGCGACGAATCCCCATCAATCCCATGGCCTATGGAGAGATTGCGGCGGCCGTCCGGGGTCGCCGTTCCGAGGACCCCGTTTTCCCGGGTCCTTACGGTGCCATCGACAAGGTATGGCGGGCTGCGCAACGGCGTGCGGGATTCGTTCCCGTCGGAACGCACGCCCTCCGCCGGTCCTTCGGTCGTATCAGCCACGACGCCGGGACCCCGACAGCCGAGATACAGGCGATGTACGGGCATGCTGCCGAGTCCACAACCGCCCAGTACATCGGAGTCGAGGAGCAGAGGATGGCGAAAGGCATGGCACAGATGGCCGCGTACTTCCGGGAGGCAGTCTAGATGCCTACTCGGACGCCATCCGGGTTTCTCTCGTCAGGGGGCCGCTTCGTAGTAGTACTCGCCCTTCGCCCGCTGCTCCCGGTCGAGCACGGACCCTTCGCGGTTGATCCGGGGGCGCAACGTCTCCGCGTCACGTCGGAACGTGATGTCGACCGTCTTCAGGAGGCGGTTCATCCCCTCGCGCATCGGGAACGGGCCGTCCCCGCGGCCCCGCGCGCCGTCCTCGGTCTCGGGGCGGAAGACCATGAGCTCGTCGCATGCGAGATCGAGAAAGTAGACGTCGTGGTCGACCACAAGCGCGCTCACGGCCTGGCGCTCGACCTGGCGACGCACGAGACGCGCCATCGACATCCGCTCGTCCGCGTCCAGGTAGGCCGACGGCTCGTCCAGGAGGTAGAGGGTCGCGGGCCGGGCGAGCGCGAGGCCCACGGCCGCGCGCTGGAGCTCACCACCCGAGAGGTCCGGGAGCGCGACGTCCAGGACCTCCTCGAGGTGGAGCCCGGGAACGAGCTCGCGCTCGAAGAGCCTGCCGTCGAACGTCGGGTCGCTCGCGAGGGCCACCATCCGCTCCCGGAGGCTCGCCGGCTGCACCGCCCGCAGGTATTGGGGCTTGTAGCTGACCGTGACGTTGGGCGGGGGAACCCCCCGCGTCGGGGTCTCGACCCCGGCGAGCATGCGCACGAAGGTCGTCTTTCCGGTGGCGTTGGGTCCCACGATGCCGACGGTCTCTCCCTTCGCGAGCGACCCCGCGCTCACCGAGAGGTGGAACTCGGGGAACTCCTTCTCGAGCTCACCGAACTCGACCAGCGCGTTCTGCCGGGCCGGGGGCTTCGGAGGGTGGGCGACGAAGCGGATCGGCTCGGTCCGGAAGCGGACGTTCTCGTCCTTGAGATAGCCGGTGAGGTAGGTGTTGATCGCGGACCGCATCGGGATCGGGTGGCTGATCACCCCGAAGGCGGCCTCGACGCCGTAGAGGAGGTGGGCCTGGTCGGCGAGATAGTCGAGGAGTCCGAGGTCGTGCTCCACGACCAGGACGCTCTTGGTCGCCCCGAGCCCGCGGAGTACGCGTGCGATCCGGAGCCGGTGCACGATGTCGAGGTAGCTCGACGGTTCGTCGATCAGGTAGAGGTCCGCGTCCGTGGCCAGCGTCCGCGCAATCGCGACCAGCTGGAGCTGCCCTCCGGAGAGTTCGCCGAGCTTCCGGTCGGCGCGCTCCGAGAGCCCGACCGCGTCGATCGCGGCCACGGCCCTCCCCCCCGACTCTTCGACGTACTCGCGTACCGTCTTCGGCTCGTCGGCAAGGCGGTCGACGTACTGCGGTTTCACGACGCTGCGGAGCTCTCCCTTCGCGACCCGCTCGAAATGGGCCCGCAACGAGGTCCCCCGGTAGCGTTCGAGGACCTTGTCCCAACGGCCGGGCTCGGAGAAATCGCCGAGGTTCGGCACCTCCATGCCCGCGAGGAGACGGAGCGCCGTCGACTTTCCCGTACCGTTCGGCCCGAGGAGCCCTGTGATTCCCTGCGGTGGGGGGACTGGGAGGCGATAGAGCCGGAAGCCGTTGTAGCCGTACCGGTGGACGATCTCGGACTCCTTGGCCTCGGGCGTGTTCAGGATCTTGATCGCGTCGAACGGGCACTTGTGGACGCAGATTCCGCAGCCGATGCAAAGGGTCTCGGAGATGATCGGCTGTCCCGTCGGCCCTTCGACGATGCACTCCTGTCCCATGCGCACCGGCGGACAGTAGGCCTGGCACTCCCACTGACACTCCTTCGGGTGGCAGCGGTCGTTGAGGAGGATCGCGATGCGCGCCATGCTCACGCTCCTACGACGTCGCTCACGATCCCGCCGTCGCGCATCGTGAGGTGCCGCCGCGCGCGAGCGGCGACCTCGGGGTTGTGCGTCACCACCAGGAGCGTCGCGTTGCGCGTCGCACGGACCCGTTCGATCAGGTCCAGGATCGCACGCGTGTTGCCCGAATCAAGCTCGCCGGTCGGTTCGTCCGCGAGCAGCACTCCCGGCCGGTTCGAGAGCGCCCGGGCGACGGCCACGCGCTGTTCCTCGCCGCCGGAGAGCTGGTGGGGGAATGCTCGCTCGCGTCCCGACAATCCCACCTCGGCCAGCAGCGCCGAGGCCCGGCGGGTGCGTTCGGCACGGTCGACGCCGAGGGCGCGCATCGGCAGTTCGACGTTCTCTCGAGCGGTCAAGGTCGGCAAGAGGTAGAATCGCTGAAAGATGAACCCGACCCCCGTGAGCCGAAGCCGGGCCCGCTCGCGGTCGGAGAGGGTGCCGACCGGCCGGCCGTCCCAGCGCACGTCCCCCGAGGTGGGACTGTCGAGCAACCCGATCAGGTTCAGCAGGGTCGTCTTGCCGCAGCCGCTCGGCCCTTCGACCGAGACGAACTCCCCGGGAGCAAGGCGCAGGTCGATGTCGCGCAGGGCCCGCACCTCCTCCGCGCTGCCTCCGAGATAGGTTCGGGAGGCTCGAAGGAGCTCGACGACCGGCGAGGTCCCTCCGCTCATCGGAGAGCCTCCGTGATGTCGAGGCGCAGGGCCGACCGGGTCGCCAGCGCGCTCGCGAGCAGCGATAGCCCCGCGACCCCCGCGACGAGCTCGGCGAGGATGATCGGGTCGAAGACCGCGAGCGCGGCGGCCTCCTGGACCGCCGCGCTGGCCCAACGGGCGAGCGATTCCACCAGAACGAAGCCTCCGACCAGGCCCGCCAGGGCACCCGCGACGGCGAGGCCGAGGCCCTCGGCGGCGATCCCGACCGCGATGGTCCGGCCCGGAATCCCGAGCGCCCGTCGTATCCCGATCGAACGCCGGTTCGATTCCACCCGACGGAGCAGCACGAGGGCGAGGAAGAGCAGTCCCACGGTGAGCCCGACCGAGGAGAGCGCAAGATAGAACCCGGTCAGGACGCCGCTCGCCGATTGGAGCTGCTGCGCTTCCTGGTTGAGCGAGGTGACGCTGTAGTACGGTACGATCCCCTGCACCTCGGCGCGCACCGCACCCAGGGCGGCGGGGTTGTCCGCAACCGAGCCGGTGACGGCGACCTGGACCGTGTCGGCCGCATCGGTCACCGTGGCGGAAGGGCCTCCCGCGAAACCGGTCATGACCTGGAGGTCCGAGAGCGGAAGCAGGACGGCGAACGCTCCGGTCGGCCCGAGGACGGTGGGAGGCACCCCGAACACGCCCGTGACGTTGTACTCCGTCCCCAGGCTCGTGTTGGTGCTCGGGCTGAGAAGGATGCGGTCGCCTACCGTGATCCCGTACGCGTCAGCGTACGGTGTCGAAAGGAGCACGTCGTAGGTCGCCGGACCGCGGTACGTACCGTTCGCGTAATGGACAGTATCGGTCGGGTCGCCGAGCGGCAGCGGCTGAGGGAACAGTCCGTTCTCGGTCGGACCGAGGGTGGGGGTGAACTCGGTCGGGACCACGCCTTCCGCGAGGACAGGCGAGAGCTTCCCGTGCGGGGAGACGGCGTCGATCGCGATGCTGAGCACCGGGGAGGCGGCCGTGACCGAGGGGAGAGCGAGGATCCGATCGGACAGCGCGTGGGCCCCCGAGATCCCGTGAAGACCCGAGGCGCTCACGACGATCTGATATCCGGCATTCTCGAGGTTCGCGAGCTCGTGCGCCGCCACGCCCCCTCCGACGCTGATGAGCACCACGGGCAGCGCCACGGCCGCTCCGATGGCCGCGACGGCGAGCACGAGCTGCAGCCGGGTGTGCCGCAGCGAACCTCCCCTTCCGAAGCGCCTCATGGGGCCCTCAACTCCTCGGCGACCGGCAACCGCATCGCCCGGGCGGCCGGGGCGACCGCGGCGACCAGCCCGATCGCCAGGATCAGGAGGATCCCGAACAGGATCACCCCGGCGTCGAACCCGACGAACGAGAACGCGGTGGGAAGGCCGCCGATCCGGCGCAGCAGCAACGAGTTCAGTGCCGTGGCGCCTGCGTACGCGAGCGGCAGGCCGACCGCGAGGCCGATCGCGGAGAGCACGACCGACTCCTCGACGACCATCGTCCCGACGGAGGCCCGCGAATAGCCGATCGCTCTCAGGAGCGCGAGCTCCCGACTCCGGTCGTCGACCGACATCTGGAGGACGGTCGTCGTGAAGAGAGCCGCGACCACGATGCCGATCGCTCCGACGAGGGTCCCGAAGGTCCGGTACAGGTTGACGACCTGCTGGATCGCCCCCAGGATGTTCGCCAGCGTGAAGACCGAGAGCGTCGGGAAGGCCGCCTGGATCTTGGCCTGGTCGGTCGCCGCCTGGGTCGGGTCCGCGAGGTGGATCAGGAGGAGGGAGGCGTAGTCCGTGGAGGCCGAGGCGCCGCCGACGAGCGCCTGGAGCTCGGAAAGGTAGACAAAGCCGAGCAGCGCCGAAGGGATGAGCCAGAACGGGCCCGAGATCCCGACCACGCGGAACATCGATGCGTTCGCGAACCACCCCTCGAGCGAGGCGCTCGAGGGCGGGCTCACCGGGCTCGTCCAGACCGAGCTCCCGACCGTCACGTGGAGGACCGCGGCCAAGCCTTGGTCCAGCACAATCTCCTGCGTACGGGGCCCGTGGTAGGTCCCGTTCGCATAGTAGGGGTCGCCGGGGAGCGTGAACCCGGTGCCGTTGTAGAGGTCGGGGGTCTGGATCCCGCGGTTATCGTCGGGGATCCAGCCGACGGTGCCCGAGCCGGTCGGCCCCCATCCCGACGGCACGGAACTCGTGTTCGCCCGGGCCCACAGGGACGCGTTGGCGTAGACGAGGTCGCTGATGAGCCACGGGCTCGCGGTCACCACGTTCGGATCGACAGACGGAACCTTCTGGGCGAGCGCGTGCGCTCCCGAAACCGGAGGGAACTCGCTCGAGGTCAGGGTCGTGTTCGCGCTCGCGGCGATGAGGTCGACCCCGCTCGCGGTCGCGAGAGTGGCCGCACTGGTCTGGATCCCGTTCGAGAGCGCCAGCAACATCACCACGAGCCCGACCGCGAGGCCGATCCCGAGCGACGTGAGGGCCGATCGACCGGGGCGGCGTCGGATCGCGTCGAGGGCGTAACGCACGGTCGCTCTCCGGGAAACTACCCGTCGCTCGACCGGCGCAGCTCGCCGAGGGTCAGCCGGTGCGATGCCTCCACGTTGTACTTATGGATCGATTCCTCGCTCACGGTTCCGGCCCGGACCGTCGTATCGTCGGGAAGCCCCGGGAACCGCTCGGGGAGGCTCGCCAGGAGGTCGCGGAGCACGTCTTCGACGAACTTCGGATGGCGGTGCGCATGGAGAACGACCTGGCCCTCGTCGCCGCGCTTCAGGATCGCGTACGTCGGGCTGGACTGGGCCGCCTCGATCGTGTCGATGATCCGGTCGACCTCGACCTCGGCCGGGCCCTCGAACTCGAAGACGAGGGTAGTCCGGTTCCGCTGATTGTGGGAGATCATCGGGAGAGATTCGAACTGCGGGTCCGCGAGCAACGGATACTCCTTGAGGAGCTTCTCGCGGCATGTCTCCATCGCGCACGGGCACGCCGTCATCCCGACCGCCTCGGCACCCACGGCTCGACGGAGCCTGACCTGGTTGTCGGGCTCCCGAACGGCCCGCGCCTCCGCGAGGAGCGTGTAGTCCTCGAAGCTTCGCTTCTCCTCGGAAACGCCCCGCCGCAGGAAGTACTCCGCGGACGCCTCGACCCACGCCTCCGTGGCGTACTGGTGGCGAACGAGAAGCTCGCGCGCGATCGTCGAGCAGGCCGACTCGAGGCTTTCCACGGGTCGGGTCACAGTGGCGTCCACGATCTCGGAGAGGATCTCGGCATTGCGCGAGAGGTCGGAGCCCTTGCGGTCGGACGGCAGGTCGACCGCGACGCGGAACGTCACCGCGAGGGTGTTCTGCCGGTCGGGTCGCTGCACGACCAGGGGCTTGCGGATCCCCGAGAGCCCGACCGACCGAAGCCGGAGGCGTCCGTGGGCCGGAACCATCGCGTGGACGTCCTTCATCGCCCGAGGGACCGGCGGTTTGCTTAAACGACTTGGGGGGACCGCTCTCAGGGGGGTGATTATGCCTCGACGCACCCTTATAGACCCGGGGCGAGTGGTCTCTCCGATGTCCGAGCCTGCCCCCTCCGAGGCCGCGTCCCCCGCCTCGACGACCCCGACCCCGACGGCCGGTTCCGGTCCGTACGCCGAGCGAGAACGCCTCATCACCGAGAATCTCAAGCAGATCTACGACCCCGAGATCCCGATGAACATCGTCGACCTCGGCCTCATCTACGGGTTCGAGTGGGCCGGGGACGACGTCAAGCTCAAGATGACGCTCACGGCGCCGGGCTGCCCGGTCGCCGGGATCCTCGCCGAGGAGGTCAAGCTCGCGGTCGAGAAGGTCCCGAACATCAAGTCCGCGACCGTCGAGATGACCTGGGACCCTCCGTGGAGCCCCGAACGGATGAGCGACTTCGCGAAGCGCCAGTTCGGCTACGCCTGATCCCGGCCTAGAGCGGTACCCGCGCCGAAAGTAGAGTACGCGACATGCTCGTCCGGGAGGTCCGCTGGTCCGATTTCGACGACCTAAGGGAGATCTACTACGAGCTCTACGAGGAGCGCGACCGCGGCGAGGCGATCGGGATCACCCTGTTCACTGTCCGACCCTCGCTCGCCGACGAGGTGGAGTGGTTCACCGGCGAGTACCGCCGGGTCCAGGCGGGCGACGCGGTGATGTCGGTCGCCGAGGACGGAGGCCGAGTCGTCGGGAACTGCTCGATCCATCGGCAGGGTCCCTCCGCGAGCTCCGAGTCGGGCCATGTCGGCGTTCTCGGGATCCTCGTGCAGCGGGACCACCGAGGGGCCGGGGTCGGCAGCGCGCTCTTGACCCACGCGCTCGCGGCCTGCCGCGGACGATTCGAGGTCGTTCGCCTTTCCGTCTTCGCGACGAATCCCCGTGCCCAGCGGCTCTACTCCCGCTTCGGCTTCGTCCCTGTCGGTCGGATCCCGCGGGCGATCCGCCGCGGCACCGAGTACATCGACGAGGAAGAGATGGTGCTGCTCCTTCCCCCGGCCGTTCAGAACCCTTAAGGGGAGAGGCTCCTCGTTCCGCGACGATGACCCGCACGACCCCCTGGCAGCGAGAGCTCGAGACCGAGCGCGCGATGAAGAACGAGTTCATGGCGCGGCACCCCGAGTCGCCGTTCATCTCGGGGCGGGTCCCGTTCCACGAACTTCGCTACTTTCCCCCGGACCCCCACTTCCGGGTGAAGGCCACCCTCGAACGGCTCCCCACCCCCGAAGAGACGTTCCTGCGGACGAACCGCGACAACCAGGCGGTCATGCGGTATCTCGGGGACCTCGTCTTCGCGGCGGGAGGCCGAAAGCTGCGCCTGAAGGTCTACCACGCCGGGGAGGGTGTCGGTACGTCCGTCTTCGTCCCGTTCCGCGACTCGACCAGCGGTCGCGAGAGCTACGGACCGGGACGGTACCTCACCCTCGAGCTCAACGAGTCGGACGAGTACGAGCTCGACTTCAACCGGGCGTTCAACCCCTACTGTGCGTACACCGACGACTTCGAGTGCGGCTTCCCTCCCGCCGAGAACGACCTTCCGGTTCCGATCCGGGCCGGCGAGAGGGTCTGGGCCGCGGACCGGAACCCGCGCACTCCTTCCAGCCTCATGCTGGCCCGACAGGGCCGACGTCCGGTCGTGTCGCCTCCCCTCCGGAAGCGACGGCCTCCGCTGAGGCCGGCCCGCGTCCGCGCTAAAGGTGCGGGATAAGCGCCGTAATCCCGTTGACCACGAATTGGATCCCGACGGCGGCCAAGAGGACGCCCAGGACCCGGGCCATCGCCATGAGCCCGACCCGGCCGATCACCCGCAGAATCCGCTGACCATAGCGGAAAATGAAGAACGTCGCGACCATGGTGATGCCGATCGCGACGAAGGTCGCCAGCATCAGGATCGGGTCGCTGCCCGCGTTGCCTTCGTAGATCATCACCAGGGAGATCGACCCAGGACCGGCGAGCAGCGGGATCCCCAGCGGCATGACCGACAGCTCGTCGCGTCGGCCGATCGCCTCCTCGCGGTCCTCGGGCGAAAGCCGCGACTTGCCGATCTCGCCTTGGAACATCTCGTACGCCACCATGAACAGAAGGATTCCGCCGGCGATCTCGAACGCGGCCAACGTCAGTCCGAACGCGGCGAACAGGAACCGCCCGATCAGCGCGAACAGGGTGAGGATCCCGCCGGCGACCAGGACCGCGCGGCGCAGTATGATGTTGCGATCCTCCGGGCTGAATCCCTCGGTGAGCGTGACGAAGAACGGCAGGGCACCGATCGGGTCGACGATCGCGAACATGCTCACGATCACCGCGGCATAGAACGCGACGTCCGACATTCCCCGTTCGCCTCCTCGGAATCCCCGGAACGCAGAGACCCTTCAACTCTTCGGGAGTCCGGCCCTGCTCGACGGACGACCGTTCCGGGGTCCGAAGGAGGCCCGCGTCGTCCGGGAACGACGGGTTCCGGGCCTCCGCCGCGCGGTCCTCGAGGTGCGCGAGGAACGGACCGACGGCTTCTTTCTCGTGTTCGTGCTCGCGCGACGAGCGGAGCTCACGCCGCGCGCCCGCAGACGGAGCACCACGGGCTCTCGGTCGGGGTTCGCCAGGAGCAACACGTAGTCACCCGGCGACTGGGGGTCGAAGTAGACGCTCGCGCGACCGGCCAGCCGCACGCGCTGGACGAACGGACCGTCCCGGTGCCCGATGAGGAGGACGAAGGAGCGGCCCGGTCGCGGGTTGTTGAGCGCGACATCGATCTCGCAGGCCGGATCCTCGAGGTGCATTTCGAGCCGGACCGATGAGGTCGGCGCGAGCACGAGGAACTTGGGCAGGGACTGAAGGGCGAGCGCCACGGACACCCGACCCCGTCGCTAACGAAAAGCCTTCGTCGTTCCCGTCTTGCTCGTTGAGCGCGGAGTTAAATCGGGCACCGTGCTGGTGCGGCCGATGGCAGCGAAACGGACGGCGCAGGCGGTCTGGGAGCACGACCTTTTGCATGGACATGGGACGGTCAAGAGCACGAGCGGCGCGTTCGGTGCCCTGGCCGTATCGTGGGGAGCACGCACCGAAGCCGCGGGCGGCAAGACCAGCCCCGAAGAGCTCCTCGCCGCGGCGCACGCCGCCTGCTTCTCGATGGCGCTGTCGGCCGGCCTATCGCGGATGCAGAAGCCTCCCGAGAGGCTCGAGGTCAGCGCGACCGCGACGTTCGACAAGGTCGGGGACGGCTGGAAGGTGACGACGATGGAGCTCAACGTCGTCGGTAAGGTCCCGGGGATGACGGCGCCCGAGTTCGAGTCCGCCGCCCAGGCCGCCAGCCAGGGATGCCCTATCTCGGGCGCCCTCAAGGGCAACGTGGCGATCACGGTCCAGGCCAAACTCGCGTAGATCGCGGGCCGGCCCGGCGCGACCGGGACTACGCGACGAACTCCGACAGCTGGCGCTGCCGCCGCCGAGATCCCGTATCCTTGGCCGGAGGAGGTGCCTCCTCCTCGGGCGCGGGGGGGGCGTCGGGAGTCGGACCCAGGATCTCCTGGACATCGGAAGAGTCGGGTTCGGTCCCCAGCAGGAACCCTACCTCCTCGGCCGTGAGCTCGAGCTCCCGTGCGATCCGACGCACGAGCGCTCGGAGCTCGGGAGGCGATCGCCGGCCTTTCACGGGACGCACCAGAGCGTCAAGGAACGGGAGGAGGCTTTCCCGGCATTTCTCGTGGGATAGGTGGAACCGGTCGCTCAGCTTTGCGACGAGCCCCTCTCGAATCCCCCGGATCCCTCGGGAGCGTCCCATTTCGCTGAGGAACAGCGGGAACGCGGCGCCCCCTCCGACCGTGGTCGGTCGGTCTCGCAAGGAGAGCGCAACGCCGCCGGTCATGAGCTCCGAGGCGTAGCTCCAGAGGCTCCACACGCGGGCCCGACGCGCTCGGGCGAGGAATCGTTCGGCGACCGCCAGGACATCGTAGCCGGCGGCGCGGTGAGCCGCATCGGGAGCGAAATGGGGAATGTTCTCCTCGATCCACGGAAGGAGGTCGTCCGGGGGCGCGTCCAGCCGGTCCTGCACCTCGACCGAACGGTAGAACCGCGGCGTCGTGAGGACCTCTTCCGTCAAAGCGGCGAAATCGGCGGCCAGGTCGCGGGACCCCAGCACGCTCAGCTGAAGGGGCCCGGGAGCGAGGGGAGCGATCGCCTCAAGGTCGTTCAGAGCCGCCCTCAGGTCGCCCCGGGCGCGTCGAACGATCGCATCCAGGGCGCCCTCGGCGAGAGCGATGTGCTCGGTACGGGCGATCCGGTCGAGCCGGGTGCGGATCTCGGAGTCGCGGACCGGGTAGAACCGGACGCGCACGACCGAGCTCCGGAACACGGGCGAGTAGCGCGTGAGCGGATGCTCGTCGTTGACCGTCAGGATCAACGGCTGGCGCGTCGTCCGGACGAGCCGGGCGATGGCGCCGAGCCCTCCGCGGTCCGAAACGTCCGCCGACCTCTGCGAGCCACGCCACTCCTCGACGTCCTTTCGCGCCGCCGGAAGACGCGCCCAAGCGGCATTGCCCGGTGACTTCGGAAAGGCGTCCCAATCGGCGAACGCCCGGGGCGCGCCGGGAGCGCCGAGTCCGTAGGCCTCGTTCAGCGCCGCGACCGTCCGATACCGTCCCTGTAGGAAGTCCCGCAACGGCGGGGGCTCGGCCTTCACCGGGGCGGTCTCGGTCAAGCGGCCCGTGAGGCAGTCGGCCTCGTCCAAGAGGATGAGAGCTCGACCCGGGTGGCCCGACCCGGTGCCTTCCCCCAGCGTGTGCGTGATCGATGCCCTGCCGGCGACCCGGTTGATCGCGACCTCGTTGCGCGCGTCGGACGCGTTCATCTCCACGACCGTCCAGTGGCGTTCGTGGGCGAGCGCGAGCGCCGCACTGGTCTTTCCCACGCCCGCCGGACCGGACAAGACGGCCGCCCGGCGCGGCGGGGGGGACGGAGAATCCCACTGGTCCGCCCACCGACGAAGGTCCTCCCTGGCGCGGGAGTTGCCGACCAGGTCGTCCAGCCGTACCGGTCGGAACCGCTCGGTGAGGGGGAGCCGGGAAGGGGAGGAACCGACCATCGCTTCGGCACGTCCCCGTCCCCTTAAGGAATACCGGGGCCGACCGGGGAGCGACCCCCAAAGGATTCTCTATCGGTGAGATTTCGCCCCTTCCGGGGGAACTCGAACCATGGCGGGCGAACGAACCGTCGGTCAACGACCCGTCCCCGGGACCCGACGGACCGCGTCGATCCTTGGGATCCTGGTCGACCTGTCACCGGTAGCCCCACCCGAAGCGGACCGACAGCGGATCGCTCAGCTGCGAAAAGCCCGCGCGGAGGGCGTGACCGTGTTCGACGTCGCGGGGTCGAACGCCCCGGCGCAAGCGGAACGCATGGTCGCGACCGCCTTTCCCCGCGCCGACCCGGAGCTTCTCGTTCTCGTTCGAGCCCGCCTCTCGGGTTCCCGTGCGGGCCGCGGGCCGGAGACGGGCGGACCGCTCGCGACGGACCCACGAGCGCTCGAGGGACTGAGAACCAGCCTCGCCGAAAGTCGTCGTCGCCTCGCCCCCCAATCCCCGGGGATCCTGGAGTGGTCCGTGGGCGGCCCGGACGCGGACGAAGCGGACACCGCCGTCGCGGCGCTCGAGTCCCTTCGGACGGAAGGCGAAATCGCGGGATGGTCGTTGCGGTTGGCGCCGGATCGGGAGACCCTCGGGCCCCAGCTGGCGCGCTACCGTCCGAAGCTGTTCTCGACCGAGCTTTCGCTCCTCGATCCCTCGCTCACGCGCTACCTCGAGTCCGAGGCGCGTACGGCCGAGTTCGGAACATTCGTCCGCGACCCATTCGCGAACGGCCTTCTCGACGGCACACGATTCTCCTCGGCTCTGTCGGACCGGACCCCCCGAACCGGTCCGGTAGACGTTCGGGCGCTGCGTACCGAGTTCTCACCCGTGCTGCGACTCGGGTACCTTTCGACCGGGAATCGACGCACCTTGGCCCAATCGGCCCTTCAGTACTTGTTGCCGCGAAGCTGGGTGACGTCGATCCTGGTCCCTCTCCCCCGGCCCGAGCGCTGGGAGGACGTCTTCGGAGCCGCCAAGACAGCTCCGCTCTCCGTGGAGGAGCTCTTGCAGGTCGAGTCCGGCACGTCGTAGGGACCAGAGGCGCCCCGACCCAGCCCCTTCAGCGAGAAATAGCCCTGGCCGCTGCCGAGGGCATGCTCGGGGTAGGGGAAGCGGCGCCAGATTTTACGGGAACGACGGCGGACGGAGCCTCCTTCACCCTCTCGGCGCTCCGGGGGCGCCCGGTCGTCCTTTTCTTTTACCCGAAAGCGAACTCGCTCGGTTGCACGCTCGAGGTACGCGGTTTCACGGAGCACTACGCCGAGTTCACGACCGCGGGCGTATCGGTGGTCGGGGTCAGCGTCGATTCCGTGGAAGCGCAGAAGAAGTTCGTGGAGAAGTGCGGCGCCCCGTTTCCGTTGGTCGCCGACCTCGACCGGGCGATCGCGAAGAAGTTCGGGGTGGTCGGCTTTCTGGGGATGGCGAAGCGGGTCACCTTCCTGGTGGACGGGGACGGTCGGGTCGTCGATGTCGTAGAGGGAATGAGTCCGGGCCCCCACGTGCGGGAGGCCCTCGAGCGCCTCACCGGCTCCCGTCCCTCGTAACCGTCTCCTCCCGGAACCGCCGGATCCCTCCCATCCTGGAATCTTCTCCGACGCAAAGAATCATTCACGAGGACCGGGTCGGTCGAGCCGGCCGAGGTCACAGCCCCCGCCGGCACGACCGAAACTCGCCGCGCTAACTGGACGGTTCGGCGTCCACGGTCACCGTCACCACGGGGTACGACGCGCCGGCCGTGGAGGGGGCGGTGACCTCGATCCCGAGCAGGCCCTGGTCACTGCCGGGGGCGATCTTCATGGGCAGCGTTTGCACCGTGCCCTTGAGCGAGAAGGGAGCGCTCACGGTCACGGAGTAGATCGTGTGGTTCACGTTGTCCACCGCGAGGAACGTCCAATCGACCGTCCAGCTCCCTCCGGGAGCCACCTGCAGCGGGTAGCCGTCATCGGTCGTGTAGTTCACGTACTGAGGCACGAACCACGGATCCCCGGCCGAGGTCTGGCCCTCGTCGACCTTCAGAGAGACGGACCCGATCGTAACGGGAGCGGGCCCCTTCGAGTTCAGGACCAGGATCCCCCCCACGATGAGCGCTTCCAGCACAACAAGGACCACCGCGACCACGATGATGGCGATGGTGATCGCCCGGCGGACCTTCCTTTGAGCGAAGAACGACGCCATCTGTCTAGCTCCCGGCCGTGACCGGATTCCCCACCGCGGTGACCCTCGATCCTAGTTCGCCGTCGGAGGCGCGAGGGAGTAGACCGGGATGGTGGCGAGCAGCGCCCCGGGCGACCCGGTGTACGTCAGGTAGATCGTGCAGGCGCCGATGCTCGCGAAGCACCAGGGAGGGGCCCCGTGATAGTCGTCGTAATCGAGCTGGGGGATCGGGATGGGGTTCCCGCCACTGAGGTGCTGGCAGCCATTCGATGCGGTGTAGTCAGCGAAATTGACCCCGCCGGCGACAGCCACACACTCGAAGTCGATCGGCCAGCCTCCGTTGTGGATGTAGAGAATGAACGTGTCGCCGTTCTCGAGAGCGGGCACGCCCTGCTGGAGCGGCACGAACAGACCGAGTCGATTGTACAGGGTGCTGAACGCCGCCCCCTCGTAGCCTCCCGCGTTGAAGTTACCGCAGTATCCGAGGTAGGGGGCGTTGGCCGCCGGCTCGCTGGTCGAGCCGGGGAACCAGACCATCGACGCGAGGGAGCCGTTGATGAGAATCGTCTTGCCCCCCGAGCTGGTCGCGTTGTTGCACACAAAGGTCAGTTGGATCTCGCTGAGGGGGATGTAGCTCGGCGAATGGGCCGAGATGATGATCTGGCTCGTGTTGAGCGTGGAGAAGTTCCCCGTCACCGCGCCGTCGTTCCCGTCCCCGCACTGACCGTACCAAGTCTGCGTGGTGGGACCGTCATTAGGGTTACCGACCCAGGTTCTCGCTTGCCCGCCCGTGAGCGGGTACTGGGCCAGGGTGTACCCCCACGGCTGGCAGTCCGTCGGGTCCCCCCAGACCGGATTGCTGCCCCCGGAGCGGATGGTGAAACTGACGGTCGGAGGCGCGGGCGGAGGGTTGATCCGGAACGACCACAGGATGATCCCTGCCGTCACGGTCAGCGCGACGAGCAGGATGACCCCGATGATCTCCGCAATGCCTTGGCGCCGATAGTGTCGCCAGCGCCGCGCCCGCTCCATTAACGTATTCATACGTATCGGGGATTATCAAGCTTCCTGCCCCGCGAGTTCCTCTCTTCGTCGTAGGTGAACGCCCCAACCGAGAACGGTCCGGAACTTCTGTACGGACGGGCTCCTACGGTCGGACCTCCCGGCAGGGCGACGATCGACGCCGCGGTCGCGGCAATGGAACCAGCGAACCGAGGTACGTCCCGATCTGTCGGGACTACCGTTCCCGGTTCTCGGAACCCGGTCCTGCTTTGTTGGCAGGGTAGGCCGGATTCTCATCGTTGGCCGACCCCCCGAGAGGAGGCCAGGTGAGCTGGCCCTGGAGGTCCGATTCGTCCGCCAGGGTGTGTGCCCGGTACGTCACTCCGGTGCCAGCGAAGGCGGCGTGTATCGCATTCATGCGCTGTCGGAACTCCGCTACCGTCCTCCAGTCGAATGCGATGTCGTGGTCACCGAGGATGAATCGGACCTCGGTGAGCTTCTGGACGCGCTCGATCACCATCGTCGGGGTCACCCCTCCCGAGTTGAACGAGATATCAATGTAGGTCCGCATGGCACGAAACCCCTACTCCAAGGTGGAAAAGCGTCCTTGGGGTATTAGAACTCTGCGAATTCATGTGTGGGGCACCGCACCGACCGCGGCCGTTCGACTCGGGGCTCGAACGGACGTCACGTGCCGGCTCCCGAGGGCTGTTGGAAGTTCGGCCCGCAACGGGGTCCCAGGGAAGCCCCTCCCTTCGACGAAGGTCGGAACACGAGTGCGGGGGGGGCGGACCTGCCCGCGGGTGCCCTCTTCCCGGTAGCTCCCCTCAACGATCCCGCGGCCCGCCCGTCCATGGGCCGCGGGGGTGGAGGAGTTCCGTGGTGGGACTCGAGTTCGGTCTACGGAGGCGGGGGTACGCCCTCCCCGCTGGGCGTGGACGGGGTGGTCGTCGCGCTGGGAGGGGTCTTTCCCCGACGGCGAATCAGAAGGGCCACCACGACACCCACGACGATCACCACGGCGATGATCCCGCCGAGAAGGGCGTATCCCTGGTCCGCGGGCATGCCCAGGAACTGGGGGACCCCGGCGGTGGACATGAAGGGGACGGACACCCGGAACGCGGCTCCTTTCACAAAGACCGATCCACCGGTCAGGACGGCATTGTAGCCGGCGACGGAGCGTACGCTGAAGGCGTACGAGCCGTTCACTTCTAGGAACACGATCGTGCTCGTCGTGGAGGCCTGCGGGGTCCCGTTCAACGTGACCGTCCAGTTCGTACCGGAGGGCAGCCCCGTTTCGGTGAACGTCACCGGGTACATCGGCATGAAGGTGATCGTCGTGGGCGTAGAGATCGGACCGGTAAGGTCGATCGTACCCGAACTCGGGAATACAATGTATCCCGGCACGCTCGCGACGGTGTAGCGATAGGTCCCGGTCTCGAGAGAACCCCAGGTGATCACCGAGCCATTGGCGTGGATGACCTGCCCGTTCAGGCTGGCCGACCAATTCGTACCGGGCACCAATCCGACCTCTCGGAAGCTCAGCGCGAGGAGGAGCGGCGCGTCATCGCCGCCGGAGTGCATTCCGTTCTGATATGCGGGGACCACCGGAGGCGGGGTCCCGCACGGGGCTCCGGGGGCTTGGATGCTCCCGCAACCGAGCGGGTAGACGAGCGACCAGTTCGTGTACAGGAACCGGCTGACGTAGGGATTGGTGGAGTAGTTGTTCGGGCTGGTGCCGTAGTTCCAATAGTAATTGCCCCCCTGCGTGGGATAGAACGAACCGAGTACGTTGCCGCTCAGCGAGAATCCGTTGACCGTTTCGACCACGTTCGACGCGGCCTGAGGGGTGACGTTCCAGGTGTTGGTGAAGAGGTTGTAGTACCAGGGGTTCCCGGTCTCGTTGTTCGCGCACCCGCCCAGGGACTGCGGCAGACAGTCCGCGACGTTGGGGAAGTTGTACGGAAGGTAGACCACCGGGTTGTCGATGCTGAGGTTGTTGTTGTAGAGGAGGTCCCCGCCCTCGGCCTCCCCGATGCCCGCATATGAGGCGCCCAGCGTGGTGTTGGGAGGATCCTCGAAGGTGTTGCCCCAGACGACGTTCCCGCTGCCTCCGTAGAGGACGAGCTGGTCGGGAGAGACCGCTCCGAGGGCCGGGGCGACGGCGACGAACGTGTTGGACATGATGAGGTCGTGGGTCGAGTTCCAAACGTAGACGTCCGCCTGGGGCGCCGGGTTCTGAGAGGCCGGTACCAGGGCGTAGAAGCTGATCTCCTGCATCTCAGGCCAGCCTCGGATACCCTGCGCATGAGAGAGGGTGACGTTCGACGTACGGTAGAACTGCAGGTTGAGGTAGAAGCCGGTGGTGCCGTTCCAGAAGACGCAGAACGTGGGCGCGGCGTTGACGTCGATGTACGCGTTGGTCCCGCTCAGGAACAGTCCCGAGAACGAGGGGAATGAGTAGTCGTTCGCGCTGAAGAAGGCCGAGCTCAGGTTCGCGTCGGGGGTTGAGTCGCACGCGATACAGGACGACGTCGGATTGTTGAACAGGACATACTGGTCCGAGACCGTTCCCGCGCCGCTCGACGAGATACCGGCGACCTGGGCGTTGTTGAACGCCCACAGAGGGGTGTACACTCCGCTGTCCGGGGAATAGGGAAGGACCGCGGTCAGGGTGACCGGGGATGACCCGACCACGATCGTACCGTTCTGTTCGGCGTAGTCGGCCAGCATGATCGTGTAGTTCCACGTCCCGGCGCTCAAGTACCATACGGGGACGTCGGGAGCCCACCCGTATCCTTCGCTCGCGACCCCCGGGTTCTCGAAGAACACGAAGAAGTACGGCTGAGCCGTCAGCGCCAGCGGCGAGCCCGATACGGAGATCGCGTTGACGACCTCCGTGTTGCCCGCGGCGTCTCCAGCCTCTGCGGTGTAGTTCCAGAGACCCCGGGCGAGCAGGGGGCCAGCCGAGAGGTAGGCGGTCTCCCCGACGTAGTTGACCGCGACCCCGACGGTGGACTCCCCGGTCTGGCTGCCGTAGTTCACGGCGGCGGGGACGCTGGAATACGCGAAGTGGGTGGGCGTGCAGTCGTTCGAGGGGGCGAGCGAGCAGTACTTCAGCTGCTCGGTCGCGTTGGCGCCGAGGATCAGGTTGTTGGAACCATCGTCCGCACCGAGGAACGCGTCGAACTCGTAGCCCTCCGTGACGACGGCGGTCTGGGTCCCGCTCGCCTCGAAGGGAGCCGGGGCCAGTGTCTGATGCGGCCCGCTCGGTGCCTGAGAGTTGAACTCGAGATAGTCGTAGGTACCGTCGGCGTAGAAGTGCCCCTGGGTGAGGACGCTGTAATTGTACCAGAGCACCTGATCCCCCGCCGCATTGACCGAGGAGTTGACGTACGTCGTGACCGTGAAGGGAGGCGGGCAGTAGATGTACGGGGAGAAGGCCACCCAGGTCCCGGAATAGTCGCCTCCGTCCGGGGACCAGCTCACGAGCGAGGAGGGGAGCATCTCAGAATAATAGGACGTGAAGTTCCACGTGTCGTCCACGAACGAGATCGTGTCGTTGGCCGTGTCGTACGCGATCACGTTCTGGACCCAGAAGAAATAGCCGCGCTGGCCCAGGATCGTCACGTTGGCGAGCACGACGTTCAGCTGACCTCCCCACTGGGTCGGGGTCGCGCTGTTCGGGTAGAAGTTGCTCGAAGAATTGACGTTGAGAATCCCGGCGACACTGTTGGAGTCGAGCGTGGAGTTCTGGATCACCCCGTTCGTGTCGTTCTGTCCGTCGTAGGCGATCCCCGCTGGCAGCGGGTAGGAAGAGGTGGTCCCGCTCTGGCGGCACTCCGCCGACAGGAGGTCACCCGGCGTGAGGACCCCGTTGACTACTTGGTCCGGGTACGCACCGAGGTACGGCAGGGGAAGGTCTGCGGAGGGAACGCCCGAGGCAAGAGCCCCCGCAGCGAGGGCCTTCGTGTGTCGGATCGTGGCGGCCCATACCGGGTCGTTCGCGGCGGTCTTGAGAGAGGGGCAGTTGACGCCGGACGGCCCCACGAAGGAAGCCGGGGCCGCGGAGGCGGCGGAGGGGGAAAGGGTCGACGCCGAGAGGCTCGATATCGACGATCCGGGTGCGGCGTTCAAGCCCTTCCCGACCGTGGCGGAGGAGGCCGAAGCCACCGGGGAGACGCTCCCACCGACGGACGACGCTGCCGGTAGCGACGAGGCGGAAACGGCGAGGCTGACGGGAGATAGCACCATGAGGAGCGTGACCGCGGTCAAGATTCCGAGCATCAGAACCGTACGCGCGACAGGCATTCGCCGCGATGCACCTGAGATTCGACCGGTGGGCGCTTGCATACGATCCCCCCGCGGCTACGACGCCGACAGAGGTCGGCGGATTCTCCGGCAACTACCTAAGAATGTCGGCTGGTGCCGCCCGAAGTCCCGGACCGGTTCGCCGGAGATATCGCACCTACTTCCTTCGGGATTCCGGACAGGGCGGGAGGCTCCCAAGGGAATGGCCACCCGGACGCGGGCCACCCGGTGCTGCGTCGTGGTTCTCGGCATGGTGCCGCTTCTGATCACGACCGGCTCCGGTCGTGGGAACGGCCTCGGCATTCCCCCGTGATGGTTCGCTTTTGGATATCTCGCCGGGGCAAACGAGTCCGTCGGTCGGTGAGCCGCCGGAGAGGGTTGAACTCCCGACCTGCTGATTACAAATCAGCCGCTCTACCAGCTGAGCTACGGCGGCACCTGCGGCCAATTCCTCCGTCGGGTCTTAAGAACCTTCCCCGAGGAGGTGCGTTCTCGAAATGCGAGCGGGAAACCTTTAGCCGTCGGTCGTGTGGCACCTTCGATGGGGCGAACGCTCGAGTCGGACCGGGTGGTCCGCGCGCCGCGCGGTCGCGAACTATCCTGCAAGAACTGGGGAGCGGAAGCGGCCCTGCGCTTGCTCATGAACAATCTCGACCCCGAGGTCGCTCGGGACCCGCACCACCTGATCGTCTACGGAGGACGCGGGAAGGCGGCGCGGGATTGGGAGTCGTACGACCGCATCGTGAACGCGCTGCGGACGCTCGGCGATTCCGAGACCTTGATCGTCCAGTCGGGAAAGCCGGTCGGAGTGTTCCCGACCCACCCGGACGCACCCCGCGTCCTGATCGCGAACGCCCTCCTCGTCCCGCGGTGGGCCACGGACGAGATCTTCTGGGACCTCGAGAGCCGGGGGCTCACGATGTACGGCCAGATGACGGCCGGCAGCTGGGTCTACATTGGCACGCAGGGGATCCTCCAGGGGACCTACGAGACGCTCGCCTCGCTCGCCCGTACCGAGTTCTCCTCTCCGGACCTCGTCGGCCGCTGGATGCTCACCTCGGGACTCGGGGAGATGGGCGGCGCCCAGCCGCTCGCGGTCACGATGTTGGGAGGCGCCGGGCTCATCGTGGACGTGGACCCGAATGCGCTCGCGCGACGGAAAGACCACCACTACCTGGATGTCGAGGCCGCTTCGCTTCCGGAGGCACTGAAGCTCGTGCAGGAAGCGGTGACGGCACGCCGGCCGCTCTCGGTGGGCCTCTGCGCGAACGCCGCGGACGTTTTTCCCGAGGTCGGGCGTCTCGGCCTCACGCCGGATATCGTGAGCGACCAGACCGCCGCTCACGACCTTCGGGTCGGCTACATCCCCCAAGGGATGACGATCGCCGACGCGGACCGGGCCCGCAAGACCGACCTCCCGGGCTACCTTGCCCGGGTGAAGGGCTCGATCGCGGTCGAGGCCCGTGCGATCCTCGAGCTGATGCGCCGCGGGTCGAAGGCGTTCGACTACGGCAACAACTTCCGCACGCAGGCGCGGGAGGCCGGCGTCGCGAACGCCTTCGATATCCCGGGCTACGTTCCCCGGTACATCCGACCGCTGTTCGCGGTAGGGAGCGGCCCGTTCCGGTGGCTCGCCCTCAGCGGGGACCCCGAGGACATCCACCGCATCGACCGGATGATCCTCCGCGAGTTCGCCTCGAACGAACACCTCTGTCGATGGATACGGCTCGCCTCCGAGAAGGTGAAGTTCCAGGGGCTGCCGGCCCGGATCTGTTACATGGGGTACGGCGAACGAGAGAAGTTCGGCCACCTTGTCAATCGGATGGTCCGCGACCGCGAGGTCACCGCGCCGATCGCGATCGGCCGCGACCACCACGACACCGGCAGCGTCGCGAGCCCGTTCCGGGAAACGGAAGCGATGCGGGACGGCTCCGACGCGATCGCGGACTGGCCGATCCTGAACGCCCTCCTCAACGTGGCGAGCGGGGCGACCTGGGTCTCGGTCCATCACGGGGGCGGCGTGGGGATCGGCAATTCGATACATGCGGGCCTCGTCCTGGTCGCGGACGGAACCGATGACGCCGACCGGAAGATCGGCCGCGCGCTCCACAACGACCCCGGCTTTGGAGTCGCCCGGCATGCGGATGCCGGCTACCCGGAATCCCTGAAGATCGCCGGTTCGGCCCGGTTCCGGATCCCCTGAACCGCGCCAGGGGCTAATGCAAAGGTCCTTGAAGGGCTGGCCCGTCCCGCGGCCATGTCGCCCGCGATCACCGAAACCCGCGCCGACCTCCTCGCCCGACGGGTACTGGTCCAGCGCCTCGGCGTGAAGGCCAAAGAGAACGTGACGATCGAGACCTACCCTTCGGCCCTGCCGTGGGCCACCGGTTTCGTTCGCGAGGCTCGGCGGCTGGGCGCGCGACCACTGCTCCACTACGAGGACGAGACGTCGTTCTGGCGGGCCATGGACGCGCGGCATCCCGAGCAGCTGGGAACGGCCGGTGAGCACGAGTGGGCGGCCCTCGAGAAGACCGACGTGTACATCTATTTCTGGGGACCGGAAGATCTCGCGCGCGCTCAACGCTGCTCCGATGCCGCTTGGGCGAAGGCCGTGGCCTTCAACCACCGCTGGTACGAAGTGGCCGCCAAGGCAGGGGTGCGCGGCGCCCGGATGGGGATCGCCCGTGTGACCGAGGCGAACGCCCGCTACTGGGGCGTTTCCGAGAACTCATGGCAGCGCGAGCTCTACACGGCCTCGGTATCCGACCCGAGACGGCTCGTCAACGATGCCGCCCGACTGAGGACCTTCCTGGAACGGGGTCGCTCGGTCCGGATCCGGCACCCCAACGGAACGGACCTGAGGCTCGCCCTCGCCGGCCGTCGGCCGAAGGTCGGCCTCGGGTTCATCACTCCGGAGGCTCGAAAGACACCGTTCGGCCTGATGCAGTCCGTCCCCGACGCGAACGTCTACGTCGCGGTCGACGAAGGGACCGCCGAAGGACACTTCGTGTCGAATCGCACGAACGGGACGTTCAACGCACCGCTGCGCGGCGGCGAGTTCGAGTTCTCGAGCGGACGCCTCACGTCGTTCTCCGCCACGGCCGGCGCCTCGATGTTCCGCTCGGGGCATCGGTCGGGGACGGCCGGCAAGGATCAGCCTTCTTTCCTCGAGATCGGGCTCGACCCGACGATCCGGACCGCGCCGATGTTCGAAGAGAGCGAGCGTGGGGCCGTGACAGTCGGAGTCGGCCGCAACGCAGCGTTCGGCGGGAAGAACACGAGCTCGTTCTTCGCCTATCTCACGGTCGGAGGCGCGGAGCTCCTCATCGACGAACAACCCGTCGTCCGAGGCGGCCGGCTCCTCTAGGAACGGGGATCGCGGGCGCCGTGCGATGGTTTTGCATGGCGTCCAAAGACCCGCCGCCGGGTCGGACCCGTCCCTTATCTCGGGGTTCCCCCGCTCATCTCCACTGACGGGGTGAGCTCCGTCAGAAGGAACCATGACGAAAATGGGCGGAACGAAGAGCTGGGTCGCGGCGGCGGGCGTCGCGCTACTGCTGGCCTTCGTGGTGGTTCCGGCGCTCTCGGGCGCCGCGAACGCCACGTCGGTCACGAGCGCGGCCCCGGCCGTCACGAGCAATCAATGGGCATACGGCGGCGAAGGATGGTCGAACTACTCCGGAACCCTCGGGAATGGGACGATCACGTGGTCCGCGTCGTTCGGTTGGACCGTGGTGTTCACGGCCACCGCGACCGGCGCGGGGGTCACGCTGATCGAGGAGCAGCGCACGGTCGGTATCACGATCGCTGCGACCTTCGTCGGCCCGATTCGAACGATCGACTACAACTATCACGGTCAGGAGGTCGACACCGCCTTCGCAAACGTGACGAACCAGTCGACCGTCTACGTCAACGGTTCGGCCGTGCCGGCGCTGGGGATCCTCAACGCCTCGGCGTCGATCCAGGGCCTCATCAACGAGTCTATCAGCGAGACGGTCCACGGGTTGACCCACAGCGCCTCGCTGCAGGTCACCGGCGCGGCCCAATCGTCGGTCTCCTTCAGCCCGTCCCTCGGGCTGATCCCACTGAACCTTTCGGGCGTGAACGAGTGGAACTCCAGCGCGACCGCGAGCCCCTCGGCCTCCTGGCAGATCGGGTGGACGTGGAGCGACCAGGGATTCAACGGCACCACCGGCTCGGGTTCCGGATCGAGATCCGGTAGCTTGAGCGGCTCCGGACCCGTGTCGCTGACCGGCCTCAAGGTCACCATCGTGCACCCGTTCTCGGACCACAAGGTCCGCGTCGGTGTGCTCCTGATCGTCCAGGGGCCGTTCGACCAGTACGATGGGTTCATCCTCGTACCCCACGACTTCGACCTGTTCGGCGGCGCGAGCCACAGCTACGATTCCCTGGGCTACGGCTCGGCGGGCATCTCCGCCCAGACGCTCTACCTGAGCTCGGGCGCGAACGGCCCGACCGTGACCGCGGCGGATGCGACCTTCGGGTCGAACGATCAGTCGGTCAACGCCCAGGCCTCGCCGATCACCGGTGTCGCCCCTGCGGCCACCCAGACCCCCGGAGCGAACGTCTACGGCCAACCGATGAGCGTGGCCCAGGCGAACTCGGAAGCCTACGGACTGACGCACACCGCTAGCTCGGCTTCCTCCCCGGCCAGTGGCGTGCTGTTCATCGCGCTGATCGCCGGCGTGATCGCAGTCGTCGTCGGGACCGTCGGGGTCATCGAGTGGCGTTCCTACGCCCGGCGGCGGTCGCAGAAGCAACTGGTCGGCGGATACGGTGAGAGCTGGCCGAACGGCGTTCCCCCCGCCACGGCACTCCCGCCCTCCCCGCAAGGACCGGCCGGCCCGAACCAAGAGCCGGGCCCGGCCGAGGACCCGAACCGGCGGCTCTAGGCGCGACGGTCCGCCCTCGGTGGGTCCCGAATGGGACCCACCGAACCCTTTCTTCCCCTTTTCTTCTCGAGACCGAAGTGGTCAGGGCGACCGCGTGGAGGCGAGGTGATGACGGGCAGCGGAGAGCATCCGTCGGTCCGTCTCGAACGGCACTCGCTCGACCGCGGTCGCGGGGGCAGTCCACTCGTACCGGTCGAAGATCGTTTCGGGATGGGCCGTCCGTTCCGTCGTGAAGGCAAGGAAGTAGACGACCGACTTGTAGACGTTCACCCCGTCCTTGGGCCGGTAGAAGCGATAGGAGACCTCGCCGAGCTCGGCACCGAGCCTCACTCCCTCGAGACCAGTCTCCTCGTGTGTCTCTCGCAGGGCCGTGGTGGGAAGCGACTCGCCCGGGTCGACGTGGCCCTTCGGGAGGCACCAGCGGTCCTCGTCGCGCTGGTGGAGCAGGAGAAGGTCCCTCTCGCGCTCGTGGACCAGCACGACCCCCGCGGCGAGCTCGGGCACGATCGGCGCCTCGGGACGGTAGGGTTCTCCTCGCGGCGCCACGGCCCGGTCGAGCCCGTTCCCCTCTAAGAACCCTTGGAGCTCCGGCGGTCGACGAAGTTCCCGTGACCTACCGGCCGGGCTCCGCCGAATCTTTATGGAGCAGGAGTCCTCCGAGCCGGGGATGCTCGAGGCGAGGGAGGAGTACCACGACCTGGCCACGCTCCTCCGGAGCAAGGCCGAAAAGAACGGCTCGAAGCCGGCGCTGCGGTTCGCCCAGCGCACGCTCACCTACCGAGAACTGAACGAAGAGACGGACCGTATCGCCTCGGGCCTGGCACGAGCGGGGGTCGGCTCGGGAGACCGCGTGGCGGCCCTGCTCTTCAACACCCCGGAGTTCCCGCTTCTCTGGTTCGGGACCGCCAAGCTCGGCGCGGTGCTCGTGCCGCTCAACACGGGGCTGAAAGGAGAGATCCTGCGCTACGAGCTCGCCGACAGCGCCCCTACCGCGATCGCGGTCGACCACCGACTCTGGTCGGCCTACGAACCGCTGCGGGGTTCCCTCAGGATCGCGCACGAGTGGGTCGCCGACCCGAATGCCTCGGGGGCGACTCCGCCGGAGGGGACCCGACCGTTCTCTGAGCTTCCGTCGGACGTACGGCTGTCCGCCCTACCCGAGATCCGCCCGAGCGACCCCGTCTCCGTGATGTACACGAGCGGAACGACCGGCCCCCCGAAAGGAGCGATCATCCCGCACGAGAAGCAGATCCGCACGCCGATCGAGATCGGCCTCCGAAGCCGGCTCACCCCGGATTCGGTCCTGTTCACCGCCCTGCCGCTCTTCCATTGCAACGCCCAGGAGATGACCACGCTCTCCGCGCTCCTGAACGACCTGACCGCAGCGTTCGATGAGCGGTTCCACGCGACGACCTACTGGGAATCGGCCGCGAGGTTCGAGGCGACCCACATCTCGCTGCTGATCTCGATGATCAACGTGCTCTACAAGCAACCCGAGAAGCCCTCCGACGCCGCCCACCGGGTCCGCACCGCGCTCACGGCCGGCACGACCCGCGCCGTCTGGCCCGACTTCGAGCGCCGGTTCGGCCTCACGATCGTCGAGCTCTACGGCATGACCGAGTGCGGGTGCACGACGTTGATGAACCCGCCCGAGCGGATCCGCGTCGGCTCGGTCGGAACGCCACTCGGCTTCGTAGAGGCGGACGTCGTCGATGACGACGACCATCCCGTACCCGTCGGGACGCGCGGCGAGCTGGTCGTCCGTCCCCGGGCGCCCTTCTCCATGTTCCTCGGCTACCTGAACAAACCCGAGAAGACCGTCGAGGCGTGGCGCAACCTCTGGTTCCATACCGGGGACTTCGTCACTCGCGACGCGGACGGCTACTACTACTTCGTCGACCGCAAGAAGGACGTCATCCGCCGGCGCGGCGAGAACCTCGCCCCGTACGACGTGGAATCGGTCCTCAACCGCCATCCGGCGGTCTTCGAATCGGTCGTCGTCGGGGTGCCGTCTCCCCTCGGAGAAGAGGACGTGAAGGCGTTCGTCCAGCTGAAGCCCGGCGCCCACCTCGAGCCGAAGGAGCTCTTCGAGTACTGCGCGGAGAACCTGCCGTTCTTCATGGTCCCCAGGTTCCTCGAGGTCATCGAGGAGATACCCAAGACCGCGAACCAGAAGGCCCAGCGGTTCCTGCTGCGAGGACGCAGGGGAGGGAACGAACACGACCGAGACCAGCTCGGGGTCGTCCTCGGCCGTCCGTAGGCCGGCCGAGAGGCCGCAACGGCCGCTCGTGCTGCTCGACGCGAACGCGGTCTTCCTGCCCGTGCGCGTGGGGTTCCCGCTGGAGGCGGAGGTGGGCCGACTTCGTCCCGGGGCGGTGCTGGCAGTGCCCGCGTCGGTCCTGGCCGAGCTCGACCGCCTCATCGATCGCCGCACTCCGGATTCGGCGGCGGCGCGGGCGCTGGCCGAGCGGTACCGTCCGACCCGCTCCTCGGGGATCGGTGACGATGCGATCCTTCGCACGGCCGTGCGGACGGGGGCGTGGGTCGTCACGGCGGACCGCGCCCTGCGCGAGCGGCTGACCGCGAAGGGCATCACCGTGCTCTCGCCGCGGGACCGCCACCGCCTCGAGCTGTTCCCGGGCGTCCGCACGTCCGTGGGCACTCCCCGGAAACGGCGTTCCGGCAACGGTTAAGAAGCGACCCGGGCTCGAGCGGACCCGGAGCGAACCGCGAGCCGATGCGTGACGACGATCGCCTGTTGGACCTGCCCGAATCGGAGTTCGGAGCCGGGGTCATCGGCGTCTGCGACATCTGCGGGACCCGCCAGGCGGTGGTCGTCCTATCGAAGGAGCGCTTCAAGCTCTGCGTCATCGACTTCCTCAACAAGACCTGGGTGAAGAGCGGAAAGAAGCCGGGGGTACCGGCGCCGCTCTACCGGAGCGAGCGCATCTGGTTCCCCAGCGACTCGAACCGCTCCGGAAAGTCCCAGGGGGTCCTCCTCGCGCCGACGAAGGCGGTGAAGCACCCGGTCGTTCTGATCGCTCCCGACGTGTACGGCCTCACGACGACCCTCCTGGACGCGGCGATCCATTTCGCCCGGGAGGGGTTCGAGGTCCTCCTGCCCGATGTCGCGAAGTCCGAGACGATCGGCGCGGGGCACCACGCCTCGATGTGGACGGGAGCCCAGTTCCGGGGCGGCGTCCCGGTCTCCTCGAGGCGGGTCGGGGATTTCCTGCGCCTCTACACCGACGCGCTCGACTACCTGCTCGACCGGGACCTGGTCGACCCGGCGAGGTCCGCGGTCTTCGGTACGTCCTACGGGGCGAGCCTCGCGCTCGCGCTCGCCGCCCGGGACACCCGCCTCGGGGCGGTGGTCCTCGCCTATCCTCAACCGGTTCGGCCGGCCGACCTCGGGAAGCTCGTCAGCGCACCGCTCTTCCTGATCGCTGGGAGCAACGACCGGGCGGCGGCGAAGGCTCGAGCCCAGCTCGAGGCAGTGCGTTCCGAGGTGTCGGCACCGTTCGAGTTCCTCGAACTGCCGGGCGCGCGTCACCATTTCCTTTCCCGCGACCTCGGCGCCTACGACCTCGCGAAGGCGGAGGAGGCATGGACCCGGATCATCGCCTTCCTCAAGCAACGGCTGATGCCACCGCCGGCGCGGCCTCCACCGCCGCCCGTGGCGCGGCCGCTCTCTGCGGCCGCTCCCCCACCGGCGGCTCCGACCTCCGGCCCGAGCGCGGCTAAGACGGTCCCCTCGTCCCCGGTGGCCTGATCCCGCGACCTTCGGCCCCTAGGGTCCCGCCGGCACGTGCGCCGCGGTCTCCACGAGCTCCTTCGCGGCCCGGGTGAATCGCATCGCTTTCGCAAGGTTCCCCTTGATGCGGAAGGTGCCGTCGAGGATCGCCTTCACCGGGTCGACCTCGCCCTGGAGGAGACGCTGCCAGTTCGCCCGGGTTCCTTCGTAGACGAACTCGCTCGCGACCGAGCGGGCATCGGCATGGTACGTCGCCGCCGAACACTGCCCGTGGGCGAGGGTCAGGTGGACCCCCGGCGCCGGGGCGTTCGGGTCCTCCGGCTGCACGCGCAGCAGGATGTCGCCGACCCATGCCTCCGCGGCCTCTTGGTACGCCGGGTTGGCGTTCAGCGCCGTTTGGTAGGCGGTCGCCCACTCGGCGGATGGGAATTCCATGGACGCCTCGAGCGACGAACCCCTCAAGAACGTTGTGGGCCGGGACTAGGCGTAGTCGTAGAACCCCTGGCCGGTCTTCCGTCCGAGGTGCCCGGAGTCGACGAGGCGGCGCAGGAGATACGCGGGTCGGTACTTCGAATCGCCGTACTCCCGGTACAGCGTCTCGGCGACCTCGAGCGCCACGTCGAGCCCGATCATGTCCGCGAGCTCGAACGGACCCATCGGCATCCCCGCGCCGGTCTTCATCGCCGTGTCGATGTCGCGGGACGAGGCCAGGTTCTCGTCGAGAGCGAAACAGGCCTCGTTCAGGACCGGGATCAGGAGACGGTTGACGACGAACGCGGGCGACTCCTTCACGCGGATGGGGACCATCGGGTACCGGTGGTTCCGCAGCCCCTGCAGGAAATCGACCGTGTCGGTCACGACGTCGTCCCGGGTCTCGACCCCTCCCGCGACCTCCACCAACGGGAGCGTGTACGGCGGGTTGAAGAAGTGGGTCACGAGCGTTTGGCGGGCGTGGGTCAGCCCCCGGGCGAGCCGGGTGATGGAGAGCGACGAGGTGTTCGAGCCGATCACGGCATAGTCGGGGAGAGCCCGGTCGAGGGCCTCGAGGACCGGACGCTTCACCTCGAACTTCTCGAAGACCGCCTCGACGACGAAATCGACGTCCGAGAAGGCGCCGTAGTCCGTGGTCCCGTGAACGCGGGCCACGATCTCCTCGCCCCGCGCGGCCGACACCTTCGGAGCGAGCTTCTCTCGGATCCGGGCCTTCTGGGCATCGGAGAGGGGGCCGGCGACCTCAGAGATCCGAGCGATCTCCTTCTCGGCCCGACCGCCATGGAATCGGACGAGCTCCTCGACGTAGCCGCGGACCCGGGCGAGGCCCTTCTCGACCATCGGACCGTCAACGTCCTTCAGGACGACGTCGATCCCGTTGAACGCCAGCACCTCGGCGATCGCGGCTCCCATCGTCCCCGCTCCCACGACCCCGGCTTTCGCGACCCGCATGGCTACATCCTCGGCCGCGGCAGCACCGGCTCGCTACATAACCCCAGCCGGGCTGTGTGGGCCGGTCGATCGTGAACGGCCGCTTCCCACCGTCCGGTGCACCCGGGAGCGGCCACGGCGGACCACGGACCGGCCGTCGATCACTTTCGAGGCACTGACGGTCCCCAGCCCCGGTCTGTCGATAGGCCGCGGGAATGGGTTGGGCCCCACCTCGCGGGTGGATAGCAGTCGGTCCCGGGCCACCCCAGAGCTGCCGGGGAGGCCCCGTTCGGTCAGCGGGGCCTACGTGTAGACGATCGTCGGCTCCGTTACCGACGTTCCGGCCACCACGACCGTCCCGCTCGGTGGCAACGTCGACTGGTGGTATCCCGGAACTCCCGAGATCGAGTAGGCGTATGTGTTGTTCACTAGCCCGGTCCACGTCAGGCTGTCCGTCCCGCCGTCCGTGGTGAGCGTCTTCGTGACCCCGTCCACGGTGACCTTGAACTTCAGCCCGGCCGGCAGGCCGCTCTCGCTGAACGTCACCGAGTACGTCGCCTTCGTGTAGTGCACTGCCTCAGTGACCGAGGATCCCGTCACCTTCACCGTCCCGCTGTACGGCCGGCTCGACTGGTGCCACCCCGCGTTCCCCGCGATCAAGTACGAGTAGGTCCCGTTCAAGAGCCCCGTCCAGGTCAGGCTGTTCGTCCCGGCGACGGTCGTGAGCGACTGGGTCACTCCGTTGACGGTCACCTGCCAGGTAAGCCCTGCGGGAAGCCCTGTCTCGGAGAACGTCACCGAATACGTCACCTCGGTGTAGACGAGCGTCGGTTCGGTTACCGATGCCCCGCTGACCACGACACTTCCACTGTAGGGGAGAGTCGATTGGTGCCAGCCCGCGATGCCCGAGACCGAGTAGGCGTAGGTGCCGTCCGGCAGGCCGGTCCACGTTAGACTGTCGGTGCCCCCGTTGGTCGTGAGCGACTTTGTGACGCCGTTGACCGACACCTTCCACTTGAGCCCGGACGGAAGTCCGCTCTCCTTGAACGTCACGGAGAACGTGGGGACCGGGGACACTGTCACGGTCGCCGTGAGGTCCGAGACGCTCCCGACCGCGTCCGTCGCGTTCAGGTAGACCGTCCACGTTCCCACGTGGGTCCCCGTGAACGAATCACCGGAGAGGTTGGACGGAGAGCCGGGCTGGTTCGACTGGAGCGTGTAGGTGACCGGCGCGACTCCGCCCGAGAGACCGACCGTGTACGCCACCGAACCGCCGACATAGATCGCCGCCGTGCCTGGCGAGAGCGCCGCGACCAGCGCGGGCTCGACCGTCACCGTCGCCGTGAGGTCCGAGACGCTCCCGACCGCGTCCGTCGCGTTCAGGTAGACCGTCCAGGTTCCCGGGGCGATCGCGGTGAAGGTGTTCCCAGAAAGCGCGCCGAGCTCGTTCGACTGGAGCGTGTAGGACACCGGGGCGACTCCCCCCGTCCAGCCGACCGTGTACGTCACCGAACCGCCGACCTGTGTTGTCGCCGTGGCTGGCGAGAGAGTCGCGACCAGCGCCGGCTCCACCGTCACCATCGCCGTGAGGTCCGAGACGCTCCCGACCGCGTCCGTCGCGTTGAGGTAGACCGTCCAGGTTCCCGCCTGCAACGCAACGAACGTGGCGCCGGTAAGGTTGGACGGCGAGCCGGGCTGGTTCGACTGGAGGGTCCAGGTGACCGGAGCGACTCCGCCCGAGAGACCGACCGTGTACGCCACCGAGCCGCCGACCTGGGTCGTCGCCGTGCCCGGCGAGAGCGTTGCGACCAGCGCTGGCTCCACCGTCACCGTCGCGGTGACGTCCGAGACGCTCCCGACCGCGTCCGTCGCATTCAGGTAGACCGTGTAGGTTCCCGGGCTGATCGCGGTAAAGGTGGTCCCGGAAAGCGCACCCGTTTCGTTCGACTGGAGGGTGTAGCTGATCGGAGCGACTCCGCCCGAGAGGCCGACCGTGTAGGTCACCGACCCGCCGACCTGCGTCGTCGCCGTGCCCGGAGAGAGTGTCGCGACCAAGGGCGGCTCCACCGTCACGGTTGCCGTGACGTCCGATACACTACCAACCGCGTCCGACGCGTTCAGGTAGACCGTGTACGTTCCCGGAGTGATCGCCGTAAACGTGTTCCCGGACAGCGCGCCGAGCTCGTTCGACTGGAGCGTGTAGGTCACCGGAGCGACACCGCCCGTCCAGCCGACCGTGTACACCACCGACCCGCCGACCTGGGTCGTCGCCGTGGTCGGCGAGAGCGTCGCGACCAGCGCCGGCTCCACCGTCACCGTCGCCGTGACATGCGAAGTCCTCCCCACCCCGTCCGTAGCGTTGAGGTAGACCGTCCAGAGCCCGGAAGCGGTCGCCGTGAACGCGTCGGCCGAGAGGTTCGAGGGGGACCCCGGCTGGTTCGTCTGGAGAGTCCAAGTGATGGGGGACACTCCGTTCGCAACGCTGGCCGTGTAGGTCACCGACCCGCCGACCTGGGTGGTCGCGGTTCCCGGAGAGAGGCTGGCGACCGGCGCCGTCTTGAAGGTGACCGTCAGGGCCACCGAGGCGCCGTTGACCGTGATCGTACCGCCGAGCGCGGCGAGCCCGGTCGGACTCGCGGCCACGTTCCAGGCATACGTTCCGTTCGGTACCCAGAGGATGTTCGTCTTCAGCGACACACTCACCACGGTCGTGTTCGTCGGGTTCGTCCTCAGCGTGGTCAGCGAAATGGGCTCGTAGACCGGGACTCCCATGATCCGCATGGTCCAGGAGTTGCCGGTCGCAAGACCCGACTCGGTGAACGTTACCGAGTACAGGCCCACTCCGAGCGCCGTAGGCACCTTCGAGGCGAGCGCCACGTTCATGTACGTCGAGAGTGGCGCGAGATCCCCGGTCACCGCGATCGCTGCCGTACCCGTTGGGCTCGACGCCCGGGCCACGTAGGGCAACCCGTACGGGTCCGCGACCGTCCCGTAGTTGAACCAGAAGTTGCCGCCCTGGATCGTCTGGCCGAGGATGCTCCCGGTCAGGACGACGCCGTTCACCGTGATCGAGTTCGTTGCGGGCTGGTAGCCGCCGGTCGCGTTCCAGAAGTTGGTGTAGGTCAACCCCGAGCCGCCACGGCCGCTCGCCGAGGAGCTCGCTGTCCCGTTCGTGTAGAACGCGTTGTTGTAGATCCGGTCCCCGCTCTGCGTCACCGCGAGGCCGGTCGAGGGAGCCGACACGCCGGTCGTGCTGACACCGCCGATGATCGAGTGGGGCTGAAGGGCGACCGGGTAGGGGTTGAACGTGTTGCCCCAGACGTAGTTGTTGCCGATGCCGGAGTTCGGGGCCGTGCCGGTGCCCAGGAAGTCGAGGCCCTCGCTCGAGACGTTGAAGTAGTTCTCGGCGAACAGCGAGTTCGTGCACACGTTGCAATAGACGGCGTAGTTGTGGCCGACCTCGATGTCCGACGACCAGAGGCCGATGTCCGCACCGTGCTCGACCACGAAGTTCGAGGTGTGGTAGAAGTACATCGGCAGCTGGTTCTGCGTCGGTGTCGGTCCGTAGGACGCCGCGAGGGACTCGAGCTGGAAGTACCACCAGGACGGCTCCGTAATCTCGAGAGACGGTGCCGGGTTGAACTCGAAGTACGACGTCGTCGCGTTAATCCACACTCCGGAATACACGATGAAGAGATAGTCGTTCAAGATAGCGAAAACCGGGGCAAGCGAGCCGGTCTGGGAGCCCGGGAGCACGTACGGGCTCGCGAGCGTGCCGGCGCCGGAGGTCGATAGGTTCGCGAGATCGGAGGCGCTGTACGCCCAGAGCGGAGTGTAGACGGTGGGGTCTTCGCTCCGGCTCAAAGTGACGGCGAGAGGCTGGCCCGCGTAGTGTAGCCAGATGTTCAGGGACACCTCGTAGTACCCGCTCAGCATCACCTCGACCGTGTAGAGCCCAGGGGAGAGCCAGATGTTCTGGCCGATCTCGCCCTTGCCCGAGAACCAGCCGAACGTCGGAGCGACCTGGAAGAACGACTGGTTCGTCACACCCAGTCCCGGGGCGATCGCGATGAACGCGTTGCCCGGGGACACGCCCGCGTAGTTGAGGGCGAGTGCACCCTGAGTACCGGCGCCGATCGAGGGGGCGCCGGTGGTCCCTCCCGTCACGTTCCACAGGCCGGTGAGGAGCGAGGGACCGGTCCGGAGGTAGGCGATAGGCTGGCCGTTGACCATGTTCCAGGTCGTCAGCGCACCCGCTCCGGTTTCCCCCGTCTCGCTCCCGAAGTTGTAGGCCGACGGTGGCGCCTGGTACTGGTGCGTAGTGGCGTTGAGAGTGTAGAGACCGACCGTGGCATTCGAGTAGACGACATTCGCGTTCGCGCCGTCGCTCTGGCCGATACCGACGTCCATCTCCATGTCGGAGGGCAATCCGAGAGGGGTGTACTGGTAGCCGTTCGCCGAGATCTCGGCCGAGCCGGGCGCCACGTTCACGTTCGGATGGCCCGGGGTCGCCGAGTTGAAGTAGACGTTGTCATACATTCCGCACGTCTCGCCGGTTGGCTCGGTCACGGGGCAGACCACTTTGCCAGCGGAGTTGATCACGGTGTAGTTGAAGTAGACCTCATTGACGAACGGCGAGCCAAGGTAGCTCCCGACCGTCGTGTTCAGGTAGAGGTCCAAGGTGAAGGGGTAGCTGATCGTCATCGACGGCCCGCCTTCCTCGTAGACCTCGCTCTCCTCCACTCGGCCAAGACCGTGAAGGATCGAGTTCGACGGGAAGATCCCGCTCGGGCTCGAGAAGTTCCAGATGTTGTTCTCGAAGCTCAGGGTGTTCGTCGCCGTGCTGTACTGGATGACGTTCTGGAGCCAGAAGTCGTAGCCGCCGGCCCCGAGGATCGTCGTGTTGTTGAGCACGGTGTTCAGCTGGTCGCCGTACGATTGCAGAGATCCGTAGTACGGGGAGAGCACCTGCAGGCCCTCGGGGTCGTTCGTGGAGAAGGTTCCGAGAAGGCTCGTCGTGTTCAGGATGTAGGGGACGGTCGTGCCCGAGGTGTTCTCGAGCCCGAACGTCGAGATGCCCATCGGGGCCGCGGCGTAGTCGTACAACGGCACGATATGACCGGCCGTCTCTGTGGTGGGCCCCGGCGCGGCGTTGAGGGTCGGCGGGAGGAAGTCAGAAAGGCTCACTCCGTTGTTGATGAACGCCTGTCTCGCCCGGTTCACGAGGGCGGCCCGGGCTTGGTCGATCGAAAGGTGGGAGGCGGCAGGAACGGCGGAGGAAGGGGCCGCCGATACCGAGGCTCCCGGAGTGAAGGAGACCCCGCTAGATGCGGAGGAGGTCCTAAGGGACTCCGTGACCGGAGACGTGCTTGAGGTTGGATTCGGTACCGCGTTGATCACCGCGAGACCGGACCCCAACATTACGACGACGATCGCAACCGCAGCCAGACCGAGCAGCCATAGGCGCGCCATGGCCGTGGATACTCTTCTGTTAAAAAGAATTTACGAAAAAAGAGCCTGATGAATGCGCATTCGAGCGCGAAAAACTCGAGCCCCGGGCCGAACAGCGAGAGACGAACGCGGGACCCCTTGGGCGGCGCGGAGGCCGCCGTCGGACCCCCGAACTTCCGGACAAACTCTTAAGGCGTGGACGGGGCTCGGGCGACGCGCGCGGGGATAGCCCAGCCCGGTAAGGCGCAGGATTGCTAATCCTGTGGTGATTTCACCTCGGGGGTTCAAAGGAGGTGTCGGCCTCACCGACCCTCGGAGACTCCCCCTCCCCGCGTCCCTCCTGCGTCGGGACCACCGGCTCGGGTCGCGCTCGGTAGAGTTCGCCGTCGCGGCGGACCCAGACGAGAGACCCGACGCTCGGCACGCTTCCTTCGAGGACCACGAGGACGCGCACGGACTGCGCGAGCTCTACGAACGCTAGACGATGCGGGCTCTCCCAGCCCGCCGCCGGATGCACGAGTTCGGTCGCGCATAGGACCGTACCCAGGGCGGGGCCCTGGAACCGCTGCGTCTCGGTCGACCCGCAGTGGGGGCAGGGGCCGTCCGTTGGCAGGTACTGGGCCTGACAGGACGCGCATCGCGAGAGCTCGATCGTATCGGCCAGGGCGCTCATGGTCCCACCTTCCCCAGGATCGTCACGAAGTTGTGAGAACCGATGCCGCTCATCGCCTGGGCGAGCCCGATCTTCGGGGGACGGGCGATGGCGTGAGCCCCAGCTTCCCCACGCAACTGCAGCGCGACCTCGGCCACCTCCGCGAGGCCGGAAGCGGCGACCGGATGGCCCCGACCGACGACGCCGCCGCTCGGATTGATCGGTACGCGTCCGTCCAGGTTCGCCCACCCCTCCTCGAACCACTCCGGAGCCTCGCCCGGACCGCAGATTCCGAGGTCCTCGATGTGGATCATCCCGAACGGAGAGAACGCGTCGTGGACCTCCGCGAACTCGATCTCCTTGCGGGTCAGGTGGGCCGACTCGTAGGCGCGTTTCGCCGCGACCCGGGTCGCCGCGAACGTGGTGAGGTCGTCCCGGTCGATCAGACGGAGGGCGTCCATTCCCTGACCGAGGCCGAGCACCGTGGCCGGTCCGTGGCCCCGCTCGAGAACGAGAGCGGTCGCCCCGTCCGAGATGGCGGAGCAGTGGAGCAGCCGCAGCGGGAGCGCGACCTCCCGGCTCGCGGCGACCTCTTCTGCTGTCACGGGCTTCTGGAACTGCGCGCACGGGTTCCGGGAGGCCATCGCGCGGGCGTGCACGGAGGCAAGGTCGACCACTGCGGTCGACTTTTCGTAGCGTTGGAGGTACCGCTGCACGACGAGGGCCGCCAGCGCCGGCATCGTCGCGCCGGCCGCGACCTCGCTCGTGTGGAGCGACGCGGCCAGCTCCTTCGTGATCATCGCGGTCGTGTGGTCGGTCATCTTCTCCGCCGCGACGACGAGCGCGCGCTCGTAGCGGCCCGACTCGAGGGCGAGGGCCGCGGCGTGGAACGCCATGCCGCCGGTACCGCTGGCCGAGTCGACGCGCAATCCCGAGGCCGTCTCCAGGCTCAAACGGCCCGCGAGTCGGGGAAGGAACGCCTCCGCCCCGTGAGGGCCGTGGGCCAGCATCGTGCCGACGACGAGCAGGTCGATCGGCTTCCGGCCGACACCTTCGAGGGCAAGTCCGGCGGCCTCGGCCGCGAGGTCGATGAGACCCTCCGGCCGCTTCCCGAAGCGGCCCATGCCGACGCTCGCGACGTGGACCGTCACGCGCCCACCCCTCCCGCGGGCTCCATCAAGAGACGAGCGCGCTCCAGGAATTGGGAGAGACGCTGGCCGTCTTCCCAGCGGAGGATCCCGTTGCCTTCGCGGGTCTCCCCGACCCGAGGCAGCCCGCGACAGAGGAAGCGGAACACCCCTGAGCTCGGAGGTTCGCTGCCCAGGAAGATGCGCCAGCTCTCCTCGGAACGAAGACCGAGGCGTCGGTACGCATAGAGGACTGCGAGGCCGGCCCGACCGATCGCGGTGCGGTGGGCCTTCAGCTGGGCTTCCGCGCGGCCGCTCGCCGCCGTGAACCGTATCACCGGTTCCGTGGAGGCCTTGACCTCGATCGGGAACGAGAGTCCCCAGCGCATCGCGACCAGGTCGAGTCCGAGCGACCCGGCACCGCGGATCACGAGGAACGGAAGGTCGATGAGACGTTCGAATTCGGCTCGCTCCGTCGGCGGGACCGAACGGGCGTAGCTCCGGACGCTCGACGGGTCTCCCTCGAGCAGGTTCCGAAGCTCCCGTTCGTAGCCCGAAAAGCTGCGGCCGACCACGGTAACTTCCTTCGGCAGGGGTACGAATATAAGGCGGTCGGCGGACTCGCGGGTGGGATGGCGGCATCGGCGTCTGTCGATATCAGCGCAGCAGAGGTGCCGGTCGCCCGCGTCCTCGCCGCCCTGGTTGCCGACTCGGACCGGCGCCGTTCGGTGCGCGGCGTCGCGACGCAACCGGCCCGCTTCCGGCTCTCCGAGCTGCGGAGCCGGCTGCTGCGCGACCGCGTCTTCGAGGACCCGGCCCGCCTCCTCGCGCGGCTGAAGCGCCGAGGCCTCCTGCTCGAACTGCCGAGCGGGGCCGGTGAGCGGACCTACCAGATCCCGTACCCCGACGACCTCCGCCAGCTCCTGCTGGACGAGGCCGACCGCTCCGAGACGCCCGAGGTCGGTCCGGTCTCCCCGGTCCCCGACGAACGGGCGGAGATCCGTTCGATGGATTCCGAGTTCCTTGACCGTCTGCGCGAGGTCCTTCGGGATCGCCTCGAAGCGACGGTGGCTTTCGGCCGAACCTTCGACGTCGAGAAGCTGGCAGCGTACGTTCGGGGGCTGTTCGGGGAGGAGCTCTACTTCGACTCGCTCATCTCCGTGCTGCAGCAATATGCGCTCGCCGACGCGCCCCTGATCGCTCCGACGGGACGGACCACCGGCGCCACCGGGTTCCACCTCGCGCTGTTCGGCCCGCCGGGCACGGGCAAGACGTTCTCGATCGACGACCTCATCCGCGGAAACCCTCGCAGCGGGGTCCCACCGCACGGTCTGCCGGGACGGAACCGCTACTGCGGGGGCATCACTCCGGTGCAGTTCCTCCGGGTGGGAGCGGCGTACACCGGGCGCACGTTCAACTTCATCGTGCCCGAGTTCAACGACTGGTTCAAGTACCGCGGGATGGTCGAGCCGCTGAAGCTCGTGATGGAGCAGCGGGAGGTCAAGTGGGAGACGACCCTGGGTACGGTCGGGCCCTACACCTTCCGCTCGTTCTTCTCCGTGAACTACAACGTTCATACCGCCGGGGCCAAGGACTACTGGACGACGATCGGGGACCCGAACTTTGCTGCGCTCGAGGACCGGATGCTGCTGCGGTTCCACCCCATGACGCGCGCCCGCTTCCGCGCGGTGGAAGCGAGCGCGGAACGGCTCGAACTCGGGGAGCTCGATTTCGCGCTGGCGGGCCCGATCCGGGACCACCTCACGCTCGTCCACGCGATCGAGACGGGGCATCCGTTGGTCGCCGCGAAATTCCGTGCCCGACCGGTCCGGCTCGAGCGGAACCTCTACGACCGCCTTCGCGAGATCTCCGAGAAAGCGCTCAAGCTCACCGACTTTCCCAAGTTCTCTCCCCGGCTCAAGCTGCGCGCGGTCCGGCTCGCCGCGGCCGCGACGTTGCTGCGGTACTTCGGCGACCCCTCGCCGGGACCACTTGCGATCGGGACGCTCGAGATCGATTTCGCCCGCCGATTCTATGAGGAGGAGATCCGTGCCCGAGAAGGACGCCACGGTCGAGCCGGTGCCTAAGCGAGAACGCCCGGTAAAGTTCCGCCGACCGGCGGCGGAGCTGGTCCAACGCATGGCCCGCCGCGTGGTCCGCGGCGGAAAGGCATCGTTCCCTTCGCAGGCGGCCTTCCGCGCGGCCCTGCTCGGCCATATCCGACGCGAGGAGCCGCTCGCCACGATCAGCGGCGCCCGCCTTCGCCGCCTCCTGATCGGGGTCCCGGGCGTCAAGCTGAGCGTGCGGTACACCGAGCGCCACGACCCCCGACCGCTCCTGAAATGTCCGGTCTGTGCCTCCCCTCTCGAGCCGATCCGGAACCGGACCCTCACGGGCGGGACGGTCGTGCTCGGACAGCGCTGTTCCCGGTGCGACTACTGGACCCACGGCGACCGCCGCATTCCGGTCCGATACACGTTCTCTCAAGCCGGGATCGACGGCCGACCCATCCGGGGCGAAGCGCGTTAGCGACCGGTCCCTTTCGTCAGCCCGGTCCCTCGGGCGGAACGTACGGGTGAGGAGGGGGCGGATTCCGCCGCTTCGATCGGCCGACCGCGTAGAGGACCACGACCGCGACCGCGGCTCCGATCAGGAGGCCCAGGAACAGGCTAACCCCGAACGACGGGGACGAAGTGCCGGTCGAGGACGATACGCTCCCCGCGCCGACAACGATCGGCAGCGTCTCGTTCACACGAACCCCGGCCGCATCCGTCAGGTTGACCTTGACCTTGTAATCGCCGGGCTGAGCGTAGGCATGCGTGGGCGAGAGGCCGTTTCCGTACGAGCCGTCGCCGAACGACCACGATACGCTGTAGGGACTCACCCCGCCGGAAGGGACCGCTCGGAAGTCGATGACCGTTCCCACCAACGGCGTCTCGCCGGGGATCGAGGTATTCGCCGAGAACGTCGCGGCGAGGGCGGGCTCGACGGTCACCGATACGGAGTGCTGGATCGACACGTTGGCGGCGTCGACGAACGTGAACAGGGCGCTGTAAACTCCGGGTGTCCCCCACGCGTGCGTAACGGAATAGACGCTGCCGTTCGCCGGAACGTTCCGGTCCACCGAACTGGTGAAGTTCCAGGTGGCCACGCCGGGGCTACTTCCTCCAGAGACGGTCGCGCTGAATCGCAACGCCACGTCGACGTCGGTCACGTTGGTGGGCGACACGCTGACCGAGACCGTGGGCGCGGCATTGACCTGGATCACCTGGGAATCCGTCACGGTATCCCGAACCGAGTCCGTAACGGAGACTTGCAAGAGGTACGTCCCCGGGGAGTCGTACGTGTGCGTTGCCTTAGGACCGGTCGCGGAACCTCCGTCCCCGAACGACCACGCGTACGAGTAGATCGGAGTACCACCGGTCGCGTTCGCAACCCCGGCGAGAATCTCGCCGACGTCAAGGGCGGGTGACGGACCGGGCGTCAGTACCACTCCGAGGGTGAGACCCGGGGCGACCGTGAGGTGGGTCGTCGCGTTCGTCGAGATCCCGAACGCGTCGGTGATCGTCGCGTTGATCGTAAAGTTCCCGTCGACGAGCGGCGAGCACTCCAGGGTGGATTGGTCGGCCGAACGGCAACCGGTTGGGAGGCCAGTGTAGACGATAGTGTCCGGGCCAGCACCGCCCGCGTAGCCCAGCAGGATCTGGACGGACTGTCCCACATCAACGGCACTTGGGGAGGCCGTGAAGAACGTGATCTCAGGGGGGCTCTCGATCACACTCACTGTCCCGGACTGGATATTCGGAACCCACACCACGGAGGATGTAGGTGGCGCGCCTCCTGAGAGGAAGAACGGAGTGGGGGAAGTAGCAAGCTCACCCACCGGAATCGTCACCACGGACCCGTAGCTTGCCGCCCGAGTGGACCCCTCGATCACGCTGACCGTACCGGCATAGGTCGGACTGCCCAGGGTCGTAGTGACGTAGAGGTAGTTCCGGGAGGCGTCATAGGCTATCCCGGTCGTGACGTTGTGGGTCACGAGGGGTATCGGGGCACCGACCGCGGCCCCAGTCATCGGATCGAGGATCGTGAGATTCGTCCCGGCAACGTACAACGAGTCGTCGGCATCATCATACGCGACAACCTTCGCGTTGGCCCCCGCCGCGATAGCCGGAGAGACGATAGTTCCAGTGACCGAATTGACCTCCTCGACGACCCCCGAGGTTTCGTTGACCACGAAGAGTTCGTGGGCGGCCGAATCGAGCGCTATAGTGTCCTGGGACACGAACCCGGTCGGAATGCCTACAACGTGTTTCGGTTGAAGATTCGAGAGATTCAGTGCTTCCAATCCGTTCTGACCGTTCGCGACCCAAAGAAAACCGTCAGCCGCGTCCACGATCACCGGATTGTTTCCCCCGGGTAGCGATGTGCTACTAGCGATGACGGCTCCCGAGTCAGGATCCACCGCGACGACCCCGCCCTCGAGTCCGACGTAAAGCACGTCCGTGCCGGTATAGACAGCGACGGAGAGCGCAGCCGAGCTGAGGATCGGATGGAAAGGTATGGTCGCGCCGGTGGTCGCGTTGAGGACGATGACCGACCCGTCGAAAGCGTCGGCCATGAATATTCTATTCGTACCGGGGTCGTAGGCAACACTTTCTGGTTCGGGTCCGAGAGTCGGAGATGTGCCGGTGCGAAGGCGAGTAACCAGGTCCACCTCACTTACGTTCCGCGTGACAGAACTCCAAGTAAGCAGAGTCTGGCCGTCAGGTTCGGCAACAAGGGCCGTTACGCTCGCGCCTACCTGGATTCGCGTCCCGATTGGCGCACCATTAGTGGAGTTGAAGACGACAACATCGGAACCCGAGGCTGAGGAGTTCCCGACGACATACTCAGTCCCGTTTGTGCTGGCTACAATCGGTCCCGCACCAGTACCGACGTTGGGGTAGTATTTCTCGGTCAACGTGTTCGTTTCAACAAGAATCACGGAATCAGTGGAGGGGACAGTTACGGCCAGCGTGCCACCTTCAGCAGAATAGGCCACTCGACTTGGATTGCCGGGCAATTGCACAAAACTTCCAGACCGATCGGTCGTTGTGTTTACAGTACTGACAGATTGATTCCCCTCGTCCGCTACGAATAATGTATGATCCTTGGTATCGAGAGCTAGTCCACAGGGGGATGGACCGGTCGGGACGTTGGGGTCGCTCACCGAGTTCTTCGTCGCATTGATGATTGTAATGTTGTTCGAACCGAAATTCGCGACGTAAACCACATTGCTCGACGCATTCAACGCGAGGGCATCCGGTTTCGATCCCACTGGAATGGAGTGACTTACCCAAACCCCGTTTACGGGGTTAATCACACCCACGGTGTTGTTCGCGTAGTCTGCAGAGTACAACCTGCCATTATCTGGGTCGTAGAGGAATGCCGAACTATTCTGGACAGAGGCCACGATTCCAATGAACCGGTTGGTTACAGTATCAAACACGACGGCTGGAGCAACCTGGGGCACTGGCAGCCCGTAGGCGGAAACGGCTCTCATCGGCAGCCAGAGGTCGCCCGTAGTCGGAATGTAGGCCGGAGTTCCCACTTGCCAGCCCACGACCGACCACTGAAAGTTGCCCGGTAGCGTCGCGTTATAGTTCGGAAGGAGCGTACGCAGAACGGACCCGGCCGAGGCACCCGAGATCTCCGCAGTGCTGACCGCACCGGTCGTCGGAGCGGCGCGCAGCTGCGTGAGCGCGTGCACCGCAAGAACGGGCCCGCCGGCGTCTCGCGCAACAAAGGCTCGAGCCTCGCCGGCGGGGGGTCCTGCGATTGGAGCTGCCGCGGGAAGTAGCAACAGCGCGACCGCAGCCACGACGAGGGTAGCCGTGAGGAGCGAGCCGACCCGGCCGGCGCGAAAGCCGCGATACGCCATTCGGCCGACGAGCGGGAGGGGGGACTTAAATTAGAGGCTCTAACGGAGCCATCGTTCGCCTTCGGTCCGCCGCACGGGCGGGGAGAGCCCCCGAGGAAGGGCGGTTCACGCGACTGTCTGGATCACGCGGCCGGCGTGGGCGTCGATCAGGACCACCGGCTTCTCGCCCTTGTGCTCGAACTGGAAGTACCAGACCGGGACGTGGAGGAGCTCGCCCTCCGACACCTGGACATCGCAGCGAAGGTTCGACGCCGTGCTGTGCTTCTTGTGGGCCGCCTCCGACTGGAGCTGCTGGACGTAGGCCTTGGCGGCATGCTGGGCCGCGTCTTCGCCGAGGTCACCGTTCAGGACCTGGGTGCCTTGCGGGACCGACTTCTTGTCGAAGAGGGTCCGTTCTCCGAGGGAGAACTGGTAGTCCTTCGGCTGGTAGGCGGCCATCGCCTTCACCGCGACGATCGGGTACTCGTACTGACCTGAGATCGTCTCGGACCGGTTCGGGTTCACGACGGGCCCGCCCATGATCGGGATGACGGTGGTCCCCCCGCGCCGTCCGCCCGTGAGCGCGCTGCCGAGGAGGGCGCCGGCGGCCATGGTGCCGACGGTCGAACCGACGCTCGTCGCGACGGCCTGGTACTGGTAGGTCGTCGAGGCCGAGGCGGGAAGCACCCAGAACGGCACGTAGCTCAGACGGGTCTCCAGGAGCTTCGAGTCCTCGAAGAAGCGGCGGTGCAGGAACCCCTGGTCCAGGTATTCGCGGACGACCTTCAGGGCGGCGTCGCGGTCGGCGACCTTGAGCGGGAGCATCGTGTGCTTGTTGATCTCCTTCCAGCCCGCGCCTCCGAGCGTCACGCACCCGCCGCAGTAGTCGCACGTGATCACCATCTCGCCGAACGTCGGGTGGATCGGCCCGCCGCACGACGGGCACTTCAGCTCCTGGGCCCCGGACGGTGCCAGGGTGGGTGAGGCGGTCGCCGTGGGTGGCGTGACCGACCCGCCGGCCGGCGCTGCGCCCCCGCCCACGGTGGCGCCGCACTTGGAACAGAACCGCGCGTCGTCCGGCAGCTGGGTGCCGCACTTCGTGCAGAAGATCACGATCCGGTCTCCCTCCGTGGATTCCCGTGCGCGCGAGCCTTACGTCGGCATCGCGGCGCCGCAGTTCGGACAGAACTTGCTCGTTCCCGGTACGTCCGCGTTGCACTTCGCGCACTTGCGCGGAGGCACCGGTGCGAGCGACGCGCCGCAGTTCGGGCAGAACTTGACCCCCGCGGTTGTCGGCTGCCCGCACTTCGGACACGGAGGGCCCTGGGTCGCACCCGCGGGCACCCCAGGGGTACCCATCATCGAGTTGCCGCAGCCCGGGCAGAACCGCACTCCCGCCGGGACGAGGGTGCCGCACTTCGGGCACGGCTGGCCCGGACCCGGACCGTAGGCGCCCTGCATCTGGCCGGCCATCCCGTATCCGATACCGAGCCCGGCGCCGAGACCCACCCCGGCCCCGGCCATGGAGCCGGCGGCGCCCGAGGGGTTCGCCGCGGCGGTGGTCATCGCCTGCCCGGCCTGGTACTGCATGTAGTTCACGCCGAGGACGCCCATCTGCGAGCGGGTGTTGACCGCCTTCTGGACCTCGTCGGGGAGGTTGACCGAGATCCCCTGGATCTGGTTGACCTCGACCCCGAGGGGGCCGAAGTGCTGCGGGGCGAAGCCGAGGACCGCCTGTTCGATGGTCGTGAGCTGCGTCGCAAGGTCGGTGACCTTCATCCCCTGGTCCTTGAGCTTCCCCAGGGTGTTGTAGACGAGCAGGACCATCTGGTCCCGCAGGCGCGCCTCCACGTCGGGGGTCGTCACCGCGCCGAACGTGCCGACGAACTGGTTGATGAACAGGTCCGGCCCGCCCACGCGCCAGCGGTAGCTCCCGAAGACGCGGAGCTGGACGAGGCCGAAGTCCGGGTCCCGGAAGACGTACGGCTCCGAGCTGCCGAACTTCCCGTCGAAGATGCGGCGCTGGAGGTAGTAGACCTCGGCTTCCTGCTGGACGCCCGAGAGGGCCTTGACGAGGCCTCCGACGATCGGGGCGTTGATGCTCGTGAGCGCGTACCGGTCGGGCTTTTCGAGATAGGCGAGGACCTTTCCGTCCCGGTAGAAGACGGCGGTCTCGTCCTGTCGTACGACCACATTGTCGTTAAGCCGGATGTTGCGGGGGACCCGCCAGAGGACGTTGTTGCCCTTGTAGACGTCCTCCCAGTTGATCGTCGTGGCGCCGATCAGACTGCCGCCCTTCGCCGGTATCGGATTGTTGGTGACCATGGTTCTGCTCCGCTTACGAGATCCGGATCCCCGAGATGACCTGGATCCGGGCCTTGAACGCCTGCTCGAGTTGGTTGACCTGGCTCCGGGCGGTCGCGATGACCGTCGGGGCCTGGCTCGCGTCGCCGCCCATGAGCAGCCCCGGGAGGCCGGAGACCGTCTGGTTCAGCTGGTCGGCCGCCACGGCGAACCCGTAGTCGTACTCGTAGAGGCGGTCGAGCTGCTGGGGGTTGATGCGGACCGCCGGGGAGATCCCCGAGTAGCCCTGCTCGGCGTGACGGATCTCGCCCTCGAGCTGCCAGAGGTTGGCCATGAGGGGGGAGAGGTCGTTCAGGACCTGGAACTGGTTGACGTTCGCGAGGCCGGCGCGCGAGTTCTCGAGCGTCGTCCGGGCGTTCCGGACCTTGTCCGCGACCTGGATCCGTAGGAAGCTGTCGGCCTCGCGGATGTCCTCGCCCTGACGGTATCCCCGGAATCCGGGGATCAGGAGCTGGAGGCGCTTCAACGTGCCGCGGTCGCCCTCGACCTTCTGGCGGAGGTCGACCGGGGGCGCGTTCGCCGGCGCGAGGGTCCCGGTCGAGCTGCCACCCTGGGTCACCATCGAGGAGCCGCAGACGTTGCAGAACCGGGCTCCGGGGGGCTGGGCCGAGCCGCACTTGGGACAGGTCAGAGGAACCGCGGCGCTGGGTGCGGGGGGTGCGTTCGTTGCCATGTTAGGGGCTCCGAGGAGGAGAGGGCGGGTTGGACGGCGGAGGAGGGGGCGGTGCCGTGGTCGGCACGCTGGGCGAGTTGGCGGTCGCGTAGGAGAACGCCGACGGCGGCGTCTCGTTCCGCCAGGCCGCACGCGGGATCTGCTGGTTCTCGGTGGCGCGAACGGCGCGGCCGCGCCAGCGGATGAGCACGACCGTGATGAAGAGGGCGATCACGAGGATCACGAGCCCCCACAGCGTCCAGGTCAGGCTGACGATCCCGTACGTCGATCCGAGCCCGACCGTCAGGAACAGGACCGCGAACCCCATGCCGAAGAATCCCCAGGCCAGCGAACGCTGGGCCGTCGGACTCCGGGAGAACGCCTCGGCGAGGTAGGAGCCGAGGGCGAAGAACAGCGCGACGATCCCGATCGCGAGGAGCGCGTAGAAGTGCTGGCTCCCGGGGATCGTGACGTAGAGGGCCGCGAAGATGAGGGCCGCGATGACCAGGAAGAGCACCGTGAGGACCGCGCCGCTCCACTTGTCACGCACCGGCTGAAGGGCGGGGGAAGGAGCTGCCATTGTTTCGACCGCCCGAAGAAAATGCCACCGCGACTATAAGAGGCCTGAGGAAGACGACGGGACGGTCAGAGCCGGGGCTCGTCGTCGTGTTTCTCTCGCCGGGGCTTCGGCGCGGTGGGGGACGGAGGGGCCGGAGGCTCCGGGATCGCCTTCGCGGGAGGCTTCGATTCCTTCCCGGTCGGCTCGGACGCGGCGGAGTCCCGATGGGGGCCGGGCGGGGTCGCCGTCCGCGACTTCTCTCCGGCCGGATGTCCGGGCTTGGCGGCGTGCTCCGGGCGAGAGGACCCCGTCTTCGCGGGGGGAGTCTCCGGCTTCGGGGCCGGTGCCTTCGTCCGGGAGAAGACCCCCTTCAGCCCACCCAGCGCGCCAGCGGGGCGGCCGGAGGCCCGCGGCGCGGTCGAATGGACCACGACCCCTTCGAGCGGTCGGGTCGACGCCGTCGAGATCGGCTGCCCGCACTTCGGACAGTTCGGGAACTGACCGATGCAATGCTGACAGAGCGGAGCCGAGCACGAGTGAACGACGGAGGCGATGCCGCCGCAGCCGACACAGCGGGAAACGGCGGCCGACGCGCTGGGCGGAGCGGAGGAGGCCGGAGCCTCATGACCCGCGGGTCCCGCCGGAACCGCGGTCCACCGCTCTCCCGCGACCGGGGGCACCGCGGCCATCTCGGCCCCGGGCGTCGCCTCGGGCGCGTAGTACGTCTCCCCGGCCGGAGGCGCCTCCCCGGTCTCGCTGGCCCGGAACTCGGGCGAGTAGGCGCCCAGGTCGAGCGAGGGGAGCGGGGCGTGCACCGCCGAGCCAGCCTCCTCGACGACCTTGATCAGTCGGGCCTTGTAGAGACCGACCCTCAGGTTCTTGACGATCTGGAACAGGGTCCGCTGCTCGGGCGGGAGACCGAGCGCCTGCCGGGCGAGCTCCTCGACGTCCGGCGTGAGCGCGAGGTTCTCGGGTCGCAGGTCGGCTTCGAGCACGGCCTTGAGGTACCCGAAGAGCCGCTCGATCTGGTCGAGCGAGTAGGTCGCCGGAGCGAGCACGGCGACGTCGGCGAGGGTGAACCCGCGCCGTTCGATCCCGGGGGGCCGGCGCTCGAGCGCGGAGGTGATCAGGTGGAACGACGCGCTCTCGAGGTCCCGCATTTCCGTGGCCTCGAGATGTTCCAGGTCGACCTTCGGGGTCCGGCCGAGCGCGGCGAGGACCGGGTCGAGGAACTCGTACGGTACATGGAGGGTCACGAAGAGGTCGTTCTTCGTCGCCGTCCGGTTGAGCCGGGATTCCAGGAGGAGCGCCTCGCGGCCGAAGCGTTGGATCTCGGCGTCGCGGGTCTTCTGCGTCGCGACCTTCTTGCCGTCCTTCGCGGGACCGAAGTCGGAATCGAGCGCCAGCGACCGGTCGAAGCAGGCGAGGGCGTCCGTCGGACGGCCGGTCGCGACCAGCGCGAGGCCCCGGCTCGTCCAGGCCTGCTTGTTGGAAGGGTCGGCGTCGGTCGCGCGCTCGTAGAACGCGAGCGCTTCGTTCGGATGCTGGACCCGTTCGGCCACGAAGCCCGCGCGGAGGAGGATCTCGACGTCGGCCGGGGCGAGCGCGAGCGCATGCGCGAACGCTCCCGCCGCGTCCGGCCAGGCCTGACGGGCGATGCCCATCTCGCCGAGCCGGGCCCAGAGGGCCACGCTCTTCGGCAGGACCTCCGTGCCCTTGTGCAGGGCCTCGCTCGCGACGTCGAGGTGGCCGAGGCCGCTCTCGGCTTCGGCGAGCAACAGGTAGAGGCTCTCCTGCGGCGGGGCCTGGGGGATCGCGCTGCGGAGGAACTCGGTCGCCTCGGCGTGCTTTCCCTCCTCCAGCATCGACTTCGCGATGCCGGCGAGGGCGACCGGAGACTTCGGTTCGCGGTGTCGGACCTCCTCGTACGCCGCCCGGGCCTCGGCGGGACGCTCGAGCGCTCCGAGGATCTCCGCGCGCAGCAGCAGGGCGCCGAGGTTCGGGGTCGTCCCCTCGGGCTGGGCTTTCAGCCCCTCGTCCATCACTTCGAGCGCGAGGTCGGGGCGACCGGCGTTCAGGCGCAACCGGGCGCGCCGGATCGCGATCTCGACCCGGTATACCGGGTCGATCTGCGCGGCGCGTTCGTACGACTGGTTGGCCTCTTCCGTCAGTCCGAGGCTCGCGGCCAGGTCGCCGCGTTCGAGGTGGAGGGTCGCATCCTGCGCCTCGGGGGCCGCGGTCGCGAGCAGGAGGCTCAGCGTCTCGTAGGCCTGCTTCGTATCCTTCGCGTCCCGGTGCAATCGGTACATCTCGAGCAGTGCCGGGCCGTTCTCGGGCTCGAGCAAGAGGATCGCGCGGAGCGAGTAGAGCACCTCCGTCGGTCGGCCGAGCGACCGGAGGGCGTCGCCGCGAACCTTCCAGGCGGCGAGGTCGTTCGGCTCCTCGGTCAGCAGAGGGTCCACGATCTGGACGACCTCCGAGTACTGCCCGGCGAGCTGGAGCGTCTCTGCGAGGGCGAGGCGGCCGTGGTGGTTCTTCGGGTCGACCCCGAGTCCCTGGCGGTAGTAGGAGATCGCGTCGGCGTACGCTCCTTGGGCGCGCAATGCCTCGGCGACCTCGAAGTAGGAGTGCGGGTCGCCGTGGGCGCTCTGCACCGCCTGCTGGAGCACGGAGAGCGCTTCCGCGCGCCGTCCGGCCTTGAGAAGGAGCTGCCCCTTCTTCCGGAGGAAGAGCGGGTTCGTCGGTTCGCGTCGCAGGAGGAGCTCGAGGAGCTGGAGCGCGCGCGCGTCCTGGTTGAGCTGGGCGAACGCCTCGACCGCGCCCCAGAACAGGTCCGCGTCCTCGAGACCGCCCGCGATCGCGCGTCCGTAGGCCTCGGCGGCCTCCGAGTAGCGCCCCGTCTCCCTCAGCGCGTGACCGAGCTCCTTGAGGATGTCGTGGCGCAGGTGGTTCTGCTCGCGCTCGAGGAACGACTCGTAGGCGCGGATCGCTCGCTCGTGGTCGTCCACGAGGCGGGATGCTCGGGCGATGCCCAGCTCCGCGACGCCCGCCGCCTCGGGGTCGCTCGACGCCCGCTCGTAGGAGACGAGCGCGGTCCGGGCCGCCTTGTCGCGGTCCTGGGAACCTTCCGGGCGGTCGTAGGCGAGCCCGAGGTAGAGGTTGCCCCGCTCCACCGCGACCTCGGTCCGCGTGGGGTCGAGCCGGAACAGCTCGTCGAGGACCGGAGCCAGCAGAGCGGGGTCATTGGTACGCGCGACGACCTCCTTCTTCTCGATTAGGAGCGGGAGCTCGCCGGGATGCGCCTCGAGCAGCGCGTCGTACGCCTTCAGCGCGCCCGCGGCGTCCCCTTGGGTGGAGAGCGTACGGGCGAGGGCGAGCTGCGCTGAGAGGTCGACCGGGTCGACGGCGAGGGTCGCGCTCGCGAACTCGAGGACGACCTCGGGGCGCCCCGTATCGCGGGCGAGCTCGAGCCCCTTCCGCAGCTCGCTGACCGCCTTCGGGTGTGCCCGGAGGACGGCCCGGTACGCTTCGATCGCGGCGTCGGGATGCCCCTGGGCCAGCTCCAGCTCGGCGATCCCGCGCATCGCCTCGAGGTTATCCGGGTGTGTTTCCAGGACGGCGCGGCACGCGGCCAGGGCCACATCAGCGCGGTCGAGCCGGATCGCGAGCGCCCGGAGGTCGAGCAGGTTCTGGACGTTGCGCGGGTCGACCGTGCGTAGGCGTTCCCGCGCGGCGAGGGCGAGGTCGGGGGTCGCTGCCTCGGTGAGCGAGGCGATCTCGGTCAGCGCGCCGGGGTCCGGTGGGGTGGTGCCTTCCACGATCGCCTTCGCGATCGGGAGAGCCTCCGCGGCGCGGTCGAGCTGGAAGAGAAGGCGGGCGTTCAGGAGAGCTGCCCGCGGGTCGTCTGGTCGCCCCTTGCGTACGAGCGCCAGCGCTTCGAGCGCTTCCGTCCCACGGCCGAGGGAGGCGAGCAGCTCGGCCCGTGCCTCGAGGAGGTCGAGGTCGTCCGGGTTCGACGACAGGAGTTCCTCGCACGCCGCCAGCGCCGGCAGGTCCCCGCCGAGGGCCCTCGCGAGCTCGAGCTTCGCGCGGAGCGCGCGGGGATCGTGCGGAGCGAGCTTGAGCGCCTTGTCGACGTACTGGGTCGACGCGGCGTCCAGCTGCTGAGCGTGGAGGTACGCCTCGACCGCTTCGGCGGGCTGCTGCTGCAACCGCAGCGCGTCGGCGCGCGTCGCCCAGAGTCCCTTGTCGTGAGGGTTGGCCTCGATCGCCTTGTCGACGAGCGCCACCACCTCGGGCAGGTCCTGGTTCTGCGCGAGGAGGATCAGTGCCTTGTGGTGAAGCAGGGTCGAAGAGCCCGGGCTGAACGTGAGGCCGAGGTCGACGGCGCGACGGGCAAGTTCGGGATGCGACGACCGGGAGAACGCCATCGCGGTCTCGTCGAGGAGGGGACTGACCTCGCTCCCCGCCGGGCCGAGCTCCTTCTCGTGGGCCTCGACCGAAGCGAGGAACGCCTTGAGCGCGCTCAGGTACCGGCCCCGGTCGGTCCGGGACTCCGCCTCCTGGGCGGAATGCCAGTGCTTGCGCACGTCCTCGAGCGGGCCGGCGACCGGCTCCGGAGGAGTCTGCCCTTCCGGCATAACCGGTTGCGGACGGCCCGGTTCCGATAAAAACGTATGTCTCCGCCCGAAATCTCGGCGGCGCGCTCCCGCCGCCTTATCCGTTCGGACGGCTGTCTCACGCTCGTGACCCGGCCGAGGCGAACGACCGTGCGGAAATCGATCTTCGACCCGGTGCACGGGCCGATCTCCTTCGAGGGCGCGGCGCTCGCCCTCATCGGAACGCCCGAGTTCCAGCGGCTATGGGGGATCCGGCAGACCGGGTTCGCCCACCTGGTGTTCCCCGGAGCGAACCACACCCGGCTCGAGCATTCCCTCGGCGCGTACTGGGTCGCCGAACAGATGTCGGCACGGCTCGGTCTCGCCGGTGATGAGGCCCGTCGCGTGGCGCTCGGGGCGCTGCTCCACGACCTCGGGCACGGACCGTTCTCGCACACGCTCGACGCTCCGATGGTCGAGGTCTTGGGTCAGCCGCACGAGGCGCTCTCCCGAGAGCGGATCGAGGGGACGGACCCCGACTGGCCGCCGAGTTCGGTCGAGGTCCCGCGCGTGCTCGAGCGTTTCGGGTTCGAGCCGCACTCCGTCGCGAATCTGATCGATCCGGCGCATCCGGGTCGGGAGCCCCGGCTGCTGCGGGCGATCCTTCACGGCGCGATCGACGCGGACCGGATCGACTACCTTCAACGGGACGCGTACTACACCGGGGTCGCGCACGGCGCGATCGACGCCGTCCGGCTGCTCGATACCATGCGCCCGGTACGGGGACACATCCTCTTCGCCGAGAAAGGCCGCAGCGCGGTCGAGGGGTTCCTGGTCGGTCGGGCGCTGATGTACTCCTCGGTCTACTTCCACAAGACCGTCCGCGCGGCGGAGATGATGGCGCAGGCCGCCGTGGAGCGGCTGCCCGAGTATCCGGAGTCGGCGCGTCCCGTCTTCCACGTTTCCGACGGCGAACTTCTCGTTCGACTCCGGGAGGCGGGCGGCCGGAGCGGAGAGCTGGCCCAGAGCCTGGTCGAGCGGCGGCTCTACAAGCGCGCGTTCGGCTGGCGAGAGGTGGAGGGGGCCGCGCGCTCCCGCTGGCACGGTCTCCTGCTCCAACCCCCTCAGCGACGCGCCCTCGAGGACGAGATCGCCGCGCGGGTCGGCGCGCCTCCCGGGTCCGTCCTGATCGACCTGGTCGGCCTCGAGGCCCGCCACGACCCGGAGGAAGACTGGTCCGAGGTCGGTCTGCTGACCGGCGAGCGCCCGAGCTACCCGTTCCGAAAGACCAGCCCGTGGCACACGCTCGCGAACCGACCCCCGGCCGACTGGGCCGTCAGCGTCTACGCCGCGCGGCGGTACGCTTCCGCGGTGGCCCGCTCTCTCGCCCGCGACCGCTCCCCGATCCCGTAGCCGGGCCGGCCGGCCACGGCCGCGTGTCCTCGTGGGACAGAAGCCGCGACCACTGATCGTCGGTCAGCGGTACCACGGACAAGCGCGGGATCCGTAGCAGTTCGAGGCCGGCGAGGGCCGGGTCGGACCGGATCTCCGCGAGGGGGATCGGCCGCCGGAGCGGGCGGACCGGGGCGACCCGGACCGACCAGGACCCTCGGGGGTCGTCTCGGTCCGGTCGCGGCGCGGCGGTGACCCGGAGGAGGCCGACGCACGAGCGCCCGGTTCCGGTGTGATAGAACAGGCCACGGTCGCCCGTGGCCATCCGTCGCAGGTGCTGGAGCGCGAGAGGGTTGTGGACGCCGTTCCAATCGGTCGACCGGTCCCGAACCAGGTCCGACCACGAGTAGTGGTCGGGTTCCTCCTTGAGCAGCCAGTACGCCACGGGGCGGGAGAGAACGACCGTTCCTTTACACGTGTCGGCCGGCGGTCGACGGCCTACCCGAGCACGATGCCCTGGTTCGTGATGACGAACGGCCTCCGCTCCGGGTCGTGCGCGCATCCGCGCATCCGCACGATCTTGATCTGGCGGACGGACCGGTCGCCGACCCACTTGCGGGTCAGCAGGATCTCTCCGCGGGTCAGGATCTCCTCGGGCGTCAGCAGGCCGGGGTCGCTCGGGGTCGCGGTGATCAGCGTCGTGACACCGGATTCCGAGAGGAATCGCAGGAGCGACTGGATCTCCGTGCGCTCGGCCTGGGGATCGACCGAGGACTTCACCGCGAAGCGTCGGACCGTCGTGATCGAGTCGACCAGGACGCGTCGGAACGGAATATCGGTCATCTGCGAGCGCAGCTTGAGCTGGATCGACTGGACCGAGATGTCCTCGCTCTCCGCCGACCGCTTCGACTCCTGCGAGATGTCCCGCATCGACTTCAGGTCGGTCATCGTGCGGATCTCCTGCACCGCCATGTTCCGCTTGATCGCGCGGGTGCCCGGGTTCGCCTCGAGCGTCTTGACCTGGGAGAGGTCCCACCCGAACGCCCGAACGTTCTCCATGATCTCGTTCGGCGGCTCGTCGACCGCGACCAGCAGCACTTCCTCGCCTCGTCGCAGGCCTTCGAGGAGGAACATGAGCCCGAGGAGCGTCTTTCCGCTGCCGGTCCCTCCGGTGACGAGGAACGGTCGGCCCGCCACGAGCCCACCGCCCAGCATCCGGTCCAGGCCCGGGACCCCGGTCGGGACGCGGTACTCGCCGAGGAGATCGCCCGAGCTCATTCGCTCACCGTCCGGTCCTCGTCCTTACTGGGCGGAGTCTCCGGAGATTCCCCCGACGGCGTCCCGAGGACCCCGGGAGGGACGTCCCCCGGAGTCGCTGTCAGCACGGACGGGGCCTTTCGCTTGCGGGTCGAACGTCGCTTCGGCTTCGGCGCCGGCGCAGGCGCCTCGGCCAGGGCGGTCTCCGCGACCTTCGCCACCTCTGGGACTGGGGGCGCGGGGGGGACCGGCGCCTCGACCACGGTAGGTGTCGGCGCCTCGGTTGGTGGTGCCGCCGGTGGCGGCGATGGCGGCGTGGCCGGGGGTGACACCGCCTTCCGGCGGACCGCGGGAGCCGCCTTCTTGCGCCGCTTCGGTGCCGCAACCGCGGCGCTGGTCAGATGCGCCGCAGGATGAGCGACCGCGGGACGGGGAGCGGGTGGCGCCGCGACGGTCGGAGCGCCGCTCACGACTCGGGCATGCGTCGGAAGCGGGCGAATCGGCTCTCGAGCCGGATGGGTGCTGGGCACGAGGAGCTCCCGCGGGATCGAGGGTAACGGCGGTCGGGCCTCCGACCTTCCCTTCGATGACCTCGCTGCAACGGTGGCCGAGACTGGGGACGGGGCGGCGGCTCCCTTTTGGGACGAGGCCGCACGCGAGGTCGGCATCGGGGGTGGGGCCGACGGAGACGGGGGAGCCGACCACGGGCGGAGGGGAGGAAGGGAAACCGGGACCACCGGAGGAGAAAGCCCGGAGGGCTCGGGTGCCGATGCGGGAGGAGCTTCGGGGGAGGGAGGCGATTCGGGAGACGGCGGGGCCTCGGGAGACGGCGGTGCTTCCGGGGGCGGCGGGGTCTCGGGCATTGCGGGCGTAAGGGTTTCCGGGGACAGGCCGACCTCGGAAGGCGGAGGCGGCGATGCGGCCGGAACCAGAACGACCTCGGGTGTCGGCGTTAACTCCTCGGCCGTCGGGGGCGAGGCCCCTGGGGAGGACGATGCTTCGAGGGACGGTTCCGGGGACGGCGATGGCTCTACGGACGCGACCGGTTCCTCGGCCACCGGGCTCGGGGTCTCCGGCTCGACCATCGGGGAAGAAGCGGCCAGGGACGCTTCGACGGTGACGGGGGTCGCCTCCTCCGCGCCGGCCGCTCCCTCGCCCAGAGCGGCCGACGGCGGCTCGACCGTCTGGGGAGAGATGGTCGCGGGCTCTTCCACGCCGACCGGAGCTGGCTCCTCCGCCGGAGCCTGTTCCTCGGCGGGCAGGGCGGACAGCGGCTCGATCACCGGTGGGAGGAGCGACAGCACCCACTCCAGCTGGACCTCGAGGACCTTCTGGGGGGGAAGCTTCGTGGGGGGCAGTCCCGCCCGGGCCGACTCGCCGCGCTGGACGACCCGCTGGTACGCCTCGGCGACCTCGGGTTCGGGGCTCGGCGCCTCGGGTAGGCCCCCCTTGAGGGAAGCGGAGAGCCCGATGACGAGGGCGCTGGCGCGGGAGAGGTGCGCGCGCGAACGGTCGAGCTCGCCCGCCTCGGCGGCTCCGAGGGCCGCCTCGACCTCCGTGCGGACCTGCCCCATGTCCGCGCCGACGAGGACCAGGTCGCGCACCTGCTCGGCGAGCGGGTCGACCGGGGAGATCACCTCCTCGAGCGGGATCGGGGTCGGGGCGAGGGGCGTGACGACCAACGCCGGCATCGGTTCGATGATCTGGCGCGTATCGCGGGAGATCGTCATTTCGAGGTTCACGTCGATCCCTTTCGACCCGATACGATACGGATGCAGTCGGACGTCGTGCCGGCTCCCCCGGAACTTCTCGACCCCGATCGCACGGACGGTGCGCTCGACGAGCTCCCAGCGGAACAGTCGCACCTCGCCGCGCGCGAGCATCCGTTCGGGCGTCTCGACGTCCTCGAGCGGGGACTCGACCGTGAGGATCGTCGTGATGCGGAGGTCGGAGAGGAATCGGAGGAACGCCTGGGCACCGGCGACCGGGTCGAACCCTTTCATGCAGAAGTACTGCAGCGCGGTGAGCGAGTCGACGACGAGACGGGAGTAGCTGCGTCGGACCACCTCGGTCCGGAGCATCTGCTCGAGCCCGGTCATCGTCACCTCGACGGCACTGAGCTCGGGAGAGCGCCGGATCGCGAGCGGAATGTGCTTGAACGCCGCCACCGCCCGGACCGAGGCGATGTCCTTGAACGGGACGCGCTCGTAGCGCATGATGTCGGGGATCGCGTCGAACACCTCGACCTCGTCGAGCTCCGGCCCGAGCCCGCGGTGATTGACCCTGAGCTCGTTCGGAGGCTCCTCGATGGTGACGAACAGGCACCGTTCGCCGTGCCGCACTCCTTCGATCAGGAACTGGAGCGCGAGCGTGGTCTTGCCCGTACCGGACGGACCGACCACGAGGTACGGACGGTGCGGGACGAGCCCGCCTTCGAGCATCGCGTCCAGGCCGACGCTCCCGGTCGAGACGCGCCGATCGGCCGAAAGGCCGGTCGCGCTCTCGTCGGGCACTGTAGGTTCCCCCCGCGCGAGCGTTCCGAAGAACGTTCGTCGTGCAGGGATTGCGTCCCGTGCTTCTTGAAGCTTCCCGCGCCGGAGCGCCTCACCGTAAGGGATATCTCCCCGGGAGCGCCCCGAGGGTCGATGCGTCCGTCCCCCTCCGACGGCCCGGCCCGAATGCGCGCGCTCGCGGCCGGCCTTCCCCGGGCCCTCGAGGACGGGTTCCGTGCCGGCCGCGAACTGGCGCCCCCCGCCCGGGAGGACCGTTCGTCGGTCGTGGCCGTCGGCATGGGCGGCTCGGCGATCGCCGCCGACCTCGCCCGAGGGCTCGTCTCCGCGGAGAGCCCGGTCGGGTACTCGGTGTGGCGCTCCCCGAACCTGCCGCGCTCGGTCGACCGGCGGACCCACGTCATTCTCGTGAGCTACTCGGGTAACACGTGGGAGACCCTACAGGCGTACGACGCCGCGGCCCGGGCCGGAGCGTACCGGACGGTCATCACCTCCGGAGGGACGCTTGCGGAACGCGCGACCGAGGACGGCGTCGCGGTCCTGACCGTTCCCCCCGGCCTTCCGCCCCGCGCGACGGTCGGCCAGCAGCTCGGGGGGCTCATCGGCCTGCTCGACCCCTGGTTCCCCGAATCGAACGAGGGCCGCATCGCCCGGGTCGCGGAGCGGGTGTCGGCCTTGGCCGCCGCGTACGCTCGGCCGCGCGGTCCGGCCGCCCTCCTCGCCGAGAAGGTCGGCGACCGACTACCGTTCATCTACGCCGAGAGCGGATTCTTCGCGCTCGCCCGACGCTGGAAGACCCAGATCGAGGAGAACGCGAAGCGTCTCGCCGTCTTCGACGAGGTCCCCGAACTCTTCCACAACGCGATCGTCGGATGGGATGCGACGGCCCGCGCGGTCGCGGCGAAGTACGCGGTCCTCTTGCTCGAATGGTCCGGCGAAGCGCCCCTCACGCGCCAGAGCTTCCGGTACCTCGAAACGCTGCTTCAGCGGAAGGGCGCGCGAGTGCTGCGCGTCCCGCTGGCCGCCGAGGACCGGCTCGAGGCGCTCTTCGCCGGCATCTGCCTCGGAGACTACGTCAGCCTCTGCCTCGCCGACCTCCGAGGGGTCGACCCCCTGCCGGTCGACGCGATCGTGCGGTTCAAGGCCGCGCTCGCCGCCCCGGGACGGCGGTCCCGGAAGTAGCTTCATAAGGCACTCCCTCTTCGCCGCGCCGGGTGCTGAGGTAGCCTAGCTCGGCCAAGGCGCCAGATTCGAGATCTGGTGATGCGTATGCATCGCGGGAGTTCAAAGGACGTCTCGGGGATTTCCCGGACGACGGAAACTCTCCCCCTCAGCGCCTCCGCTCCTCCGATGGTCTCGGTCGTGCTCGAGCTCACCCGGGCCGGCACCGTCGAGCGTCGTCGCCTCCGGGTCCCGGTAGGAACGACCGTGCGGGCGGCCCTCCTCCGGGTCGGTCAGGCTCCGGAGGGGAGCGCGGTGCTCCTCGACGAGACCCCGATCCCCCTCGACCTCCCGATCGAGCGGCCGCTCCGTCTCACCGTCGTCTCGACCTTCTCGGGGGGCTAGGGCCCTCGCGCTCCGCCTCGAAGTTATACCGCACCCACCCGAGGAAGCTGTTAAAGGCCGGACCACCGTCTGAGTTAGACAGGGACGTTTCCGTGCCTTCCAGCTGTCCCATCTGCGAACAACCGATTGCCTCCACGGCCGCGCACTGCGCCGTGTGCGGGTTCCCCACCGGCCTCGCGATCGAAGGACTTCGCTCGCTGGACTCGGCGGGCGACTCCGAGTCGAACGGTGGATCTCCCGCCGCCCTCGCTCCGGTCCGGTCCAAGCCCACGCGCCCACCGCCGTCGGCGGAGGAGGAGCTCAACGCTGCGATCAGCCGGGACCTCCGAGCCCGCATGGAGGTCGTGCAGGAGCTCGGACACGGACCCGACGTCACGAACGAGCTCTGCGAAGCGGCGCTCAGCGAGGCCGAAGGACGCGCCGCCGAGGCGCTCGGCACCCTGCGCTCCGCGCAGAGCCGGCTCGAGCGAGAGACGGAGGAGGTCGTCGTGCAGCGCGCCCTCCTCCTGCAGGAGCGACGCGAGGCGCTGGAGAAGACCGGCGTGCGGTTCGCCCTCACGGCCGACTTCGAACGGTTCTCGAGCGCGCGCGAGGCGGGGGAGCGCGAGGACGCCATCGGGTTCCTAGTCGAGGCCGAACGGCGGGTCGCCCAGTTCGAGTCGGACTGGAAGGGTTTGCAGGGGCTGCTCGCCCAGATCGAAGGGCTGCGGAACGAGGCGGCGGAGCTGGGCATGCCGCTCGGTGAGATCTCGAGCGAGCTCGAGGGGATCCGCGACCGCGTCAAGGAGCGGGAGCTGACGGAGGAATCGCTCGACACGTTCGCCCAGGAGGCGGCGCAGACGCTCATGCTCCTGCACGAGGCGATCCCGTCCTCGCTCGAGGAGGAGCTCGCCCGGACGGAGACCGCGCTCGACCGCTTTCCGGAGGACCATCCCGGCAGCGCCGTGGCGCGGCGGCTGCACCTCGAGGCCGGTCGGCACCTGAAGAAGGGCCGTCTCTCCGAGGCGATGCAGAGTCTGCGAGACCTACGGCGCGAACTGGCCCAGCTCGAGAAGCAGTCGGTCGCGCCCCCCGTCCCGGTGACGGTCCCCGAGGACGAGGAAGTGATGCTCGACCGTCTTCTGAAGAAGGCCCGCAGCCTCGCCGCACGGGTCCGAACGCTCCCCCCGGACAGCGAGACCGCGCGCGACGCGGCGGTCCAGATCCGGGAAGCGACCGACCTCCTGCGGGCGCGCAATCTGCAGGAGGCCGACCTGACGCTCACGCGACTGATGCGAATGTTGGCCAGCGAGGGGCCGAGGACCTAGACCATGCCGTCCGAGGGGATCTCGCTCGCCGACCTCCGAACGCGGATCAACGCACTGACTGCGGAAGGGGACCGGCTCGAACTGGAAGGTCTGCCGTTCCCGACGGCGCAGATCCGGACCACGTTCGAGGAATCGGTCCGGGAGGGCGAGCTCGCGCAGGCGGCGGGGATCGTCAAGCGAGGGGAAACGCTGCTCGCCCGCGTCCGTCCGGACTGGACGTGGGTCCGGGAACTGCTGCGCCGCGCCGACGAGCTCCGGGCGATCGCCCTGACGATCGGGATGGACGTGGCGCACCTCGATTCGCGGGTCGGGAACCCGCGCCGACGGCTCATGTCGGACCCGCTGAGCTCGGGCTCGCTCGAGAAGGCCGCCGCGAGCGCGTCGCTCGCGCTGGCCGTGCTGAACGATGCGATCCCGAAGTTCTGCGTCCAGGAGGCGCAGCAGCTGGGCCTCTCCATCCGTCGGGCCCGGGACCGGGGCGAGGAGGTCCGCGACGCGGGGCGTTCGTTCTCCCGGCTGCTCCTGGCGATCCAGGACCAGAACCTCCCGACGACGGCCGCGCGGCTGGTCGAGGTGCGGAAATCCGTTGGGCGGATCCCGCGCGCGCCCGCGCTCCCCGCGGTCTCCCCGAACGAAGAGGACGAGATCCTGAACGAGGCGCGCAACCTCGCGCGGCGGCTGCAGCGGATCAAGGGAAAGGCGTCGAACGCCCAGAGCGCCGCCCGCCTGATGGCGCAGGTCCGCGCCGCGATCAGCGAGGACCGACGCTACGGGACGCCCGAGGAGGAGATCGAGGCCCTCTGGGCGGAGGTCGACCGCCTGACCCGCGAGAAGAAGCGGGCGAGCGAGGTCGTGGCGGCGGACGCCGAGGAGGTTCCCGAGGGCGAAGAAACGGTCGAGGGCACGGTCCCCCCGGAACCCCTCCCGGCCGGCCCCGACGAGGCGCCGGTCCCCGAGGAGCCCGTCCCCGAGAAGCGCGAGGAGGAGCCGGAGGACCGCTCCGAGCGACCGAACTACCCGGCGTCCCTGTACGTCCCGTACATCCCGCCCGATTTTTCCCAGTCCGAGGGCGAGGAAGGCGAGACCGGAGGGCTCCCCGGGGTCCGGGGGCGGAAGCGTACGAAGCCTCGCCCGTAATGCTTTAATACGTATCGCAAATGGTTTATACCACTTGCCGCGAAGCAGCACCCGCCCGGGAATGCGCGACGTCGGCGCGGTCCTGTCGGTCACGCCGAGCGGCCTGCTCACGGCGCGTGCCCCCTCGGACGAGGTCGTTCCGGAGGGGACCACGGTCCGCGACGCCCGAGGGATCGTCCGGGGCAGGGTCGTCCGGGTCTTCGGCCCGGTCGCCCGCCCGTATCTGAGCATCCGCCCCCGACGCACTCCGACGCCCGCGGAGGGCCTGGCCCTCCTCGGCGCCTCGCTGGTCCCCGACGAGTAAGGAAGTCGCCGATGCAGAACGAAGAGCCCCCGGCGAACGCGGAAAAGACGCCAGCCCGCCCGGAGGACCTCGCGGTCCCGACCCGCTGCACCAGCTGCGGGTCGACGCATCTCACGCGCGACTACGAGCGGGGCGAGCTCGTCTGCGACGAGTGCGGTCTCGTCCTCGAAGAGTCGATGATCGACCAGGGGCCCGACTGGCGCGCGTTCGACGCCGAGCAGGGGGAGAAGCGGGCCCGCACCGGGGCCCCGACGACCCTCACGATCCACGACAAGGGCCTCTCGACGGAGATCGGCTGGAAGAACCGGGACCCGTACGGGAAATCGATCCCGACGCGCAACCGCGCGCAGCTCTACCGTCTCCGCAAGTGGCAGCGGCGGATCCGCGTCTCGAACGCGACCGAACGCAACCTCGCCTTCGCGCTCGCCGAACTCGACCGCATCGCGTCGGGGATGGCCCTTCCGCGCAACGTGCGCGAGACGGCGGCGATGATCTACCGCAAGGCCGTCAACCGCAACCTGATCCGGGGCCGCTCGATCGAGGGGGTCGTGGCGGCGTCGCTCTACGGCAGCTGCCGCCAGTGCAACGTCCCTCGAACGCTCGACGAGATCGCGTCGAAGTCACGGATCGGCCGCAAGGAGATCGGCCGGACGTACCGGTTCATGACCCGGGAGCTCCACCTGAAGCTGATGCCGACGCGGCCGCAGGACTACATCCAGCGCTTCTGCTCGGAGCTGAAGCTGAAGGGCGAGATCCAGACCCGGGCGAACGAGATCCTGAAGGAAGCGACCGAGCGCGAGCTGACGAGCGGGCGCGGCCCGACCGGCGTCGCCGCGGCCGCGATCTACATCTCGAGCGTCCAGTGCGGCGAACGGCGGACGCAGCGCGAGGTCGCAGAGGTCGCGGGCGTCACCGAAGTGACGATCCGCAACCGCTACAAAGAGCTCACCGAGAAGCTGAACCTTCGGGTGATGCTCTAGCGCGACCGACCGCGTCGCATTTGCGGGAACCGCCCCGGGATCCGTCAGGCGTCGCCCGTCACCAGCGCGAGGGCGAACCCGTCGTAACCCTTCCGCCCGACGGTCTGCACGACCGTGGCGCTGACGCGCGGGTCGGAGCGAAGTCGGGCGAGGAAGCGTCGGATCCCGAGGGAGCTGGCGTCCGCCCCCTCCTCCCGAGCTACGGTGCCCTTGCGCACGACGTTGTCGACCACGATCGCGCTCCCCGGATGGGAGAGCCGGACGGCCCAGTCGAAGTACTCCGCGGTCGTCGGCTTGTCGGCATCGATGAACGTGAGGTCGAACGGCCCCCGACCCTCGACCGCGAGCCGGGGCAGCGTCTCGAGCGCCGGCGCCACCAGGACGTCCGCTCGGTCGGATACGCCGGCGCGCTCGAGGTTCTGACGCGCCACCTCGGCGTGTCGGGGGTTGACCTCGAGCGAGAGGAGCCGGCCTCCGCTCGGCAGCGCCCGGGCGAGCCAGATCGTGCTGTAGCCGCCGAGGGTCCCGACCTCGAGGATCGATCGCGCGCGCACGCTGCGAGCGAGCAAGTGGAGGAACTTCCCCTGCGCCGGGCTCACCTGGATCGATGGGAGGCCCGCGGCCTCGCTCGAGCTCAGGGCCGCCTCAAGGGCGGGGTCGGAGGGCACCAGGAGGCTTTCCACGTACTCGTCCACGTCGGTCCAGAGGTCGCTCATCGAGGGCTCGCTTCGAGCCCGGAGCGGGCGGGGACGATAACCGTTTTCTCCGCGGAGAACCTCGGCGTCCGACGGAAGCTTAACAGGCCCGTAACGCTCCGGTCCATGGGCGGGCGACCCTCGGTGGAAGACCTCCTGCGAACCGCGCTCGGAGTGGCGGAAGCGAGCGGTGTGATGTACGCCGATGTTCGCCTCGTCGCCCCGCAGCGCTACGTCCATTTGGCCGTACGGAACGGTTCGGCGAGCGCGCTCACCGACGCGCGGCGCGAGGGCCTCGGGGTCCGCGTTCGGACCGACCGGGCGTGGGGGTTCGCCGCGACCTCCGACCTCTCCGCGGCCTCCGCTCGGTCGACGGCGCGGATCGCCGTCCGTCTCGCGCGAGCGGCGGGACGAACGGCCCCGAACCGGCTCCCCGTCACCGACGATCCCGTTCCGAAGGGCGGTCGATACGCGACTCCCGTTCGCCGCGATCCATTCGACGTCCCTCGCGAGGAGGTGCTCTCGCTGCTCACGGACGCAGAGGCGCGCCTCCACGTCGGTCCCGAGGTGAAGAGCGGGCTCGCCTCGTTCCAGGCCTGGGAGGAGACGAAATCGTTCGCCTCTTCCGCCGGAGCCTCGTTCCAATCCCACATCGTCCACGTGGGCGCCGGCGTCAGCGCCACGGCGGTCCGCGGGTCGAGCGTCCAGCGACGCAGCGCTCCGACGTCGTTCGGGGGCGACTTCGCTCAGGCCGGTTTCGAGTTCGTCGAAGGGATCGGGCTCGCGGAGCGGGCCGCGACGGCCGGCCGCGAGGCGCGTGCCCTCCTCTCCGCCCGGGCCTGTCCCACCGGGCGCACCGCCCTCGTGCTCGGCTCCGACCAGCTCGCCCTGCAAGTACACGAGAGCGTCGGCCACGCGGTCGAGCTCGACCGGATCCTCGGTTCGGAGGCCGGGTTCGCCGGTACCAGTTGGGTCCGGCCGGAAACTATCGGACACCTCGACTACGGCAGCTCCGCGATGAACGTAGTGGCGGACGCGACCGAACCGGGAGGGTTGGGTACCTTCGGCTGGGACGACGAAGGGGTTCCCGCGCAACGGACGCCGATCGTGCAGGCAGGGACCCTGGTCGGGGTCCTCTCCTCGCGCGAGTGGGCCGCGCGCCTGGGCCTGTCCCGCTCGGGAGGAACGGCCCGCGCTCAGGGACCGGAACGGTCTCCGCTGATCCGAATGACGAACGTGGACCTCCTGCCCGGCGACCTCTCGTTCGACGAGCTGCTCGAGGGGGTCGACGACGGAGTCTACCTCGAGACGAACCGATCCTGGTCGATCGACGACAAGCGGCTCAACTTCCAGTTCGGGACGGAGGTAGGACGCCGGATCGTGAACGGCGAGCTCGGGGACCTGGTCCGCAACCCGCTCTACTCGGGGATGACCCCCGAGTTCTGGCGGTCGATGGACGCGGTCGGGAACCGCGCGACCTGGCACCTGTGGGGCGTCACGAACTGCGGGAAGGGCCAGCCCGGACAGGTCGCCCGCGTCGGCCACGGCGCGCCCGCCGCACGGTTCCGCGGCATCGCGGTCCGGGGGGGATGAGGGATGTCCCGACCTGTCCGCCGGTCGCGCGACCCGTTCGCCGAAGCGCTCGGGGGCCTCGGGGAGGGTCGAAGCGCGGACGCCCGTCGGGTCCGGACCCGCGGTATCACGATCCGGTTCGCGAACGGACGGATCCACCAGCCCCATTTCGACGAGCTGACGCACGTCTCCTTCCGCGTCGCCGACGGCTGTCGGCTGGGGACCGCGACCACGAGCGACACGTCCGACCGGGGTCTCGCGCTCGTCCGGGAGTCGGCGCTCGGGCTCGCGCGGGTGGCGCCGGTCGAGCCGAAGTTCCTCGGCTTCCCGGCCGGCGGCGGACCGTCGGTGGTCCGGGTACCGTTCTCCGAGTTGACCGCGTCGCTCTCTCCCGAGGCGGTCACGAAGCTCGCGGAACGGGTCCTCGCGGCCGCGGAGGAAGTGCTCCCGGGAAGCCGGATCGCGGGCGCGGTGAACGTCGGCCAGGAGGAACTGCGGGTGGTGAATTCGGCCGGGCTCGACCGGCGCAGCCGTTCCTCGGTGGCCCAGGCGAGCGTGCTCGTGGATGTTCCGGAGAAGGACCCTCCCGTCTCCGGCTGGTCGGAGGGCGCCCACTGGGACGGGGCCCGACTCGACCCGGAGCGGCTCGGCCGGGAGGCGGCGGAGCGGGTGGCGAGGAGCGAACCGAAGTCGGTCCCGCCGGGCGCGTATCGGGTGGTGCTGCGGGGGTCGGCCCTCAGCGACGTCCTCGCGTTCTTCGCCCACCTCGGCTTCAGCGGCCACGGCGAGGAGGAGGGCTGGAGCTGCCTTCGCCGACGGCGCGGAGCGAGGATCGCTCCCGAGTTCGTGACGGTCACCGACGACCCACGCTCGCAGCACACGATCCCGCAGGGGATCGACTACGAGGGGACCGCGACCCGGCGGACGGCGCTCGTGGACCACGGCATCGCCGGCCCCGCGGTCACCGACCTCCTCACGGCGGGTCGCCTCCGGCGGGAGCTCACCGGACATGCGCCGCCGCCCGAAGCGCCGTGGGGCGAGTTCGGACCGTCACCCGCGCATCTCGTCCTCAACGCCGGGGACGCGAGCGAGAACGAGCTCGTTCGGGAGACGCGCCGAGGGCTCCTGGTGACGCGGTTCCACTACGTGCGGGTCGTCGACCCGGGGCGCGGAGTGATCACGGGGATGACCCGGGACGGCACCTACCGCATCGAGCGGGGCGAGGTCGTCGGGCCGGCCCGGAACCTCCGCTTCACCGAGAGCGTCCTCACTATCCTGCGGGGGCTCGAGCTCCTCGGTCGGGAACGCCGCATCTACTCGGACGAGGCCGGAGGCAGTTCCGTCACCACGCCGAGCGCCGCGGTGCGGTCTCTTCGGTTCACCTCCGCCACCCTCTTCTAACCCCGGCCGCTCGCGGGACCGTGGCGTCCCGGCTGCCGATCGCCGTGCTCGTGTCGGGCGAAGGGACGACCCTCGACGCGCTCGCCGACCTCGCGGAGGCCGGCCGGCTGCCGGCCGACATCCGGCTCGTCGTCTCGGACCGACCTCACGCTCCGGCGCTCGAGAAGGCCCGACGGCACGGGATCGCGACCCTCGTGCTCCCCTCGCGCGGCGTCGACCCCGAGACCTGGGTCCGTCGCCTCACCGAAGTGCTTGAGGAGAACGGCGTGGAGCTCGTCGTGCTCGCGGGCTTCCTCACGATCCTGCCTCGGTCGTGGACCGAGCGGTGGCGGGGCCGCGCGCTGAACATCCATCCCGCGCTGCTCCCGAAGCACGGCGGCCCCGGGATGTACGGAACGCGGGTCCACGATGCGGTCCTCGCCGCGCACGAGACCGAGACCGGCGCGACCGTGCACCTCGTGACCGGCGACGTCGACCGTGGCCGGACGCTCGCCCAGGAGCGCGTCCCGGTGCTCCCGGACGACACTCCCGCGACGCTGCGGGAACGCCTGCATCCGGTCGAGGTCCGGCTCCTGGCGGAGGCGATCCGCCGGTTCGCCGACGGCGACTGGCCGCTACCCTATCCGGAGCCCGACGTGTCGGCCCCGGAGGGCGCCGACCGTTCCCCGTCGTCCCGGTGAGCCCGCGACAGCGCGGGACCGGGGAGGAGCTCGGCGAGCGGCGTCGGCCGCGGAGGGAGCTCGACCCGCAGCTTGTGCCGCGTGGTCTTCGGCGGGAAGAGGTGTCCCCCGACCCCGCGGCGGACGACCTCGGACTTCGTGATCGGGAGCCCCGGCCGCCACGGCTCGAGGCTCACCATGTCCGTCTCGTAGTCGAAGAGCCAGGCCGGAACGCGGCGGGCGCCGAGGCGTCGGAGCGCCTCGACGCGGTGATGTCCGTTCAGGATGACGAGCGAGCCCCGCGCGACCCAGATCGGGTCGGCGAAGACCCCGGCCCGGGTGATCTCGCCGACGAGGTCGACGACGTTGTCCTCGTCTATCTCCTCGTGCGAGCGCAGCTTGTCGAGGGGGACGAGGTCGAACTCGGGCGCCGTCGTCATGCGGCCGCCCCCTCCCGGGCCTCGGTGAGCGCCCGTCGGACGTAGACCGCGACCATCCGTCGGCGGTAATCGGGAAGGAGGAACGTGTTGTGCACCGGGCGCACCTTCCGGGTCACTTCCTCGGCAAGGCGGGCGATCGCGGCGTCCGTGAGCGGGGAGCCCCGTAGCGGGTCGGTCAGCTCGTCGAACCGTCGGGGGTACGTCTCCACCCCGCCGACCGCCAGGCGCAGGGATTCGACCCGGGAACCGTCCCAGCGTCCTGCGACCGCCACCCCGAGCTCCGGGAAATCGTACGAGGGCCGGACGCGGAGCTTCTTGTAGCGGCCCCGAAGGCCGAGGGCCGAGCGCGGCAGGTGCACGGCGACCACGAGCTCCCCGGGACCGAGACGCACGCGCCTTATGCCATCGCCCTTCGGGTCGTAGAGGTCCGTGAGGGGGAGGCGCCGACGACCGGCGGGTCCGGCGAGCTCCACCTCCGCGTCGAGGACCATCAGCGACGGCGCGAGGTCCCCTGAGAACGTGGCGTAGCAGCGCTCCTTCTGCGGCACGACGTGGCATTTGTCGCCGTCGGCCTTCAGGCAGAAGCCGAGGCTCGCGCGCCAGAAGTAGCTCTGATTGAAGAAGAAGCAGCGGGTCTCGACGAGGAGGTTCCCGCCGACCGTCCCGCTCGACCGGACGAGCGGGGTCGCGACCTCCGCGAGCGCGTCGGCGACCCCGGGATACGCAGCGAGGAACTCCCGGTCCGCCTCGAGGTCGGCGAGCCGCACCATCGCTCCGAGGCGCTCGAGCGAGTGGCCCCGGAGCTCCGCGACGTCCTCGAGCGCGATCAGGTGGGGTCGCAGGTTGAGGTGCATCTTGTAGTTCGGCAGGAGGTCCGTCCCCCCGGCGAGGTAGTCGAACCGGCCCGCGAGCGTTCCCGCAAGCCGGACCGTCTCGTCCACCGTCGTCGGCCGGTGGAGCTCGAACGGGTCGAGGTGCATCGACGCTAGTCCCCCTTCCACGAGCGGTGCTCCGCGTGGCGCTGGTCGAGGCCGCGCAGGACCCGGTCCGGCGTGATGGGAAGCTCGGTGAACCGCACCCCGATCGCATCGTAGAGCGCGTTGCCGATCGCCGGGAGCGTCGCGATCAGCGGCCCCTCGCCCGCCTCCTTCGCCCCGAACGGGCCCTCCGGGTCGTCCTCGCCGACCAGGAGGATCTCCACCTCGGGCATCTGCTGGGGCATCGGGATCTTGTACTCAAGAAGCGACGGGTTGAACAGGCGCGAGCCGCGGTAGTTCATCGACTCGCCCATCACCTGGCCGAGCCCCATGTGGATCGACCCTTCGATCTGGCCCTCGACCGCGAGCCGGTTCAGGGCGCGGCCGCAGTCGAACGCCGCCCAGATCTTCACGACGCGATACTCCCCGGTCTCGACGTCGACGTCGACCTCGGCGACGTACGCCGCGAACGAGTACGCGGGCGCAGTCCCGGCGCGGGCTCCCTTGAACGTGCCGCCGACCGGCTTCGTTTGGAACGAGCCGCTCACCGTGAGCGCCCCGGTGGATTCCATCGCCTTGTGCAGCGCCTCGAGGAACGAGACCCCGGTCGCGGGGTCGTTAGCGATCTCGAACCGTTCGTGGCCGACGGCGATCTCCTCGGGCCGCCGCGCGAGGAGCTCGGCGGCGGCGACCACGAGCTTGCCCTTCAGCTGCTCGGCCGCAGCCCGGGCGGCGTTGCCCATCATGAACGTGACCCGGCTCGAGTAGGAGCCGAGGTCGACGGGGCTCACATCGGAGTCGACGCGCTGGACGTGGACCCGCTCGAGGTCGACCCCCAGCACCTCGGCGACGATGGCCGCGAGGAGCGTGTTCGACCCCTGGCCGATGTCGGCCTGCATCGACTGGACCGCGATGCCGCCGTCCATGTCGACCTTCAGGTGGACGGTCGACTGCGGCATCTTCGGCGTGAAGTGGATCGGGCTGTTCGACCCCGAGATGTAGAAGCCGCAGCCGAGCCCCACGCCTCGGCCGTAGGGGAGCTGCCGGAACTTCCGGTCCCAGCCGCTCTTCTCGCGGGCCGCGGCCAGGCACTGGCGGAAGGAGGTCGACGTGATGCGGAACTCGTTGACGGTCGTGGAGTTCGGGGGCAGCGCGTTCTTCTCCCGGAGGGCGAACGGGTCGAGACCGACCTTCTCGGCCAGCATGTCGAGCGCGACCTCGATCGAGTAGCGGATGTTCGTCCCGCCGTGCGCGCGCATCGCGCCGGACGGCGGCTTGGTCGTATAGACCCGGCGGCCCTTGTACCGGAAGTTCGGGACCCGGTACGGTCCCATCGCGAGAACCCCGTTGTAGTACGTCGTGACCGTGCCGAACGAGCTCCACGCCCCTCCGTCGATCAACGCCTCGATGTCGTACGCGAGGAGGGTGCCGTCCGCCTCCGCGGCGACCCGGACGTCGTTCTGCGTCGGGTGGCGGCCGTGGTTCGTGAAGAAGACGTCCTCCCGGTCGAAGAGGATCTTGACCGGTCGCCCGGTCTCGATCGCGAGCGCCGCGCACACGATCTCGTGCGGAAGCGGGTCGGACTTCCCTCCGAAGCCGCCGCCGACCTCGGGCTTGATGACCCGGATCCGGTGCATCGGGATCCCGAGGACCTCGGAGAGCGCGCGGTGCAGGTAGTGCGGGACCTGCGTCGCGCTCCACACCGTGAGCCGGCCGTCCGGCGTCGCCTCCGCGACGGTCGCCATCGGCTCGGTGAACGCGTGGGTCACGCCGGCGAACGTCCCGCGCACTCGCGTCGTGGCGGCGGCGCGGGCGATCGCCGCGTCGACGTCACCGAAATGCTGGAGGACCTCCTTCTGGATGTTCGAGCCTGCGAGGCCGCGCGCGTGGATCGGTTCGGGGACGGGCGAGACGCCGCCCCGCGGGTCCGAGTACTCCGGTAGGGGCTCGACGTCGGCGTGGATGAGGGAGAGGGCGGCCTCCGCGGTCCGCTCGTCCTGGGCCGCGACCGCGGCGATGATGTCCCCGATGTAACGCGCCTTGTCGACGGCGATGGCCGTCTCGTCGTGGGTGATCGGCAGGACGCCGAACGGGGTCGGATACCGTTCCCCGGTCAGCACGGCGTGGACCCCGGGGAGCGCCCGGGCCGCGCTCACGTCGAGGGAGCGCAGACGGGCGTGAGGCCACGGGCTGCGGAGGAGGCGGCCGACCAGCATGCCGGGCCGCTGGATGTCGTCGGTGTACTCCGCCCGACCGGTGACCTTCAGCGGACCTTCGACGTACGGGATCCGCCGCCCCAGTAGACGGTACGCGTCCGGCGTCGCCGTCGACATTACCGGACCTCCGCCGCGGCCTGGATCGCCTCGATGATCTTGAGGTAGCCCGTGCATCGACAGAGATTCCCCGAGATCGCCCGTTCGATCTCCTCCCGGCTCGGGTGCGGGCTCGACCGGAGGAGCGCCGTCGCGGTCAGCACGAACCCCGGCGTACAGAACCCGCACTGGGTCGCGCCGAGCTCGACGAACGCCTTCTGGACCGGGGAGAGGCCCTGGGGCGGGGAGGCCCCTTCGACCGTCACCACCGAACGCCCCTCGACCAGACGGGCGAGCGTGAGGCAGCTGAGCGTCGGTCGGCCGTCAAGGAGCACCGTGCAGCAACCGCAGGTGCCGAGGTCGCATCCCCGCTTCGTGCCGGTGAGGCGCAGGTCCTCCCGCACGAGGTCGAGGAGGACCCGGGCCTCCTCGCAGGGCACCTCGACCGGGTGGCCGTTCAGTTGGAACCTAAGCGGACCGGAGCGCGCCATCGGTGTCTTGGACGGGCGAGCCAACCTCACGCCCACTAGTACGTAAGGTGCTCGGGTGCATCTCCGCCACGATCTCGCCGACGATGCTCACCGCGATCTCGGCGGGGCTCTCCGCGCCGATGGCGATCCCGACCGGCGAGCGCACCCGGGCCATCGCGGTCCGTGAGATGCCACGCGCCCGGAGCTCGGCGTACATGTGCTCCCGCTTCGACGCGCTCGCGATCAGCCCGATCGCGTTCGGGAACCGTTCGATCGCGCCCGCCAGAACCTCGAGGTCCTTCCGCGCGTCGTAGCCAAGGATGTAGAGGTGCGTGAACGAGGCCGGGTCGACAACGTCCCACAGACGGGCCGGGTCCACCGTCACGCGGCGCTCGGCCATCGGGAACCGGTCCGCCTCCACCCACTCGGGCCGGTCGTCGGCGACGCTGAAGTCGTACTCGAGCGTCGGCAGGAGGGCCGCGAGGGCCTGAGCGACATGACCGCCGCCCCAAAGGAGGAGGTTCGGTCGCGCCGGGACGTACTCGAGGGCGATGTCGACCGAGCCGCCGCACAGGCTCGGGAGGCCTCCCTCTTTCCAGCCCGCGAGGTCGAAGTGACGGAGGTCTCCGGCCCGCCGTTCGAAGGCGGCCCGGGCCAGAGCTTTGACCTCCTCTTCGAGCGCGGCACCGCCAACCGTCCCGAGGCACGACCCGTCGGCCCGCATCAGTAGGGAGGCTCCGAGCTTACCGGGGACCGACCCGACCGTCCGGACGACCGTCGCGCGTACGAACGGCTGATGCGACTCGAGCAGCCGCAGTGCTTCGCGCGTCTGGCGGCGGTCCATCACTCCTCCTCGCTCTGCTCCCAGGCGTCGAGCGCCTGTCGGTACGCCTCCGGGGTGTCGACGTTCGCGACCACTCCGGGGTCGTCGACGGGAACCCGGCGGACCTGGGGTCCGAGTTCCGGGAGGAGCGCTCGGATCGGGGCGTCCGGTCGCAGCTCGAGAAGGTCGCGCCGCACCGTAGACCTCCAGAGCACCGGGTGGCCGCTCTTTCCCTCGTACGTGGGAATGAACCAGACCCCGAACGGGTCCTGGCGGGGAAGGGTGGCGAGCAGTTCGATCGTGCTCGGCAGGACGAACGGGTGGTCCACCGGCCAGAAGAGGACGTCCCGATCTACCGGGATCGCGTTGAGGCCGGCCTGCACCGAGGCGGTCCGGCCTTCGTACCAGTCCGTCGCCTCGACGACGGTCACCGGAAGTCCTCGCACCTCGTGGGCGATCCCCTCTCGGTGCGCGCCGACGACGACGATGACCGGGTCGAGCCCGGTTTCCCGAGAGATCTCCACGAGTCGTCGGATCGCCGTCCGTTCTCCCACCGGCGCGAGCGCCTTCGGGGACCCACCAAATCGGCTCGATTCTCCGGCGGCCAGAAGCAACGCAGCGCTCGACATTCTCGTCCGCCCGCTCCCTCGGGCGCGGGGTGCTACGGCGGCGGGGTTAGTTAAGCGCGCGGCCGGGAATTTGGGGGAGGCCGACAGCGTCACCCCGAGCCGCGGGGTTCGACTTTAAATACCGCGACCGGGTGGGCGCGCCGCTCCATGACCCACCCGAACGATGTACCGCCTTCGTTGCTCCTGCCGCAGCTCGCGACGGAGCTGAGGAACCGTCAGGCCGTGGCCCCCCCTCCGTGGGCGACCTTCGTCAAGACGGGGGTCCACAAGCAGCGGGCGCCGATGCAGACCGACTGGTGGTACCTCCGGAGCGCCTCGGTCCTCCGCAAGATCTACCTGAAGGGGCACGTCGGGGTGACGCGGCTGAGCGCGGAGTACGGCGGCAAGCGCGACCGGGGCAGCGCTCCGTACCACGCCCGCACGGGCTCGCGCGCGATCCTGCGCGAGATCATCCACCAGCTCGAGAAGTCGGGCCTCGTGCAGCCGTACAAGACCCAGGGCCGCCGGGTGAGCCCGGAAGGCGAGAAGCTCCTCACTACGGTCTCGAAGGGGATTCTCCAGAAGCTCGCGACGGAGCGTCCCGAACTCGCCAAGTACCTCTAGCGCTCGTAGGGTAAGGCGAACAGGAGTGTCCGATGGCGTACGGAGAGGACCCCGAGCTCGCGGAACTCCGGCGCCGACGGATGCGCCAGATCCAGGATTCCCAGGCCTCCGAGGCGACGAACTCCCAGATGTACGCCGCGCAGGAGGCCGAGATGCAGCGGCGGGAGTCCGAGCGCGCGGAGATCCTTCGCCGCATCCTCACGCCCGAGGCGCGGGAACGCCTCGGCCGGATCCGCCTCGCCAAGCCCGAGGTCGCCTCCTCGGTCGAACAGCAGCTCATCGCGCTGGCCGCCAGCGGCCGGATCCAGCGTCAGGTCGACGACGCGACGCTTCGGGCGCTGCTCGAGCGGATCGCTCCCGAGCGACGCGAGATCAACATCACGCGACGGTGAGGAGTACGAACGATGGCGAACCGTAGGAAGAGCCTCGCCCGCAAGATCCGCCTGATCCGGATCGTCAAGTCGAACCGCCGCGTCCCGGCCTGGGTCATGCAGCGGACGAGCCGACGCGTGACGCGCCATCCGAAGCGGCACACGTGGAAGCGGGGTCACCTGCACAAGTAACGGAGGAAACGAGCGATGCCCCCGAAGACCCCGACCCGTCACAACGAAGAGCTCGAACGCGAGTACGTCATCCCGCTGCGCGCGAGCATGCACCAACCGTCCCGGCGACGCCGAGCGGGCCACGCCCTGGAAACGGTCCGACGGTTCGTCGTCCGTCACATGAAGGGAAAATCCGAGGACGTCTGGATCGACCCCCGGCTCAACGAGCATATCTGGGAGCGGGGGGTCCAGCACATCCCGTCCTACGTTCGCGTCAAAGCGATCCGCTTCGAGGACGGCCTCATCGAGGTAGACCTCCTCGACACCGAATAGCGCTCCGCCGCGGGAGACGCCTCGCGTGCCGGTCGGTCGCACCCTCTTCGGTGGAAGCCCCTACCTCGGCGTCTACCTTCGGGTCGTCGACCGCGCGGCGATCGGACCGCCGAGCCTCGCGCCGGCGCTCGAGCACGACCTCGAGCGGCTGCTCCGCGTCCGGGTCGTGCGCAGCTCGGTGTTCGATTGCGAGGTCGTGGGCGCGCTCGTCGCGGCGAACTCGCGGGGGATAGTCGTCGGGGACGAGATCGACCACGAGGAGCGACGCGTCCTCGAGGAGGTCGCTCCCGTCACGGTCGTCCGGCAACGGCAGAACGCCATGGGCAACAACATCCTCGCGAACGACCACGGAGCGCTCGTGCATCCGGAGTTCTCCCCCGACACCGTCGACGCGATCTCGAAGGCGCTCGCGGTCCCCGTCGTGCGGGGCACGGTCGCCGGTCTCGGGACCGTCGGGATGGCCGGGATCGCGACCAACCGCGGCGTCGTGCTGCATCCGAAGGCGACCGAGCGGGAGAGCGCCCAGGTCCAGGAGCTGCTCGGAGTGCCGGTGCACCGATCGAGTGCGAACTTCGGCGTCCCGATCGTCGGAGCCTGCCTGGTCGCGAACTCGACCGGGTTCCTCGTCGGACGCCCGACGACCCCGGTGGAGATCGTCCACCTTCAGGAAGGGCTCGGGATCCTCGACTGAACGTCGAGCGCGTCCCGGTCGGAGACCCGAACGGTCTCAGGTCCCGCGCTTGCGCTTCATGTACCGGACCGAGTACCCGGCGATCCGGTTCGCGAGCTTCTTGTGGGTGACCTGCAACTTCCCGTCGACGACGACGCCGAGGTCGGTGAGCTCGAGGACCTTCTGCTTGTTCTTCGCGAAGTCCCCGGAAAAGTCGTCCGGATAATGGCGGATCAGCTCGATCGCGACCCGCTTGATGTAGGTCTGGCGGATATTGCCCATGCGGGCGGGGCCACCCCGGGTCGGGGTTATAACCTTGTCCTCGCGCGGCGGCGACGGTGCTCGGCCGGGGCAGGTTGCCCGGGGGAGAGCGGCGGAAGCCACAAATACCCTAGCCGAGGTAAATACCGCCGTGGGTACGCGCGGAGCCGTCCGGGAGGGCTCCCCGGTCTAGGTGCCGCCGCGGACCGACGGGAAACCCTCGGCTGGATTCATGGTAGCTGATTCGAGCGCGTCGCCGGTGCCGGGGCAGCGCGAGCGGAACGTTCTCCTCCTCGACCTCTCCAAGAGCATGCTGGCGCCGCTGCCCGACCCCGAGCCGGGCAAGGCGGAGCGGCAGAAGGTCGAGGTCGCCCGGACCGCCGTGTTCCGGATCCTGCAGGACGCCGCGACCACCGGCTCGCTCTTCGGGCTCGTCACGTTCACGGAGACCGTCCGGGTCCCGGTGCCCCTCGGGGAGATCCACCGGGAGAACCTGCCGTACATCGAGAACCTGATCTCGCTGCTCGCGCCCAGCGGGCGATCGGCGATCTGGGACGCGATCGCGGTGGGCGCCGACCTGCTGCGCGCGGGCACCGACGGCGTCCGCGGCAACCTCGTCCTCGTCACCGACGGGTGGGACAACGCGTCGACCCGGTTCGACGTGCGGCCCGCCCCCGGGGCGGCCCTTCCGGAAGGGAAGGTCGACCTGGTTCCCTACATCCTGCCCGCCAACTCCCGCCTCACGCTGCAGCTCATCGGGATCGGCAGCGGAAGCGAGCGGGACAAGGGCGTGGACTCCGATCGCATGCATGCCTTCCTCGGCCAGCTTTCCGAGCGCGCGGCCCAGCTCGGGCTTCCCCCGGCCTTCAGCTTCCAAGAGGTCACGACGGGTTCGGCGCTCTTCGCCCACATGGTCAACGCCTTCATCGACGTGGGCTACGAAGGGGACCAGTCGCTCGAGGACCTCCACCCAGAAGAGCTCGCCCGCCACGCCGCGAGCGCCGCCCGGGCCCTCAAAGAGCCGCAGCAGCACGCGACGGTCTCGCGCATCAAGAGCGCCCAGGCCGCCGCCCGACCGAGCGCGGAGGCGGCGTACAGCGAGGCGCCCGAGCTCGAGGTCGATGTGCTGGCGAGCGCCGGCGGCCCTCCCGCGTACCTCAAGGAGCGGTACGGGCCCCTCGGCGAGATCGTGGAAGCCTACCTCAAAGGGGAGTACGACCGCGCGCTCGACCTGGTCGGACGGTCGCAGGGGGTCCTGCCTCCGGTCACCCGGCTCTACTGGGAGGCCCGGATCCAGTTCGCCCGCCGCGCGGTCGTCGAGGCCGCACGCGCGCTCCTCCAGGCGTGGACGGAGGCGGAGAAGCTTCCGCCGCCCTCCCAAGCCGCGGTCGTCCGCCGGCTCGCACTGCTCCAGGCCCGGATGCAGAACGACAAGGAGACCGAAACGCTCGTGCGGTTCATCGACTCGACCGAGCACGGCCTCGTCGGGAGCCCGGCCGAGACGCGCGAGCGTCTGATGGACCTCTTCTCGAAGCTGATGGAACTGCGGGGGACGTACCAGCTCACGCGCCTCGCGGCCTCGGGGGACCTGCAGGACGCCGCCGTGAACCACGAAGGAGCGGTCGAAGAGGTCTTTGGCCTCCTTCAGGATGCGCGACTCGACCTCTCGGCCGGAGGGCCGGTGATCGAAGGAGCGCTGGACTTCATTGAAATATGTCTCGCGGAGATGCGGTAGGAACGTAGAACATGCCCGAGGTCAAGGTCACCACCCGAACCCGTCGCGCTGCGGGGACCAAGCGCGAGCCGAAGCCCTCGGTCGACTCCACCCGGATCGCCGTGGTCGGAATCCCGGCGTCCGGGAAGACGACCTACTTCCGATTCCTCTCGGGACACTTCGGGCTCAACCTGCCGATCCTGTACATCCCGGCGCGGCCGGACAACGGGAACCTCCCGCTCTACGGCGACCTCGAGAACGATGTCGCTCTCGAGGAGACGACCTACGAGACGACCGACCCGACCGACCCCGAGGGGAGCCTCGAAACGACGACCCGCTACTACGTCAACCGCCCGATGGAAGACCGACGCAAGCTGTGGGTCGAGCTCTCGGCGGGCCGCGAGGACCAGGGGATCCTGACGAAGTACCCTCTACCGACGAAGTTCAACCAGTTCGTCGAGATGAAGATGCGCTTCCGCTACGGCGCCCCCGGAGGGGACTCCGGCTCGCGCCCGATGGAGCTGAACACGATCGACGAGGCCGGCGGGATCATCGCCGACTACTTCACCTACGACCGGTTGTGGATCGACGCCGCGGACGCCGAGGTCACGGAGAAGACCTGCCGGGTGATCCCGCACTTCGATTCGTGGCGGCCGGACCGGCGCGACCTCTGGCGTCGGGGCCTCACGCTCCTCGGACGGTTCGTCCACGACGCCGACGCGATCATCCTCTTGCTCGCGCCCGGTCTCCCCTCCCTCCGGGACCAGGCCCAGCAGGTGAACCTCGCCCGCGGCGTCTTCCGCTACGTCCGCACCCGCAACCTGCCGCTCGTGATCGCGGTCTCGAAGGCGGACAAGTTGAAGGAGTTCTACTCGGAGATCGAGCAGTCGGTGCGCGAGCGGACCTACCGCAGCACGTTCGACTCGGTCGACTTCCTCCTGCGCCGGGACGGCGCGGGCATGGGCACGATCCTCGTGGCCCAGGAGGGCCGCGGGCTCTCGACGAAGGAGGACGTCTTCCTGGTCTCGAGCGCGGTCTCCACCGGCGAGGGACACCCCCTGTTCGTCGGGGAGTCCGGTGAGGAGTCCCCCAACGTCGGCACGCCGACCATGGGCGTCCCGGTGATGGTCAACACGACGCTTCCCCTCGCCCGTGCGTGCGAGCGCGTGCTCGAGCGGCGGGCGACGAAGGGGGCCTGATGGCGGACGCGGTCGCCCCGATGGGGGGAGGTCTCTCCCCGGTCGCCGTCGTCTGGTGCCGCCAGGTCGACAACGAGGCGGAGAGCCCGGGCTACACGACGATCCCCGAGGACTTCGCGGGCCGTCGCGAGACGCTCGACACGATCCGGCTCATCGGCAACCTGACGATCAACGTCGCCGACACCCACGACTACTGGGACCCGGACCCGGCCCAGCCGCTCTCCTACTACCCCAACCTCTTCCTGTATCCGGCGGCGAACGGTCGGTACACTTGCGTCGGCCGGATGTTCCTCTCGACCGAGGACCGCCCGCGCCTCGGCATGAAGACCCTCGTCTTCTCGACCGCCGACCTGGTCGCGAGCGGGGAGTTCGGCGCCGCCGTCCTGCGCGCCCACGCGACCATGGGCGGCCAGACGACCCCGGCCCGACCGGCGGCCGAACCGGACGCGTTCATCTACCAGACCGTCGGCGAGGGTTTCCTCTTCCACCGGGGCACGACCGAACCGGTCGTGATCGTCGCCTCCGACCATTGGGAGGCCGCGGGCCAGGTCATCCTCGACCTCGTCCGGCTCCTCCCGACCTCGCTCGTGGCGCTCGGGGCGTTCCTGGTCTTCCCCTACTTCCTTCCGGAGGCGAAGGTGAACCTCCACGAGTTCACCGAACAGCTGCCGCTCGCCCTCGGGCTCATGCGGGTGCCGCGCGGCGAGGCGCAGGGCGAGCGTCACGCCAAGCGCCTCCAGAGCTGGGAATCGGCCCCGGTCGCGCTGCGGGACCTCACCCGCCCCCCCGGCAACCGCGGCCGGGAGACGCTGCCGCTCATCCTCCAGTACGTTCGCGAGCAACAGGACGAGAAGATCGCCGAGGTCGTCCGCCGCGTCGACCTCGTGGAAGGTCCGCGGGTCCGCGCGCACCTGAACGACCCCGAGCGGCAGGGAGGACGCGACCGTCGCAAGGAGATGTGGCGGATCGGGACCGCGATGGAGACCGCGGCCCTCCTCCTCTCCCGGCCCAAGGGCCGGACGGCGCCGATGACCGGGGAGGTGGCCAAGCGAGCCAACGAGTACCTTCAGGCGCAGCCCGCGATCGCGCTCACCCGGCCGAGCGAGCCGGCGCCCACCCTCCCGCCGGTCTCGACCCCGTCCACGGGGCCCGCGCCCAATCAGCATCCTCCCTGGCTCCAGCGCCCGGCGGAGATCCAGGTCCCGCCGCCCGGCCCGGTCGCTGTTCCCGTTTCGGTGAGCGACGACCCGTCCGTCCGCTCGAGCCCGGCGCCCGCCGCCGCACCGGCGGGGCCCACTTCCGCTGCTGCCCCGCCCGCCGCTCCGGCGACGCCCAACACCGAGCTCGAGGCGTGGGTGAAGGGGCTCGTCGACCTGCGGATGGAGGAGCTCGTCAAGGCCCGACCGGCGCCCGCGGTCCCGGACACCGCCACGCTCGAAAGCCGGGTCGTGGGGCTCGTCGACCAGCGGATCACCGCTGCGGCCGCGCAGTCGGCCCAGGCCCTCGCCAACGTGAAGGCGGACCTCCTCTCTCGGGTCGCCGCCGTCGAATCTCGCCCCGTCGTCGACCCGACCGCCCTGTCCGGCCTGAAGGCGGACCTCGGTTCCCGGGTCGCCGCCATCGAGTCTCGACCCGTCGTC